>ENA-ORXC01000116-ORXC01000116.1-marine-metagenome-genome-assembly--contig:-NODE-116-length-84642-cov-5.550180_pt1 | contig 84642 bp, 66 predicted proteins | sample MGYA00237865_ERZ511478 | MGnify/ENA metagenome assembly ERZ511478
AGATATGACTCAAATAGACTCAAGGTTTTTAAGTTTATTAGAGATGAAATTGCACTAGGTAGACAGGTCTATATTGTATACCCATTAATCCAAGAATCTGAGGCTATGGATTACAAAGATTTGATGGATGGATATGAGAGTATTTCGCGAGAATTTCCCATGCCAACATATCAAATTTCCATCGTACACGGACAGATGAAACCAGCCGATAAGGAGATTGAAATGAATCGCTTTATCAAAGGTGAAACGCAAATTATGGTCGCCACTACTGTAATCGAAGTGGGCGTAAATGTGCCTAATGCATCTGTGATGATTATAGAAAGCGCAGAGCGTTTTGGATTAAGTCAGCTACACCAATTACGTGGTCGCGTAGGTCGAGGTGCAGAGCAGAGTTACTGCATCCTCATGACGAGTCATAAATTATCAAGTGACAGTAAAGTACGATTAGAAACCATGACACGTACCAATGATGGTTTTGAAATCGCAGAGGTAGATCTTAAACTAAGAGGCCCAGGAGATATTACGGGAACTCAACAAAGCGGTGCTCTTAACCTTAAAATCGCAGATATTATTCTAGACAATGACATTTTAAAAGTCGCTAGAAGCTATGCATGGGCTGTGGTTAAGGATGATCCAACGTTTAAAAAAGAGGAGAACCAGATCATACGCTTTATGTATGCCCAGATGATGAAGTTTAAAAACATCTGGAGTTATATATCCTAATTATTCTGCTAGCAACTGCGCTACAAAGTTCTCAAACTCCTCTTTAAATTCAAGATGCTTCTCTCCTGTTGCCGTTCCATTATATCCTGTGTGAATACGGCGTACAGCTCCAGTTTTATCTATAAAAATAAGTGTAGGATAAGAAAGCACGTGATTAAGCATAGGTAACTTTTCGGCAGCTTTTTTCTTGTCTACATCACCGTATTGCGCAAGTAAAATAGGGTAAGGAATCTCTAATCGTTTTTGTAAACGAGCTATACTTGCAAACGCTTTTTCTTTAGTGGGTGCATATTCAAACGCAAGAGCAACCACTTTGAGATCGCTAGACGGGTTATCTTTTAAATATTGTTTGATAAACTTGGATTCTTCAAGGCAATTAGGACACCATGTACCCATGAGTTTTACGAGAACTACCTTATTTTTAAATTGCTCATCATCTAGCGATACAAAGTCACCATTATTATCAGGAAAAGAAAACTCAAGGTTACGGTACCCTTCTTTTAAAAACGTCAAGCTGTTTGCATCTGGCAGCTCATAGTTGTCATTTTTGACGGCTGTAAAAGGCTCTTTCCAGTGGTTTCCACTATAAAATTGCCCTTGCATTGTACTATCTGTTACGGTTGCTACAAATAGAAAAGCATGCGCTCCGTCAAAAGTAGAAAGTCGCAATTCATCACCATGTAACGCTCCTTCTAGATAGCGGTAATCACCCGTAGTTGTTCTAAAGGTGCCTGTAACCACATCTCCTACTGTGGTAAAAGTTCCTTTTGCTATATAGCTATCACTAGATGTATCTGGACTAAAGATAGTCTGCCAGCTACCATCCACGCCGGCTTGTGGTTTAATTACATTATCTGTTTTGATAGAAGTAATAAAACGTTCTTTTGTACCGTGCGTCATTGTAAACGGCACCACTCTGTCAAGGCTTGGTTTTATGAATGCGCCCGTTATTTGAGTACCGCTTTCGCGAAAGCGTCCCGCAAAATATCCTTCAAACACAGGAGTTTGTATTCTTATACTATCACCATTAATTGTAATTTCATCTACCTCAATACGTTCTTCGGCATTAAAAATGGTGATAGTCCCATCTTTCTTTGCTTCAAAAATAAAGGGAAGATCTTCTTGATCCTGAACGGCAAGAGTAGCTCTCCAGAAGCCTGTTTGTAACGTTTGTACTGGAGTTACTGCTGTTTCTTTTTTACAAGAAAACAGCACAATGAGCGAGATAGTAATGAGAGCATATTTCATAAATCAAAGATATGTCAATACAATCTTAACACTACAAAAAAACGCCTAAAACTAATGTTTTAGGCGTCCCATTTAATGAAAATCACAACGTACTAGCGCTTCACAAATTTCTTTTGCAAACTGCGTTGTCCATCAAATATTTGAAGAATATACATACCAGATTTTAAAGAATCTATTGTGGTCTCCGTTGTAAAATCTCCTGTACCTAGCGATTGCCCTAGCATATTATATAGGGTATAATGCACTGGACGATTATCTGCTAGCCTTACAATCACCGTTTGATCTCTCTGACCTACCGTCACATCAAATACCCTAGCTTCCTCCGTAAGATTTTTATTAATAACCGTAGTTTCTCTAGGCAATAAAGAAGCCCTACCTGCTGTAATTTGCACCGTATAATCCTCTACTTCTCCGTATGCAAACGTCTCACAAGCTGTAGGAATTCCATTCCACTTTATAGCTACCCGCATGCGCGTTTTACCCTGCAATGCAGTGGTAGGAACTGTAAATGTATATGAAAGATTTGAACTGCTAGAAGTGCTGCCTGCTACAACCTTTTCTATATTTTCAAAGGTCCCGTTTCTATTATAGTCAATCCAGACTCCTAGTGTTTCTGTGTATGGTTGCCCAAGAAATCCTACACTTAACACAACCGTATTTGATCCATAATTAAGATTTCCTATTTGATTAGTAAGATCTACATAACCACCATTTGATGCAGTAGTGTTTGCAATCCCACCTATTGCTACATAATCAATATACTCATAACTTGCATCATTACCTCTTGCTTCACAGTATACTAAAGCAACATCAAGTGTGGTAAAAGTAACTGCTGTACTCTGGGAAGAGATGTTTCCAGCAGCATCTTTTGCTCTTACCGTAAATGTGTAGCTAGTCCCATCTATAAGGTTACTGGCTTCGTAAGATGTATTTTGTGAGGTTGCTACTAGCGTGTTATTTTTAAAAATCTCATAAGCAGTTACACCCACATTATCTGTAGATGGGTTCCAAGAAATAGTAGCACTACTTGCTGTTACACTAGACGCCATAAGTCTGCTAGCTGTGCTAGGAGCGGCTACGTCTCTGTTAGGAGTACTAGACCCACTACTTAATGTATGAACGCCTAGATCACCAAAAGAATTTGATGAAAAACGATCCCACTCTGACGGGTTATAGATAGTACTAGGCCCCGCAACCGTAGATGTTCTCCGTAACGTGACATCCTTTGCAAAATTTGCACTACCTCCATTAAAAGTTCCTATAATATCTACAAGAACTCCATTTTTAAAAAGACCTACGGGATCATTTCCATTAAAGCTCAAGGCAGTATTATTTGTAATAGCATCTGCCTGTAGGCTAGCAGCATTGCTAGATTGATTATTTGCTACTACATAAACTTCACCCGTTGCAAGTGATCCAGATAAGTTATAACCACTACTCCAGCCGCCTGCTCCGTTACCTTGCCTGCGCAAACTATAACCAGACAACGCTACAGAACTACCCGTATAATTTGCAATCTCAAGCACTTTATTAAAAGAAGATCCCTCTACATATTCTGTAAAGAAAAGCTCTTGAGCAATTGTATTTTCACTACCAGTAGAGAGTCCAAAGCGGTCTTCGGCTTGCGGTCCTCCCCAGATTTGTGTTGCAAGTGCTGGGTTATCTATAAAGGGGTTGCGGTTGCCCTGTATATCTTCTATAGCATCATTACGAGTATCTTCGAAAGAATTTACAGGATCTTCTACATTCCAGTTTAAAAAGAGATCAATCATGTTAGCATCTCCTGCCACAGGATTTCCTATACCTACAGTAGCTGGTAAACATCTATTATCATAACGTATGTACATAAAAAGCATCATACGTGCTACATCTCCCTTCCACTCGTCACCTGGATAAAAATATCCTTGTGCTGTAATAGCAGCATTACCAGAACCTGCAGCAAATTTTCTATTACTACGCATGGAATTCATGGCAGGATCTGCTGGATGCAGATGGTGCGCATCAGATCCCGGACCTGTAGAGCCAAGATTAGGATTGCCTAGCGATCGCGGGTACACATGCTCTCTGTTCCACTGGCTAGCAGCACCTCCATTATCACTTACACCTCTTGTTCTATCAGATTTAAGAATACCATCGGTATCGCTGTATCCATAAATAAGAAGTACTTCATTTGGGTTTTGTGGATTAATATTAGCCTGCTGTAAGGCTTCCCAAACTCCAGGAGTGTAGCTCAGTACTGCACGCTGCGTGGTGGTTACCTTAGCACCGAGTTCATTTTTTAAATCTTGCCCATTTAAAGATAGGTCTACATCATTATAGTAAGAAGGTGTCTGTGCATACAGACAAATAGCTACAAAATGTGTGATAAAAACAAGTAATAATTTTTTCATACTGGAAGTACTTTTCTAGGTTTTTTTGGAATGTCAAATTAAAGTCATTTTAAACGTATCCATGTTATACTAATGTTACCAATCAAAGAGTTTCAAACCAGTTATTAAAAATAATTTTTAAGTAATTGCAGCTCATTTTTAAAAGAAACATAACGCTTTCGCGAAAGCATAAAAAAAACAAAAGAGATACTCGCTCATCTGTTTTGCTCACTAGCTAGGTTATTCTATCTTTGACGTCTTAAATTCGCAACGTTTTATGAAGATTTCTTATAACTGGCTCAAGCAGTTTATCGATATAGATTGGAGTGCCGAAAAAACCGGAGAACTCCTTACAGACTTAGGTCTAGAAATTGAAGGAATAGATACCTACCAAAGTGTAAAAGGTGGTCTAGAAGGAATTGTAATAGGTCACATACTTACGTGTGTACAGCATGAAAATGCAGATAAACTTAAGGTAACCACAGTAGACATAGGAGCAGACAAACCTGTGCAAATTGTATGTGGCGCGCCAAATGTTGCTGTAGGACAGAAAGTTCCCGTAGCAACTATAGGGACTACCTTATATACAGAAGAAGGTGAAGCCTGGAAGATAAAGAAAGGAAAAATACGCGGTGAAGAGTCTCACGGGATGATCTGTGCAGAAGACGAGCTAGGACTAGGAAAAGGTCATGATGGCATCATGATTCTTGATGAAGATTTGATTCCAGGTACCCTAGCAGCCGATGTTTTTGATATAGAAAATGATCAGGTTTTTGAAATAGGCCTTACTCCTAATCGTGCAGATGCCATGAGTCACTGGGGTGTTGCCCGTGATCTTAAAGCAGGATTATTACAACATGAAGTAAACAGAGGACTTATCACTCCATCTACCTCTTCATTTAAAATTGAAAAACGCTTACATAAAATTGATGTACAAGTACTAGATGCAGATAAAGCACCGCGTTATGCTGGTGTAGTCATAAGTGATTTAAAAATAGGTGAATCACCATCTTGGTTAAAACATAGACTTAAAGCAATAGGGCTTTCCCCTATTAATAATGTGGTAGATGTTACTAATTATGTTTTGCATGATTTAGGACAGCCACTACATGCCTTTGATCTTAATAAGATTGCGGGAGATAAGATAGAAGTGCGCACCGTAGAAGCAGGTACAAAATTTGTCACACTAGACGGTGTGGAACGCGAGCTACACGAAGATGACCTTATGATTTGTGATGCAGAGAAACCTATGTGTATTGCAGGAGTTTTTGGTGGAGCTCATAGTGGAGTTACAGAAAACACTTCTGCTATCTTTTTAGAAAGTGCTTACTTTAACCCTGTATCCATTCGTAAAACTGCAAAACGTCATGGCTTAAATACAGATGCATCCTTTCGTTTTGAGCGTGGGATTGACCCTAATATTGCAGAGTATGCACTTGCGAGAGCTGCAATCCTTATCATGGAGGTTGCAGGAGGAGAAATCACCAGTGAAACTGTAGATATTTATCCAAAAAAGATAGAAGACCAACAGGTATTCTTAAACTTTGACAATGCTACAAAGCTTATAGGAGAAGAGCTGCCTAAAGAGATCATTAAAGGTATTCTTATGTCTCTTGATATTAAAATCAATAACGTTACAGAAAGTGGTATTGGGATGACTATTCCGGCTTTTAGAAACGATGTGACTCGGGAGGCAGATGTGATAGAAGAAATATTAAGGGTATATGGCTACAACAATATCACCTTTGGTAATAAGTTAAACGCGACTGTATCGTCAAGTTCAAAATTTGATGATCACAAAGTGAGTGATGTAGTAGGAAATCAACTTGCTGCGCAGGGCTTTTATGAGATGATGGCAAATAGCCTTACCACCCCAGCTTACACAGGATTATCTGAGTACATAAAAGAAGAGCATCAAGTAGAAATGCTCAATCCGCTAGGAAAAGAATTGAGTGTCATGAGACAGTCTATGCTTTTTTCTGGACTAGAAGCCATCTCTTATAATGTAAATAGACGTAGAGGAAACTTAAAACTCTTTGAGTTTGGTAAAACCTATCATAACTATGCAGAAGAGCGTAAAGAAGATAAACACCTATCACTTTTTGTTACTGGAAATCGCACAGAGGAATCATGGGTGCACCCTACTACTCCTACTCATTTTTATTTCTTAAAAGGCATTGTAGATGCTGTACTTCAAAAATTAGGAATTCATAAAGTACGATCTTCTGTAGTAAAAAACGATATTTTTTCTGATGCAGTAGGCCTATCTCTAGGTAAGCAACAAGTGGTACACTATGGTATTGTGAAGAAAAGTATTCTTAAGAAATTTGATATTTCACAAGAGGTTTATTATGCAGATTTTAACTGGGATGCTGTGTTAGAGATTGCCGCCCGTAACAATGTTAAATTTACAGACATTCCAAAATATCCTTCTGTACGCCGTGATTTTGCGCTTCTACTAGATGCAAATGTTCAGTTTGAAGATATCGCCACCATTGCAAAGCAAACAGAAAAGCAACTCCTTAAGGATGTAAATCTCTTTGACGTATACGAAGGTAAAAATCTTCCTGATGGGAAGAAAAGTTATGCAGTGAGCTTCTTGCTTCAAGATGAAAATAAAACGCTTACAGATAAACAAATAGACAAAACAATGAGCAAGCTACAACAACGCTTTGAAAAAGAGCTAGGAGCTACGCTTAGATAAATATTTGACACCAACCTATTCATAGCTTTTAGATTACTTATGGTAGTCTAAAAGCTATGTTATTTATATGGCAGACTATAGTTCATCATACCTCGTGCAGATTATATAAAATGTACAGCACCTTAAATTTATCTTAGACTTCATTCTATTTTTCTAAAAACAAGCCTTTATATGGTACAAAAGAAATAGTCATTGATGAGTACCATCACGTATTTTGAAAATAATATATTGTTGCCCTATTACTTATAACGTTTTGCTTAACCTATCACCCACATCATTTCAACACACAATGAATGCTTGCGTTTCATTAAATTAGTAGACGTTTAGGTCAACCATCTGTCTTACTTATTTATAATTCACTGGAGGAAGTGTGGCGCTACTATTTTTTAAAAATTACTATTAACTATTTTGTTTAATTTATAAAAAAATAAGAGAGTATTTATCTACACCATTGACATTATGGCTTTTGTATCGTATCTTTAAAAGAAAAAAAGATGCTATTATCAAGAACTAACATTTACGACAAATTACTACGTGAGCGCAGTAAAAGTGAGCAAGAGCAGGATATTCTTGCTCAAGTACAACAAGTTTTTGATCAAGACCGCTTTCGCGAAAGCGGGATTCTCAAAACACTAAGCGGAGCTTCTGAGGCTGGTTATAACGAGTTTAACTTTGACTTACTTGAAAGCTCAAAAATCTTCCACATTAAACAAATAGAAAAAATATGCGTCGATTATAGATTGCGTTTTCTAGATACCAAATACTTTAAAGGAAAATATCCTCAAGAGGCACTTGACAATATTAAATACCTAGAAAACACACATCACACAGAACTTGATGGTTATAAAATAATTGCTCCATCAAAAATGTTTGTGTTAGAGAAAGCAGATGATCCTTTACTTTTTGCACCTATGGGCAACGGTTATTACTACCTTATACACCAGTGGGGCAATGATCTTAATCCTTTTAGAAAGCAATGGGCATGGTCTTTTAAATCTGTAGAAAATTTAATCATAGCTACCGTTATTGTGAGCTTACTCGCAACATTATTAACTCCAGACGGTCTTTTTACAAAGAATCAAGACTTTGGGCAAGATATAATGGTATTTTTCTTCATGTTTAAATCTATAGGAGCAGTCGTTTTATTCTATGCATTTGCACTAGGAAAGAACTTTAACAAAGCTATATGGAATAGTAAGTACGATAAAACAAGATAAAATAATCTTACCAAAATAATTTATGAGCATACTTCCAGACTCTCGTTATGAAAAAATCCACACGGGTTCTATCATTGAAGCTACAAGATTACAAGCTATACTAGAAGAAAAGGATATCCCGAGTATAGTAAGAGATGATAACGAGAGTGCAAAACTAGGAGGCTATGCCCTAGGATCTCCAGACCAGTCTAGATTACTTGTAGATAAGGAATATGTAATAAAAGCTAAGCACATTATAGAAATCGCTCTTGAAGATTTTGCATCAAATGCAGTTTCTGATGATGAATTAAATGCACTTTCTCAAGAAACTACAACAAAGCCTATTATCAATAGAACTACTAGGCCTGCTCCTATAAAGAAAAAGCCAGAAATGTCTTCTGGCCGCCTTCTATTATATGTGTTTTTCTTAGGACTCTCCATCTGGAGACTTTCTCCATTATTGCGAGGTGAAGAGATTGAAACCTTCCGCATTCTAATAAGCGGTGGGCTTATTGTTTTTTGTAGCTATATGCTCATCACACATTTTATGAATAAGAGTAAAGCCTAGCTTTACTCCTATTCATACATTGCCATACGTTGCTCTTTAATACTCTTATCGCTCATATACTCATCAAAGTTCATATAGCGATCTATAACGCCCTTAGGTGTTAACTCTATCACACGATTACCTACGGTACTAGCAAATTCATGGTCATGCGTTGTAAGCATTACCGTTCCTTTAAAGTTTTTAAGTGCATTATTGAAGGCAGTAATAGATTCTAGATCTAAGTGATTAGTAGGCTCATCTACCATGAGAATATTGGCACGTTTCATCATCATTTTTGAAATCATGCATCGTACTTTTTCTCCTCCTGAAAGAACATTAGACTTTTTTAAAGCCTCTTCGCCAGAAAAAATCATTTTACCAAGAAAACCTCTTAAGAATACTTCTTCTCGCTCTTCTTCTGTCTGTGCATACTGTCGCAACCAGTCTACCAGATTAAGACTTCCATCTTGAAAGTAAGATGCATTATCCAGAGGCAAATAGGATTGTGTAGTCGTTACTCCAAAATCAAAAGAACCAGCTGCAGCAGCATGATTACCATTAATTATTTCATAAAAAGCAGATGTTGCCCGGCTATCTCTAGAAAATAATACCGCTTTATCTCCCTTATTCAAGTTCATATCTACACCCTTAAACAAGACTTCTCCATCTAGAGTGGCACTTAATCCAGCACAATTAAAAATCTGATCGCCAGCCTCACGATCCCTATCGAATATAATTCCAGGATAGCGACGGCTAGAAGGTCTTATTTCTTCTATATCTAGCTTATCAATCATCTTCTTACGTGAAGTTGCTTGTTTAGACTTTGCAACGTTTGCAGAGAAACGAGCGATAAACTCTTGAAGTTCCTTTTTCTTTTCTTCAGATTTTTTGTTCTGCTGTGCTCGCTGTCTCGCTGCTAGTTGAGAAGACTCGTACCAGAAGGTATAATTACCGCTATAGTGCGTTATTTTATTATGATCAATATCTGATATATGTGTACATACAGCATCCAGAAAGTGACGGTCATGTGATACAACTATGACGCAGTTATCATAGTTTGCCAGAAAGTTTTCTAACCAAGAGATGGTTTCGTAATCTAAGTCGTTTGTAGGCTCATCCATGATCAATACATCTGGATTCCCAAAAAGCGCTTGTGCAATAAGAACACGTACACGCTGCTTACCATCAAGATCTGCCATCATGGTATAATGGTGCTCTTCTTTTATACCTAGATTAGAAAGCATGGTAGCAGCATTACTATCTGCATTCCAGCCATTCATCTCTTCAAACTTAACCTGAAGCTCTCCGATACGATCTGCATTTTCATCTGTATAGTCTGCATACAGTGCATCAATTTCTGCTTTGATTTTGTATAAAGGCTTGTTACCCATTACTACCGTTTCAAGTACATTGTACTCGTCATAAGCATAATGGTTTTGTTCTAGTACAGACATACGCTTTCCAGCCTCTAGGTGCACGTGACCAGAGGTAGGATCTTGTTGACCTGTGAGTATTTTTAAAAAGGTAGACTTCCCTGCACCGTTTGCACCTATGATGCCATAACAGTTACCGTTAAGAAATGATGTATTTACTTCATCAAATAAAACGCGCTTACCAAATTGAACTGAAAGATTAGAAACTGATAACATAAAAAACTTCTATTTTGAGCGTGCAAAAATACCCATAAATAAAGAGATTTTAATCATAACAAACGTAAAAAGCTTTTAACGCTATGTTAACAATATGCAAAAGTCATTAAAGTTACTTTTGAGATGAGCCACATAAGCTACTTTTTTTAGCGTAAAATATCTTTCATGAAGTACCTCTTACTATTAATTATACTCTCTACTACCTTTTCTAGTTGTGTTTTTGATGATAATGATAAATCTCAAGGTACCTATCTAGGCGGGCAGATCATTAATCCCGTACAGAGCTATGTACTCCTGCGTAAGGGCGAGGTGGTGACAGATAGTATTCCTTTAGATAGAAGAAATAGATTTCTTTATAAATTTGAAAATCTCACGCCAGGACTCTACAGACTGGAGCATGGTGAGCATCAACTAGTGCACATAGAGGAAGGAGATAGTATCCTTATTAGAGTAAACACAAAAGATTTTGATGAGTCCCTTAGTTTTTCTGGATATGGCTCTGACAAAAGCTCCTTTTTATTAGATAGGTACTTGCACTGGGAAAGTGAAAATGAAACCATCAAAAATAAATACCAAAAAAATCCTGAGAATTTCCAGAAGATATTAGATTCTATGGCAATCATTCATAAGGAGGAGCTAGATCGCTTTTTACTTGATAAAGATTATTCTGATGAGTTTATTGAGATTGCGAGCGCGATAACGCAATTTGATAATTACCAGCGTAAAGAATGGTACCCATTTGCTCACTACGGAAAAAATAAATTATCTTTTATTGATAGTTTGCCTTCAAACTTTTATAGCTTTCGCGAAAGCGTAGATGTAAACAACCCAAATCTTGAAGAACTCTATAGCTTTAGAAGATATCTTGCCTCTTACGTCAATACTCTTACTTACCTGCGATACGGAAAAAAGCATGATTATGACCGTACATCATACATTCATAACCATCATCAAATTGCCGTTATTGATAGTATAATTACTAATAAAGAGTTAAAGGAAAGACTCCTTTCCCAAATGTCACGCATTTTTATTGCAAACAGTAATAACCTTGAAGAAGTAGATCAACTTTTTGATGAGATAAAAAAAGTAGCTACTTCACCCCAGACCATTTCATTAGTAGATGCGCTTTATGATAATAATAAATCTATGCAAGCTGGAAATATGATTCCAGATATCATGATTGTTGGTGCAGATTCTGGCACAAATACACTCTCTAGTCATATTACAAAGCCTACGGTATTGTATTTCTGGTCTTATTTAAGAATGGCACACATGGATAATTCTCATGCAAAAGCAAGAGAATTACAAAGAAAGTATCCTGAGTTTAATTTTATAGCGATCAATGTAAATACGGAGCAAAATAAATGGTTACTGCACTTAGATAAAAACAATTTTAGTGAGTCAAAAGAATTTAGATTATCAAAGCCAGAACAGGCAAAAAAGCAACTGGTACTTAATGATATTAATAAAACGATAGTATTAGATAGAAACGGTACGATTTTAAATAGTCACGCAAATTTGCATAACTCAAATTTTGAAAACGAACTACTTGCTTATTTAAACCAGTAGCATTATTATTTTATGTACAAAAAAGCCCCTTTTACTTTATAGCAAAAGGGGCTTTAATTTTATGGTAGCTACTTCTTAGTTATTACCCTTCTCGTAGTCTGCTAAGAATTTTGCAAGACCGCTATCTGTAAGTGGATGCTTTAATAATCCTTCTATAGATGATAAAGGACCCGTCATTACGTCTGCTCCTATTTTTGCACAATCTATAACGTGCATGGTGTGACGTACAGATGCTGCTAGAATTTGAGTTTCAAACATATAGTTATCATAAATAAGACGTATCTCTGCGATAAGGTTTAGTCCATCTGTAGATATATCATCTAGTCTTCCTATAAATGGAGACACATACGTTGCTCCAGCCTTTGCTGCTAGCAATGCTTGCCCACAAGAAAACACAAGCGTACAGTTAGTACGTATTCCTTTATCCGAAAAGTATTTTATAGCCTTAATACCATCCTTAATCATAGGTACTTTTACCACAATTTGCTCATGCAATGCAGCAAGCTCCTCACCTTCCTTGATCATCTCATTGTAAGTAGTAGCGATTACCTCTGCACTTACATCTCCAGTTACAATCTCACAGATATCTCTGTAATGTTGCAATATGTTCTCTCGTCCAGTGATTCCCTCTTTTGCCATTAATGATGGGTTAGTTGTTACTCCATCAAGAACACCTAAGTCTTGTGCCTCTTTAATTTGATCAAGATTTGCAGTATCTATAAAAAATTTCATAGTATATATGTTTAGTGGTTATACACAAATGTAGCTAAAAGTGATGTGTAGTAGTTACTAGCGTGATTAATTGTTTGTTAACTATAATTTATAATGATTTAATAATAATTTTTCATACCAAGTATCTGGCAATATGCGCTTGAGCGCAATACTAAAACGCTGCATAAAAAATCCTACACGGTAGTGTACTTTAGGATTCTTAGTTTCCATAACACGTTTAACTACCTGAGCCATGATCATCGTATCCATTCCTTCATCTACATGTGCATCCATTAAAGAAAGTGTATTCTTATAATTATCTTTATATGGTGAGTTTTCTAATACTGGTGCATGGTAACGTCCTGCAGCAATATTTGTGGCAAAATCACCAGGTGCAACCGTAGTCATCTTTACATTAAATTCTTTGAGTTCCATGCGGTACGCTTCTGTGGTGATACCTAAGGCACCCTTGGTTGCAGAGTAAATACCTCTGTAAGGTAGTCCCATATATCCTGCGATGGATGTGATATTAATCACCATACCGCTGCGTTGCTTGCGCATAGTAGGTAACACTGCTTTGATGACTTCTAGGGCTCCAAAATAATTAGTTTCAAAAACTCTTTTAATTTCGGTATCTGGAGTTTCTTCTAGGGGTCCAGTAATACCCATTCCAGCATTATTAATTAAGTAATCGAGTGTGCCTTCTTTTTCTATAATTTGAGAAACAGCAGCCGTTATTGTTGCAGGTTTTGTGACATCTAGCGCCAGCATATTGACCCCTTGCTCGGTTTCATTTTTTGGGTTTCGGCTTGTCCCGTACACCGTATAGGAATGTTTTACAAGATATTGTGCAATGGCTTGGCCTATTCCAGAAGACGCGCCAGTGATTAAAACTACTGTTGACATAAATATGTTTAATAATGATCAAAGATAATAAGTATGTCCATTGTGAAGAGAAACAAGCGCTTTTTTTGTTAAGGATTTACTAGTACCTTTTCTTAGCTTTTTTGCTTTCGCGAAAGCATAAAAAAAACGCCCAGCATACTGCCGAACGTTTTTGTATAAATTTTTAAAAAGATGTAACTACCTAGAACGTCTTGCTTTATTTAAAAAAGCATAGTATGGCGTTGTATCACGCAACATACTATAACCAGATACTTCTCCTTTTTTTCTACCATTTGCATCTAGCAATAGAACTGTAGGATAAGATTTATCCTTATTGTACTTTGCCTGTAATTTCATATTCTTTTTCTTTTGCTCTGGTGAGATAATATCTTCTCTAAAAGGGATGTCTACCTCAAGTAACACAAAATCATCTGCTTGCTCAAGAAATTGCTCATTGAGCCAAAAATCTTTTTTAAGCATTTTACAAGGACCACACCAATCACTACCTGTAAAATACATGATAATAGGCTTTCCTTGTCGCTGGGCTACCTTTTTGGCTTTTTCAAAATCAGTATGCCAGTTTGCTTCTTGAGCCTGCAGGCTTACCGTTGAAATAAAGAATAATAAAAATGCTATATGTTTCATTGTAATAAATTTAGGGCTGTTGCAAAGTTATGAACTTTTATAAAATAACAAGAATCTTGCCACAATATTGTGCTCAAGCCCGTATACGACCTAAAGTTACAATTCTAGAACCGCATTATCCAGAGATTTACGTACTTTTTTCATTGTAGAAAACATATCATCTTCTGCTCTATACCCTATAGGCATTACTAAAACAGATTGTAATCCTCTGGCTGTAAGTCCTAAAAAATCGTCATATCCTTCTGGAGAAAATCCCTCCATGGGGCATGCGTCTATTTCTTCAAGTCCACAAACAGTAAGTAAATTACCCATGGCTAGATATGCTTGTTTTGATGCCCAGAGATCATTATCTTCACTAGAAGCATTTTTAAAATGGTCTAGAAGATAGTTCTTAAAGGGTTTTATAATATCTTCTGGAGTGTTTCTAATATCCTTTACTCTGTCAAAGTAAGCTTTTACATATTGCTCGTCAACTTGTTTTTCTATACAAAATATCAAAACATGAGAAGCATCTCCCACTTGCTTTTGATTCATTGATAAAGGAACTAATGCCGCTTGCTGGTCTTTATTACTTATAATTACTAAGCGCACAGGCTGCAAGCCAAAGCTGGTAGCAGTAAGGTTAAAGGCATTTTTTATAATCGCTATTTTTGATGTAGAAAGAATGCGCGTAGGATCAAACTTTTTAGTCGCATATCTCCATTTTAAAGCTTCTATTACTTGTGACATTTATTCTATTTTTAGACCTTGCAAAGATACACTTAGATGTTATTACTACATGTTTTTTGTCTAGTAATTATATTAAATGATTAAACAAGTATGATTACTATAAAACAACGTATTGAAAATTCTGAAACGCGCATTTTTAAAGCAGTATTTCCTAATACTACAAACCACTACGATACTCTTTTTGGCGGTACTGCCATGCACCTTATGGATGAGGCGGCATTTATATGTGCTACACGTTTTAGCCGTAAAAAAGTAGTCACCATATCTACCAGTCAAATAGATTTTACAAAAGCTATCCCTCAAGGAACTATTGTAGAACTAATAGCCCGTGTAGAAAAAGTAGGCAATACAAGTTGCGTAGTACGCGTTGAGATTTATAAAGAAGATATGTATAACTATGACCGCGAACTTGCAGTAGCAGGTACATTTACGTTTGTAGCGATTGATGATGATAAAAAACCTATAAAACTAATAGACAACGACTAGTGCTCACATCTCTTAAAAAAATAATTATCACAGTCATTATAGCACTACTAGTGCTCATTTGTGCAATTTATGGACTTTCTGCACACATAGCATCAAATACAAAGAATCAAACATTTACACAAAGCTCAAAAGTACCAGAGGTCTATACGGTAATTGTACTAGGTGCAAGTGTAAAGGCAAATGGTAATCTATCTACCATACTAGAAGACAGAGTGACTAGTGCTCTTAAACTTTTTAAAGATGGCAAAGTAACTCGATTTTTGCTCTCTGGAGATAATGGTACCACCTCTTATAACGAGCCTAAAGCCATGAAAAACTACCTGATGGATCAAGGCGTTCCAGAAGATCATATTTTTCTTGACTATGCAGGTTTTGACACCTATGACAGCATGTACAGAGCAAGTTCTGTTTTTAATGTAAAAGAAGCCATTGTTGTTACTCAAGAATTTCACCTACCACGAGCACTCTATATTGCAAATAAGTTAGGACTCACCTACTATGGATTTGTAGGTGATAAACGCACCTACAAAAGAGAAAGCGCAAATAAACGTAGAGAGTTGCTAGCAAACGTAAAGGCATTTATGGAGCTCACTATTCATAAAAAACCTACCTATTTAGGTGCAAAAATTCCCATTGATGGACCACCACAATCCAGTTATCCACAATAAATAATTGTATTAAAACATCAAAAACTACAGTACATTTACTTTTAAAAGAAAATCCTTGCTCGCAATACTTAACAAAGAAATATCATCCTTCTTCTCCTCGGCCACCGGCTATCTCGTTATCGGGCTATTCCTTGTAGTTACAGGCTTATTTTTATGGGTTTTTAAAGGCTCTTTTAATATTACAGAAACTGGCTTTGCAGATCTTGCTCCTTTCTTCCAGATTGCCCCATGGATATTCATATTTCTCATACCAGCTGTCACTATGCGCAGCTTTAGTGAAGAACAACAAACAGGAACCTTAGAACTTTTACTCACAAAACCTATTACTACACTCCAGTTAACACTTGGAAAATTTTTTGGTGCATTCATACTTATTATCCTTGCTATCATCCCTACCCTTATTTATGTAGTTGCCATATACCAGCTAGGCAATCCCGTGGGTAATCTAGATGTAGGCGTGACTATAGGAAGTTATATAGGTTTATTACTACTAGCCGCTACCTACACTGCCATAGGGATTTATGCATCTAGCCTTACAGATAATCAAATCATAGCTTTTATAATCGCAGTGCTTTTAAGTTTCTTTCTATATGCTGGCATATCAGGTATTGCTTCGTACGGTACATTAAATAACACTCAAGACATCATCAATCTTCTAGGTATACAATCACATTACAACAGCATAAGTCGTGGCGTGGTAGACACTAGAGATCTCATTTATTTCATTAGTGTAACCGCATTCTTTATCATTCTTACGATATTGAGACTGCATAAAAGGAGTACACTTTCGTGAAAAATTTAAGCCACATATCAACGTTGCTCCTTGTATTAATTGGTCTAGTTACTATAAATTTACTCGGTACGCTATTTCACAAGCGCTATGATCTTACACAAGATCAACGATATAGTTTAAGTGATCCTACTAAAGATTTACTAGATCAAATTGATAGTCCACTAATTATTGATGTTTTTCTTGAAGGCGTTTTACCTGCCGAATTTAAAAAACTTCAAAACGAGACACGCTATCTTCTGGAAGAGATGCAGGCTTACAATAGCAACATAAGGTTTGAATTTTCAAATCCTGTAGAAGAAGGGGAAAACGCAACCCAAGTTGCCCAGCAGTTTAATGAGTTTGGGATGACCACAATCCCTCTCAAGGTAAAAGAAGATGGAAAAGAAACCGTACAAACTATTTTCCCATGGGCTACCATAAATTATAATGACAAAGCGCAACCTGTAGCACTCGTTAAAAATGCAGTAGGAGCTTCTCCAGAGCAACTGGTCTATGCCTCCATTCAAAACCTTGAATATGTCTTTGCCGAAAGTCTACATAGCACCTTACATGCAAAGTCTAAGCGCATTGCGGTACTCAGGGATAACGGGGAACTACCAGACGCAAATATTGCAGATATGTTCCGTAAGCTACGTGACACTTATAATATTGCTCCTTTCCCGATGGAGTTTGCAAATCAAGATCCAGATAAAGCACTTAAAGCATTGCAAAACACCTTTGATCTAATTGTTATTGCAAAGCCTACAAAAGCCTTTACAGAAAAACAAAAGTATGTCATTGATCAATATATCATGAATGGTGGTAACAGCCTTTGGATGCTGGACGCAGTAGCCATGGAGGATGATAGTCTACGCAATGATAAAGGCGCTACTGTTGCTTTTCCTAGAGACATAAATATAGATGACCAACTTTTTAAATATGGGATCAAGATAAGTCCATCCTTAGTGCTAGACCTCTACTCTGCCCCTCTTAGTGTTGCCACTGGTGATGGTAGTGAGGCGCAATACATACAGCTACCCTGGTTATACAGACCGCAGGCACCTGGTATGAACACGCACCCTATTAATACTAATATTGAAAAGCCGGTGCTTTTTAATTATGCAAATCCCATAACCCTACTAGATAATAAAAGTAATGTTTCAAAAACAGTCTTATTACAGTCTAGTATTTACACAAAAGTAGAGAGTACACCACGAGAAATTTCTCTTGATCAAGTAGATATAGAACCCTTAGAAAGTGAGTTTCAACATGGGCAGCAGCCACTAGCCGTTTTGCTAGAAGGAACCTTTAACTCTGCCTTTACTAATAGAGTATTACCAGATGGAGGTGATCAAAATAGCTTTCGCGAAAGCGCACAAAAAAATCCAAAACTTATTGTAATAGCAGATGGTGATTTTATTTCAAACAGTCTTGATTTACGAGGGCAACCACTAGAACTTGGATTTGATTATTACACAAGAACGAGCTACGGAAATAAAGAGTTTTTACTCAATGCTGTAAACTATCTTCTAGACGACACCGGGCTTATTAACATACGTAATAAAGAAATTGCACTTCCCTTTCTAGATACTCAGAAGACATCACAAAATAACACCACGTGGCAAGTCCTTACCATTGGGCTTCCGCTAGTAATTCTACTACTTTTTGGACTACTCTATAGCGCAATTAGAAAACGTCGCTACGCACGCTAGCTGTTGATAAGTTAATTATAAAAGCCGTCTCATTTAAAATATATTTGTAAGTAGTGAATAACGTAAATAGTAAGACACAATCACTTCCATATAATTGTATTGCAAAACCTAACTTTCTATGAAATTTATAGTCTCTAGTACATACCTTCTTAAACAATTACAAGTATTAGGAGGTGTCATAAATAATAGTAACACCTTACCTATACTCGATAATTTCCTTTTTGAATTAGACGAAAATACACTTACCGTTTCTGCATCAGATTTAGAAACTACGATGACATCAAAATTAAATGTTGAGTCAAGTGATAATGGTGCCATTGCGTTACCAGCGCGTTTACTTCTTGACACGCTTAAAACGTTTCCAGAGCAGCCTCTTACGTTTACACAGCATGAGAATAATACGGTAGAGATAAGTTCTAACCATGGTAAATATGCACTTGCTTATGCAGATGGTGCAGAGTTTCCTAATGCAGTGTCACTAGAAGATCCAAGTGTTGTAAAAATACCTGGAAGCGTACTTGCAACAGCTATAAGCAACACTATATTTGCTACAGGAAATGACGATTTACGCCCAGTAATGAGTGGTGTCTTTTTTCAATTTAGTACAGACGGACTTACGTTTGTAGCAACAGATGCTCACAAACTTGTAAAGTATGGTCGCACAGATGTGGTAGCTACTCAAGCAGCCGAATTTATAATGCCTAAGAAGCCTCTTAATTTACTTAAAGGAATACTTTCTACCTCTGATGATGAAATCGCTGTAGAATATAACGAGAGTAATGCAAAGTTTACCTTTGATAATGTAGAACTTGTATGTCGTCTTATTGATGGCAAATATCCTAACTATGAAGCGGTGATTCCTAAGGAAAACCCAAATAGACTTACGATAGACCGTAACCAGTTTTTAAATTCTGTGCGACGTGTTTCTATTTTCTCAAATAAAACTACACACCAGATTCGCTTAAAAATTGCCGGAGCAGAGCTTAATATCTCTGCCGAAGATATCGATTACAGTAACAAAGCAGAGGAGCGTCTTACATGTGATTATCAAGGTGATGATATGCAAATAGGCTTCAACTCTCGATTCTTGACAGAAATGCTTAATAATATGAATGCAAATGATGTTTCATTAGAAATGTCATTACCTAATAGAGCAGGTATCCTCACGCCAGTAGATGGACTAGATGAAGGAGAGCAAGTAACCATGCTTGTTATGCCAGTGATGCTTAACAACTAGGGATTTACACATTATATTAAAGGTCATTCTTAAGCTAGAATGACCTTTTTTTATGGCTTGTTGTCATTTAATTATAGATATTAATAAAAAAGTAACGCTTTGGCAAAAGCAAAAAACACAGCATCTACTACCCTATTTTTATTCAATAGAAAGCAGTATTTTTAGCATTACAAACAATTCTTCTTAAATGAAAAAATATATTGCTCTTATGGGACTGGCTATTATTGCCTTTTCTTGTAACGAATCGAAAAAAGCGGTTGCTCCGGCTACCCCTTCAGACCCAGTAATGATAGATCTTACTTCCTTAGAAAGTAATGAAAATGACGTACGTAAATATACCAATACCATTACTGCAAATGAGCTTCAAGACATGCTTTATGTATTTGCTGGTGATGATTTTGAGGGACGTAACACTGGGGAGCCAGGACAAAAGAAAGCAGCGGCATATCTTGTAAATCAATATAAAGAGCTCAATATTGCTCCTGGTAATAATGGAAATTATTACCAGATTGTACCTAACACTTTTTTTAGAAAAGGAAGCGATTTAAACGACTCAGAAAACGTGCTTGCTTTTATAGAAGGATCAGAAAAACCTAATGAAGTACTTGTACTCTCTGCACATCTAGATCATATAGGGATGGACTCAAAAGGAAATATCTTTAATGGAGCAGATGATGATGGATCCGGGACCGTTGCATTACTAGAAATTGCAGAAGCTTTTAAACAAGCAGTTCAAGACGGTAAAGGACCTAAGCGTTCTATATTATTTTTGCACGTAACGGGAGAAGAAAAAGGACTGTACGGCTCTTCATACTACTCAGAAAATCCAGTATACCCGCTAGCAAACACCATTGCAAACCTTAACATCGATATGATAGGTCGTAATGATGATGCACACTTAGAAGACAACAACTATGTTTACTTAATAGGATCAGATAAATTAAGTACAGATTTACACAATGTATCATCTGCAGTAAATGCAAAGTATTTTGATATTAATCTTGATTACCGCTATAACGTAGAGAATGAGCCTAACCGTTTTTACTACCGCTCAGATCACTACAACTTTGCAAAGAAGAATGTACCTATCATTTTTTACTTTAATGGTACCCATGAGGATTATCACAGAATAGGTGATACACCAGATAAGATTAATTACCCTCTACTTGAAAAACGAGCGCAACTTGTATTTGCAACCGCATGGGAGCTCGCAAATAGAAAAGATCGTCCAGTGGTAGATAAAGCAGAGAGTAATTAGTAATTTGAAAAAATAAAATATGAGTTTTACTACAATTGCAGTAAAGCTCATTATCAACACTTTAAATAATAAGTGCAAAATTATCCTTTATTTTTATTAGAAAAAGTTGCACATCTTCTAATATTAATTATCTTTGCACTCGCAATTAAAATGGTGGTTGTAGCTCAGTTGGTTAGAGCGCTGGTTTGTGGTACCAGAGGTCGCCGGTTCGAACCCGGTCTTCCACCCTTATTCAAGTCTTCAGAGCAATCTGAAGACTTTTTTTTGTTATGTAAATAAGTAGCATCAATTCCATTATTTACATAGTAGACATAAAAAAGCCACTCGTAAGTGGCTTTTTTATAACTCAGAATATTTATTCCCTAGTTGCTTAATGTAATCTTATCTACTCCATATACTCTTAAGTATTGCTTTGTGGTGGTATCTGAGATAACGACTCTCATCTCGTCATTTGATTTAATAGGATAAACCCTCATGGTATAGGCTTTCTGTTTACTAGACGCAAACTTTTCATCAACCATGATATCACCTGACATATCATATCTCTTAATCAGTTGAGATGGTAACTTCTTAAGGGTATCTAAGCTAGATACATTTGGCGCGTGTTTAAAACGCACCATAGTGGGTATACTATCTAAATGAAACAAAGGCGTCTGCCCTATGGCTACAACTCCAAACATTACAAAGCCAACAATCAATACCCGCTGTATCATCACTAATTATTTTAAATCGAACAAACTATCTACTGCAGGATAACGCTCTACAGTGAAACCTTCTCCATATTCTGTACCTATAAGACGTCCTAGGTCTCTAGAACGATAATTAATACTCTCTTTGAAGGTTTCGCTAGAAATAGGTGTATCACCATCTTTATTATTAGGATCATGAAACTGTGAGCTGTATGCAAAGACAGCCTCACATTTTTTTTCTATAAATCCACTTACATCCACTACCACATCTGGCTCGATGTGTTGCCATTGTATATAGTGATAGACTGTTTTAGGACGCCATTTTTCTTGTGACTTTCCATCCACAGTGGTTTCTATCTTTTTCAATCCGCTTAAAAAGCAAGCATCACTCGCTAGTTTACTTCCCTTCCCATGGTCTATATGCCTATCTGTTATTGCATTACAGAGCACTATTTCTGGTTGATACTTTCTTATGACTTCGATAATTTTGAGTTGGCTCTCTTTATCATTCACAAAGAAACCATCTGCAAGTGCCAGATTCTCACGTACTGCTACACCTAGAATCTTTGCTGCCGCAGCAGCTTCCTCATCGCGTATCTCTGCACTCCCTCGAGTTCCTAGTTCGCCTCTTGTGAGATCAAGTATTCCTACTTTCTTTCCGTTTGCTATTTCCTTTGCAAGGGTAGCACCGCAGCCTAGTTCTACATCATCTGGGTGTGCTCCTATGGCAAGTATATCTAGTTTCATAAGTATGCTCGCTTTACGAGTATATTTTGGATTATCCTTCTTTAGTAATGTAGACAAAGTAGTCAATTACCTGTTCATTTATTCATTGTTGACCTTACTAGAAACCAACCAAAAAAGCTGGATTCAACCAAGACTTAATCTGCGACCAATAACGTCTATTTTAAAACTGCCTTTAGCGCTTGATTAATATCTTCCATGAGGTCTTCCTTCTCCTCTATTCCTACAGAAAAACGAATTAATCCATCTGCAATACCTTGTTTTGCTCGCTCTTCTTCACCTAGTAAAAAGTGTGATGTTTGCGCAGGACAAAGCATGGTACTTTCTACACCCGCAAGACTCATAGAAGGTTTGATAAGTTGTAGTGCTTTTTGAAAATCTATAGCATCAATATGTGCTGCTAGTTCAAAAGAGATCATTCCTCCAAAACCGCTCATTTGTTTTTTGGCGAGTTTATAATCTGGGTGAGACTTCAACCCTGGATAATATACTCGGCTTATTTCATCTTTTTCATCAAGCCACTTGGCAATTTTCTTTGCATTTTTATTTTGGGCTTTCACACGGATTGCCATGGTCTTCATACTGCGTTCTAGCATCCAGACCGTCATATCACTTAGACTTCCTCCTAGATTTTTAGCCAGTGCCCAGATGCGATCCATATATTCTTGACTTGTGGCAATAGCTCCAGCACAGATATCGCTGTGACCTCCCATGTACTTAGTAGCAGAATGAATCATGATATCAATTCCAAAATCTGCTGGGTTTTGGTTCACTGGAGAGGCAAACGTATTATCAATCATGGTGACAATACCGTGCTTCTTAGCAAGTGTAGCAACCATTTTCATATCTGTCACCTTCATCAGTGGGTTAGATGGTGTCTCAATGTAAATCACTTTAGTTTGTGGAGTTATCGCTTTCGCGAAAGCGGCCTCACTCAAATCCTCCGTAAAGGAATATGTGATACCGTACTTCTCAAACTCCTCTACCACGAGATTATAAGTACCTCCATAAAGTGTTTCTTGTAGGACCACATGATCTCCACTTCTTAAAAAGGCAAGTAATGCTGTGCTTACCGCTGCCATACCACTTCCAAAGATCATCCCAGCCTCTGTCTTCTCTAGCGCCGCAATTTTCTTACTCAAGCCCTCCTGATTAGGCGTGTTAAAGTAGCGAGGATAGCGCTTGACATCTACATCCATAAAGGCATAAGAAGATGATAAATAGATAGGAGAAACAGCTCCTTGAAACTGCTCGTCTTTAATTTCTCCTGTGTGTGTGCAAATAGTATTAAGACCTTTATGCGATGTACTCATAGTATAATTTTTTTTCAAATCTAAAAATACAAAAAAGGGTTACAGTTTATCAATCATTTGCTACTCATTTATCATGAGTTCACTTAAGACAATTCACACAAATCTAATGGTCAATCTTTTAACATTAAAATTTAAATAATCCCCTAGCTAGGGTGAAAATTATCAGACAAAGTACCTACCTTTAAGTTATAAAAATGAATAAAAAATATCCTGAAATTTCGAGTTACTCCGTTCTAGAACGTAAGAAAAGAAATGGATGAAAGACCTTGTACTAAAAATGCATAGCTATCACTTAAGAGAAAGTAAAACATCAATGACCCTTTAAAAATTGTGTTATAAGGATTATCATGAGCTCTCTTGTATTGTTATACATCATCCATAAATCACTACCCGTAAATGTAACTTGATGCTCAGTACTCCTGCTCCTTCTATTAAAGCCATATTTGATGAACATGCAAAGAGAAGATAGATACCGTTATCATAAATAAAGACACACGATGATTATACCTAACTTTACTATAAAACCGGGAAATACCGTAGGTGATATCTTTAGAAATAAGGGAATACACACATTTTATGATGCCATACGTGCGGTACATAAACTACCTTATGGACGTACTAAAAATCCACTAGACTTTGGAAGTATTATGATTGAGGGCAAAGGTACTTGCAGCACTAAACACGCAACCTTAAAAGCACTTACAGAGGAGCATGCGATCTATGGTTTACAACTAGCATTAGTAATCTATGCTATGGATCATAAAAACACATCAGGGATAGGTAATATACTTACGTCTTATAATTTACCTTATATGCTAGAAGCACACACGGTCTTAATGTATGATGATGAGATGTATGATTACACATTTCCAGGTACTTATGATATGAAATGGAGAGATGCGGTTTTATTACAAACGACCATCGATACAGATCAAATAAATGATTATAAAGTTGAGTATCATAAATCTGTTCTAGAAGACTGGATAGAGCGCGATAAGCTAGCATATACCCTAGAGGAAATCTATAATATAAGAGAGCAATGTATTGTTGCGCTGGGAAGTGTAAAAATATATTAGCACTATAACCCACTTAAGAAGCATTGCGTATTCTTTTTTAAAAATAGCATACAGTATATCATTGCGCTTCTGCTCAAAAATGGCGCTTATTCTAAGTGCAAACTTGCTCAATTATCCTAGTGTGCCTACCTTCACAGTAGTTCTTTATCATTTAAACATGAAAGCAATCATTAAGTAAAAAAAACAGATTTCATACCCTTATTCAAGTGAACATTATACCTTACAACACGCAGTATGCACAAGATTTTAAAGTGCTTAACATAGAATGGCTAGAGACTTTTTTTTACGTAGAACCCTACGATCTCAACGTACTGAGTAATCCAGAGGAGTATATCATTAACAAAGGCGGCTTTATCTTCTTTGCCTTAAAGGACGGTCACATCCTAGGCACTGTAGCCCTTATGCCTACTGCAAGCGTTGGAGTATTAGAACTTACAAAAATGGCTGTTTCTCCAGTGGCGAGAGGAATGGGAATAGGTCAAGAACTAATGGCTCATTGTATCGCTTTCGCGAAAGCGCAACACCTCAACAAACTGCTATTATACTCACATCGCAAGCTAGAAAATGCAATCTATATTTATAAAAAGTGGGGCTTTAAAGAGATACCGCTTGAAGAAAACGCTGCTTATGAGCGCGCAAATATAAAAATGGAATTACCTCTCAAATAACTTTAATAATTAATAGACGCTACCATAGGACCAAGGTGGCTCAATATGACTAATTTATGAAACACTTATGTACCCTTTTTTTAATCGCATGTGCGATTACCAGCTGTAAAGAAATCACAAAAGAAACTGATACCCCTGTTCAAGTAGCACGCCCCGTAGAAGAAACAACTACCATAGCTACTCAAGTTGAAGGATTTGAAATCATCCCTATTGAGCATGCCTCTACGATTCTCAACTGGGATGGCAGGACCGTTTATGTAGATCCCGTAGGAAAACCTGAGCTCTATAAAAACTATAACAAACCAGATCTTATTGTAATAACACATCTTCATGGAGATCACCTCAATGTAAAAACCCTTGAAAGTCTTGACACCTCAACCGCGAGAATTGTAGTACCTCAATCTGTGGCAGATAAAATGCCAGAAGCCTTTAGTACTAAGCTTGATATCTTAAATAACGGAGAGTCTACAGAAACATTAGGGATCACTACAAACGCTGTACCTATGTATAATCTAGGTCCAGAGAAGGAACGCCGTCACAAAAAAGGATGGGGTAACGGCTATGTATTAGAAAAAGATGGAAAAAGAGTGTACTTCTCTGGAGATACGGAAGATATTCCAGAAATGCGCAACTTAAAAGATATTGATGTTGCCTTTGTATGCATGAACCTACCTTACACAATGACGGTAGAAAGCGCTGCTAGTGCGGTTCTAGATTTTAAACCTACACAAGTATATCCTTTTCATTACAGAGGATCTGATGGTTTAAGTGACGTAGCTACTTTTAAATCTATTGTAAATAAAGGAAGTGATGCTATAGAAGTTGTACAGCTAGACTGGTATTCTAATCTTAGATAAAAATAGACGCTACAAGAACTGTAATAACAGTACAAAAGAAAGCCGCAGTGGACGTAAGTCACATTGCGGCTTTTTACTTAAATTAATGAAGATTTTTCTATTTTAAACTGAATGATGTTTGAGCAATGAGTATTCCTTTATCAAACACATTTACTTCGTACTTTCCTTCAAGAAAATCCTTTGTTGTTTTACCAATATTCTCACAGATATCAAGTGCAGTATTCTCATAGTAAAATTTAGAAATTGCACTATAATTAACAACCTTACCATCAAAGGCAACTTGCTTATTTTCTCCTAGAGTTACTCCAGAAGGATCAATAATCTGTACATATAATACACGGTCACCTGCTTCTGCAAGCCTGTTTTGTGGTACTGTATAACAAGCTCTAAGTTTGTCTACTCGTTTGTTATTGTCATTTTCTACTAGTTTTCCAGAAGAGCGCTCTATAACACCTACCGCTCTAAGTTTATTTGCCGCAAGTGCGGAGCCTAGGGTTACTCTTTTTGCCAGTGCCGTATTTTCTAGTGATAATGAGTCACCCACGCCACGCTGCACCTCTAGCTCATAGGTAGTGCTATCTATACGCATTGCTAGCATCTGGTTACTTCCTCGCAGTGAATCGTTTTGAGCAAATAAGAAATCTCGCTCATTACGCAGTTTAAAGACCTCTGCTCTATACTTTCCTAAACTTGCAATAGTCGCATCTTTTGCCTCAATATCCCCTATGAGTGTTTGGATTCTGTCACGTGCATCGTTCAGTTCTGTGTCTTTTAGATTGTTTTCTTCAATGACTACATCATATTTACTCACCATTTCTTTGAGATCTGAGAGTACTACATTCTTTTCTTTTGTGAGTTGGCTTTTTGTATCCTTCTCTTGGTTATATAGCTTTACAGCAAAGGCACCGGCCACGACAAGAAGCACTGCAAGTATCCCTGCAATAATTTTAATCCCGTTTCCACTTTTTTCGTTATCCATAATTTAATAGTTGTTTTAATGGTTATACGTTTAATGCAAAGAATTGGATTTTATTATAAACGCATTTGCTAAAATATTCTTTTTACCATACAATTAACGCCAACTCTTGAAAAAATGTTAAATAATTTAGACCCTTAGTATAGAGCATTTGAGATTCATAAAGATTCATATTTTAATGAATGAGTGTGGGTATTCACGCTTTCGCGAAAGCGTAACGTTCCATATACACCTACTACTGTTAACTAATATTAAAAAAGATGCCTACTCAAACTATTTTACGGAAATTGTAGCGATGACAAAGATTTATACAAAGCTCAAACTATTTTATAGCCAAGTTACTGGAAACATAGGTTTTTTTCCTAGTTTGATCGCACTGTTAGGTCTTGGCTTTGCCCTCTTAATGCTTTATATAGAGCAGCGAGGAGTTTCTAAATATCTCATAAAGAATATCCCATGGCTCGTAATTAATAATGCAGATACCGCTCGTACGTTATTAAGTACCTTTATAGGAGGGATTATATCGCTTATGGTTTTTAGCTTCTCGATGGTGATGTTATTGCTTAACCAGGCATCAAGTAATTACTCTCCTCGTATACTTCCTGGGCTTATCTCAAATAAGAAACACCAGTATGTGTTAGGATTCTATATTGCAGTAATCATCTATTGTATTATTATATTACTTAGTATTGTTCCTACAGATGATAAGTACCAGCTACCAGGGTTTGCAGTACTTATAGGAATTATTATGAGCATTCATGTGCTAGCAGCTTTCATCTATTTTATACACTCCATATCTCAAGCTATACAAATCAATAACATTACAGATCGTATATTTTGTGCGGCTAGAGACCGTTTACAAAAGCTCATTGATAAAGAAAAAGAAGTACAAGGTGTTGATATCTTTGATGATATTTCTGACTGGCATGGGTATACAAGCACCTCCTCTGGATATCTAAATGATATTGCCTTTGACTCGCTTTCAAAACTTGCCAAAGATTGTGATATCTCTATAAAAATGCTGGTGTCTAAGGGCGAGTTTGTACTTGTAGATGTCCCTATTGTAAAAGTAAGTAAAGAGCTTGATGAGGAAAATCAAGATATCTTACAGTCTTGTTTTGGGTTTTCTCGTAGTGAGATTGTAAAACTCAATTATGTACTAGGCTTTAAACAACTTACAGAAATTGCTTTAAAAGCAATGAGTCCAGGTATTAACGACCCAGGTACTGCCATTACCTGTATAGACTACCTCACAGAACTTTTTGCATTAAGAATGCTTAAAAAAGATAAAAGTTATGTGGTAAACGATGACCGCAAAGCTGTGGTGTCTCTAGATACGGTAGACTTTGATGAGCTTATCTATTATATATTTGCAAGCCTACGTCAATATTGCAAGGCAGATTTTATCATGATGACTAAAATGTTGACATCTCTTTATTATCTCAAAAATGTGGAGACCATAGATGACCACTACAAAGAGGTAATAAATACACAAGGACAACTTATATACGAAGATGCACGAGCATTTATTAAAAATAAAACTGACTTACAAAACATTGACGAGCTTGCTCAAAAATTTAAGTGATAGTATCACTTAATCCTTACTCATATAAATTCCTAGGGTATTGTTTCCTAGAGAATATCCCATACTTGAAAAGTCAAGACCTATAACGATGGACTTACCAGGAGCAGGAATCACGCCATATTTATGTAAGAACGTATTCCAACGCTTGACTTCGCTTTGATCAAGGTTTTTACCATTTACCACTACCGTGGCTCCATTTATTTCTATACTGATTTCTTCATCTATATCTCTTATAAATTTATTATCCTTTAAGGTGTCTAGAAGATCTTCAAGATCCACATTATTTGTAACCACTGCGATGTGATCATCTTGTTTATAAAAACTGAGCTCCTCAATGGTATCATAATTATAGGTTCTAAACAGTTTATTATATATTGACCAGGTTACAGGGTTGAGCTTTACTCCATTTACATAAATGCCTTGGTTATCTTTTATAAAAACTACATCTTCTTTTCCAGCTATCAGATTATCAGACGTTAATTGCGCTAATAATACTTCTTGCATAGCAGGCCATTTCCAGTTACTATCTTGCGCCCCATGTGAAACATACATAGTTTTTGAGGAGCCCAGCAGCTCGCGTATATAACCATCTATACCTCCACCTCTTTTTGATAGCAGAGAAAGACGCGCTGCCTCTCGCTCTAGTAAGGCTGCCTCCTTAGATAGCCTCGCAGCATCTCTCTTAGACATCGCTTGCAATCTAGTTGCTTCACGTTGCATGCGTATTGCATCTCGTTGTGCACGATCTGCATCCCGTTCTAGCCGTTCTATCTCTTGACGCTCACTACCACCAGAAACTAAGCTGCGCAATATTGTACCCATATCATTAAATTTGCTTTTCATATCTGACGATGCAATATTTTTATCTAATTTGATATTGAGTCTTTTTTCACTTAATTCAATTTCATAGACCGTGTTCCTATCACCTTCTAATCTCCATACAATCTCCTTACCGTTGGACTTCATATTTTTTGTTCCCATCTCTTTTAATAGAAACTGGCTAATGGCTTGATAGCGATTTTTTGGATATTTTGCTTTTATGCGGTATTCTCCATTAGAACTACTAGATGAGAATGAGGTGTTTCCTCCTTTTCCATAATTACCATTCTGTGTGATTACAGACACATTAGAAGAGGTTGATGTTACAGCATTTAATCTAGGTAATGGCGGTGTGGATGGCCTTACCGGCGCTACAGGTGCTACTGGTGCGACAGGTGGTACTGGCGATGTCTGTGCGGTAACGTTTATTACTAGGCCTATGATGGCCGCTGTACATATACTTTTTATGGTATTCATTGTGTTATTTTTTTAGTGTTCCGCTTTCGCGAAAGCGATAAATTATTCATTTTTTGATAACTTCATTATAAACGTTAATCCCACACCTCTCGTGCTAGCAATAGAAAGGGAAGAATCATCTTTAAAATATTTACGTAGCCGACTGATAAAGACGTCCATACTGCGGCCTGAGAAAAAGTCGTCGTTTCCCCAAATCTTGGTAAGTATATCTTCTCTACGTAATAACTGATTCCTATTTTCATAAAAAAACCGAATCAATAACGCCTCTTTTTCTGTGAGAGATTGTACGGTCTCTCCTAGGGTAAGCGTATGGTTTTGAGAATTAAAATGATAGTTTCCTATCGTGATAACCTCTTTTATAGTTGGTATTGGTCTGTTTAAACTCACTGAATACCGCTTTAAAATATTAGTAAGCCGTAGTACAAGTATATCTGCCTCAAAAGGTTTTACGATATAGTCATCTGCTCCTAACTTAAGACCCTTTATACGGTCCTCCTTCATTTTACGAGCGGTAAGAAATACAAAAGAAACTTCTGGATTAATTGCTATCACTTTTTCGGCAAGTGTAAATCCATCCATCTTAGGCATCATGACGTCAAAAACACAAATATCAAATAATGCACCTTCTGAGTTTGCTTTTGCAAAAGCGTCATAAGCCTCCTCGCCATCTTTACACCAGGTAACCTCAAAACCGTGTATCTCTAGATACTGCTTTAATATGCTACCAAAATCAAAATCATCTTCTGCAAGAAGTACATGTTTACTAGCCATAACTTAAAGCGGTAGTTTTATAGTGAAAGTCGTTCCTTGTTCCTCTGTACTGGTGAGCGTGATGGTACCAGCATGTGCCTTGATAATTTGATGTGTAAAATAAAGTCCTAGCCCAAGGCCTTTTACATTATGCACATTACCATAGACAGCCCTATAAAACTTATCAAATATTGCTTGTTGATCCTTTTCCTCTATACCCATTCCATTATCATGAATGATTATGATGTACTGTGTATGAATGAGTTGTGTAGAAACTGTAATAACGACCTCATCCCTACCATACTTTACGGCATTCTCTAGTACATTGAGCAATGCAGTAGTGAGATGAAAACGATCTACACGCAACAAGACTTCTGGCAGATAGACCTTATTTATAACGGTAAGATGCGCATGTTGTGTTGAAATTTCAAAATCTGAAATCAAATTATCAAAAAATACATTATCAACCACCTGTTCTTTATGGAGCTGTAACTCCTCTGCACTTAAACTATTAGTAAGCACTTGATCTATAAGTTTTTGCAGTCTGTTGTTTTGACGTTCTACAATACCTAAGGTATTTTCGAAAGCTACTGGATTTTTCTTGATGGTTTCATTGCGCAGGCTTTTTGTCGCGATACTTAAGGTTGCAAGTGGTGTTTTGAGCTCATGTGTCACGTTATTTATAAAATCAGTTTTTACCTCTGCAATCTTTTTCTGCATGATAAGATTCTTTATAGAATAATATAAAAGACCTATCACAAATAGAAAAAGAATAATACTGCCCGCAATAAGAACCCACATTCTACCTAACACAATAGCTTGTAAGTGTGGTACTTGTATTTCATGAGTTGTTCTCACCTCAAAATCATAAGAATTTATAGTGATACTATCTCCTCTTCTATCAATAAACTCATTAGTATCAACAGTACGGGCATCATTAATATTTCTAAAGATTCCCGATGTAAATTTTTCTCCAAATATGTGATCCCTCACACTATTAGTTGCCGTAAAAATCGTGTCTGTACTGGGTGTATCGATAATAACAATGGAGCGCAATTTCTGTCTGTAAGTAACATCATACCCCAGACCTTTTGCTTTTTGTAATACCTTATAACGATTTACAAATTGCTTGTTGTACCCATCTGCATTGCGGTAAAAACGATCTACTACTTGTCTTTTTGTAATACTTTCATTAAAATAATCTGCAAGGTGATCCTTTAGATCTACCTCCATAAGTGATTCATACAATGCGATTATCTCTCTGTCATTTGCAATCTCTGAGACTGCTACTGCTGTTTCATTAAAAAAAGCTGTTTTCTTAAGTTCATACGTATTACTTATTAAGTAGGCTTGTATTCCACATAAGGCAAGTAATGCAAGTGCAGATATAAGTATTAGTAAAGAAAATTTACTTTTCATTTGTAGTTCATTGATGCTGTAAATGTACTGGGAAAGTATATCCACACATAATTTATAAGAATCGTTAACCAAGCGTTAACCTTAAAATCTCCTGTAGGCTTTGCTGTGCCTTACGTATTCTCGTAGGTTAATGAACAAGTTTGTGTTATCGCCTATACAGGCTATATTATTAACTTATGGTTCACCGTATTCTGTAAAACTCTTTTTGATTTTGTAACTGGCATAGTCCTATACTCCCTTTCATTGCTTTGTTTAAAGAGCTACACATGAAATTTAGTACTCACAATAAGCGCTGAGCAAAAGATAGGCATATCAAAATAGGCTCTTAAATAACTCATAACACATTCATAAACCCGCACGTCTTGCCTTACTAATGCCATAGCTTTGATGTACTAGGTCTTTTAAAAGATAAGTACAACAACCAGTCTATGAAACATTATGCAATTATAGGAGCAGGCCCCAGAGGGCTTTATGCTCTCGAAAGTCTTTTTACCGCTCTTAATAACTCCCCTATAGAAGCTTGCATACAAGTAACGCTCTTTGAACCTTTTAAATATCCCGGTGCTGGGTGGGTATGGAATCCTTTACAAACAAAAAGTAACTGGCTTAATATTACAGAACGTGATTTACAACATTTACAAGGAAGACCAGCAATAACCATTGAGGATCACAAAATACCAGCGTTCCCATCTTATACAGAGTGGGCATTAAAAGAAGAGCAGTACTCAGAGCCCACTCATCCAGACAAGTTCCCTCCAAGAGCGACAATAGGTAAGTATCTCAATAAACGGTTTAATACCATTGCTACCGTACTTATACAAGCTGGTGTTCTTACTATTGTAAAAGAGACCGTAACAAAACTATCTTATAGCGCACCGTACTTTACAGCTATCACACCCACGCAATCTATTACAAATATAGACGAGACGCTTCTTACATTAGGACATCAAGACACTGAGCTTTCTAGCCAACTTAAAGAGTGGAAAACGCATGTATCAAAGACATCTTCTAGTATTTTATTTACTGAAGCTTATCCTGTAGAGAAGATTATAACTGCAAACATTACTACAAATAGTATTGTTGCCTTCAGAGGTTTTGGTCTTGCTATGATTGATCAAATAAGAGCTCTTACCTTACAGCGCGGAGCTCATTTTGAAATGCTGGATACTGAAACAAAACAGGTAATTTTTCATGGTTCAAAAAAACACTCTCAGCGTTTTGTTCCATTTTCTCTAGACGGACTGCCTATGGTTCCTAAACCTATAAGTAAGGCTATAGATACCTGGTTTATTCCCAGTGATAAGGCGTTAAAGGTTTTTGCAAAAACGATACAACAAGCCGCTCATGGAGATCACACTGCAAATAATTATTACTTTTTACTAGAAGCAATGGCACAAGTTGTTGCTCCTTTATATTTAAATCTAGGCACAAAGGGAATTACACATGACCTTTCTGAAGAGGAAATTTATTTTCTCACTATAAATTACCTCAATAATAAGTCTCTCAAACATCATTTATTGTTAGATCTCCATACTCCAGTGCTTTCTATGATGAAACAACAAGTTGCAATGGCGGTGGGTAAACAAATGATAAGTCTAGATTATCTTATAGGGCAAGTGTGGCGCCATTGTCAACCTTATATGTATAAAGAATTTTCATACGCAACAATAGCAGATGAGGTAATTGCCCAGGTTATTGCACTAGATGAAGCCTCAAAAAGATACTCTTATGGACCACCAGTAGAAAGTATGCAACAATTAATAGCACTTGCTCAATCTGGTATATTAGATCTTAATTTTTTAAATAATCCAGCAATAGATTGTACTGAAAACGGATGGAAACTCAATCATAACAATCACGAAGTAACCGCAGACGTTATGATCAATGCAGTTCTAGACGCTCCCAAACTGCTAGCGGTAGCTACTCCAATTATTAAAAATTTACTAGATGATAAGATGATAGCTCCAAAACATAGTGACCTAGGTATACATACTGGAAAAGATGGATATGTAAGAGCTACAGGAAGTAAAAATGTTATCCCTCTTGCTGTACTGGGAAGACTCTCTAAAGGAAGTACAATGGGGATTGATGCGATATTAGCATGTTTTGGTCCAAGTACACAAGCCTGGGCAGAGCGAAGTATTGAATTAATGAAGATAGAAAAATAAAAAAATGAGTAGAGGATTTGTAAAAGAAGATGATCAAGAAGAAACTCCTATAATTCCACCTAGAGCAGCACTGCCAGACGGAGTAATTAACTACGTTACCAGTCACGGATTAAGCCAACTTAAGGAAGAGCTTCGTGTGCTAGACCATAACATTTCAACACTAGACGAAACAGATGAGAGAGAGCGTAGACGAGCACTTGCTGTGCTTAATGGCAAACGCAATCTGCTATTAGAACGTATACAAAGCGCAAGACTACTTGACTATATAAAAGATGAGGAAGAAATACGTTTTGGCGCTACAATAACGTATACCATCCTTGGGATTCCTAATCCTATTACCATCCAAATTGTGGGGGTAGATGAGGCAAGCGTAAAAGATAAAAAGATCGCATTTACAGCGCCTATTGCAAGAGCACTCATTGGAAAAAAAATAGATGAAACAACCATGTTTCAACTAGGTAATGAAGAGAAAAAGCTCACCATCAAAGACATCACCTACACTGCTTAAAAAAAAAGTAATACGCTTTCGCGAAAGCGTAACAAATACTCTTAATAACAGTATCATATAGTATAACTTTATAATCAAAATAGAATTACTCAATCCATAATATATCCCGTATGAAAACTATATTATATAAAGCAAATACTAGAGGAACCGCAAACCACGGCTGGTTACAGAGTTTTCATACCTTTAGCTTTGCGAGTTACCACAACCCAGATCGTATGAACTTTGGTGCCATGCGTGTACTCAATGATGACACAGTTGCTGCTGGTAGGGGGTTTGATACTCACAGGCATCTTAATATGGAAATTATATCTATACCACTTTCTGGTGATCTAGAGCATAAAGATAGCATGGGTAATCAAACGGTGATACAGCAAGGAGATATCCAGGTAATGAGTGCGGGCACAGGGATTGATCACAGTGAGTATAATAAAAATAAGGATCAAGAAGTACAGTTTTTACAAATCTGGATTATGCCTAACCAGCGTCCTGTTGCTCCAAGATACGATCAAATCAAAATTAATGGTGACAACTTAAAAAATGAGTTTGTACAAATCCTCTCTCCTAACAAGGGAGACGATGGCGTGTGGATTTATCAAGAGGCATGGTTTCACATGGGAAAATTTACACAAGAGGAAACAATCGTTCACAAATTACATAATGAAGGTAATGGTATTTTCATTTTTGTGCTAGAAGGAACTGCTCATGTAGCTGGAGAGTTACTAGATAGACGAGATGCCATAGGAGTTTATGATGTAATACAATTTGAAATTACTGCACAGTCGGACTCAAAAGTGTTGCTCATTGAAGTCCCTATGCAGTTTTAAGTGCAGGTTACTTTAATATTTTTTATATTATTGTTTTACGCTTTCGCGAAAGCGTAACTAATATTATCAATAATCTACTTATATATAAATACAAAAAATGATTATAACGACTACAAATAGCATTCAAGGTAAAGAAATCACACAATACTTGAGCGTCATTACTGGCTTTGTTTATGCAAAGATTTATGATACTAAAGGACTTAGCTTTAGAGATTCCCTTAATAGCGAAAAAATCTACAAAAGCGGTGAAGATGGAATAAATGCGGCAAAACAAGAGGTGCTCAAAAAACTTGAGATTAAAGCAAAAGAGCTAGGCGCACATGCTATTGTAGGTGTTACCATGGATGTGGAGGTGATTATTGAGAATTCAAAATTAGGTATCTCTGCCATGGGAACTGCTGTTGTTTTAAAGTAAGATGCTATCGTAAATGGGTTATAGTCTCTCATAAAAACCCTTATATGCTAGTTAGATCATTAATTTATGATTTTACAAAATCTTAAATCTATCCCATTTAATATGACTTTAAGAGTGCTATTTTAGCATTTGGATTAATTTGGAGCCTTACAAACAACCCTACTGATTTTGAAATTAAAAAGCTTTCTTCAAGGATTCGGCTTGATAGCTGTTATTCTTACACTACTACCCCTTATAGCGGTTGATTACTGGTGGATACGCATATTTGATTTTCCGCACGCCCAGCTCACGGGTCTTACTCTTATAGCGATACTTACTTATTTTATAAGATTTGATATCAAGTTGTATAAGGACTATCTATTTGTTGTGATTCTTATAGGGTGCTTCTTGTTTCAATTATCTAAAATCATTGCATACACTCCATTTGCATCTTATGAGGCGCAAGAGAGTACTATTATTGATCCTTCAAATACAGTAAAAATATATACCGCAAACGTACTACAGAGTAACAACAAGCATGAACTACTCCTTGATCAGATTTGTAAAAGAGATCCAGACATTATTCTCCTCATGGAAACAGATCAGATATGGAAAGATGCCGTGCACAAGAAGCTAGCAAGTTCTTATCCGTACCACTTACTAGAGCCTCGAGATAATACGTACGGAATGCTTTTATATGCACGTTTACCATTATCAAATGAAAAAATAAACCATCTCGTAGATAAAGAAATCCCTTCTATGGAGGCAGTTGTAACACTTAAGAGTGGGGCTCAATTTACCTTGTATGCCATACACCCTACTCCACCCATGCCACAACATAATCCCATGAGTTCAGATAGAGATACAGAGATGATGACCACTGCATTGCGTGTTTATAAAAGGAACATGCCTGTGATTGTTATGGGAGATTTTAATGACGTTGCATGGTCTCAAACTACGTCTTTATTTAGAAAAACGAGTATGCTTCTCGATCCTCGCATAGGTCGTGGGTTTTACAATACATTTAATGCAAAAAATATAATGATGCGCTGGCCGCTAGATCATCTTTTTATATCAGAAGAGTTTCGAGTAACATCACTAAACCGAACGGAAGATATCAATTCTGATCATTTTGCCATGTATACAACACTTACCTTTGAACCTTCTATAGCGCTTGAACAAAAAGCAAAAACGCCTTCGAAAGAAATTTTAGATCGTGCACAGTCACAATTAAAAGAACAACACCTATTAAATATAGAAGCGCCCACGATATCTCATGAATAAAGCATGTAATACGTTGTAGTTTATAAAGTGCTCATGAATTTTGCGCTGTTTAATTAGTTGTGCCACTTCTCTTGTTTTGTATTGCTCTCATTAAACGCTACTTAGCTCAAAATCATCTACAGAAATAGTCGCCTTATAAAATAGATTGCTTTTATGTGAAAAGATGTAGCTACTAATTATTAACTTTACCCTCTTAGTAAAGAGTGCTGTTAACATCGTTACCCCGCAACTATCATTCATAATACTACAAGCTTTATTTCAACACCCTCATTTTCTCTTACAGCTATTTATGCTGCAACGGGCAAGAGGAAGAGTGAAAAAACTAATATGATCACTGCACAGTCATCATCGTTTATTACACCCGTTTCTTGTAATACAGAACATTTCATCTCAAATACCATGCTTGAAGTGTATCTAGATGACACATTAATAATTTTCTTTTATAAACATGCTGCTCTATCTAAAATAGATGTACTCCATAACAATGACCATTCTTTAGGTAAACATTACGGTTGTAATCGCATCAATTATAATAAAAACATAAGTATCAAATAATTAATTAAATCAATAACCTTTCAAACTTTTCCCCCTATGAAAAAAAATTACATCAACACTTTAATCGCCTTTGCGATGATAGTATCCACAATGCACATGACAAAAGCCCAAACGGCAGATGTGTACAATTTTGATTTTAACCAACTGCCTACTGGACAATACAACAGAGATCAAGTAGAAGATGCTCTTGGAGTTTCCTTTTGTAAAGGAGCAGACGAGGGAAGAGTTTCTATTAAGTCATTCCCTAATCAAGGAAATGCCTTGAGAATACTTTATCCTCAGGGAAAAGTAAAAACTGGTGAAAGTGGTATCCATACTAAAGTGCCTCTTAACTCGGGCCAGTTTCATGAAGAATTATACATCAGTTACCTAGTTTATTTTCCAGAGGACTTTGAGTTTAGAGCTGGAGGTAAATTACCTGGCCTTGCTTACCAAACAAGTAGTAGAAATATGTCCTTGCGTTTGATGTGGAGGAAAGATGGACTTGTAGAGACCTACGTACATTATAATACTAAACCTACTAGACCTAATTATAAATCTTCTATAAACTGGAGCTTAATAGACCCCATTGAAGAGCCTAATAATGCGCCACAGCCAGACCAAGTGAAATTTACAAGAGGAACTTGGCACCATGTAGAAATGTATCATAAATTAAATACACCAGGTCAAAATGATGGTATTATGAAAGGATGGCTAGATGGTAAACTTGCTCTAAATATTACAGATGCTCAAGATTACAGACAGTCTGATGAAGGTGATATAGGCATGAATACAATTTATCTATCATCCTTCTTTGGAGGGTCTGATGAGTCATTCCAACCTACAAAAGATGTATATGCTCGTTTTGACGACTTTAAAGTTTCTACTACAAGAATAGGTCCTCCGTCTGGAATTGAAAATAATAGTAATGTATTTCCTTCTGTAAGCATCACATCTCCTACTAATAACACAACAGTAAATGCTGGAGATAATATACTGGTTAGTGTAACTGCAAGTGATACTGATGGTTCTGTAAGTAGTGTAGCATTATTTAATGGTTCTACTCAACTAGGTGTGACATCTTCTCTCCCTTATAATTTTACTATAGATAATATCTCTGAAGGAACTTATAACTTAACAGCGGTAGTTACAGATAATGAAAATGCTCAAACTACTTCTTCCAGTATTGAGCTTATTGCACAAGCAGTAAGTAATGAGGTAGATAAAGCTTGCGCCTTTAATACACCACGTGCCACTGCGCTTCCTGCTTATGCAGGAGTTACCTTTAATAATGTGTACGTATTAGGTACAGGAGGACCTGATGCTTCAAACATTAGAAAATTTAAAGTAAAATGGGTTCCTAGTGCAAATGGACTCTATGCATTTTCTATGAATACTAGAAATGGACAACCATCCTCATACATAGATTTAAGAGGCGCAAGTAATGCGAGATTTAATACGAGTGAGCCAGAAGTTTCTATTGCTGGATCAGGTTTTCCAGGTCTTGATGGCGATTACTGGGTAACAGATGATAATGGAAATTTTGTGATGGTTTCAAAAAAAGGGAACCATACGATTTATTGTAGCAATAGCACTGTAGAACCTTCGTGCGAAAGCGCTACAAGATCTGCTTTTATTAATACTATTGATACTGTAGAAAAAACTGAGAACATTGTGTTGTATCCTAATCCTGTAGAAGATGTATTATACATTCAATCGTCTAATGATATTGTAACTTTTGATGTGTATGATATTACTGGGAAGTTACTAGTGCACAAAGAAAATATAGAAAATAATAGCGTATCACTAGCACAATTTGACCGAGGGATCTATTTTGTGAAGGCTATTACTTCAAAAGGTAATTCTCTTACCGAGAAAATCGTAAAAAGATAACTAGTTAGATTTTATAATTTAATGCCGCTTTATTCTACATGAGAATAAAGCGGCATTTTTTGTTTTATAATTAAGCCAAACAAGCATATCAGAAATAACATCATCTTACTTTTAAAAAGCTAGTAGACTTTTATCGCTATAATTTCCCACTTACTCTATTCATTATTTATAAGTTTTTTAAAAAACTCATTGATTGCTATTATCAAACAGATAGATTGTATGTAGTATACGTATACATTGATTATAAAACGCTCACTTAGACGCCAGATAATTTTTGAAATGGGTTGAATACACATAACTTCTATAGTGCAACCTAATAGCGTAATAAAAGGAAAGTAATACAATGCTATAAGAATAATAAAATTTGAAACCTGAAGTATATGGCTATATGCGGATACCTAATGAATAAAGTTTAGTTATATTTAGTGTACAACTCTTTGCTCGTGCGTGTTATACTCTTTTTACTTGTTACTACCACTTTTCTAATTGCTTGCGGCGACACGCCAGAGGCAAAGCACCTCTCTCACAAAAGTCATATACGGCATCAAGAAGATACCATAGGCTTTGCTCAATTCTCATGGCAAATGGATAGCATTGTTAAGAGAATAGATACGGGCGATAAACTTCTAAATGATAATACTTATAAAGCGGTAATATGCCCACATGACGACTATGGCTATGCGGCTGGCTTATATTACAAAACACTTTCTGGTATTAAGGCTAACACAATTATACTTATTGGGGTTGCTCACAGAGCAAGAAATTACAACTTACAAGACCACATCATTTTTGGCAGTTATGATCGTTGGGCCGCTCCTGGTGGTTACATTCCTGTAAGTAAACTTAGAGATAAACTGTTAGAAAGATTAGACAAGGAAACCTACGTTGTTCATGACTCCATGATGCAACTAGAACATTCTCTGGAAGCGATAACCCCTTTTTTACAATATAAAAATCCTACAGTACAAATCATTCCCATGCTCGTTCCTTACAACACATTTAATAATATGGAGACCTTCTCAAATGATGTTGCAACTGGGATTACTACACTCATGAAAGAAGAGCAGCTCACCTTTGGGAAAGATATTGCTGTAATTATTTCTAATGATGCCATACATTATGGATCTAAAGGCTGGGGAGGTAGTAATCTTGCTCCTTTTGGCACAGACAGCTTAGGAACTTTACAAGCGCGACTTAAAGATCTTGACCTTATAAACAGTACCCTAGAGGGAGAACTTACTAGAGATAAGATTGCAACGTTTAATGATATTACGATTATGGAAGAAGATTATAAGGCTTATAAATGGACATGGTGCGGGAGATACTCCACTCCTTTTGGGCTGCTACTTGCACATCGTATACAGCAGCTCACAGCAATCAATAATGATGATAAGGAATTTAATAATCTTACTGGCACATACATAGACTGGCGCTCTAGTCTCCACAATACTCATATTCCAGTGAGTGATTTAGGCATGGGTCACACCGCCATAGCAGACAGTACACACTGGGTAGCTTACGTAGGTATGTCGTATCAATAGCTTTATAATGCTATTATAAATGTAGTGTATTCTTCTTACGCTTTCGCGAAAGCGTACCTACTTCACGTAAAGGCTTTAACACTTATTATCATTGTTTTAACCCTAGATTGGCACAAATACATACTTCTATCCTGTATATTACTGACTATGATATATTCAGATAAAAAAGAAGATAAAAACACTACATTTTTAACAGAAACAATCGAATACTTAGCTCATAAGGGATTTGAAAACATCAAGGCAGATGCCGATGGTTACGAAACGCCTAACTCTTTTACAAGGCAAGAAACAGGAAACTCTCTTACCCCAGATATTGTAGCTGAAAAAAGAGGTATTAAATACTTTTTTGAAGTTAGCTTAAAAAGTACAAAACCAAAATTATTAAAGTCTAAGTGGCTCTTACTAGACACCCTTACTAGAATGAAAGATTACCGTTTTAGAATCGTAACCACTAAAGGCCATTTAAGCTTTACAAGAAACATGATTGCAGATACAAATCTTAATAAAGATTTTATACGCATATAAAATAAATACCATATTAAATTAATAAAGAGTCTTGCTTCCCATGAAGCAAGACTCTTTATATGTAAAAACACCTCTTCTTTATAAACTTTGATTACAGTACGTCTTGTGATCTACTTTTAATAATTTCCTGCGTTGTACAAAAAAATATTCCTTTTAAAGAAAACAATAATATTACTAGGGTTCTCCATGCTTTTAATAGCATGTGCTGTACATAGGGATACCTATAGAGATAAAGAACATAACATGTATAATAGTGCTACATCTAAGGAATATACAAGTATATATGCAATAGCAAACGCAGGAGCAGCGCTTGCAGGTCCTAACCAAGATCTGATAGTTGCGTTGCATAAAAAACTATCTGTGAGCTCAAAAGAGGAGGATTATTTATTATTCTTAGGTGATAATGTACATCATAGCAATCTAGATAATGCTCAAGTATCATCACAGCTTGATACTCAATTATCACTATCAAATTCCTTTAAAGGAACCTCCTTATTAGTCCCAGGAGAGCAAGAGTGGAATGATAGCGGAGTAAACGGCCTAGAAGAAATAGAGGATCACATAGAAGACTTTTATAAAGAGGAAGATCATTTTTTACCTAAAAATGGTTGCCCGCTAGAGGTTATTAGTGTAAATGATGAAGTAGAACTTATACTCATCAACTCGCAGTGGTATATTGAAGACTGGAGTAAAACAGAAGGTATTAATGACAAATGCGAATTGAAAACGCGTACTCAATTTAATGCATTACTTGCTAGCGAAATGCGTAAAGCACGACATAAAACAGTGCTTATTGCTATGCATCATCCGCTTTATACCAATGGTATTTATGGAGGAGAAATACCGTCTAGTGTAGTTTTTAAGCCCACGTCAGAAAATCTTTTTATTCCGCTTGCTGGAGCGTCTTGGTCTTTGTTAAGAGCACAAGGTGGATTATCAAAGCAAGATCGCTATAATCCTCTCATGAATGAGTTAATGTCCTCCATAGAACTAGCAGCCTTTGACATTCCTAAAGTTATCATCATTTCTGGTCACGAGCGTTCATTACAGTATATAGATCATGGTACTATAAAACAAGTGATTACAGGCACTGGCAGTAGTGTAAAACCAGCAAGATTAAGTAAAAGAGGACTTTTTACCTCTACAAAACCTGGATATACAGAGGTGCGTATTTATAAAGATAATTCTTCATCTATTCACTTTTTTACATTAAAAAACGATGCCTTTGAAGAAAGCTTTAGTAAGAATACATTTGTACAACCGCAGCCCTATAATCTCGATACGCTACCCACGGTGTTTCCTAAAACCATGACAGCTTCAATTTACCCTGCAGAGGTTGTAAAAAAATCTGACCGTTATAAAAAATTCTGGGGTGAGCATTATCGTTATGTGTATGGTGTGCAAGTTGAAGCACCAGTTGCACTGCTAGACACTCTACATGGTGGTCTAACTGTAGAGAGGGCTGGCGGAGGTAACCAGACAAATGGGTTACGACTTGTCACAAAAGATGGCAGAGAATATAACATGCGCGCCATTGCAAAAGATCCTATTGCTTTTCTCAAATCTGCTGGATACAATGACCTTAATGCAGATGATTATTTTGCTGGAACTGTCCCTGCTACTATAATTCAAGATTTTTATACAGCGGCACACCCCTATGGTGCATTTGCAATACCTAGACTAGCAGGTGCCCTACAATTACCACACACGCATCCCGTTCTATTTTATGTTCCAAAACAAAAAGCACTTGGCAATTTCAATAAAATACATGGAGATCAACTATACATGATTGTAGAGAAACCAGATGGTGATTTTGATGATTCTCACATGTTTAAATTTAGTAAAGAGGTAGAGAGTACTCAAGACCTATTTAAAGAGCTTAGGGAAGACGAGCAGCACCAGCTAGATGAAAGAACGTATATACGTGCTCGTATTTTTGATATGCTTATAGGTGACTGGGATAGGCATGAAGATCAATGGCGATGGGCACAGAGCCAGGTAGATGATAAAGATGGTCCCACTATCTATAGTGCTGTACCGAGAGATAGGGATCAAGTATTTGCAAAATTTGATGGAAAATTCTTAACCCGCATGCAGCAGGTGATGAGTGGTTTGAGACAGTTTGGTAATTATGGCCCAGACATTCCATTTATAGAACAGTTTAGCGAGAGTGCAATAAACCTTGACCGCGCTATCATTATGCGTTCTGATAAAACGGTATGGCTAGAAGAAGTAGCATTTATTAAAAAGCATATTACCGTAGACGTAGTTAGAAAAGCTTTTAATGAAATGCCTCTTGAGACTCAAGATGACATCTGGAAAGGAATTCAAGAAGACCTTTTATCGCGCAAAGATCACTTAGATGACATCGTACATAGATATTATGATCACTTTTTAAAATTCCAAGTGTTAAAAGGAACAGATAAAGATGATCACTTTGATATAATCAATCTTGCAAATGGTGATGTGCATGTAAAAGGCTATAGAATTAAAGACGGTGAGAAAGGAGCCTTACTCTTTGACCGTACTTTTACATCTACAAACACTCGTGATATATGGATTTATGGACTTGATGATAAGGATGTTTTTAATGTGCAAGGAGCACATAAAAGCCCTATAAATATAGTATTGTCTGGTGGTTTAGATAACGATACTTATACTATTGAGGGAGGGAAAAATGTCACATTATATGATCAAAAAACTAGCAAAAATACCATTGTAAACAAAGGAAAGGCAACCAGACATATAGATGATATTTATGAAAATCATATCTACGATTCTGAGAGAAGACCAGACGGTAGTGGTAGTTTCTCCCTTGAGACAGTCTATAATCCAGATAATGGCATAGCTCCAAGACTCCAGTTTAGTACATCTACTATAGGCTTTGAAGGCAATCCTTTTACTACAAAATTTGAAATAGATGCTCGCTACATAGCTCTCACACAAGCAGCAGATGTAGCTCTTGCATGGCATAAAGCACATCTTTTTCATGATTGGAATTTTAAAGTTTTTGGGAGAGCCACAACAGCAAATTTTACAGAAAACTTTTTTGGAATAGGAAACAGTTCTCTTAATAACATTCCATCCTTTGATGCAAATAGAATTAATACACAGTATTTTACCACTGGTGTAGCAATGTATTATGATGGTGAGTATGGAACTAGTACCGCTTTTAACATCACTTATGAACATATAGATACCCAACTAGATAACACACCACTTATTACAGATGCACAGTATCTTACCGTAAGTGGCGTTTATAAGTATCACAGTAATGACGCTAGGTTATTTCCCACCCGTGGTATGAACGTTACCATAAAGGGTAGCTTTCTAGACGAAATTTCAAATACTAATACGGTAGGTATGATAGATCCAAGTATTACCTTATGGAATGCTATAGATAGATCTAGGGATCTTGTAATAAAAACTACGCTTGCTGGTCAATTGCGTTATGGAGATCATATTCCTTTTTATAAAGCCGCAACGGTTGGCGCGCAATCTGGATTGCGATCTTACAGGGAAAATCGTTTTACAGGGAAACAATCTCTGGCGGCATCTGTAGATCTTGCCTACCAATTTAAACCTATAAAAACTGCATTTTTTCCTATTAGAATAGACGGCTACTTAGGTTATGATACTGGCAGAGTATGGAGCACTGTTCAAGAAAGTAATACACTTCACTACAGTTATGGTGCTGGTATTAATGTATCTACCGCTGGAGCTATTAAGGGTACTTTCAGCTATTTTGATGGTCCAGAAGGTGGAAGATTAGGCTTTGGGATGTCACTAGGGTTGTAAGAGTTATATAATTGTGTAGGTTACGCTTTCGCGAAAGCATAAAAAAACATCACAACGCACTACCTACTTGAATAAATGTTGGTTTACGATTGTAACATTACAATATCATAAAAATAGCCCCCAAAAAGGGAGCTATTTTTTTAACATCTGTTTACAAAGTAATTATTCTAGTGACCGTAAGGTTATAACCTTACTCCAAATCTAACATCTATACGTACTCCATCTTCTCCTGCAAAAGCTCCTACTTGACCAGAAACAGTATCTACCATATTTAACCAGAAACCACCCCCAAAGTCATTATGCCACTTTTCACTATCCTCACCATCTAGCCACACGCGACCTAGATCACCGCCACCAAAAACGCCTAGTTGTATAGGAATTAATCCCGTAGACAATCTATTAAAACTGTATCTCAAATCTGCCGAACCTGCTAGTGATGATTCACCAGTAAATCTATTAAATCTGTATCCTCTCAAACCTGTGTTTGCCCCTAGTGAAGCTGCTTGATAAAATTCAAAATCATCACCTATGAGCACTTGTGCTTGTACTAGTGTTTTTAATACTAGTTTTCTGTTTTTAGATAACGCATTATAAAAGCCTAGTTTCGGGTTTATATATGCATATATTTTACTCCCATCATCTATATTACGCTTTGCCCCTATCACCGTTGCAAAGTCCATTCCTCTTGTAGGGTTTGCTTGATTATCTGCACTTACATACGTATATGCTCCCTCTACTCCTATAAAAGATTGTCCATCAAAGAAATTGTTAGTCTCTGGTGTAAAAAGTGCTGGATTATCTATAATGCGATCACCCGTTTGCTCTATCTCAATACGCTCAAAGTTTACCAGAAATCTCAACCTACTACCAAAGGTGTTATCACTCTCTACTCCTATACGAGCACCTATTTCTCCATTACGAACTCTATTAAAGTCAAGGCCTAATTCATCATCGTTATTTACAGTCTCGTTACCAAAACCAAAGAAGTTACGAGAAAAAGCTTCATTTGTAAATGTACCACCTAGAATTAAACTCCATTGCCCCAAGACGTTTGCAAAATTTCCTTCATATTTTATATTAAGTGATTCGGTTGCAAAGGAGTATGTACCATTAACAATATGTTTGCTACTAAAGGGATCATTCTTAAAACCATTAGTCGTAAAGACGTTATTTACACCTATTAAGAAGCCGTCATCTGGATTAAAACCTACTGCTGGCAGTATGTTATTTGCATAACTCTTCTTTTTTAAAGGGTCGTAGGTGTTAAATGAGTAAATATTTGACATTTTAAAACTGGCTCCACCTTTTTCTTTAATGGTATTAGGGAGTGTTTTATGCTCGTAAACTTTAAGACGGCGACCATCTTTTATTTCATAAACATCATTATTCTGTCCTCCTACGATTTTCATTTTTATAGGTGCTTTTCCATCACCGCTTACCTTAAAGGAATCGTCATCGTCTAGACCGTAAATCCATATTTCTTTTGTTTCATTAGAACGTATAACTCGGTCTACAAAAGGAGTTTGTATCTCGCCATCTTTTATTCTAGAAATCTGTACTCTAGTCTCCTCATCATTGCGTGTTATTTCAAAATGATCATCTTTATCTGTTCCAGTAAGAATAACTAAGCTGGCTAGATAATCATAATAGGTTGCTGCGATATCTATAATATTTTCTCTACGTTCTTTAAGGCTTTTATTTATCTTATCAACCCCTAAGTGTTGTACTTCAAGAGGTAGTTTTGTAAAAGCGCTATTTATATCCTCATCGGTCAGATTATCTTGTATGTATTTTGCTTGTGCTAGCCAGTCACTTTTTACAGCATTTTTTGTGAGGGCACGGTCCATTTTTATACCTGCTTCATTGATCCACTTCACATTTTCTAGATCTCCATCATAGTTTTGAAATTGTTTTGAAGCTGGAATTAATGTTTTTAATAATCCTAAAATAGCACCATCAAATTTTGAAAAAACCTGATCTCTATCTCTAGGGATAGGTCTGTATGTTTTTTTACCATCACTATCAAAGCGTGCCCATCGCCACTGATCTGCATGACGATCCCAGTCACCTATGAGCATATCAAAAATACGTGCTCTTAAGTAAGACGCTTCATCTACTTGATACTCCTCATCCTTACGTAAATTTTCATACATGTCACTTGTACTATCTATACTATCTGGATTCCCGAAAGAAGGTACATCAAGAAAGTCCTCATCTGGGCGTTCTTCTAGAATGTATAATTCATTTCCATACGTTGCATTGTACTTACCTAACGCTTTATGCTTAGGAATATAAAGAAGTATAGGGTTTGTGTGATAAATACCTACAGCATCAGATAGCTCTGCCACAGCAAGTGATGCATAAGGATGTGCAGAGGTATAAAAATCTAAAATTAAATCTTCTGTAAATGTATCTCTAAATTCTTCTTGTACAAATACCTCCTTAAAAGCTACACTTTGTAAAAACTGGACAGCACTTTTCCTTACTGCTCTTAAGTTATAAGCTCTACCATCTTTATCTTTTAATCGCAATGATCTAGTCTGGTGTCCTCCTCCCTTTCTATCTACCGTAAATCCTCCCATAAGGGTATCTAAGGTAGCAACTTGAGCCGTTACCGGCGTTCCATAAACTTCTCTATAGTGATCACCCCATAAGGATTTATGAACCTCAGATACATCTGTATTATTTTGTGCATAAACGGTGGCCTGTACAGTCTCAGGATATATTGTTGGTAAAGAATCAAGATTTACTTCTTTACGTGGAGCATATACTTCCTTTGTATATAGTAACGTGGGCGTACCCTCATTTGCAGCATAAAATCTCACCGCAGACGACTCGTCTTCATAAATATCTAGAATAGCAAACCCTTGACCTCCATAAGAAAATAATCCATCATCTCCTAAAGCAGCGGCAGAGTTCTTTGCTCCTGCTCCACTTACAATCTGTTTGATACCATTATGCTCTATATATTGTATACTATGCTCATGACCAGATGCAAATATTACTTTATCTGTATCCTTTGCAAGTACAGAAATGCGCTGCATTAGTTCATTATACTGTTTATTATAGCGGTCTTGAATAGATACTCCTCCTTGAGATCTTATTTGTGTCACAAGCGATGCAAGTATAGGAAGCGGTACATTGCTTTGTGATGGGTATAACTGTTTTCTTACTCCATACTTACCCCCATGAATTCCATTAGTATACATAGGATGATGCATGGTTACTAAAATTGTTTTCTCATTATTCTTCTTAAACTCGTTTTCTATTTCTTCAAATAAATCTGTCCTGTTCCTAATGTTACATTTATCATTTATCGTAGGATGCTTATCCCAGTTTTCTAAATACCATTGTGTATCAATAATCATTAACTCTACAGAGTCACTAATGCTTTTCATTTCAATAGGACATCCATTTTCTGGCTGAAAAGATTCTTTATCATTAAGTGCATCTTCAATATATTTCTCTTGACGCTTTACACCTTCTACGCCACCAGCATACCAGTCATGATTACCTGGAATAAAAATGGTCTTTCCCTTAAAATTTTGAACAGCGTTTACTTGAATATCTAATCTTCGTTCTGCTTCGGCTCTTTCTGGATGATCTTTCTTAGGAAGACCTGCGTCATAAATATTATCTCCTAAAAAAATGGTATAATCATGTTCCGTTTGCGCAGTATCTAATACTTTTTTAAGAGCATCAAGTGCATAGGTACTACCACCATCTTTATCACCTCCCGCATCTCCTATGAGATAGAAGGTTTTATGAATACGCTTTCGCGAAAGCGTACTATTATCAAAACGAGAAGGCTCACTAGATGCGTCTGCATATTTAGGTAAATAAGTGGCACAACTACTAAGCAATATCGCAATTGAGAAGTTAAGAAAACGGTAATATTTGTTCATGTCCTTGTTTTTAATGTACATTAGAGGTCTAACAGGCTTATAGTAACTATGACTGAACTACTTAACAAGACAGATAGATTTATTTCTGAACTCTTTGATAATGAACTACCTAAGACGTGTATTTATCATAATTATGTCCATACTAAAAGAGTATTTAAAAGTACCCAAGAAATTATTGATAATAGTGAAGAAAACCTTAAAGATGAGGAAAAGCTTGTCTTACAGCTTAGCGCATTATTACATGATATAGGATATGTAGATGGAACCGAAAATCACGAGGCACGCAGTGCTCAGATGGCCGAAGATTTTTTAAAAGAGCAAGGTGTAGCAACCTCCATTATAGAAGAGGTAAAAAAGGTAATTCTCGCAACAGATATGCGCGTAGAGCCTCAAACGTATCTTGAGCAGGTGCTTAGAGATGCAGACGCATCACACTTTGCAAAGGATTACTTTCCTGAAGCTAGTGAATACCTACGTCAAGAATTAAAAATTAAAGGAATTAAGGAGTTTACTACAGAGGAGTGGAACAAGGCAAACATAGAAATGTTTACAATCAAGCATCGCTATTATACACACTATGCGCAAGAAAACTGGAAACCGAAAAAAGATAATAATTTAAATGACCTCACAAAGGCTAGAAAAAAAGCAAAAAAAGCTAGAAAAAAAGAAAAATTAAAAGTCCAGCTCAAGGATGCAAGTCCTGAGAAAGGAATCCAATCTATGTATAGAATTGCTTTGCGCAATCATATTAAATTAAGTGACATTGCAGATACTAAGGCAAATATATTACTCTCTGTAAATGCGATTGTAATATCTCTTGCACTAGCAAATTTGATTCCTAAGTTAGAATCACCTAGTAATGCGCACCTTATCTATCCTACTGCTGTATTTGTATTTTTTGCAATGATATCCATGATTATGTCTATCATTGCCACGAGACCTAATGTGACCCGTGGAGAATTTGATAAAGAAGATGTGAAGCTTAAAAAAGTTAATCTTTTATTTTTTGGTAATTTTCATAAAATGAAACTTGAAGATTACGAATGGGCCATAGGAGAAATGCTACAAGACAAAGAATATATCTACTCTGCATTAACAAAGGATTTATACTTTCTAGGGGTAGTACTTGATAGAAAATATAAACTCTTGAGAATCACTTACAACATATTTATGGTAGGTATTATTATATCTGTTGTGACCTTTGCATTGTTCTTTATTTACAGAAATCGAGCCGTAGAAGTGATGCAAGATGTAGAAAGTCTTACAAACATGGTTGCTACATTAATGTAAGCATGCATAAAATATATTTAAAAAATGGGTTCCTGTTAAAGAATCCATTTTTTATTTACTAATGTCTTATTTCTTCTATAAGATCATCGTACGTATAGAACTCCTTAGTCTGCTTGCCTACTACTTTTTTATAGAGCACATTTACTCGTATTGCCTTTAATCCAGTAACAGATTGTAAGTCTTCTAGCTCTAGTATCTCGACCTCAGCACCTAGATGGTTTTTTAATTGTAAAAAATTTATATACCTGAGATATTCCTGCTCATCTGCTTCTTGAGAATAAACAATGGTGAGTTTTCCTGGTTGTGTAATACGCTCTGTGGTACCTTTTATAAAAGCTTTGTCTACTCGTTTTTTAACCACTTCATAACGGGCGTTGTAAGTACCATCTACATCAAATCTTTTTTCATCCATACGATATCGCACAGAAAGTGATGTATTAAATACTAATATCATAGAGGCCACTTCCAGTGGATGATCCATTTTTTGTGCAAGCGAGAAGTGCTCATTCTCCATGTCACACATGACTTGTAATTGCCACAGTCTTAAATTATATAGATAAATCTTATTAAAACTGTTATGCTTAGTAAGGGATTCTCCTATGTACATATTATGCTCTACACCGTCTGTTTTGAAAAGTTCAAAAAAGTGAGGATACATCATTTGTGCCTCCTTTTGCTTACGTTGTAATATGGAAGCAAGACGTTTATTAAGTAGCATTACAGATTCGTCATAAAACTTACGATGACGATATACAAGACCTAAACTATCTTCTATCTGGCTTCTATATGAAGTTATTAACTGGTTGAGTTGATCACTTTTTTTAAGCAAATGAGTAAATAATGGTCTTATATTATCACTTAAGAAATTTAATATTTTACGCTCACTATCAACTTCTAGCTTCTCTTTTGTATCCTCTAGAAAAACATTCAAATTAAACATGAGTTGTTCATAAATAGGAAGGCTCTCGTTCTTTTTTGCAGCCTCTAGAATTTCGATTGCATTATGCAACTGTAATAAAATATCTTTTTGTGTAGCCGCATTGCGTGCCTCAGAAGAACCTTTGATATCTATCTGACCAAATAGCGGATAGACATCCTTAAATACAACGTCTCTGTATTGTACATTAGTGTCACCTTCTAGTTGTAGCCTTAAATAACGTTTTGCTTCTTTTTCAAATTTCCAATACACGCTTTTGTGTATGGAAGTACATTCATTTTGAATAATGAGATCAATCTCATTTTCTTGTTGTTCTTTATTACGTAATACAGCATCGATTAGATACGGCATTATATCTGCTAGTTTATTTGCATTGATACTATTGAGCGCTCCTTTATTAGGAGAGGCAAGCTCTAAAATACCCAGTAAAACCCCTTTATGTCGTATAGGAGCAAGAATGACACTTTTTATACCTTGATCAAAAAGGTTTTGATACATTTTTATTTCCTTATCCTTTTTGTGGTGCTTTGCTATATCTGAAATAGCAAAATAGTCTCCAGTATTAAAAACTGCATTATAAGATCCTTTACAGAGTATGGTGGTGCAAGATGCCTCCGTATCTCCATAGAGCAGATAACTACTTATATCCTTAAAAGGAACGAGTTCAAAAACTTCGTCCTCTTGGTTGTAATTAGAAAAACCTATTTGAAGCTCTGGAAGGTCAAAAATAGCTTGAAAAATTCTATGAAAATCATGAGTAAAGTTTACATCTTCATCTTCATATCTCAATAATCCAGATTTAAAATCAGAAATAGATACCTCTGTAGTGGCATCATATAAATTTGCTATAACAAAGCCTTTAAAAACATAGCTATGCGGAGGGAATTTTTCTTTCCACATTTCAATGTTATCAAAATTATCAAGTAATATATTTACTTCTTCTTCTGTAATGGCTGGAGTTCCTTCTTTACGTTCTATATCTATGTAATCACCATTATAAAGCATTCTATAAAATCGTGTCATCCCATTTTGATCTGGAATTTCGTAATAAAATGGTCTTCTAAAATCTATTTTAAACCCATAATATTGCATGAGAATGATACTACACCCCATAAGATAATAGTGGTCATCATTAAAATTCTTAATTTCTGGAATAAAGTTATCTCCTGCCTGGAGAAGTATGTTATCATACCTTTGCGTAGATTGTAACACCGCTTCTTGAAAGGGCATAGAGGCAATCTTTATTTCATTATTTTGAAGCGCATTAGGAAATAAATCACTTAAAAGGTCATCTATTTGAGGTGCATACTGGTTTAATGTATCTAAATCACCTAATCCAGAAGCCAGTTCTGGGTAATTAGTGATGATAGCTATCACTTCCTGAGCACGCCTTCTTACACTTAGATGATTAGAGCTAAGGTTATTTTTATAGTGACTCACTAGCTTCCCTACACTAAAATGTAATTCTAGTGGAAACTCTTGATCCTTAAAATGTACTCCAGTTTTCATAAATTAGATCTTCAAAACTCCTATTCTCTGCGTTATTAATAATTGTATGTCTTATTTTTGTTCTATAAAAATAAGACTTCATGAAACAATTACTAATACTTGTAATGCTATGTTCTTTATACTCCTGTGGAGATAATACTGGTAATCCTATAAAAGGTACCGCGACTGGAATGATTGATGGTACTTCACTATATCTAGAAGAACTAGGGTCAAACAATAAACGTATACCTCTAGACACCGCTGTTGTAAAAACAGGTGCATTTGCTTTTACAAAAACGTTAAGCAATGATCCAGGATTACTTATTTTAAGTGAAAGCAATACGGGTAATCAACTTTTACTTGTAAAAGACGTACAACCACTTACCATAACTCTGTACAAAGATAGCTTATCTAGCTCTTTAGTCACTGGTAGTATAGAAAATGAATTGTTTAATAATTATCGTAGTGCTGCCATGCAAAGCAATGAAAAGAGACAACAATTCATTCAAGAGATGCAACAAGCACAAAGAGAAACTGATGGAATAAAGGTAAATCTCTTACGCGAAGAAATAGCGGCAATGGACATGAATTTTATTAACGATAAAAAAGAAATAGTAGCAAATAATCCTGATAAAATGGTTGCAGTAATAGCACTGTCTGACTTGATTAATGAAAAAGTATTAAAAATAGAAGAGTCAGAAGCTTATTATAATGGCCTATCAAAAGATATTCAAAACTCTACTGTAGGAGTGAGCGTAGAGAATTATATCGCACAGCTTAAGTCCCAACGCATTGCTAGTGGTCTCGCTAGTATAGGTAATAAAGCTCCAGAGTTTAGTGCAAAAACACCAGAAGGAAAAGAGCTTTCCCTTTCTGAAACATTAGGAAAATATACAATCATTGACTTTTGGGCTTCATGGTGCCGTCCATGCCGTATGGAAAATCCTAATGTTGTAAATGTCTACAATCAATATCATGAAAAAGGACTAAATATCATAAGTGTATCTCTTGATAAACCAGACCAAAAGGATAGATGGTTACAAGCAATAGAAAAAGACAATATGGACTGGTATCATGTATCAAATCTGCAATTTTGGCAAGATCCTATTCCTAGAAGTTATGGAGTACGAGCAATACCTGCGACATTTTTACTAGATGAAAATGGAGTTATTATTGCAAAAGATTTAAGAGGAGCAGCGCTTGGAGAAAAGATGAAAGAGCTTCTAGGAAATATCTAGAGGTAATAATTCATAAACTATTCTAAAAAAGCATCGCTCCTATCGCGATGCTTTTTTACATTTACGGTAATGATACTACTTGTATATTTTATATTTATTATAGGTCCATTACTACCGCTACTTCCTGCAACACACTGGAGCATACGCTTCTTTGATTTTGTGAGGATACAGACTGTAGCTATTCAAGTTTTATTAATTGCGTTTTCTTATCTCTACTGGCAATCATTTACTACGATTCATCACGTAAGCATATATGCAATGATTGCTGTTCTTTTGTATCAACTATGGCTTATAAGGCCGTATACTCCCTTTTATCACAGGCGTAAACCTCAGTCAACGCTTCATAAAGAGCAACTCACTCTTGTTACCGCAAATGTGCTGCAAACAAACACTAACTATGATACATTCATTAAAATCATAAAAGATAGTAATCCAGATATTTTCATCACCATGGAATCAGATGAACGATGGGATCAAGAGATTTCTAAGGCTTTTCCAGAGTATACACACACTGTAAAGGCCACTCTAGACAATTTTTATGGGATGCATCTATACTCAAAGATTGCTTTACAATCTACAGAGATAAAATATTTAATAGAAAAAGACATACCGTCTATACACTGTAAGATAAGCTATGCAGACCAGACATTTAATCTTATTGCCATCCATCCTGCACCTCCTAGTCCATCAGAAAATGAAACCTCAAAAGAACGTGATGCAGAGCTTATGATGGTGGCAGAGCAGTGCAGGGCTTCTAAGAATGCAACAGTAGTCTGTGGAGACCTTAATGACGTGGTATGGTCAAAAACATCACGCCTTTTTACTAAGATTACAGGTTACCTCGATCCACGCGTGGGAAGAGGTCTATACCCATCATTTCATGCAAATTACTGGATTCTTAGATTTCCTCTCGACCATTTATTTTACTCAAAAGATTTACATGTAACAAACATAAAAAGATTAGGATACTTTGGGTCAGACCACTTTGCTATGTATTACAATATTGCATTTCCTATGGTGAATATTGAAGTAAAAAATCCTACAATTTCTACAGAGGATGAAAACAACGTTCAAGAAATTATAAGTGATGGCATTCTTTCTGCTAGTGTTTCTCAAAATGAACAGTAGATGGTAGTTACTTAAGTACGCTTTTGCGAAAGCATACTTAATACCACTTAGTTCTTAATATTTACGTAATAAATGGTATCAAGCGCGTTAATGATGGTTAAAGATCTTGTGCACTACTTGTTACATAAGTAATTTTCCAACTTTAAAATGTATACATGGATAAGATTACAGAATCGTTAAATGATCTCACAGAAAAGCTCTGGGGATGGGTAGAATCATTTATTAGAAACCTGCCTAACTTAGGTGTAGCGCTAGTAGTACTGATTATAGCATACTTTATATCAAGGTTTGTAAATAAATATTCTCAAAAAATAATAAAAAGCTATGTACCTCAACAGTCTATAACTAAACTTATAGGGAGAGCTCTCGCTGTAGTTGTTGTGCTTGTGGGCCTTTTTCTTGCATTAGGCGTATTAAATCTTGATAAAACACTTAATACTTTAATAGCTGGAGCAGGAGTTTCTGGTCTTGTAATAGGTCTTGCATTGCAAGGTGCTCTTGCAAATGGTATTGCAGGTATTATTTTATCTTTTAGAAAGCGAGTAAATATAGGTGACTGGGTAGAAACGAGTGGATATACAGGATTTATTGAAGATATCAAGCTTAACAACTTTAGTATAAGAGAGCCAGATAATAATATTGTAGTTATACCAAATAAAACAATTACAGATAACCCGTTGAAAAATTATTCGGTAACAGATCGTATGCGCATTATGATTGAATGTGGTGTGGGTTACGAGTCTGACTTAGAAATGGTGGAACAGCTTACTAAAGAAACTATTACAAATATATTCCCGCAAAAAGGAGATAAAGAAGAGGTAGAGTTTTTCTATACAGGTTTTGGAGGAAGTTCTATTGATTTTGTCTGCAGATATTGGGTAGATTGTATCAATGGTAAACAAAAACTCACGGCAAAACATCAAGGAATGCTCGCTATAAAGAAAGCTTTTGATGCAAATGATGTTAATATACCATTCCCTATAAGAACACTTCAATTTGATAATCAATTAAGAATGGCTCCCTCTGGTGAAGCTTCAAAGTAATAAGCGTACACTTTATCTTTTATTACCAAAAAAAAAGAAGCCGCTACTGTAAAGTAGCGGCTTCTCTATGTTATAAACCTATGGTTTATTATGCTCCAAAAGCCTCTGCTACCTTAGCAGAAAGTCTTTTATAAGTTCCATTATCTAATCGTTCTCTAATAGCTTCAAAAGCATTTAAAGTCTCTTCTACATCTACAAGAGTGTGTGACGCTGTAGGTATCATTCTAAGTAAAATAAGTCCTTTAGGAATTACTGGATATACTACAATAGAACAAAATACACCGTGATTTTCCCGAAGATCTTTTACAAGTGCCATTGCTTCTGGAACACTTCCTTTAAGATATACAGGAGTTACACATGATTGTGTGGTACCTATATCAAATCCTCTATCTCTTAATCCTCCTTGAAGTGCATTTACATTCTCCCAAAGCTTCTCACGAAGTTCTGGCATTGTGCGCAGCATATCAAGACGCTTAAGTGCTCCTACTACAAGTTGCATTTGCAATGACTTTGCAAACATTTGTGATCTTAAGTTATATTTTAAGTAGTCAATAATTTCTTGATCTCCGGCTATAAAAGCTCCAGTAGAAGCCATAGACTTTGCAAAAGTTGCAAAGTAAACATCAATATCATCTTGTACTCCTTGCTCCTCTCCTGCTCCTGCTCCCGTTGCTCCTAGGGTTCCAAAACCATGTGCATCATCAACTAAGAGACGAAAATTAAATTTTTTCTTGAGGGCAACTATTTCTCTGAGTTTTCCTTGTTCTCCACGCATTCCAAAAACACCTTCAGAGATCACAAGGATTCCTCCTCCTGTTTGCTCTGCCATTTTTGTAGCGCGCTCAAGATTCTTTTCGATACTTTCCATATCGTTATGCTTGTAAGTAAAACGTTTACCCATGTGTAAACGCACACCATCTATAATACAAGCGTGAGTATCTACATCGTAAACAATAATATCATCTTTACCTACTAGCGCATCAATAGTAGACATTATACCTTGGTATCCAAAGTTTAATAAATATGCAGCTTCTTTTTGAACAAATTCTGCACATTCGTTTTGTAGTTGTTCATGTAGGGAAGTATGACCAGACATCATACGTGCTCCCATAGGGTAAGCCGCACCATAATCTGCCGCTGCTTGTGCATCTATCTCGCGAATTTCTGGACGATTTGCAAGACCTAAGTAATCATTTACACTCCATGTAATCACTTCTTTCCCTTGGAACTTCATTCTGTTTGAAATAGGCCCTTCAAGTTTAGGGAAAACAAAGTATCCCTCTGCCACAGACGCCCATTTACCTAATGGTCCTTTATCCTTGTAAATTTTATCAAATAAATCTCTCATATACTTGTTTTGAAAACAGGTGCAAAAGTACACATTTTTGATATTTTGAACAAATACAAAATCATTCTCAAATGAGGTTCAAAATCAAAAAGCTCCTACAACAGTAGGAGCTTAAATATACGTAATATTTTAAAGGTTTATTTGATGTATTCTATTGTGGTAGCTGTCTCTTTGTTTTGACTGTCAAAAAAACCTTGATCATTCATCCACTCATCAGAAAATACTTTACTCATGTAGCGACTTCCATGATCTGGAAAAATAACGACAACCTTACTATCTTCGTTAAACTCTCCTTGCGCTGCAAGCTGCTTTACTCCTTGTACGGCCGCACCACTTGTGTATCCTACAAAAAGGCCTTCTGTAGTTGCTATTTCTCTAGCAGTATGAGCACTTTCTTGATCGCTTACTTTTTCAAATATATCAATCGCATCAAAATCTGTTGCAGAAGGTATTAAATTCTTACCTAAGCCTTCTATGCGATATGGATATATTTCGGTTGGGTCAAATTCCCGCGTTTGGTGATACTTTTGCAACACAGATCCATAAGCATCAATACCTATAATTTTAATACTAGGGTTTTGCTGCTTTAAAAAACGAGCAGTTCCAGAGATCGTACCACCCGTCCCGCTGCAAGCAATTAAATGTGTTATAGATCCTTCTGTTTGATCCCATATTTCTGGACCAGTACTATTAAAATGAGCATCTATATTTAACTCGTTAAAATATTGATTAATATATACAGAACCTTTTGTTTCCTCATGAAGGCGTTTTGCGACGCTATAATATGATCTTGGATCATCTGCTTTCACATTTGCAGGACATACGTACACCTTTGCTCCCATTGCCTTTAACGCGTCAATTTTATCTGGTGATGATTTTGAGCTTACTGCAAGAACACACTCATAACCCTTTATGATACTCACCATTGCGATACTAAAACCCGTGTTTCCAGAAGTAGTTTCAATAATCGTATCGCCAGGCTTTAATACGCCCGTACGCTCCGCCTCTTCTATAATGTGTAACGCAATACGATCCTTTGCCGAGTGTCCCGGATTAAAAGCCTCTACCTTTGCATAAAACTGCCCTTTAAAGCCCGCTGTTATCTTATTTAACTTGATGAGTGGTGTATTACCTACTAGTTGTAACACATTATCATACACGTTTAAATCTTTATTCATATATCTTAGTTAATGCAATGTACTCTTCATAAAAGAACGCACAAAACAGGGCAAAAATACTACAAAAATATGGAATGCCTTTTTGACTCTTGCTTCAATAATGAAGCACGCAAAATGATCATATAGGTTGTTAATCTCTTATAGATTCTAAATCTAGCAAGAATGCATAATCTTCGGCTATTTCTTTCAAGGCTTCAAAACGACCAGATGCGCCGCCATGTCCAGCATCCATATTACAATGGAACATGATTTTTGTGTCTGCTACATTCATTTCTCTCAATCTCGCAACCCATTTTGCGGGTTCCCAGTATTGCACTTGACTATCATGATATCCCGTGGTGACAAAAATATTTGGGTACGCTTTCGCGAAAGCGTTATCATACGGACTATAGCTCTTCATATAATCATACGACTCTTTCTCATTAGGATTGCCCCACTCATCATACTCTCCTGTGGTAAGCGGTATGGTATCATCAAGCATGGTTGTTACAACATCTACAAAGGGTACTGCCGCAATAACACCATTATAAAGCTCTGGCGCCATATTTACAATTGCACCCATCAATAACCCTCCTGCCGAACCTCCATAAGCATATAAATGACTAGCCGATGTGTAAAAGTTATTTATCAAATGTTTTGAAACATCAATAAAATCTGTGAATGTGTTTTTTTTCTTTAAGAGCTTACCATCTTCATACCATTTTCTACCTAAATACTCGCCTCCTCTTACATGAGCAATGGCATATATAAAGCCACGATCTAAAAGTGATAGTCGTATAGTAGAAAAAGAGGGATCTGTGGTACTTCCGTAACTACCATAAGCATATTGTAATAAGGGTGCTGTGCCATTTAATAATGTATCCTTATGGTATACCAGAGAGACTGGAATTTTAATACCATCTTGACTTGATGCCCAGATGCGCTCCATGGTGTAATTATCTTTGTCAAAAGTGCCTCCTAAGACTTCTTGTTCCTTGAGGACTACCTTCTTCTGGGTAACCATATCAAAATCTATAACAGACGCAGGCGTGTTTAAAGCATTATATGCATATCGCAAGATCTGAGTGTCAAAATCAATATTTGTTGTAGGGTAAGCATCGTAGGTTTCATTATCAAATGGCAAATAATAGCTTTGTGAATTATCCCATCGCTTGATATGTATTTTATTCAAACCATTACTGCGCTCACTCACTACCAGAAAATCTTTAAAAATCTCTACATCTTCTAGCAATGTATCTTCCCTGTGAGGAATAATATCTATCCAGTGTTTCATCTCTGTAGCAGTCACTGGAGTTTTCATAAGTTTAAAGTTTGTGGCTTTATCCTTATTAGTTTGTATATAAAAAGAATCTCCGTAATGAGAGACTGTATACTCTAATCCTCGTGTACGCTCTTGGAAAATATTGAAATCTCTAGTGCCAGTTTCTGCAGATGCAAAGCGAAACTCGCTGGTCATTGTACTGTCAGAACCTATCAAAATGTATTCACTAGATTTAGACTTAAATACATAGGTATAAAAAGCTTCGTCATTTTCTTGATATACTAGTTCATCTTGGCTAGGATCTGTTCCTAAAATATGCTTAAATATCTGATTAGATCTTAGTGTTTCTTCATCCTTTCTAGAATAATAAACAGTCTTATTATCGTTTGTCCATACAGCTCCACCTGTGGTATTCTTAATTTCGGCTGGGTAAATCTCTCCTGTTTTGAGGTTTTTGAACCTAATGGTATACTGCCTTCTACTTACAGTGTCTATGCCATAAGCAGCTATCAGGTTATCTTCTGACACGGCATAACTAGCTTGACTAAAATAAGAGTGCCCCTCTGCCATTTTATTATTATCAAAAACAATAACCTCCTCACTATCTAGTGTTCCTTTTTTTCTACAATATAGCGGATAATCTTTTCCTGTCTCAAAACGACTGTAGTACCAAAAACCGTTATGCTTATAAGGTACTGAAGTATCGTCTTCCTTAATACGTCCTTTCATTTCTTCAAAAAGTAATTTCTGAAAGTCCTTAGTATGTTCTGTAAGCTTATGATAATATTCATTTTCTTGATGTAAATAATCAAGAACCTTAGGAGCATCACGCTCTTTCATCCAGAAATAATTATCACTACGGGTATCTCCATGCTTTTCTAATTGAACAGGAATTTTTTGAGCTACTGGAGATAAAATGGGCTTTGTCAAAATAAATTATTTTATAAAATCTAAACAAAAATACAACGCATAAGGTGAACTATTTTCTGTTCTTGTAAATAGCTTCGTAATCATTTAATAACTTTGTCTTTTTAATATAAAACACAAAACTATGTTTGGAGATATGATGGGTTTAATGGGTAAACTCCAGGAGGCAAAAGTAAAGGCAGAAGAAACAAAAGAACGTCTTAAAACAGTGCTTGTAGATGAATCCTCGTCAGATAATTTATTAAAACTCACAGTTACTGCGAGTGGACGCCTCAAGGAAATAAGCCTTGATGACCGTCTACTTGAAGATAAAGAGCAACTAGAAGATTATTTAATCTTGACGCTTAATAAAGCACTAGAGAAAGCACAGAGCATACACGACACGGAGATGGCTGCAGTAGCCCAAGAAGGAATGCCTAATATACCAGGCATGGGTATGTTTAAATAATATATCATGTACTCCTAAAATCAAAAGCCAATCACTTTTCAAAGTGATTGGCTTTTTTTGTAAACATAATCGATTTCATGAGGTTTACAAACAAAAAAGCGCCTTCTAAAGAAGGCGCTTTTAACATTTGGCTGGTTAGCTAATGCTTAATAAAGTCTTAGTTATTGATAAGACGGAATTCAGTACGACGGTTATCAGCATGCTGACGCTCAGTACAAGAAACACCATCTGCACAACGATTCTTAAGTTTTCTTTCTCCAAAACCGTTTGCAACAAGTAAGCTGCTGTTTACTCCTTTAGAAATAAGGTAGTTTGCAACAGATTGTGCACGACGCTCAGAAAGGTCTTGGTTTGAAGAAGATGCTCCTCTAGAATCAGTATGTGATGCAATCTCTAATTTTACACCTGGGTTTTGAGCTAATAATGGCATAAGACGTGTGTCTATGATACTTTTAGCAGCAGGAGTTAAAGAAGCAGAGTTAGTATTCCAGTTGATAGGAAGTGCTTGGTACTCAACAAGAGCACACTCAACTTCTCTCCAAGTAGTAAGACCACCCTTCTGCTTAAGAACTTCTTTAGAAACAGTTGAGAAAGTAGCAGCAACAACATCTTCAGTTGTAGTTGCATCTTTTACCATTACTGTTTTTGAAATAGTAGCAAATTCAGCTGGGATTTCTTCTTCAACAACACGTGCTGGTTGATCGATAACTCTAGTAGTATACGTTCCATTTGCAGAACCTCCTGGAGTTGATTGAACAGCAGCATCAGATGCTAATGTACGCTTAGATACCGTAGTATATTCTGCAGGATATCCTTTGTAACACCAGTAACGACAATCGTCAGGGTTAGAAGATGCACAATCAGGAGCTGGAGCACCTAATTCCCACTGCGCATAAGCAGATTTTACTTCAATAGTTTCTGTATCATTAGAAAATGATGCAGGAACTATTCTTAAAGAAGAACCAGAAGTACTTTTTACATAAGTTACTGTTTCAGTTTTGTAAGTTGCTGGAATCACTCGTAGACGCTTAGAAGCCTCTTTTACCATAACACGCTCCGTTACTGTATCATATTGAGCAGGTACAACTTTAAGAACCTTGTATGCAGGAGTCTTTTGTATTTGTACACTTTGAGTCTCATAAATATCAGGAGTAGTACAACGTACATAACATTTTCCTGGCTCTGGATTAGATGGTAAATCTTGCGCTTGCACATTTGCAAATGCAAAACCTACAAAAGCACATAAAAATAAAATTTTCTTCATAATGTTGATCGTTTAAGTTATTGTGGTGAATATTAATTTCAAAGTACGAAAATAAGAGGTTTTAATGATAAACATATTAACTTTTTTTAAGAATTTGTATTAACGACGAAACTCCCATTTTCATCGCTAAAGTACACTAATTTTTTAAAAAAAATGATTTCTACACATACTCTTGCATAATTATTTAAAATTAACTTTTCCCAAATTTGCTTAACACCTTTAAAACCTGATCATGAGCCACATTCCCATAATCATAATGAGTTACAATTCTTAATTTACCTTGCCCCATATTACTTAGAACAATATCATTTTCAAAAAGATAACTTACAAAACTCACCTCATCAACATGCGCTTGTAGATTAAATATTAAAATATTAGTCTCTGTTTTTTCTACAAATTTTACATAAGGTAACGACTTTAGTAACGCAGCTATCTCCATTGCTTTACTATGATCGTCACTCATTCTTTCAATATGGTGATCTAGCCCATATAATCCAGCTGCTGCCATAAATCCCACTTGCCTCATACCTCCACCTAGCACCTTACGCACGCGCATGGCTTTATTCATAAATTGCTGCTTCCCCACAAGAACAGACCCCATAGGTGCACCAAGTCCTTTTGATAAACACACGGAGATAGTGTCAAAAAGTTCACCATAGGAGCTAGCCTTCTGGCCAGTGGCTACTAGTGCATTCCATAAACGCGCTCCATCTAGATGCAACCCTAAACCATGAGTATCACAAACTTCCTTTATTTTTACAATTTCATTAAGGTCATAACAAGCTCCGCCACCTTTATTTGTAGTGTTTTCAAGACAAACTAGGGTAGTAAGCGGACTATGATAAAAATCTGGTGGATTTATAGACTCCTCCACTTGTGCAGCAGTGATTAAACCACGGTTACCATCTATAAGCTTGCACGACACGCCGCTATTAAAGGATACACCACCACCTTCATAATTATAAACATGCGCATATTTATCTGCTATAAGCTGCTCTCCAGGTTGCGTATGGATTTTTATAGCAGCTTGATTTGTCATGCTTCCCGTAGGAAAATAAAGAGCGCTATCCATCCCAAACATCTCTGCAATACGTTGCTCAAGTTTATTTACTGTAGGATCTTCTTTATAAACATCGTCACCTACCTCTGCATGCATCATGTATTCAAGCATGGCAGGCGTAGGTTTTGTAATCGTATCAGAACGTAAATCTATTTTCATTGTGAAAGTTTATGTGTGTTAGTTGTGAGCTGTATTCTCAAGATACTATTAAAAACAAAGTGTATGTTTACGCTTTCGCGAAAAAGTGACTCAAAAACATCCTATCGGAGAGCCGTCAGGAATCTTAGGTGATGGTATCACTTTAAATTTCTCTGGTGATTTCAAGAAGTCTTGAATCTCATCTACCATGAATGCCGCATTAGCGTCTGAAACTTTTGAAGCTAGTTTTGATGAAATCTCTTTTAATGTTGCTTTTGCAAAAGCCTTGGTTTGCGGTATTGCCTTTGTGTGATTTGCAAGGTTCATTACATGCTTAAGAACATTGTAATTTATGGTTTGCTGCACCTCCTTCCTGTAACTATCAGATTCTTTAGAAAAAAACGTAGTCTCAACCAAAGTATCTAGCATACCATCTAGACCCATTTGCTTACTATCCAAAGCCTTCTGTTGTACGAGTCTATTTGCACGTTCTGGATGTAATAACAACCCTAAAGTCATATCACTTGCAGTAGCTGCAGCTCCTAATGCATCAAAACTTACACCATCATTACTTTTAAAACTTTCTCTAGTACGCCCATAACCATGTGCTCTAGGTGGAAATAAAGCCAGCTTATCTTTGGGAATTGCTAGTTCGCTAGCAGTAAGTGTTTTTAAAACACTTTTTAAAGCTCTCTGTTGTTCTCTAGGAGCAAGTGTTTCTGTTACTTTCAGATTACTATCTCCTTTTACAGCATAGTTATAATTAAGACCTCCTATCATCTTTACCGCACCTTCGGTTTGATATCTGTGATAGAAATATAAAGGAACAAACACATCTTCAAGTATTGAGTAAGGCTCATTTGTACGAATATTGTCTATAGAAAAATTTGAAATCGCTCCTTTTCTTAGCACAAGCATTTTTTCTAGCTCATCTGCTGCATCTGTCCCATTATCCCAAAGGTGTGCTTTGTAATGTGCCCCTCCTTGAGCTCTTGCATCACTATCTGTGATGTATCGCAATCCGGCCTTTTCTGCGGTAGTAAGTATATTATCAAGAAAATCCTCTTCTGAAATTCCTTGAGGTACCACTCCGTAACTATAGTTAACAGTTACTTTATCCCACGCTCCTATTCCAGTGGCATAGGCATTAGAAAAATCTACTTCATCACCAGACCATGTAAGCGTAGGATGCGGATAATCCATCACACTTGCTCTATTCTCTGCACTGGCAGCAAAGTTATGAGCAAAACCAATGGTATGCCCCACTTCGTGTGCGCTTAGCTGTCTTATTCTTGCTAGTGCCATTTCTAGCATAGGCTTATAATTATCATCTCTTTCTGCAAAAGGTTTATTCATAAGCGCTTGAGCAATAAGAAAATCTTGACGAATGCGCAGACTACCCAAACTTACATGACCTTTGATAATCTCACCTGTGCGAGGGTCTGTAACACTTGCTCCATAACTCCATCCTCTTGTGCTCCGATGTACCCATTGTATTACATTATAGCGCACATCCATAGGATCTGCATTTTCTGGTAACATTTTTACTTGAAAAGCATCTTTAAAACCAGCAGCTTCATAGGCTTGGTTCCACCAGCTGGCACCTTCTAGTAATGCAGAGCGAACGGGTTCTGGGGTTCCTGGGTCTAGATAATATATGATAGGTTCTACCGCCTCACTTATCGCTGCCGTAAGATCTTTCTTTTCTAAACGATGACGATTTGCATAACGCTTTACTATAGGTTCTTGTATAGGTGTTGCATAATCGAGATATGTGGTAGCGATATTTCCTGCCCTAGGATCAAAACGTCTAGGCGCATAATTATCATCTGGTAATTTTACAAATGAGTAATGCTGTACGACGGTGAGTGCGCTCGCATCTGGAGCAACGCTTCTTATATTTCTTCCAGTAGGTGTACCTTTAAAAGTAAGTAAGGCTTCAAATTCTGTGTTTTCTGGAAACGCCTTTGTACGTTCCATGTACATAGCACTTCTGGTTTTATCTAGCGAGTAGGTTCCTTCTTTACTACGCTTTAATCTCGCAGCAACTCCGTGAGTGTCTTGTAGTAAAAATGGTGTGAAATCAATAAGGTACTTTCCTCCTTTTGTTTCCTTTATAGGAAAACCAAACAGCACCGACTTTGCAAAGGCTTCCTCTATAGATCTGCGCTCTAAGGCGTTATCCGTATTTGCTCTGTATTTTAAATTAGGCTGTACAAGTAATAATTTATTCCCTGCTTTTTGAAACTTTACCACAGCCGTTCCTCCTAGTTGACCTCTATCTATCCCTATATCATTACTTCCTAAACCTGTGCGTAAGGAGTGTACATATAAAAACTCTTCATCTAGCTTATCTACCTCTACATATATGTTATCCTCACTCTCATCATAATGAATAGTAAAAAAGCCATCTTCTGTAACTAGGCCTTTTTTATCTTCTAGAAATTGAGCAAACGTCGTACTTGCTACAAGTAGACTAACGGCGAGAATAAGGTATTTTTTCATTGATTATTATTAAGGTGGTCTAAGATACGTTTTTACCCTAAATATGTGAATCACAGTATAACATTTGATGGGTATTCCTACTATTTCATTACTAGAAATACGTTACCCTTAAATGATAGCCCCGATCGCCGTGTAAATCCCACAGCTGCCTGGCAAAGCCGGCGCGAGGAATTGCAACAAAAAGCGGGACATAGATCCTACAAAAAACTATCTTACAACGCTCCAAAAAAAAAGAGCATCCTAGAGGATGCTCTTTATATGGAAAGCCTATCGCCAAATAGGACTTATGCGTTCAACATTTTTTGATCATTACTGATTTTCAAAAACTTCCATAATACTACCAAACTGCGATACATCGATATTACTTTTACGTAATGACTCTGCTAGGCGCATCATATCTCCTATGTTCATGTCGTCACCTAAGAGGCGGGCAAGCATGAATCCCTTATTATCGTCTGCACCAAAGAAAATCACTTCGTCTATTGCTTCTTCTTCTCCCTTAAAATAAAGGCGCATTTGGCCCATATCTCCAGAAGCTTTCATAAGCTCTTCATAATCATCTGAGGTAAGGATATCTTTTACTTTATCACGTTCTATCTGCATGGCTGCAGTATCTCCAGATTTTGTTTGATATGCCATAAGATTGATCTTACGCACGGTCTTAAAAACCTTCTGTTGTTCTTCTGTAAGCACATCTATATTCTTACCAAGTAAACTAGTAGGCACATCTACAAGAATAAAATCGCCATTCTCTTGATTATCTACATAATACTCTTGTAATGATTGTTTATTACTACAACTGGCTAATGTAATAACAGCTAGTACAGCGGTCATGGTTACTTTTATAAGGGTATTCATCTTACGATTTTTTTGTATTTCCTACTTCTTTAAGGGCATCACTACCTTTAAAATCTAAATCTTGTGCAAGTTTTGAAATTTGCTTGAGATCAATATTCCCTGTTACTTGAAAGAATACAGCACGTTTCTCACCATCCATATCTCCATTTAAGAACATTACAAATTCTTTTACATAATTTTCACTACTACCTTCCTTGTAATAAAATTTTACATTCTTACCATCGTCCTTTACTCTCATGAGCTCTTGAAGATTGCTACTTGAGATATAACTCTTCATTGTACCATTCATCTGGTCCATTACTCCTGTATTTGCGCTTGTATACATCTTTACATTCTCAAGGTTATCTACAAGGTTGATATACTTTTGCATCTCTGGGTCAGATGAGTTGAGATCTACTTTACTAAGCAGCTTAAACATTTTTTGATTCATTACTATAGAAGTAACTCCTTTTACATCTTCGTATTTATCAAAAGGACTTTGTGCGTAACCTACTAAAGTTACGAGGGCAAATGCCACTAACATTATTGACTTTTTCATGATATTTTTAATTTGAATTTTTATTTAAATAAAGTGCTGGATGCCTTATCAAATTCTTGCACTACCTCCAGCTGTGTCGTACTTTGATTAATCATCTGGGACATCATCCCGAGTGCTTGTTTTGTTTTTAAGATGGCTAGTTCTTCATTCTCATAATTAGTAGAAATAATAGCATCTACCTGAGTGCTTTGCGTCCATAATACTAACCCCACAATAACTGCAGCCGCTGCACTGGCTACAAATCTGTAAATAGGCTTTGCCTGTCGCTGTTGAGGTAACACTATTGGTGCATTATACGTTTTCTTAGAAGCAACGCTAAATGCCGTAAACATGCTAGCATATTCTTCTAAGTGCGGCGCCACTTGATCACTTGTAAAATAAGCTCTCAACTCCTGCTCTTCCTTAAGCGTAGTTGCTCCTTCAAAGTAACCATCTAGTAGCTTCTCTATATTATGAGATTCCATAATTTCGTTTTTTAATCAATTCTTCTCTTAGTTTTTTGCGAGCTCTAGATAACGCTACTCTTACAGCAGTTTCATTCATCTCGAGTATCACAGCAATCTCTGCATTGTCCATTTGCTCTACATCTCTCATTTGTATAATAAGCCGTTGTTGCTCTGGTAGATCTTCCATGAGTTTAAAAACCCACGCTACCTCATCTGCAACTTCTATATGCTTACTTGTATTTCCTGAGTGATCTTCATAATTGTTATGAACGATTTTAAGATTATTGTTTCCTTTTGCTTTGAGCTTATCGTAGCAATAATTTTTTGTCATCGTCATCGCAAATGCTTCAACACTTCGATACTTTTTTATGTCAGACCTCTTTGTCCATAAACGCAGTAGTACTTCCTGCGTGGCGTCTTGAGCTTCATCGTCAGATACGAGCAACCGCTTTGCAACGCGGTACACTTTATCCTTAAAAGGAGTTACAAGATGTATGAACGAATGTTGGTCCATCGATTAATTGGTTAGTTATAAAGAAGACGAAGTAGCATTACTTTTGTTACAATGGGAATGAGAATTTTTATTTCGCTTTCGCAAAAACTTGGTACAACCATAAACAACACTTATATAAAAACCAAAAATCCCGTCTCAATAAAGACGGGATTTCCAAGTAATTATAAAGTAGTAATACTAAAGTGTATTATTTCTTTCCCTTTTGTTGTTGCTCTGCCTGCTCCATCATCTGTTGCATTTTCTTAGCAAATTTACCTTGCTTTTTAGGCTTCGCTTTCTTTACTTCAATTTTTGCTTTAATCTTTTCTTCATCAATGATGAAGTTTTTGATTACCAAAATAATACCGATAGTAAGGAGGTTTGATATGAAGTAATATAAACTTAATCCACTCGCATACTGGTTAAAGAATACTAGCATAAGTAATGGTGAGAAATACATCATGTACTTCATCATCTTACTCATATCTGGCATTCCTTCTTGCGTAGGCTGTTGCATTTGCTGGTTACCTGTAGTTAGTCTCATTGAGAAGAAAATAGTAACTGCTGCAAGTATTGGAAATAAACTCACGTGATCACCATAAAAAGGAATCTCAAACGGAAGCTTTGCAATCTCATCATAGCTAGATAAATCATCTGCCCATAAGAAGCTCTTCCCTCTTAAATCAAACGCAGATGGGAAGAACGTAAATAGTGCATAAAACACAGGAATCTGTAATAATGCTGGTAAACAACCTGCGGCGGGACTTGCGCCCGCTTTGCTGTAAAGCGCCATTGTTTCCTGCTGCTTCTTCATTGCATTATCTTTATGCTTCTCAGAAATTGCTGCAATCTCTGGCTTTAAGATTTTCATCTTAGCTTGAGAAGTATATTGCTTGTACTGTACAGGAGATAGTAATAACTTGATTGAAATAGTCATCACAATAATCGCAATTCCTGCTGGTAAGAATCCAGTTAAGAATCCAAAAAACGGAATTACTAAGTATTTGTTTAAGAACCCGAAGATTCCCCAACCTAAAGGCATTGCTTCATCAAGACCTTGATCATAAGATTTTAGGATTGTATAATCTGTAGGACCGTAGTACATCTGCATGGCATAGTCTAGCTCACCATTTTTTGCTTCTAGCAATACATCAGACTTGTATTCTTTTGTAAAAATAGTCGCCTCATCGCTATCATCTGCCTCCTTATATAAATCTGTAGATGATAATCTTGCTTCTTTAAATGGAGTCTCAGAGATAAGCATCGAGCTAAAGAAGTGCTGGCGGTAATTCATCCACACAAGATCTTCTTCTATCTCATCATCATCTCCTGCTGGAGACAACTTATCTGTCTTATCTTCCTCATACTTGTAAGTAAGACGTGTGTATCTGTTTTCATAAGACTGGCTACGTGCGTGACGCATTCCTTTAAAATCCCACTGCATGCGCATAGGATTAGATGTGTTTAAACGAGAAGAAAGCCCTTGTGACTTCATCCCAAAATCCATCATATAATCTCCTTCTTTAAGCTCATAACGATACTCTAAGTATTCACTTGGAGAAACCTTAAGTTTCATAGACAGGACATCATTCCCACCATTTTTTGATAATGTAGGCTCAAAAAATAAATCCTTAGTATTAAGATTACGATTATCTGCCGTGCTAAAGCTCACGTTGAATTGGCTATTTCCGTCCTTTATGAGGTATACAGGAATTGAATCAAAAGTACTGTGTTTGAGCAATTTTACCTCTGTAATATAACCTCCTTTATTACTTACCTTAAGTTCCAATACATCATTTGCAATGGTAGTGGTTGCTCCTTCCTTTGCAGATGGTAGCGAACCAGAGTAAGCAAATGTTCCTAGTCTATTTCGTAAGGCTATATTACTTAAAGAGTCTGTCGCAATTGCAGGAGTCGCATCCATTGCTGGTAAGGTGGCAACTTCTTCATTGTCCTCTTGAAGTTGTTCTGTTTGTGCTGCCTTTTGCGCTTCTATTTCCTCTGGAGTAGGCTTGTTAAAGTATATAATCCATACTAGAATTCCTCCCATTAGGAGCATTCCGATAAGAGAATTTGTGTCGAAGTTCTTTTTCATCAATTGTATTTAGGTAGTGTTTTTATTACGCTTTCGCGAAAGCGTGATTTTCTCAAAGCAATTCTGCCTCCATTATTATAATTTATGACATAGTGGCACGCGTACTATCTTGAGCATAACTTACAGCCGCTCGTACAAACGCCACAAATAATGGATGCGGATTTGAAACCGTACTCTTATATTCTGGGTGATATTGCACTCCCACAAACCACGGGTGATCTTCTATCTCTATAATTTCTACAAGTCCAGTATCTGGATTTGTACCTGTGATCTTCATGCCAGCTTTTTCTAATTGCTCGCGGTATGCATCGTTAAATTCATACCTATGGCGGTGACGCTCCATAATTACTTCTTCACCATAAACATTACTCACGATACTGTTTGGCTCAAGTTTACAAGCCCATGCTCCTAGACGCATGGTACCTCCCATTTCTGTGATGTTCTTTTGCTCATCCATTAAACCTATCACCGGATGCGGAGTATTTGCATCCATCTCTGTAGAGTTTGCTTTATCTAGACCACAAACGTTTCTACCATATTCTATCACTGCCATTTGCATACCAAGACAAATTCCTAAAAACGGAATTTTATGTTCTCTAGCATACTGTACGGCTTTAATTTTACCTTCAATCCCACGTTCTCCAAAACCTGGAGCCACAAGAACACCGTCTAGCTTTGCAATTTTATTTTTAATTACATCTGGAGTGATATGCTCACTGTGTATACTTTCTATCTTCACTTTAACCTCATTTTCTGCTCCTGCATGAATGAATGATTCCAGTATAGATTTATAAGAATCTTGTAACTCTACATATTTCCCTATTAATCCAATTGTCACTGTAGATTTTGGGTTTTTATGTTTTGCAAGAAATTCATTCCATCGCTCTAGCTCTGGTTGCGTTGTATCTGGTAAATCTAGTTTTTTAAGTGATATTACATCAAGTCCCTCTTCTAGCATAAGATTAGGCACGTCATAAATGGTGCTTGCATCTCTTGACTCTATTACAGCTTCTTGCTCTACGTTACAAAAACGAGCAAGTTTTGCTTTAAGCTCATAACCTAGCTCATGTTCTGTACGACATACTAGTATATCTGCCATGATTCCACTTTCCATAAGTGTCTTCACACTATGTTGTGTAGGCTTAGTTTTAAGCTCTCCTGCCGCTGCAAGGAAAGGAATAAGCGTTAAGTGAATTACTAACGAATTTTGCTTTCCTAGTTCCCACTTAAGTTGTCTTATACTCTCGATGTATGGCAAAGATTCAATATCACCTACCGTACCACCTATTTCTGTAATCACGATATCATAATCACCACTTTTACCTAAAATCTGGATACGCTCCTTGATTTCATTTGTAATGTGAGGGATTACCTGTACCGTTTTACCAAGAAATTCTCCTCGACGTTCTTTATCGATAACGCTTTGGTAAATGCGACCTGTAGTGACATTATTTGCCTGAGAGGTAGGAACATTAAGGAAACGTTCATAATGACCTAAATCTAGATCTGTTTCTGCACCATCATCTGTTACGTAACACTCACCGTGCTCATAAGGATTTAATGTACCTGGATCAATATTTATATAAGGATCTAATTTTTGGATAGTAACTCTATAGCCTCTGGCTTGAAGTAATTTAGCTAGCGATGCAGCGATAATACCTTTACCTAGAGAAGAAGATACTCCACCCGTCACGAAGATGTATTTTGTAGATGCCATTGAAGGTTTTTCTGTAGTTCGTTTACGGGGCTTAAAAGTACATGATTTTAAGGAGACTTTAAGACCCATGACTTGTTTATTTAATCAAAGCAAAAGGCAACCCTAGCTGGATTGCCTTTTGCTTTGTGAAGTATGCTTTATAAAAGCATCTATTTTTATCTAGAATAGTTAGGTGACTCTTTTGTAATAGTCACATCATGTGGATGGCTTTCATTGATACCACTCGCGGTAATTTTTACAAATTGCCCATTTTCCTTAAGTGCGTCTACACTTCCAGCTCCGCAATATCCCATTCCTGCTCTAAGACCACCTACAAACTGGTGGATACTCTCATTAAGCTCGCCTTTGTAAGGAACGCGACCTACAATACCTTCTGGGACTAGTTTTTTAATATCATCCTCTACGTCCTGAAAATAACGATCTTTTGACCCTTGTCTCATAGCTTCTACAGATCCCATCCCACGGTACGATTTAAATTTACGCCCTTCATAGATGATGGTCTCTCCTGGAGACTCTTTAGTACCCGCTAGTAGTGAACCTAGCATTACACAATCTGCTCCTGCAGCGATCGCCTTAGGGATATCTCCTGTATAACGTATACCTCCATCTGCAATTACTGGTACTCCAGATCCTTTGATGGCTGCTGCACACTCAAGTACTGCACTAAATTGAGGGAAACCAACACCTGCCACTACACGCGTAGTACATATAGATCCTGGACCTATACCTACCTTAACCGCATCTGCACCCGCTTCTACTAGATACTTTGCTGCTGCTCCAGTAGCAATGTTTCCTACTACACAATCCAGTGTAGGATATTCTTTTTTTACAGCTTTAAGTACATCTACCACACCTTTAGTGTGACCATGAGCGGTATCTATAACAATAGCGTCTACGCCAGCTTTTACTAATGCACCTGCACGCTCAACAGCATCTCCAGTAACACCTATCGCAGCTGCCACGCGCAGTCGACCATAGATATCTTTATTTGCATTAGGCTTTAAAGTAAGTTTTGTGATATCTCTAAAAGTGATGAGACCTATAAGTGTATTGCTATCTGTAACTACAGGCAGCTTTTCAATTTTATGATTTTGAAGAATTTCTTCTGCTTGTTGTAGTGAAGTTCCTTCGGCAGCTGTGACTAGATTTTCTGAAGTCATTACCTCGCTTACAGGACGATCATTGTTTTTCTCAAAACGCAAATCTCTGTTGGTTACAATACCTATCAATTTTCCAGCAACATCAACTATAGGAATACCACCTATGCTATGCTCCTTCATGGCTGCTTTTGCATCGCCTACGTTTGATTCAAGGGGTAATGTAACTGGATCGATGATCATTCCGCTTTCGGCACGTTTTACTTTACGCACTTTAATTGCCTGCTCCTCGATAGTCATATTTTTATGCAACACGCCTATTCCACCCTCTTGTGCTATAGCAATTGCCATACGGCTTTCTGTCACTGTATCCATAGCCGCAGAGACAATAGGTACATTGAGTGTGATGTTTCTGGTAAATTTTGATTGTATACTAACCTCTCTTGGAAGTACTTCAGAAAAAGCTGGTACTAATAGTACGTCGTCATAAGTAAGTCCTTCTCCTAAGATTTTATTTTCGTGTGCAGTCATCGCAATTATTGTTTTAAAAAGTAAGCGTGATTTGTAACGCTTTCGCGGAAGCATATTACTATAAAATATCGCTAACAATTAATTGCGTGTAAAGATACATATAAATAAGTGTCATATAAGAATATCCACCTTATAAAGTACTTAGACAGTATACATATTCCGTTTTGAAAATCAATTCTTTCTTTTTTTATGTGCAAACTCTTAATTATTCACATTTTTATAAATACTCACAATTAACATTTCACTTGTAAAAATTTAACTACTTTTACGACCCCAAATCATATTTTATGTCGATTATACAAAGAAGTTGTGAAACTTTTCTTTTAGTAATATCTATGTTAATAGCTACCAGTAGCGTAGCACAAGTAGGTATTAATACAGTACTCCCAAGAAAAACATTAGAAGTTGCTGGAGATATGGAGATTAACGGCTCCATGGATATAGGGCGGGTGCGTCCTGTAGAAAATCTAGGTTTTAATACTTTTTTAGTACAGGAGAATGACGGCGATATCAGACAACTCAACATTGCTAATCCCAACTCGGCTGCTTTAGGTTACATTCAAGAATATGTTGTTGTAGATATGTTTGAGGATTTTATAAGAGATTTTGATACTGGAATAGATGCAAATGAATATGTAATGGTCGCTATTTCATCCTTTTACGATCAACTACTAGTTCTTAACGGAACTAACCAGTCATTACACTTTAGCTTGCCCTACACAGGTACATTTATAAGAAATGGTACTTGGCACATCATTGCAAACTATCCCATTGCAAGAAATATAGATACTACGGTAGAAGGCACTTGGACCATCACAACTTTAATATTTTTCAAGGATTTATCTAAGCAATTAGGTGAGTTTGTCATTCCTATGGGTAATACAAGTGCTGGAAGTGCAACAACCCCAATAATTAATTAAATTATGAAAAATATTATTCAGATTATATTTGTTTTACTGCTCTCTTCTTATTGTTATGGTCAAGTAGGAATCGGTACAACAATACCAGAAGAAGATCTTCATGTCGCTGGCGATTTATTAGTTAATAATGCCTTAAGAATGACAGCACTCCCATCCGTAAGTAATGCAGATGAAGACTTTAAACTTTTAACAAGGAATGCCTTCCCTGGACAATTGGGAGAGGTTAAAAGAATTGATGTAGATCAACTAAATGTAGCACCAGTAAATGTTATTAATTACCACATAACAAATATAAATTTAGATAATCTAGCAGATTTAGACTTAGGGTATCTATCTAACAGGTATATCGTTGCGGTATCAAACTTTAGATATGTAGGTGATGGGATAGAAAAAATTTATAGTGCTGATAGAAGTCGGTCAACGATTGGACAGTTTGTCGTACGTACTTTTGAGAGCAACAATCCTGATGGATCAAATACTTGGCATTTAGAAATTCAAAACAGACGTTTAGACTTAGCAGCTGGCGATTCTGTTGAATATTATGTAACACTAGTCGTTTACTTAAGAGGCTTTTTTAGGTTATTACCGTCTATAACAACAGATTTGAATGGTCAATTGAACGGTACTGCGTCATCAACTCCTGTATTAAATTAAAACTATGTATAAATCACTACTTTTAATACTTACAGCTTATTTTTTTTCTTCATCACTTTTTAGTCAAGTAGGCATCAATACAGACACACCTAGCGCGATGCTCGATGTGGTAGGAAATGTAAAAATTGACGAAAGTTTGTTTTTAGAAAATATAGCAGAAAACCAACAAATAAGAGGTGCTAACTTAATCATACAAACTACGGATAATAGATTTCTTAAATATGATACCGCAATAAGTAAATATGGCCCTATTAATTATTCAAAGTTAATTTTTGAAGAACTTTCACCAGATGGCTTAATAGATTACGATACCAAAATTGATATTAACGATTACTCAGTTACCATTCAAGGCTATTTTTTTGTTATTAATAGTAATAAAAGCCCTGAAGTATTACTTAGAAATGATGCAGAAAGGGATATAGTAGAAGGATATCAAATACACGCATTTAAAGATCTAGGCACAAATACTTGGCACTTACAAGCAATTGCAAATAATTCTAGATTTTATAATCCTTCCCTTAATGGTTTTCCGGCCACTACTATAGATATGGAAATTAACTTAGTTATATTCAGAAATGGATTTATAACAAAGCCTGGTCCAGATGTAACTATTGATATGCAAAACAACACAACAAATAGAGTATTACCTCCTACAGGTTTTTAAAAATCTTTGTTTATATTCTTCTAAATATCTTGTTCAAGTGGTAGCCCTTAGTTACTACAACTTAATCTGTAACGTAGTGTAAAAAGTAAGCGGCTCTGCAGGGATGATACCAGGACCTGGATACCCTGTTGCTCGTCTTGCAAAGTACGACTCATCTAGTGCATTGTTTAATCCAGCCTCTAGTTTAAATTGCTTCCAAGTATAAGCTGCCGAAATATCTAGTACACCATAAGAAGGGATTGTACCTTCTATTCCACGCTGGTTATCATTAACATCTTGTGGTGCATTTGTAGCATCTGTAAATTGTTCTGTGAGATAGGTATACTGCACACTACCTGTGAAGTTTTTATATCCAAAGTTTACTCCTGTTTTAAAGTTTACATCTGGTATAAACTCTACCTCGTTTCCTTCTACCCCAACAGCATCAGAGCTTAAATACTCAGAGCTTGTAAGTGCTAAGTTTGTAAAAATATTGAGTTTAACTTCTTTTTTATTCTCGAAAAAGGTATTTCTAATATTCCAATCTGTAAAAAATTCTAGACCGTAAATAAAGGCATCTCCTATGTTACCGCGACGTCTTTTAATACTATTATCTGTATCTACAAATAATACTTCTCCTAGACGCTCGTCATAGCGCACTCCAAACAAACTAGCATCGTAAGCAAATGTATTATCTATACGACCACGCGCTCCAAGATCAAGAGTAAAGCCTTCCTCATCTGTAATATTTTCATCTATTACAAATGATGGATTTGTAATCCTAATATCATTAAAAGTAACAGAACGATAATTCTGGCTGAAGTTTCCATACAACTCAACTGCAGGCGATAAATCATAAGTAACCCCTAGGCCTAACAATAAAAAGTCTCGGTCAAATATTCTATTGTCTTCTATATCTTCATCTACAAGCACATTACCTGGTAGGTCAACGACCACATTCTTAAAAAAACCCTCGCTTTCTGTTTTGATTTGCTCATATCGAAAACCTGGAGTTATAGAAAGTCTGTCTGTCACGTTAAAGATATTTTCTCCAAAAATAGCCAGGTTTCTATTAGGAAAATCAAATTCAGCTTGACGTTCATAATTAGGAAACTGCGCTGTAGCAAAACTAAAATCTGCATCTGCAGCCGTAGTTCCAGGTCCCTGCTGCTGACTATTACTGGCATCATAATACTTGCTTCCTATCAAGAAAACAGCATCCTTCTCTCCTATGTTATACCTCGTAAGTAAGCGTGCCTCTGCTCCCCAGTTTGTAAAATTATCTACAAGAAGTTCTCTAGGCTCTTCTACATCATCTGGCTGTGATACTCTATTGGTTCTAAAACCAACGGCGCTTCTCTGTGCATCTAGACCAAACACATTAAAGCTAAAATCTGTTTTATTACTAAAGGCATGGTCAAGGCGCAAAGAATATACTTTCCAGTCTACATCAAACCAGTTACGATCACGGTTACTAAAGGTAGGGTCTTCTATAAATTGAGCATCTGTAAGACCTCCAGCCTGTTTGGCTAGATAATTAAACAAGGTCAATTCTCCAGTTATTTTAGTATTCTCACTAAGCTGGTATGCAGCGTGTGCAAAGTAATTACGGCTATTAAACTGAGAATTTGGCCTCCATCCATCACCTTCTTTATAATTAAAATAAGTATAGTAGCTCAACTTCCCTACCGTTCCACTTACACTATTAAAAGAGGTAAGCAACCCATAAGAACCTGCTGTTTGTCTCGATATCAATTCGATTTTCTTGTCTTTTGCTGGCTCTCTAAATTTAAAATTTATCAATCCGCCAAACTGTGTCCCGTATTGCAATGATGCAGCACCACGAACTACTTGAATTTCTTTAAGAGCCTCTGCTGGTGGCGTGTAGTAACTCTCTGGATAGCCAAGAACGTCTGCACTTATATCGTAATTGTTTTGTCTAATATTAAAATTGGCAGATCGGTTGGGATCTAATCCTCTACCTCCTATATTGAGCTGTAAGCCAGCATCTCCATTTTCAAAAATATTAAGCCCTACCACTTGGCTATATATCTGCCTAGGTGCATTTGAGGCAAGGTTTGCAGTGAGTTGATCTACAAGTACCACTTCACTCTTCTTCCCTGCATAGATCGCCGTTCCTTCTACTTTTTTAAGGGTACGCAATGCAAATATTTTCTCACGGCGGCTTGTGAGTACTACTTCAGAGAGTGATTCTCCTAGTTCTTGAAGTGTATAATTTTTAGTGATATTACGTGTAATTGCTACTTGATCTTCTACAAGTTCATAAGCAAAGCCAAAAACAACAACAGCATAATTTCCAGAGGGAATATTGGTAACGGTAAAAACTCCAGTTGCATTTGTGGTAACGACCCTATTTGCTTGGCTCACATATACCTCAACCTCTGGAACACCATTACCTGTGACGTCTGTTACTTTTCCTGAAAACGTAAACTGTGCACTCATAGAAAGCGCACATAAAATCAATAATAACGTACTATAAACCTTTAATTTCATCTGTAAATGGTATAATCCAATTTTTATGAGCAAAAGAATCTTCTATTTGCGCGAGATCTACATTGGGATCAATATATGTGGTACTTAGCCTTCCATTAAGAGCAACATAAGACTCTACATAGACTTCTACCTCTTGATGACCCTGACTCTCAAAATGGTCGCGAAGATAGTGAGCATATTCTAGAATAAAGTCTGGCTGGAAACTCATTTGCTTTTCTTGCAATGGAGTGAGAAAATCTGTATTATCTACATAAAATCGTTTTCCGCTTACGCCATCTACTATTTTAAATTGTGCATAGCCAGATTTCTCCATAAGCATCACTCTCCATGAGAAACGGTATCCTTCTTCTGTCCAGAATAACTCGCCAGGATATGCTAGATAACGCCACGGCAAGAGTAGTTGTATGGTAAAAAATACGACTACAACTATCACAGAAGCTTTTGTAATACTTGGATTTCTAGAGGTGTAGCGCTGTGAGGTTTTTAATAACTGTTGTGGATAATGTACCGCTTTCGCGAAAGCGTAAATAATCCTTTTATGAAACCCTGCATCAAAGAAAATCAAAGCGCTCACAATCATCACATACGGAAACATCCCAATAGGAAACAGCACACGTGTAAGCACATGGAAAATAATGACCATGATAAATGCAAAAGGTCTCGACTTACGCCAAAGCAGAAAAAATGGAATCAACAAATCATAACCTACTCCAAACCAACTGAACGCATAATGCACCCATTCTTGACCCAACAAATCACCTATAAACGGAATATCAAATTTAGAAGGTAACCAGATTTTAAGCGGCATTGCTTTTACGAGCCAGTCGCTATTAAGTTTTGCCAGACCAGCATACACATACACTATCCCCAGCAGTAGTTTGATACTATCTATTGTCCAGCGAGGCACAAACTGGATGGGTGTAGCTGTACGCTTTCGCGAAAGCTGTAGTGCATCAATTGAAAAATAAGAACCAGCAGGTATAAAAATCATCAGGAAGCTAAGCATGCTGATGAAGTAGTAGTGATTGAGATACATGGTTTTATCCATGAGCTCTATGTAAGTGAAGCTTAAAAAGAAGACAATGACTCCCAAACGGTATTTATAACCTAGGGTAATCATGATCGTACTTAAGGCACATATCGCAAATAATAAGTAGGTATAATTACCAAAAGGACGCACCCAGTCAAAACCATAAAATGTAAAATGGAAAGATGGGGCAATGTAAAATTTTTCAATCCATCCGTAGCTCCAGAATCTAATAATACTGGATAACATGAGCAACCCAAAAGACACACGAAAGACCGCTAGTGGTGCGGCCTCTCTCTGTGTATTTAAATATCTTTTGACTTGTTGCTGTATCATCTAAGATCTAATCTCCATCTGCATCTGCAAAGTCTATACTTATGCTCATTGCGCTTACCATATCTACTTTAAGAAGTGGCACAAGACGCTGTACTTCATTATAAGCCTCTAGGAAAGTTGTAGGTGGATTTTGAGAAAGTTCGCTTTCAAAACTACCCAATGCACTTACAGAAGCACGTGCTACATCAAATTGTGAATTTATAATCTCACTAAGATCTACACCATCTTTTATAGCATTAAGCTCATCTAGGTATGATGATAAGCTTTCGCCTTGAGCGTTTGTATTATATGCTTTTCCATTAAAGAAGTCTTGTGTTGCATCTAGACCTACTAAGAATAAATCTTTAGATAAGTTACCTGCATACAAGGCTTCAATATTTCCAAGCTCCACATTACCAGAAAATACGCCTCCTGGAATTCCCATCTTACCAGCTCGCAAAAACTTCTCATAATAGAATATGTAATCATTTACAAAACGATCTGTAGACGCTGTTGCACTTGCTCCATCATTATCGATAAAAGTTGCTCTGTAAGAACCTTGCCACTCGCTTAATACTGATGCTGTAAGTTCCTTCATATCTGCAACTACATCATTAAGATATTGCTGGTAAGCAGCTCCTTCTGTTCCATTATAAACAGAAAGAATTGCAGCGTCGTCGGCTCCTAGACCGTATAATAAGTAATCGAGTGCTGGAAAACCTTTGGCAGCGCGGTTGGATGAAAGTCCAAAATCATAAGAACCATTATCAATATTACTTTCTATAGTGGTAATATTTGCTGGGTAAATATTTACGTTAAGACGTAGGTTAACCGTTTCGGCTGGACCTATTTCAAACATCGATACTTTTTGCCATGTGGTGTAAGCGTCTAACCATGCGGCACGCACTGCGGTAAGATCACTTGCATTTGCAGTAAATGCTGCTGTTGCGCTTTCTAGCGTATTTACCTTTTCATTAAAATCTACATAACCTGGCACAATAATATTATCTGCCCAATTAGTAAGCATCGCGCTACGATCAAAGTTACCTGTGTTATCTGTTCCACTATCGTCTGTTGTAATGGTTGTATCATCTGTACCACATGCATACATGAATAAGGCGATTGTGATAATTCCAAAAATCTTTTTCATAGTTAGTTCTTCTTTTTACCACCAAAAGGGAGCTCTGTGGCTCCCTGTTAGTAGGTGTTTCTTTTATATACTTCCTGCTTGTGCTACTGTAAAATCAAAACGATCTGCGATGGTCGTTGAAATTAAATCTAGCGTTGCTGGAGTTATTTCCCACAGACCGTTGCCTGCAGTAAACTGGCTTAATATTCCTTCTACCTCTTGTCTAGATAAGTAAGGTGCATTTGTGTCTGGATTACGAGTAAATTGTAAACTATAAATAAATCCATAACCTTCTGATAGATCATGAAAAGCTGTCCCTAAGTTACCTGCCTCTAATGCGTTTTTTCCTTGCTGTAAATAGTATACTGAGCGTACTCCTATTACTTCAGATAATTTTATCCTTAAGATTTCTGCTTGTGCATCTCTTAAATCATAATCATTTGCAACAATTGCTGCTCGGCCTAATTTAAAAGCGTTGAAAATATCTTGAGCAATCCCAGCAAAGTCATTATCTCCATCTACGCGTCCTATGTATTTGTTCATAAAACTATCATCAAGACCTATGGTGCTATTTGCATTTTCTGCATCTGGAGAAGCTCCATATACATATCCAAAAGCCTCATCCCATTTATGCTCCATATCTGTATATGGTTTTCCTTCTACGAGAACTCCTGCATTATTGTCTTCTATGTTAGTACCTGGGTCGAGTACTGCAGGGCTTAAATAATTATTAAGTATTTGATCTGCCATTAGCGCTCCTACGAGTCCTAAGGTGGTAATCTGGTCGTATTCAAGTCCCTTAGCATTGACATAACGTGTACTTTCCTGATCTGCTATCTGTCCAGCAACCCCTACTGCCGCAGCCGTCATCTGGTTAGGGAAAACTTCAGAAATCTGTGCGTTAAGTTGGCTCTCAAAAAAAGCTCTTATTTCGCTAGATGTAGCACTATTTTGACTAAAGTAATCTGTAGAAGCTGCGATTTTACTTTTTATACTTTTATCTGAAGTATTGAGTGCTTCTAGTGCAAAAGGATCATTTTCATTAGAAAACATATCTAAAAGTGTCGTCTCGGTCGTGGTGTCAAATGCTAGCATAGCACTTACGAGCTCTTCGGCCATTTGTATTCTTGTAGTTTGACCAGAGAAGCTCACGGTGTTCTCTCCATTTCTCTCAAAAGAATATGTTGCGGGTGCAACTACTTCTATTTGCTGCTCTACCGTTACTGGGTTGTCGTCATCCTCACAAGAGGTAAACGCGATTGCCGTAATTGCTAAAAATATAGTTAAGTAATTTTTCATGTTTATTTAGACTTAATATAAATAGTGAATTTGTTTACGACAGCAAAAATAATAGCCATTTCTCGTTCCCGCAAGCTTATTTAGAATAAATAAGAATAAGAGAATGTTAAAATTTCATATACGCCTTTTTAACCTAGTGAAACCAGACCTTTATCAGAATTCATTAAGCTTTTAATTGCTCTTGATAGGGTAATTTATCTTTCCAAATAAAAGATTTAAGATTCCTATTTTATAAAATCACGCTTTCGCGAAAGCATAAAAAAACCTCTCATCCATAAGGAAAAGAGGTTTCATAATCATTCAAGAAAACTATTAACGTCTTCTTGAATTTTTATTTCTGCTATCAGAACTTTTACTTCCTCCAGCACTTTTGCCTCGTCCTCCACTGTTACCAGAGTTACGACGGCTTTGCTGGTATCTTGCTTTATTTTCGGCAGCTTCTTTTTTGATTTGTGCAAGGGTGTCTGTAGGCTGAAAACCTTCTAGCACTTCGCTATGTAGCTTTTCTCCTAAAAGTTTTTCTATCCCTCTTACGTACTCTACCTCATCTACTCCTACTAGTGATATCGCTTGACCACTTGCTCCTGCTCTACCTGTACGACCTATACGGTGTACATAATCTTCAGGAACGTTAGGTAATTCATAATTAATTACGTGTGGCAATAATGGAATATCAAGGCCACGAGCTGCGATATCTGTAGCTACAAGTACGCGAACTTTTCCACTCTTAAAACCAGCAAGTGCTTTTACTCTTGCGTTTTGTGTTTTATTACCGTGTATTGCTGCAGATGAGATTCCGTCTTTCTCTAATTTTTGAGAAAGTCTGTTTGCACCGTGCTTAGTTCTTGTAAACACCAGCACTTGATCCCAGTTTCCTTCTCTTATAAATTTGATAAGCATTTCTGTTTTACGAGACTTATCTACTCTATACGATTTTTGATCAACTTTCTCTGCAGTAGTATTTTCTGGTGTTGCTTCTACTAATACAGGATTAGTAAGAATGCTACTTGCAAACTTCTTAATATCTGTATTAAAGGTTGCACTAAAGAGGAGGTTCTGCCTTTTCGCCGGAACCATTTTTAATACTTTCTTTATATCGTGTATAAAGCCCATATCAAGCATACGGTCTGCTTCATCAAGTACTAGAAACTCTACATCAGACAGGCTTAATAAACCTTGGTTCTGTAAATCTAATAGTCTACCAGGAGTGGCAACAAGAATATCTACTCCTTGACGTAAGGTGCGTACTTGTGGGTTT
>ENA-ORXC01000117-ORXC01000117.1-marine-metagenome-genome-assembly--contig:-NODE-117-length-83783-cov-7.102263_pt1 | contig 83783 bp, 77 predicted proteins | sample MGYA00237865_ERZ511478 | MGnify/ENA metagenome assembly ERZ511478
TAATGAAATGAAAGAAAATGATATTATATATGTTAAAAACGAACAGAATATAATACTTGGACGAGGAACTGTCAAGTCGGATGTTAAATATTCAACCAAAGCACAATTTTTAAATATACGTTATATTGATTGGCAAACTAAAGGTGAGTGGAAGGTCGATATTGAAACAACTAATAAAATATTAGAAAATATCACATCCTATAACGACTTGATAAAAAAATTAAATATGTTAGTTAAACAAGATATCATCGATGAAATTGAACCAATGAAAGAAAGTTATCCCATTTATGAAGCTACTGATTTCTTGAGTGAAGTTTATATGGATAAAGAAGAGTATTATAAATTAGTTCAATTAATGGAAATGAAGAAAAACGTTATACTTCAAGGACCTCCAGGTGTGGGTAAAACATTTGCAGCTAAACGTTTAGCATACTCTATGATGGGAGTAAAAGATAAAAATAGAGTTAAAATGATACAATTCCATCAAAGTTATTCATATGAAGATTTTATTATGGGATTCAGACCGACTGAAAATGGATTTGAATTGCGTAATGGAACATTCTACAATTTTTGTAAACAAGCTGAGGAAGATAGTGAGAATGACTATTTCTTCATTATTGATGAAATTAATAGAGGCAATTTAAGTAAAATATTCGGCGAATTATTTATGCTAATTGAAAATGATAAACGAGGTTCTGAGCTAGAATTATTATATGCAGACGAGAATTTTTCAGTTCCACCGAATCTTTATATTATTGGAATGATGAATACTGCGGATCGAAGTTTAGCTATACTTGATTATGCACTACGCAGACGTTTTGCATTCTTTGATATGACTGAAGCATTTGATAACGCAGGATTTAAATTATATCAAGATAGTCTATCCAGTGACCAATTTGATTCTTTAATACAATGTGTTCAAAATCTAAATATTGATATTGTGAACGATGATTCTCTTGGTGCAGGATTTATTATTGGCCATAGTTACTTTAGTAATTTAAGTTATGTCACTGAACTTATATTATCGAATATTGTAGAATTTGAAATCATACCACTAATTAATGAATATTGGTTTGATGAACCATCTAAAGTAGATTTATGGTCAGAAAAATTAAGGGATTCAATAAAATGATAGAAATTAGAAATATTTATTATATGCTATCTTATGCTTTTACTGTTTTAAATGAAAATGGCTATAGAAAAGTTATGTTGGAGGATTTTGATAACGCTACCGAATTATATACAGCTATTTTAATTAAGGGTGTATCGGACCAAATTAAACGTGGTTTACATTATGAATACGTTGATAAACAAGTATCATTAACAATGGTTAAAGGGAAAATTGATATTTCAAAATCTATTAGAAATCTTGATGTCATGAATAAAAAACTCAGTTGTTCTTACGATGAATATTCAATAAATAATTATTTAAATCAAATAATTAAATCAACCATGTTACTTTTGCTAAAAGAAGATATATCTAAAGACAGAAAAAAGAAATTAAAAAATTTATTAGTACATTTTGATGATGTCGATCGATTAGAGTTGGGTAGTATAAATTGGAATATGCGTTTTACACGTAATAATAAGACATATAAAATGTTAATTTCTATATGTAGCTTGATTGTTGATGGATATTTACAATCGAATAATGATGGAAACAAACAGATGATGGACTTTATAGATGAGCAGCACATGTCACGTCTATATGAGAAATTTTTATTCGAATATTTTAAAAAGAGCTTCCCTCAATTAACTATAACTGCTGCATATATTCCGTGGAATTTGGATGACAATAAAACAGCAATGCTACCTACAATGAAAAGTGACATTATGATATCTGATCATAAAAATTGCTTAATTATTGATGCTAAGTATTATACTAAATCATTACAAAATTATTATGATACCTATAAAATCCATTCAGCAAATCTTTATCAGATATTCACTTATGTAAAAAACCAGGATATTAATTTACAAGAGAAGAAAGTAAGCGTAAATGTGTCAGGCATGCTTCTGTATGCTAAAACTGATGAGAAAAAATCACCTAGTAATGAATTTCAAATGAGTGGAAATCAAATTAGCGTTAAATCGTTAGACCTAAATTGTGAGTTCTCTAAGATTAAACAGCAATTAAATCAAATTATAGAAGATCATTTCGATTGTTAAAAACAATGAATATTGCATATAATGAATTATAAAATTTGTATTTATTTATAAACAGAATTAACAACATTAAGGAGAACAGATGAAAAAATTCACACCAGATAAGATAAGTGAGCGATTTTCAAACTTATTGTTATTAGCAGTCAACATATGTATTGCTATCATAGCTATAACGTTAGTTATATTTTTATTTACCGAATGTTTTGGTTTCTTTAACAATTTATTTTTACAGGATAAAGATTTGAAATATAGTCAAGTTATCGAAGATTTATTAGTGTCATTTATGTATATTGAGTTTATCTTGTTAATTATTCAATATTTTAAACATAATTATCATTTTTCATTACAATACTTCATTTATATTGGTATCACTGCAATTGTGAGAATCATTATTGTAGAACATAGTGATGCTACTGAGACTATTTTATTAGTCTTAAGTATATTTATTTTGACCATTTCATTGTATTGTTTAAGAAAATTTACCATCGATTAGATTAAAATACAGAGTTTACTTTAGAGGGAAGTTTGTGTGAAAGCACAGCTCCCTCTTTTTTATTTAGAAATTATAAGATACTGAAATTTGATGAACCCCTAGATTTCAATGATTATTATTATCTTCTTTTGTCACTAGGTACTAAGCAATAAAGCGTAAGTAGTATTGTAAATAATATGCCGAAATATTTTTCCATACTGTAAGGCATATCAGTTAAAGCACTAATAGTAAGAACAGTTATTAAATCTACAAGCATAAGTGTGAGATAAATACGTTTTCTTGTTTTTCGTTTCACAATATCCTTCCTTTTGAAAAATGGTGAAGAACTCACTAAACTCAAACAAAATGGTTGGTTTTGCAATGATGCATAGCCAACCATTTTTTATATCTTATTAAGATTTTCAAAGCTTCTCAACCACGATTTTTGAACTCACTCAATCTAATCAACCACTATTTTTTATATTTATATACCAATGATTTTGGTAGGTGACAGTAGTCATCTGGATAGCGTTCTAGTCTGTTTTGATGCATGTCGGCACTTTTTACATAATTAGTCAGTGGTAAGACTTCCGTCGCTATAAGATGATGGTCTTCGATGGCGTCAATAAACGCTTGTGCCTCTTTTAAATGTTTTGGATCTTCACTATATAAGCCTGTTCTATATTTCAAACCAATGTCTTGTCCTTGTTGATGAAGACTATATGGATCAATAATTTCAAAAAGGTATCCCATTAAGTCAGTCACTGATACTTGTTCAGGATCGAATTCTGTCTTAACAGCTTCTACATAACCATCATACTCGCCGTCTAAAGTATCGGTAATTCCATTCGCTCTACCACTTGTCGTATCGATAACACCAGGAAGTGTTCTAATATAAGCTTCCACACCATATAAACAACCACCAGCTAAATAAACTGTTTCCATCATATTCGCTCCTTTTAATTGAAAATAATTCTCAATTAAACTGTAACGAATAATCGTCAATAATTCAAATGAATACATTAGTACAATATAGCAAAAAATCTTGAAAAAGATTTTGCTTCGACATAAGTTAATTACTCACAAACTACTTTTCTAAAAACTCTCGTATTTCTTTACGGGAGTTTTTAAATTTTTATTTAGGATTGAAAATGATCTATAAACAAATACATTGAATCGTGAAACATCATTGCCATACACTGATACTGAATTAAGGCTTAAAAATAGGGAAAGTAATTACTAAAAAATGGAGGATTTCAAATGAATAAAACAATTAGATTAATTGCACCTGACTGGCAAGCGGGTGGGAGAGACGCTTATTATTTTGGTGCGCAATTATTGAGTTGGCTTCTTCCTAACGACAATCATCAAGATGAGTTTAAAGTGAATGTAGCTGAACCTAATGAAGCGGAATTGCAATTAGAAAATGGTGTTTATGGTCAATCTCAAATTAAAAATCAAATCATTCAAGCACAAGATATATTAAAACGTGAACAACCTGATAAAATCATTACGCTAGGTGGAAATTGTATTGTTTCTCAAGCGCCATTCGACTATTTACATCAAAAATATGGTCAGGATTTAGGCGTTGTTTGGATTGATACACATCCTGACATCTCATACCCTAAAGATTTTACTAATGAACATGCGATGATTGTTGCTAACCTTTTAGGTGAAGGGGACAAACACATTTCTGAATTAATGAATGCACCATTTAAAACATCTCAATTTTTATATGTAGGATTACAAGAATTGTTAGACTTTGAAAAAGACAATCTAAAACAATTGGATTTTGAATATAAAGTTCAAGGTAGTGATAGTTTTAATTATGAAGAAATTCAACAATGGATAGATGATAATAACTTTAAGAAAATTGCAGTGCACTTTGATATAGATGTGCTGAATCCTAAAGAATTTCGTGCTACTTATTTTGCTGAACCAAATGTTGATGAATTCCCAGCTGCTGCAGGACAAATGTCTTTAGCTAGATTGAATGAAATATTGAATGGTATTTCAGAAAATAATGAAATAGTTGGACTCACTGTCGCAGAATATATGCCATGGGATGAAATGAATTTGCGCAATACGCTTAAAGATTTAGATATATTGAAATAGAGTTATTCAAATCGTTGGCATTTTAACATGTCAGCGATTTTATTTATGCTAAAGTTGAGTTGTATTAATTAAGATCATTAATTTAGGAGCAAATACATGAAACTAACATTAAACTTGCTGAATATCATTAACTATTTAGTTCTAGTTATATTGATTGTTATTAATTTTAATCGATTAAGTCAATTTGGTTTAGATATTTGTTTATATTTTCTAATTGCGAGTGGCGTATTGCTTACTATTTCAATCTTGGTTTATTTTATATACAAATTGGAATCTTTTTTAATCAGTGTTTTTATTAATCTCGTTAATATAGTGATTATATTTCCAATTTTACTCTTAGTATTGTTTTAGTCATTAACATGGTAGCAAGTGCTCTCGTATTCCAGTACGAGAGCTATTTTTTGTCTTTATTATTATAGAGACATAGAACGTACCTATCATGTTCGCTATAATTGAAACCGCTATCATTAAACTACTTAAAAACTTATAAAATAACTATGCTATTATGAAAAATAATGGTATCATAATCATAACTTGAAAACACTTTCGTATAAGAGGCTGAGACATAAAGTATTTATGCTCTGGAAAACGAATTAACGATATCCTAAGCGCTTTTGTCCGGTTCTCTCCTCGAGAGTGTTTTTTTAAAGAATATTATTTAGAATATTTTAAATTTAAGAAAAATTATGAAAGTTACATGAGGTATTTGAAATATGGGCGAGAAACAGATAATTACACCCAAAACATTTTTATTTAATGTATTAAATGGATTAGCGATAGCAATTATAGTAGGAATGATTCCCAATGCGATTTTAGGAGAATTATGTAAATATTTAAGTCAGTATAATGAAATTTTCGCTAAGATAGCTATTGTGGTTCAAGGTATTCAATATACGACTCCAATACTTACAGGCGTCATTATTGCGATACAATTTGGATTAGGACAATTACAAACCGCTGTAGTGGGTGCAGCAGCCTTTGTGGGTTCAGGAGCAACTACGATTACAGATAATAAATGGGTTATTACTGGTATAGGTGATTTAATCAACACAATGATTACAGCTGCTATTGCAGTAGGAATTATATTATTGATTAAAGATCGAGTAGAAAATTTTAATATGATTGTGTTACCTATTGTTGGGGCAGGTGTCGCTGGTTTAATTGGTTTGTTATTGTTACCTTATACTAAACTAATTACGGTTGGCATAGGTAATTTTGTTAATAGTTTAACGAATACACAACCTGTCATTATGACGATATTGATTGCAATGATCTTTTCAATTCTTATAGTATCACCAATATCGTCCATAGGAATAGGTGTCGCAATTGGTATTTCAGGATTAGCTGCTGGCTCGGCTGCAATTGGCGCTGGCACTTGTGCGATTGTGTTAGCCGTTGGAGCATGGCGTGTAAACAAAGTAGGTGTTCCTATTACAGTACTTCTTGGTGCAGTTAAATTAATGATGCCTAATACAATACGACATCCGATTATATTCTTACCAATTGTATGTTCAGCCGCAGTATCAGGACTTATAGGCGGTTTGTTTAATATTAAAGGTGCATCAGATTCTGCAGGTTTTGGTTTAATTGGTTTAGTAGGACCTATTAAATCATTAGGATTATTAGACGGAGGTATGGCTAGTGGACTGGTAATAGTTGCTATTACATATATTATTGTCCCATTAGTAGCAGCCATATTCTTCAACTATTTATTTACAAAAGTCTTGAAATTATACGATTCAGAAGTGTTTGTTTTCAAATCAAAATAATAAGACAATAATAATGATATTAATATTCAATCAACGCTCTCGTATAGATCATACGGGAGCTTTTTTTATTCCTAAAATATCATATTAAAATTTGAGCGAGTCACATGCTTTAGGTATACTCATATTAAGAATAATAAAAATGCAAATGGGTTTATCTTCATATCTGTTTAAAGTAAAGACTCACCACATTAATGACTAACATTAGGGGAGATATAACATGGAAATTAATTTAGATCATCCAGTTTATACAGTTCATGGTTTAATGAAAATTGTTCAAGCTCAAGGTATTCCAGGAACGCTTTGTCTATTAAAAGATTCCATTTACTTTGAAGCGGATGGGTTTTTAAAAGGTTCTGAAATTAAAAACGTCTTTCATTTTGATGAGATTAAAAGTGTGAAATTTGGTTTATCTTTGAATCCATTTAGAATTGTTATTACTGAAAAAGATGGCGAAAATTGGATTTTTGACTATGTACCACGTGCAGAAGGGAAGAAATTTGTAGAATTATATAATGACATAAAAGAAAGTAATTGAAACGTACTATAGATATTAGCTACATTAAGATATATTATTTTTAAAAACATTGTCTGTAATCCTATAATATAGTATTATAAAAGTATAAAAAAACACCTAGTCACTGAAAACGAATCAACAACTAGGTGTAAAACTTAGTAAACATATTCGTTGAGCTGGATAACTCGGTATATGTTATTTACTTACAGCCTATGTAATAGGTGCTCCCGTACTTCCATTACGGGGGCTATTTTTTTGTCTTTATTACTAAAATGACATAGAACGTTCCTATTATGCTTACAATGATTGAAAAATCAATTTGAAGGAATATTGTCATACCTATCACCCCACTTTACTTACAAATATTCATAGGTGTATGTGATAACATATGACAAATAGGCTCACTAAGTTTTATGATTATATTATACTAAGTTAATAGATTGTTTTAAATATAATTTAACATTTGTATAGTTTCGTTTTTAATGATAGTCTAAATTTATAGATAGAACATAAATAATAAACATTAATAAAGGTTGTGTTTAGTGATGGATAGAGATTATTTATCAACAACGATACAAGCACTATATAATGATATTTTGATTGATTTGAATATTGATAAGATAAATACTTATTTTTCACCTTTGTATGTTCAAACTACTGACCACGTAACTTCTGATATTAATGAGTTTACTGAACATCTTAGGAAACTAAAAGAAGTAGTTTCAAAGCTAACAATTAAACAATTTGAAACAATGTTAATTGACGAAAATCAGAATACTGTATTCTTACGTTATAATGTTTACGTTACAAAAAAGAATGGGAATCGTGGGAAAATAGAAGTGTATGCAGAATTTAAATTTAATGAAGATGGAAAAGTAATAAGTTGTAATGAATTAACAATGCCTTATTCTGAAGAATTAAAAGGTATAGGTAGTATTAAATAAAATTATGAACATGATATTGAAGTAATCTACTAAACTTGTAAACGTTAAAGAAACAGGTCTTCCTAAAAAGAAAATTGGAAGACCTGTTTACATATCCTACTTATCTGTAACTTTCTCGCTTTTGACGGTATCCGCTAAAATGTTATCCCAAAATCCTTGAAGTTCTTCTACTGAGATATCTTTTTCATTTTTTTGTGTACCGACAAAGTCACCGTGATCCCAATTATGTTTAACAGGAGTCACTTGCCATACGCCTTTTTGAGGTTGATCTGAAGCATCCACATATTTTTGGTTGAATGGATGTTTGGCAGAAATGGTTGATACCAGTCCATCATTCTCTCGCCAATCTTTATCGTCTAGTTTACCAATAACATTTGCTGTTGTTAGATATTTAATATTCATATGACGATCGCGTTTATAAATACCATTTTTATCTGATTCGGTAGATTCACCTGAATATGTTTTGTATACAATATTAGGGTTTAAAGATGTCTTATTATTAAGTTCTTGTGCGCCTTGAGTGGTTAAGTCATATAAGCCATTGTCTTGTGTTGTCCAAAGTTTGCTGTTTTTAACGCGTTTCACATATTCAGTATAAGATTCATTAGGCTGTTGTTTTAATCCCCATTGTCTTAAACCAAGGTCAGAGCGTGAATGTTTACCACCTTGAGTTTTGGCATAGTCATATAGTACCTGTCTAATGATGGCTTCGTTACCTAATTTATCTGAAGCATGTGTCCCGTTATGAGGTGTTGCAAGCGTTGTAATTGAGGAAACCATATTATCTTGTCCACCTTTATATAACGGTGAAATATCGCCACCATGTTGCTTCTGGTATTCAACCTCTTCAGGATCCCCATTACGAAGCATATCTTCTAATAGTCTAACGGTTTGTCCGCCCATACTATGACCAACTAAGTGAATCTTCTGTCCAGGTTTCCAATCTTTATAAGCACCTGCATAAGTTTTACCATAACGTTCGTGACCGTATTTTGCAGCATGTGCTGCGCCGTAATCTACAGTGCCACCTTTAATGTAATAGTATAGTTCAACTGCTCTATCATAATTGCTGCCTAATGCACTGACACTAGCTTCACTGACGTTATAACCTTTAGCACGCGCTTCTTGAGTGATTTTAAGACGATCGCCACCCCAATAATTGCTGTTATCAAGGCCGGGACCATTATCGGCAGTGTAACCATTAAAGCCATGTACAAGAATAATAGGGTCATGATTTTTATATTGAATTTGAGGCGCAACTTTATTGGTTTGGTCTTTAGCTGGTTGTACAGCTTTATCCTTAGATTTATTGTTATGTATTGCTACGGCGTTTTTTGTAAGTGTATTGATACCGTCTTTTGATTCATCATCTTTATCATTTGTTGGGCTGCTGTGTGTTTGATTACTATTATCTAACTGACTCAATTTGATGTCATTTTGAGATTGAGTGTCTTTAGTTTGTGACTGATTATTCACTTCATTAGTTTTTTCTCCTGCTGCAGAAGCATCTTTAGCTGTAATATGTTGTTTTGATGATTGTTGTGACTGAGCCTCTGACGACACATCTTTATTAGAGTCTTCTTGCAGGGATGTCTTAGGGATCTCTTGTTTATTTTTGCTGTCATTAGCTTGAGTTGGTGATAGTTGATGCTCGTTAGAAGTTTGGTCTTTTTCTAATGATGGTGTTTGATTCGATTTCTCCACTTTAGTGTTAGATTGTTGGTCTGTTCTAGATTGCTCATGAGGTTGTTGTTTTTCTGAGTTTGGTTTGTCAGATTGTTTATTATCTACATATGAATCATTAGTTTGTTGGTTGTCTTTAGGTTGAAGGGAGTCTTCTTGAGTAGTCGATTCTTGATTTTGTTTTGTTGATTTTTGCTGCTGATCATCTGATTCTTTTGCAGTCTTTTCTTCATTATTATTAGGTGTTTTAGTATTTGTATTTTCACGTGAAACATCACTATTATTATTTTCTTGTTGTGAATTTAAATGTTCTTCTTTAGTTTCAGTTGTTTGCGCATTTTCATTCGCTATAGATGAAGCTTTGTTATTTTGATTATTTGAGTTCTCATTTTGTGTTTGTTCAGTTTGAGCTGAATGCTGATCTGATTGAGTTGTAGCAGTCGTTTGTGCGTTATTATTTTCGTTTTTAGTTTCATCTGCATGTGCAACACTACCGCCACCTATTAAGAGCATCGTTGCGACCATAATTGAAGATGCACCAATACTTAGTTTGCGAATACTATAAGCATGCGTTCTATTTGTCATGATTTTAGCACCTCTATTAACTAAATTTTTAAACTGTAACGTGATCAAATTTAAAGTTAATCAAATTCAATCACGAGATGTCTTCATCATAAATAAGAATTATGAAGCTAATATAAATTTCTATTTACAATTTCTTAAAGTCATTGAACACATCAATTTCAAGCCAACTATAAACTAACTAAAAAAACCATTTGTAATCTGTAAGTTGTTTACAGACCACAAATGGCAATAAATTCGTATAAAAAGTTTTAGTCTTTTAAATTCACATTCAGTTTATACGGTTGTTTACCAATTACGAAACGACATAGAGCAAACTCTCGGAGAATAATACCGACACCCACACACATACCTAAAGTACACACTAATGATATTACTATAAAGATAATACTTGTATTGATGAAAATAGACGTATATTCATATAGATATTCTAAAATGATCGGGTGTAATAGATATATGAAAAATGAAAATGAATTAACTAAATTCGTGACGCCATACATAAGCGTATTGAAATGAATAAATAGACTAAGTAATAGTAAAAACATAAATGTATGATATAGCATTAATGTTTCAGTATAACTTGTTACATTCCAATAATCATGTTTACCAAATGCAAACACAAAAATTAAATAAGACACTACAGATAAAGTTAGTATAATAAACGGAAATTCATAAACAAACTTCATAATTCTATTGTAGTTATAGCCGATATAACCACCTAGGAAGAAGAAAAAGATCCATCCTAAAATAAATGTATTATCACTTAATGGATATATGTGATGTAATTGTGTTTCGAATGCATGATTTGTATGTAGTAAACGCAAAAATACAAATTGAACAATGAATGATCCTATTAATAGAATTTTACTATTGAATATTTTAGGTGATATTTTATAGATGATATAGCTTAATATGAAGTACTGAACTATAACGATAATAAAATAACCATACCAATATCCTAATACGACATTTTGGTAGAATTGGTGCCAGAAAGGATCTCCTAATTTTCTGGATTCACTATAACAATAGAAACAACCTACTAATAGATAGGGCATAATGATGTATTTAAAACGTGATGTTAAATAATTCAATTTTAATGAAGAATAATTTAACGTTGTCAGTAATTGAGACAACACGATGAAACACGGTGTGCCAAAGATAAATATATTTTGAGCGTAATAAATAACTTTAAGTTGCGCTGTATCATCACCATCTATACCGCGCATATATTGCGTTAATATATGTGTGACGATAATAATAACGCAGAGAAATGCTCTAAGGTAGATGAGTTCTTTTTTCTTTTTATTTTGACTTGCCATCTTTAAAACCATCCCATTTTTTAATTAATTTATTAAAGGAATCCTCGTTTACTAAAACACGTGGAATAGCATAATTATCATCATCTGGATAGACTGAGCGGTCTGCTAATGTATAAGCATATTTAATATTTTCAGATTTCAATATTTTTATATTTTTCTTACTTGGTTCTCCATATGGAAAGGCTAAAGAATTATTAGTCTTATCAAAGTTTTTGTTAATATAATGGTTACTTTTACTTATATCATTTTTAATTTGTTTTCCACTTTTTTTGTAATAATTGACTTGTTGTCTTTGGTTAATGAGTGAAGGTTATGTGTATGAGAACTGAATGTCCAAATCTTTGATTTCTGCATTTCTTTTAATTTACTTAGGTTAATGAGGTTAAGATTGTGGAAATCGTCTTCTCCGACATGGCCGGTAATCACAAATCCTGTTGCTGGTACATTATATTTCTTTAATATCGGATAAGCACTGTCATAAACGGACATGTCGATATCATCGAAGTTGATCCATACACTACGCGCAGGGAACTTACCTTTACTCTTATAATGTTGAAATTCCTTTTCTGTTAAAAAGTGTGCATCATGATCTTTCAACCACTTAATTTGTTTATTAAATTCTTTTTTAGTCACACTATAATCATTAATTTCTTTACTACTTGAAATGGTGAATAATATATCTTCAAACCAATTACCATCACGGACACGATGGTAATCTAATGCTAAAGCGCTGTTTTCATGATGTTTACTATTTAACGGGTTTTTCTTTTCTTTAGCGAATGAAGTATTGTCATAAAAAATCATCAAGAAAAATAATGACGTGAATAATAGGGTGGCAATAAGTTTAGAACACTTTCCCATGATTAATACCTTCTTTTTTATATATTCTTTTTCTAATTAATAAGAATAATGAGAATACAATAGCATCAAAAATGATGAATTTTAATAATAAATCGAAAGTTTCGAACATAGTGTCTTGTTCAATGTTCAGTAACGTTCTTATAATTAAAACTAATTCATGACTTAAATTGAAAAGTGAGCCAATAATTAGAATGCAGGCTATAGCGAAATAGACCCAAAATATAATACTTAATGCAAAAGTAATGACTTCTCTTATACAATGTAAACAAAAATATGTACTTAGCTTTTTCCTCTGTCTGGGCTTGTCCATGTGGCAAACTCTCCTTTCTTTCTAGTAAGTGCTTTTGGAAAGGCAATAATAGCGACGGAAGCGTTAAGCAACCAATATATAGCTGAATACCAGCTTAAATAGAAAATAGTGAAAATATTAATTTTTTCGTATTTACTATCTGCAATAAGTGAAACTGTGAATTGAACTGTATTGATAAATGTTAGTAATAAGGCCGATAAAATGATGAGTGAAAATTTATAATTTAAGAAGTAGTAGTCTAAGAAGTTAGCATTTATAATTTGAATGATTAAAATAGAGACAACGCAGTAAACCCATATAAGCGAAAAGATTTGTTCGAATACGAGTAAATAAATGGCTGGATTCATTGATTTTAACCCGGCTTTAAAGTCACGAATTAAAACTTCTTGTCCGCCTTGTGCCCATCTTAATCGTTGTTTCCATAGGCCTCCCACAGTTTCGGGTACAAGCATTCTACAAAGTGCTCTAGGTTCATATTTAATTTGAAATCCTGCTAGATGGAATTTCCATGAGATGGCAATATCTTCAGTAATCATATCGATATCCCATTTTCCAACCTGTATAACTGCAGATTTTCTAAATAGTGTAAATACACCAGAGATTGTATTAATTTTTCCTGTTAAAGATTGTGCACGTTTGATACTTCCTACCATACTTGCATATTCAATAGTTTGGATTTTACCAAGTATAGATTTTTTATTTCTTATTCTTGGATTACCAGTAACTGCTGCTAATTTAGGATTGTCTTGGAAGTGTTGAATTATAAAGTAAGGTGCGCAATTATCGATAAGCGTGTCTGCGTCTATGCCCATAACGTAATCATACTCGGCATAATCAACACCTTTGTTTAGAGCATTGGCTTTCCCTTGATTGACTTTAAGATCGACAAATGTGAAATCCATTGTTTCTTGAAGCTTATAAATAATCTGTGCAGAATTATCTGAACTTCCATCATTGATGACAATGATTTGTTTGTTTGGAAATTCTAATGACAATAGATTTTCAATTGTATCTTTAATTGTTTCTTCTTCGTTAAAGCAAGGAACTAAAAATGATATACCTTCTTCTCCTATGGCTTTAGTCGGTTTTTGAGTAAGCCATAGCTCAGAAAAGAACATATAAATAATCGTTCCTACTATCCAAAATACAGACATAAATAACGGATAAAGTATTAAGAAATTTAATAAGTTCATGTTTCTCCCCCTAGGAATTTTTAACATGAACTGATGATAATGCAGTTTTCTAGGAGTTGCAACACTTTTTTAATATATAAAAAAAGTTATAAGTGGTATAATTATTATTAAACAAAAATAACTCTATTATTAATAATAGAGTTAAAAATTTTATGCTTAAGAAGTTTTAGTCGGTAAAAAGAGTTTATGGGTGAAAAAACGCTTTAGACAGTTTTAGTTTACTGTCAAAAAGGAAAAACTTAGCAATAAATCAATGGACAAAAAATGTTGTGTTAACAATAGCTTAATATTAGAAAAATATTTTAATGTATTTAATAATGTACTTGATGAGATCATTTTGACTTAGAGAAGAAGCAAACTCTCCCCAAAAACTCATCGTCACACCATTTAGGTTTGTATCGTAATAGTTCTTTTGATGATTATGGTACGTATTAAATGACGTTATTTTTGTGTCAGATATTAAATCAATATTTTTAGATGTTGAAGTTGATTTTTCATCTCTAGGAAATAGATATAAGGACTGACTATTAAAGTTTTCAACTTGATGGTTGTAATCGAAAAAGTCTTTTGGTGTTAAGCTATTTTGATTTTTCTGTTGCCAATACATAACGATAATGGATTGATCTAACTGTTTCAGACCTTCTTTAGTTATGGAATCGTTCCATATTTTTGTTTCATAGTTATTGGAATTCGCATAATTGGAAATTTGATTGATGTATTTTACGAATTGTTGTTGGTTCGCACCACTACCGGGAACTTCATCGCCACCAATGACCATTTTCTGTTCATCTTTATACTTCGGCTGTTTAAATAAACCGCTAATTTCTGAAATTAAATCTTTAGAGAATTTCAATGAATCTTTATTATCTATAAAATCAATCGTACTTGAATCATCTTGCGATACGACTTTTTGATATGTATCAGGATGATGTTTTCTTAATAAAGTAAGAATGGATTTTGAGTGAGAAGGTAAATCTATTTCTGGAATAATCTGCACATTCCTTTTGTTCGCATATTTAATAATAGATTTGAGTTCTTTTTTAGTTAAAAAGTATGAATTCGTTTTGTTGGATGTCTGTTTTAACATTTTTGAATAGATACTGTAGTTTTCATTATCAGAAAAATGTAACTGTAAATATGTGCCATGATGTTTACTTAGATGTTTGATAATTTGCTTAATACTATGTTCTGTATAGTGTTTACGTGCAATATCTAACGTAATGCCTTTTTCTATTTCTGATTTATCTAGTTTCTTTTGGAAAAATATAGTGAATATCACTAAAAAGATTACGAGACATAAAATAAATTTCTTTAACATGATTAATCCCTTTTAATTAGAAAGTTTTTTATTGTACAAGATACTATTTAAAATGAAATAGCGTAGTTAAGTTAAAAATAATAATATATTTAAATACCCATATATTCCTCGATTAATCATTTATGTTAAAATATTTGTAATAAAAAATTTTCGGAAAATTTTTTCTACTTAAATATTTAGGGGTTTTAAAATTTAATAATTTCAAAGGGGATGTTAGTCATGCAAGGGGATCATATGTGGTTAACGATAATGGGTCTACTCATTATTATTTCAATTGTTGGTTTATTAATTGCCAAGAAGATTAGTCCATTCGTGGGGATGACGTTAATTCCATGTCTTGGGGCACTTATATTAGGCTATAACGTTCATGATTTAGTGACGTTCTTTGACAAAGGTTTGGCACAAGTCATGAATGTCGTCATTATGTTTATTTTCGCGATTATTTTCTTTGGCATTATGACAGATAGCGGTTTATTTAAGCCCGTTGTTAAAAGATTGTTATTAATGACACGAGGTAATGTGATTATTGTATGTATTATGACAGCATTGCTTGGTACAATTGCGCAATTAGATGGTGCAGGAGCGGTTACATTTTTACTATGTATTCCAGCGTTATTACCACTTTATAAAGCATTGAATATGAGTCGTTACTTACTTATCTTATTATTAGCACTGAGTGCAGCCATTATGAATATGGTGCCGTGGGGCGGACCAATGGCTCGTGTAGCAACAGTGTTAAAGGCTAAAAGTGTTAATGAATTATGGTACGGTTTGATACCTATACAAATTATTGGGTTTGTATTAGTCATGATACTAGCTGTTTATTTAGGATTTAGAGAGAAACGACGTATTCAAAAAGGTATCGCTAATGGAGAGCTTGAACAAACACAAGATATAGATATACATAAATTGGTGAGACATTATGAACATGATCAAGAGATAAAATTCCCAGTTAGAGGTCGCGCAAAAGAGCATGGGTCTATCATTTGGATTAATACACTGTTAACGATTTTAGTTATGGTCATTATGCTTTCAAATATAGCACCACCAGAATTTGCATTTATGATAGGTGTCGCATTAGCTTTAATTATTAACTATAAGAGTGTCGATGAACAAATGGACCGCGTCAAAGCACATGCACCTAACGCATTAATGATGGCAGTAGTTATCGTCGGTGCCGGTATGTTTTTAGGTGTGTTAGACCATACAGGAATGTTGAAATCAATCGCAACAGATTTAATTAAGATCATTCCACAACCTGTAGGCCCTTATATCCACATTATTGTAGGATTATTAGGTGTGCCACTTGATTTATTAACAAGTACAGACGCTTATTACTTTGCGTTATTACCAATTGTGAAACAAACTGCAGCAGAATTTGGCGTATCTCAAGTATCTACTGCATACTCAATGGTCATCGGTAATATTATTGGTACATTTGTAAGCCCATTTGCACCAGCATTATGGCTTGCACTTGGATTAGCTGAAGCTAATATGGGAACATATATCAAATATGCGTTCTTCTGGGTATGGGGCTTCGCAATCGTATTATTATTAATTGCAATGTTGGTAGGTACAGTGGCATTTTAATGTTTGGGCAGTCTCGAGGTAGTCTAAATATCATTATTTAATATAAAGACAAAATAAATACCCGTAACAGAGCGATTAAATCGTTCTATTACGGGTTTCTTTATTTGATATTATCCTTTTGTATAAAACGCATCGAATACTTGGTCTAAGTCTTCTTTAGCGCCTTTTATAATTTCATCTTCTGGTAGCACTGATGTACCTTCCGCACGAGCTACGTAAAATTCGTCAAAGCCCATAATTTCTTTGAACATTTCTCTTAAATAATGGTATGAGAATTCAAGAGGTGTGTAACGGTCATCATTCGTATAAACGCCACCACTCGCTTGTAGTAATAATGCTTTGTAGTCATCTGTCATCAGCCCAACAGAACCATCTTCAGTATATTTAAATGTTTCTCTAGCCACCATAATATTGTCGATATAATCTTTTAATCTAGATGTGATATTGAAGTTGTGTAAAGGTGTCAAAATAACAATACGATGATGTTCTTTAAATTGGTTTAGTAAAAATGAAGACATCTCAGCGATTTGGCTTTCTTCAGCTGATAATTCTTCTCCTGAACCTAATTTAGACCACACATGTAATAATTGATCACTCTCTAAACGAGGTAGTGCAATATCATATAAATTTAATTCTTCAATTTCACCTTCTGGAAATGCAGTATTAAACTTTTCTAAAAATAAATTTTTCAATTTAGCAGTATAAGTCGCATCATTATTAAAATACGGATGCGCATTAATAAGTAATGTCTTCATTAATTTTATTTGCTCCTTTAAATGTAATATTCATAGTATATACATATAAATTTGAAAATACTATTATATAGTTTTAAATTAACAAATATTAAAGTAGGGACACGCAACTCTAGAACGCTTCGCTCATGAGTTGCATGTCCCTTAATTACAGGAATATATACATATATTTACCTTAATCTGCTGAGTTTAACGCATTGAGCATATCAATTCTACTTATTTTTCTAGCCATAATCAGCATTACAATAAATGCAAATACTAACGTTAATAGCGTAGAGAATGTAAAGTTTGTCCAATATAACGTTAAGTCAGCCATAGCATTGTTAGGTGGCAATGTATCCATAATAAAGTGATGTAAATAAGTGCCACCGATAAATCCAGTTAAAATACCGATGATAGTGAGAAGTATTGTTTCTCGGTAAATATACATCACTGTTTCTTTTTTATAAAAGCCTAATACTCGAAGTGTGGCGAGTTCTCGTGTACGTTCAGATACATTAATATTCGTTAATGTGAAGAGTACAACGAATGACAACGCAGATGATGCAACGACAATGATTAAGACGATATTATCAAGACCGTCTAAAATTGTATTGATGGCTGTTTTAGCTTGGTTGGATTGCACGGCTGTTTGGCTCGCATCTTGTTCATTTAATTCACTTGAAACTTTATTAATATTTGAAGCGGATCTATCTTTTAAATTTAAAATTTTAGCATTATAATCGATATCTTTATCAAATGCTTTTTCGTAATATTGTTTGTTCATCACCATGTAATGTCCAGCATACATTTGAGCGATACCATCAATTTTGACTTTATGTTTAGCATTAGTATCATCTTTAATTGTTAGAGTATCACCTTTTTTGTAGTGGCCAAGTTTAGCTAATTTTTCAGAAATAACAACACCATTATTGCTTAATTTTATTTTCTTATCTGAATCGGCGTCACGTAAGGTCATATAATCCTTAAAGTTATCAGAGTTTTTAGGAACAATCATAAAAATTTGTTGATTATCTATAACGTTTTTAGGTTTAGTAGTAACCGATTGATAGTAGACATCATCTTTTTGTTTAACTGAGTCTAAATCATTAATTTTGTCATTATATTTATCTTTGTCTTGTTGTGACGCATGCGTATTATAAACACTAATAATATCGTAGTGAATAATATTTTGATATTGGTTATGGATAATACCATTTAATGAATCTCGCATACCGAAACCAGTAATTAACAGTGCTGTACAGCCAAACACGCCGAGTATTGTCATAAACATACGACCTTTGTATCTGAAAAGGTTACGAGCAGTCACTTTATGATTGAATGACAATTTATTCCAAATAAATGGTAGACGTTCTAATAATATTTTTGAACCGGCTTTTGGTGGTTTTGGTAATAATAAATATTTAGGTTGTTCTTTTAAAGCTTTCCAAGCAATATATACTGAAGGTACAACTGTACAAAGTAATGCGACTAATAGACTAATACCAATCCACAACCAATGAGTAGGTGTTTGGATTTCAGGTACAATCAAGTTAGCAGCATAAGCTTGATAAATTTTTTCAGGTAAATACCATGTACCGAAGAAACTACCTAGGGAAGTACCTATAACTGCAGCACTTGTGCCATAAATTAAGAACAGTTTCATAGCGTCAAATTTTGTATAGCCAAGAGCACGCATTACACCCATATTCATTCTTTTTTCTTCAGCCATTCTAGACATTGTTATAAATGTAACTAAAATTGCTACTGCAAAGAAAATGATAGGGAATGTTTTAGATAAAATATCAATACGTTTAGCTGATTCACCAAACTGACTATAGCCTTGATTGTAATCACTACGTGGTTGAATTTCGTAGTTAATATCATCTAATTTTTTAATGTCGTTCTCTTTGTTTTTGAGTTGTGTTTCAGATTTAGCTATATCTTGTTGAGCGTCTTTTAGTTTGCCAGTTTGTTGTAGCATAGTTTTATTTTCATTAACTGAATCTTTTTGTTTATCTAACGCTTTTTTCGCTTTATTAAGTTCTGCTTGTTTATCATCTTTCATATCTGAACGTTGTTTGTCAGACCATTTTTCTAAATCATCAGCATTATTTGAAGCATTACTATTAATTTGTTTTTCAAATCGGTCTGAGTAGCTGTTACCGTGAGCGTTATTATAAGTTAATTTGGCTACATTAGGTTTAGAAGTGTTGAATCCAGATTTTGCTAGTACGCCGAATGTATCGATTTGTCCCTTACCGACATTGGTTACGCCTAAATTTTGTTTTTGCATGTAATCACTTGAGGTTACGAAACCAACAACTTTGTATTGATGATGTTTAAGTCCAGAAATATCTTTTTTACCTTTATTATTTGTAAAATCGATTGTTTGTCCAATTTTATATTTTGAAGTATCTTGCGCATTTAAAGCAATTTCATTAGAAGCTTTTGGCAAACGACCTTTTTTAACTTTGTAGGTAGATAATTTTGATGTGTTTTCGTTTAATCGAATAGCTTTATTTGAATTTGCAATACGAGCATCTTTGGAAATGCTATATTCTGTCTTAGCCACATGATCCATATTATTTATATGTTGTTTATCATCTTTTGAAAAGCCAATAGGACTTGTTACTTGTGCGTGAGCCATATGATGATCTTTAAAATATTGATCTCCAGTTAGTCGCATATCATCGCCCGTTACTTTTAAGCCGATTAATATGAAAGCACCTAAAGCTAACAAAATAGTAATTGAAATGAAGCGAGGAAATGATGACTTAAATTCACGTAATATCGTTTTATTTAATTTATTCATGTATATCCTCCTTAATATTCAATTTCTGATATTGGTTTAGGATGATCATTGATGTAGTCTTCTTTAATTTTTCCGTCGAATATTTCAATTACATGGTCTGCCATATCTTTTAATGCTGCGTTATGCGTCACGATAATGACCGTTTTATTATTTTCATGGCTTAAATCTTGCAGAACTTGTAAAATTTTTTTACCAGTTTTGTAATCTAATGCGCCTGTTGGTTCGTCACATAATAGTAAGTCTGGATTTTTTGCAACGGCACGGGCAATAGAAGCACGTTGTTGCTCACCACCAGATAGTTGGGAAGGGAAGTTACCCATTCTTTTTTCTAAACCAACTTTTTTTAGCGTTTCTTTAGGATCTAATGCTTCTGATGATAGTTCAGATGCAAGTTCTAAATTTTCTAAAGTCGTTAGGTTAGGGATGAGATTATAAAATTGGAAGACAAAGCCAACTGATTTCCGTCGATAAGTAGTTAATTCTTTTTCGGAAAATTGAGCAATATCCGTACCATTAATGATGACTTTTCCTTCTGTAGCTGAATCCATACCACCTAATGTATTTAATAATGTTGATTTACCTGCACCAGATGAACCCACAATGACCATAAGTTGACCTTTTTCCAATTCAAATGAAATATCGTTATTTGCATAGACCTTTTGATCTCCAGTTCCAAATATTTTTGAATAATTTTCTAATTTTATATACGCCATATGATCCCTCTTTCCATATAGTTGAATATTAGCAATAATGACTTCTCTTATAATAGACACTGTGTCTATTAGTTAAAATAGCACATTTTGATTAGAAAATCTTGGTTTCATTTTCCAAAAGCCTGATTTAATAGACAGTATGTATATTATCGTCTATCAATATTAAAATAATAGATAAATATGTGTTGATTTAAAACTAAGCTAACTAAAAAAGCACTCTAAAAATTAGACAAATAACTAATCTTTAGAGTGCGTATTTGAATATGATATAGGCTGACGTTAGGTTATTGATTTTCAAATTCAGATTCAATACCTAATAGTGATATAGGAGAATGGCTAGAAACATCGAAAAGTACCTCCGCAATATAATGAGAGCTATAATAATTCTCGCTGTTAAACCAACTTTCAATAACTCCTAAATCACCATATATCGTGTGATTCAATATAATATCCTTTTGGAAGTTCATTTCAACGTTGTTTTTTTCCAATAATGGATAATAAATATTTTCACGAACCTTTTCTACTAGTAATGCGCGAAAATAGGTTGTATTCATATTTGTAATGAGTACTTTTACAAACTCAAAATTAAGTTCAATATATTCTAATAACCGTGTGAAAGACACTTTAAATTTAGTATTAAATATAGCATCATCATTGACTGAAGAATGTTTTACATAATCTGTAAGTTCGTCTATCGTTTCTTCAATTACAGAGTTTAAGAAATCGTCCTTGCTCTTATAATGTAAATAAAAAGTACTGCGATTGATATTAGCAGCGTCAGCTAATTGTTTAATCGTGATATTAGAATAACTTACTTGATTTAATAATTGAGTAAGTCCCTTTTTTAAATATTGGTTAGTACGAATTTGTCTTTTGTCCATTTCTGCTTCATCCTTTATTGCATAAATACTCTATTATGTTAAAGATAATCAACATATATCATTGATATGTACATTAAACCTATAATTCGAGAAGTTTCTGCGAGTATTCATTATGGAAATTTGTTAAGTTATTTAATAGACGTATTGTCTATTAAAATATAAGATAACTTAAATAATATTGCAATTGATTTCAATAGTAGAAAGTGAGTGTTTGATTATGAAAGAGAATTTACAAATAATAGATATTCACCATCACATTATTCCTAAAGTATATAAAGACGCATTACGTAAGATAGGTGTAACAACTGCTGGTGGCTATCCTATCAAGGATTGGAAGCCTGAGGACAGTCTTAATATGATGAATGAATTAAACATCAATATAGGTGTAACTTCTATTTCAGAGCCGGCAACATTACCGTTTAATAAGAAGCAAGCTTCTAAAGTAGCTAGAGAAGTAAATGAGTATCAAGCACAATTAAAGAAAGACTACCCAGAACGTTTTAAAAGCTTTGCTTTACTACCGATGCCGCATGTTAAACAGTCAATCAATGAAGTAGCTTATGCTCTAGATGAATTGAAATTAGACGGTATTGGATTGTTATCTAATTATGGAGATCAATATTTAGGCGACGATATATTTGAGCCAGTGATGAAAGCAATTAATGATCGTCATGGCGTGGTGTTTGTGCACCCTAGTTCGTCTTCAGATAAAGTGAAAAAACCTCAATATGTTGTAGCGGATTTTATAGAAGAATTTACCTTTAATACTTCGCGAGCAGCGACTAATTTAATATTGAGTGGTACGTTAGATCGTTATCCAAATATTACATTTATTTTGGCGCATGCTGGAGGTACGTTGCCGTATTTAGAATGGCGAATTAACCAAACACTTGAAACATTAAGTTATATAATGGTGAATCCGAAAGAACGTCTGAAGCCATATTTAACGGGAAGTAAGACAAGGATGATTGGAGAAGTTGCTAAACACCCTATTCGCTATGGAAAAATGTTCAAAACATATCTACATAGTTTGAAGCGAATGTCACAATTACAATATTCTGCTGACGATTATATTCGTCGATTTTATTATGATACAGCACTTTCAACAGGTGACTCTACATTTGCGAGTTTAAAAGAAGTTACTGATACATCTCATATCGTTTTTGGCTCAGATGCACATTATGCACCTAACGATTGGATTGCTAAAATGGAACAAGATATTGGGGCGTCTAATTATTTTGATGAAAATGAGCAGCATCAGATTTTTAATGACAATAGTAATGTATTGTTAAAATAGTAACAACTATCAATTGAAAGATTTTAAAGGGCAATAGCTATATTTCAATATGAATTGTTTGATTGACTACACTTTGATAGATACCATGAATCTGTTGCCAAAGATTAAATTTTTGCAGGTTAGGATATGGGTAATATTATTAAATGATCCTAATGGAACAACAGTATTAAAGGAGTATTTAACATGAGTGTATTTTCAAAAGATGAGCAATTACAAATATTAAAAGATTTGATAGAGATTAAAACCGTAAATGATAATGAAATTGAAGTAGCAAAATATTTACAATCATTACTACAAAAGCACGGTATCAAAGCAGAAATTGATGAAATTAAAGGACGTCATCAGCGTGCTAATCTAATTGCCTCAATAGGCGACGGTCATCCCGTTGTAGGCATTTCTGGTCACATGGACGTAGTATCGGAAGGTGATTATGGCGATTGGACATATCCACCATTTGAATTAACTGAACAAGACGGCTTGTTATATGGTCGTGGGACATCGGATATGAAAGCAGGGCTAGCTGCATTAGTCATTGCAATGATAGACATTCATGAACGTGGTTTATTGGAAAAAGGTACAATTAAGTTAATGGCGACAGCTGGAGAAGAAATGCAACAGCTTGGTTCCGAACAATTATACAAAGCAGGCTATATGGACGATGTAGATGCACTTATCATTGCTGAACCATCTGAGTCAGGTATTGTCTATGCACATAAAGGTTCAATGGATTATCAAATTGTGTCTAGAGGACAAGCAGCACATAGTTCTGTGCCAATTGTAGGTAAAAATGCGATTAAACCTTTATTAGATTTTGTGCGTAATATAGATGATGAATATGAACAACTTCAACAAGAATTAAATTATCAACAGTTAGACTTTTCACATTTTATAGAAGGCGTTAAGGAAAGAATAAACGGCCCTATAGATGAACAACAATTAGCACAAGTGGTCAAAGGTTTAGTTATTAATCACACAATGATTCATGGTGGTAATCAAGTGAATTCAATACCAGATAAGGCCACAACGGATTTTAATATACGTACTGTCCCAGAATTTGATAATGATAAAGTGAAAGCACTATTCGACAAACATATCAATCAAATTAATGGAGAAGGTGGACAACTTGAAGAGGATATATATTTAGATTTAGATCCAGTGCTTACAACAGGAGAGAATCGCTTAATAGCATTAGGTCAACAAGTTGCAAAGACTATCTTTAATCGTGAGGTCGTTGCGACTCCAACTGTAGGTGTGACTGATGCCTCTAATTTACTTCGAGATAAAGATGAACACTTTCCATTCTTAATGTTTGGACCTGGAACTGTACCACATCAAATCAATGAACATGTTAATAAAGAGACTTATCATCAATTTATTGAGTACTATACTGAATTATTAACGACTTATTTAAATGAGGATTAGTTTCTTAGTATTTGGAGTTAGCCTATGGAAACATAATATATGTCTTCGTAGGCTAACTCCATTTTAATTTAAACTAATAGTAATGGCGCAGAATATATAAGAAGTAAGACTGCGTTCAGTATTATTAATATGATAAGAGCAAAGCGATGCCCATATTTAAAAAGAGAAAATAAATTGATGATTAAAGTTATGATAATAAGAGTGGCACCTGGCCAATACCATAGTGAGAACGTGGTACCATTAAATAAGTTAGTAAAAAATGTTGTATAAACAACGCATAAATTAACTATACTTAAAATGATTGATAATAAATATAAGATGCGAGTTGATTTCATGATGTCTGTCCTTTCTAATCATGTATTTATATTAAGATAATATTATATAATTTTGTTGTTCAGTTTGTAAATAGATTTAATGCGTCATTTATATTTTTATGTAAAGTGAGCTTCAGTAAGATATATAAACAAAAATGTTTGATGAAGGAGAAAAATAGATGAATGAGAGAAATGAAGTTATTAACAAGTTACTAGAGCGTGCAGATATTCATGAAGGTATGCGTGTACTAGATATTGGATGTGCTACTGGTGAAGTAACACAATTAATCGCCGAACGCGTAGGTGCACAAGGAGAAGTTATTGGTATCGATATGAATGAAGACTTATTGGCTAAAGCAATTGAAGGAAATGCATATCAAAATGTCAGTTATCAGTTACATGATATTTATCAATTACCCGAGACGTTAGGTCAATTTGATGCAATTGTTGGTCGACGCGTATTAATGTACTTGCCTGATGTGAAACAAGCTTTATCTGTATTAAAAGGATTTTTAAAACCTGGCGGGCAATTTTGTTTTCAAGAGAGTGATGCGATTAATGGAGGAACGGGTGCAGATCAATTACCAAACCATCAAACAGCAATACAGTGTATTTGGGACACTGTTGAAAAAGAAGGTGGAGATATTCATATTGGACAAAAACTATATCAATTATTTAACGAAATAGGTATGCGTGATATAGATTACTTCGCTGAAGCGGTGATTCATACTTCTGAAAATAATGATTTAGAATGGCTAGTGGGAATGATGTTACCTAGAATGAAAGCACACCAAGTAGTGGAAGAGGATTTTTCAATCGATACATTTAAAGACAAATTAAATCAAGAAGCGAATCAAAATCCAGCTGCTTTTATACGAGATATGGCCTTTGCCATAACAGGAAAAATCAAAGGTTAATAAACAAGATAGAGGCTAGAACCCGCAAAATGGGTTCTAGCCTCGTTTATATATTAAAAGTTATGTTTAAGATACATTCGCGTATGTGACATATCCATTTTGTACAACAAAAACAATATGCCCTTTACCTACTTGATAACTATATAAGCCATCGCCTTTCTTCTTAGTAGGACCATTTAATGGATTTTGGAAATCGTAGTGATTACCATATTTTTGTTTCACTTGTTTTAAAGTAATTGTATTTGGTTTGATTTTAAATTCTACATTATTTGCTTTGTGGTTTTTATATTGTTGGAAATTTTGATCATAAATATCTTTAGAATTATTAGGTGTTTGATACTTACTATTTACTTTCACACCGTTGAATTCTACGTTACCTGCTTTTAGTCCATTGTAGAAAGATGAACTTAATACAAAATTGCCACCAGAAGCGGTATAACCATTATATTTATACCAATATTGAGATGAAGCAGCATGAGCTTCGTGAGATGATACATTGTCTGCAGAAACACTTACTCCTAATGCAGTGCCGAGAATAATACTACTAGCAACAAAAGTTTTTGTTAATTTCTTCATAAAGCATCACTCCTATATGATTTTGGTAGCGAAAACGCTACCACTTTTAATTTACAATATTATTATAAGATATTCAAACTTAAAGTATAAATTTATTTTCGTTTATTTTATTTAATGATATATAGTACATCAATCATTTATATCTATATTGTGAAATATTTTGTTTCACGTCTATATTTATATAAAAATATAGTATAGTCTGTATGTATAAAGTATTTTTGCAATAAATGTAAATTTATGTATATTTAAATTAAATCATTAACTAAACAAAGGGGACTTATTAGTGAAGAAATTGTTATTTTTAAGTGGGACAGCACTTTTATTATTGGCAGCGTGTAATAATGATGACTCATCAAGTGAAAACAAAGGTGCATCAAATGTAGAAGATAGTCAAAAGAATGAAAATAGTAGCAAAGGGGATAATTCTAAATCATCTTCTAGTAAAGACAGCTCAAATAAAGAAAGTAATTCAGATAGTTCGAAAAGTTCATCTAGTAATGACATAGCTAACTTATCTGAGAAAGAGAAAGTAGCTTTAGTATTTTTAGCGAATGACTCTGGTAAATATGCGTTAACTAAGAATGATATTTTGACTGGTAGATATAAAAACCTATCTACAGAAGGAGATAAAACTGAAAAATTAGAGCACTTCGCGGTTAGTAGGGAGATGGAAAATATTTCTAATGCACCAGAAGGTATGGAGTTTTATGTTGTATCACCTTCTGTAGGAAATTTCGCATCAATCATTGGTGTTAGTAACGATAAAATTTTCATCGGTGCAACGCAAAGCCAAATACCTACTTATAAAGATGCTTTGAAAGTTGGAGAAGAACACGACACTAAAGAAGTCTACGAAAAATATAAAGATTCTAGTGAATTTGAATCAGTAGCTAACAAGATTAATATTTATGATAAAATGCCAACATACTCAGATGATGACGATGAAGAAAGTGATGACGATTCAAGTTCAGATGATGATAGTTCATCAGATAGTAGTTCTAATTCTGAAGAAGTTACACGTGATAACGTCATTGATAAAGTAGAATCCTACGAAGGAGAAAATTTAGATACAGACGAATATACATTTAAAGAACCTGAAAAAACAAGTGATGGTAAATGGGGATTCTCATATGATGATAAAGATGGCAATTTAGCAGGATCATATACTGTAGATGTTGATGATGGCTATGTGACGAAATATGATGAAAATGGTGACAAAGTAGGATCAGGATATTAAGTTTTAATGCAACTAATAATAATTGATAAGAAGTATGTACCTTATAATCAACGACTTCTATAAGAAAGGATTAAATGAAATATGTTTGAAGCGCCTGTTATGGAATGGTTTATAACATCCCTCATTGTATTTGTAATTATTTTATTAGCTGTAGAATTAATCAATTCTATAAGTAAAAATAAGAAAAGAATAATGGACATAGCAATAGAGTTAGACAGTTGGGTAAAATATTGTTTGAGTTTGGCTTATGTTGTCCTTATTTCAATAGGTATCTACGAATTCACGTTTTATTTTATGTTAGAAGCAGCAACACTTTGGGCGATTGTATTTCCAGTTACAATCATTGTCATATTTACACCATACTTACTTTTATTTTTACCATTATTTAAATATACAAGTACTTGGGGAATATTTCCCATTATATTGTGGAGTATGGTCAGCGCATTACCTTTAACTTATGGTATAAATCTATTAATAACTTCAAAAATGAGAACTACTGAATCTGATGTAGTCGCTTATACTAACGGTGAGGAAGTCTTTAAGTATGTCGGTGGCGCTTCGTTGGTTATAGTAGCAGTAACAGCCATAGTATTGATTATTATTAAATCAGTAACAAAAAAATATACAAAAGAATTAATTAGTGAAGAATAATAAAAAACCATCTCCCAATTGCGAGTTTAGCCGCATTTTTGGGAGATGGTTTTATTCTATGAATGTTTCGCTTTTTTGTTACCAGGCATTGGGATGTGTAAGTGCATTAAATCAAATTTTTTAATTAATGTGCCAATAATGTAAGCGAGTATTAAGCTAGTAATTGCTACGGCAATAATTGTTATAGCGGATGATACTGGATTATTAAAGCCAAATAGTACAATGGCACCTGCAATAGGCGTTGCCATACCAGTTACGCCTATTTTTAGACCGCTAAATGTGATAATGCAAGCATTGACCATACCTATAATAGCGTTGGTTCCGTATAATACGGACGCATATTTTACAATTAAATCAATTTGTGTCAATGGTTCTATAAAGACGGCGAAACGATTTGGTTTTTCGCCAATTTTTAAAATATTGAATAGCGTAAAGTTTACAAATGATGCGCCGGTACAAGTAATCGCACCGATAGCCATTGGTAGACCAGTTAGACCTAAAATACTTGCAAGTACCATTGAGCTTAATGGTGTCATACTTGTTACTGGAATAATAAGACCTAATATAATTGCGAGTGCATAAGGACTACTATCACCAACTGAATTAACGGCGCCAGCAATTTGGTTTAACACGGCTGTAACACCTGGATTGATTAGAGAAGCGAGTCCATAAACCAATGCTGGTGCTATGAGTATAACTACGATTAAATCTAAACCTTCTGGTACTTTCTTTTGAATAAATTTAATAATGAATGCAACTATATATGCAGCGATAAACGCTGGTAATAAGCTGAAATCTTTTAATACAAGACCGACGATAATAGCGAAGACAGGTGATACACCCAAATTGATGCATGCGAGTATACCTACCGCAATACCACCTAGACTACCTGCAAGGTCCCCGATGTCTTGTAAGAATTTAATATGTAAGATACCACCTATGGCATAGCTTAAGAATGCTTGGGGAAGGAATGTCGCACAAGCTGCACCAGATAATGCTTGTAAGCCTTCCTTACCATATGGTGCAAATTTTAAAAATAAAGTCATTATAATTAACACGGCGACAAGTGTTCCAACGCCTAAAATAATATTCATGTATATTAACCCCTTTAGTTCAATTTAAATACCATCTCTATAAAAAATCATTTCACAATTGTAACATAATGTTCAAAAAATTAAATCGCCCACAAATAATTATTATTAAATATTTAATCTTTTTGAAAATTCAAATTCAGAATTCGAGTTGTAAATCTATATAGAAGTTAAAAAAGTATACAATTCGTTTGGAAATCATTTGTTTATTTTTACAAAATAAATGTTTTAACAATATAGACATAAAATATAACAATTTACATGTATAAATTTATGTTTTGGGGTATATAATATACACAACAGAGGGGGAGATTCTTATGAAATTTTTCAAATTAGATTATCAACACAATAAAGATATTGTCGACGATAATGTTCTAACTATGTTTGTTATTGCTAAAAATAAAGATGAAGTAGAAGAATTTGCTAAAAAATTAGGCTACGCAGTGGAAAACATTAAAAAATTAATTCAAAAAGAATTTGACCACGAAAAAGAAGTCACTGAACATTATAGATTGGAACATGCAGATCAATATTTATAACGTTTAAGTGCAACAAGTAAAGTAATAAAAGGGGTAAGCTGTAGATTGCTAAATATTGGCAGACTACAGCTTTTTATATATCACTAAAAAACTCATAATTACAGAGTTATTGATTGATATATCAAGTTAAATTCACATTGAATAATATAAAAACGAAAGGTGAATTACTATGAGAGAAATTGAAAAACTTGATAAAGGTATGCCGTATCATTTTGATGATAAAGAAGTAGCAGAGCGTAAAGCAAGAGCCGCGCAATTATGCCAAGAATTTAATGCCATTCCTGCTACAGATCCAGAACAACAGGAAAAGAAAATTCGTGAAATATTAGGTTCAGCTGGAGATAACATTTCTTTCCAAGCTACATTCAATTGCGATAATGGAAGCAATATATATGTAGGGCATGATGTATTAACTAATTATAATCTTACTATTTTGGATATTGCACCAGTAACAATAGGAAATCATGTCATGATAGGTCCAAACGTCGATATTTATACTGTTAATCATCCTTTGAGTGCAAAAGGCAGACGAGAATATTTAGCACAAGCAAGCCCAGTTAATATAGGAAATGATGTTTGGATAGGAGGCAAGGTAACTATTACACCAGGTGTTACGATAGGTGATAATGTAGTTATTGCGTCAGGTGCAGTAGTAACAAAAGATATATCTGATAACTCACTTGCAGCAGGTGTACCGGCTAAAGTCATTAAACAATTAGAAGAATAGAGGCATAAACAGTTTTAATGAATCGCTAATTTCTGCAGTGAAGAATAAATCGGCTAATAATAAAGTTTTGAAAAGCTATACGAAAAAGGTCTGTTTAAATATGTAAAATCAATTATTAAGTGCATTAAAATGTAATTTTATACATTTATGTGTAATGATGAACCATTATTGTCTAATTTTTAAAAATTTTCTTGTTATTTACATTTTTCCTTTACAAAATATAATGTATAATGAACAAAAAATAACTAGGAGAATAAACAGACATGATGAAAAACAAATTGACATTAAAAGAGAATATTTTTATCGGATCAATGCTATTTGGTTTATTCTTTGGTGCAGGGAATATCATATTTCCAATTCATCTAGGACAAACAGCAGGATCAAACGTATTTATAGCCAATTTAGGCTTTTTAATTACAGCCATTGGGTTACCATTTTTAGGTATCATAGCAATCGGTATGTCTAAAACAAATGGCATTTTTGAAATTACTTCAAGGGTAAGTAAAACGTACGCATACATATTTACAATAGGTCTATATTTAGTAATCGGACCATTCTTTGCTTTACCTAGGTTAGCAACGACATCATTTGAAATTGCATTTTCACCATTTATCTCATCAGGTGCTGCGAAGATTTATTTACCAGTTTTTAGTATTATTTTCTTCTTATTAGCATGGTTCTTTGCGAGAAAACCATCTAAAATTTTAGATTACATAGGGAAATTTTTAAATCCTGTATTTTTAATCTTATTAGGTATAGTTGTTGTCTTAGCCTTTATCCATCCATTAGGTGGATTAACTAATGCGCCAGTAAGTGCGGATTATAGTAAGAGCCCATTGCTCAAAGGATTTATTGATGGTTATAATACTTTAGATGCATTAGCGTCACTAGCATTTGGTATTATCATCGTAACAACGATTAAAAAGTTAGGTATTACAAATCCTAATAGTATTGCTAAAGAAACAATTAAGTCAGGAACAATCAGTATTGTATTAATGGGTATCATATATAGCTTACTTGCGTTTATGGGTACAATGAGTATCGGTAAATTCAAAGTGAGTGAAAATGGAGGTATCGCATTAGCACAAATCGCGAGACATTATCTTGGAGATTACGGCATCATTATCCTATCATTGATTGTTATTGTGGCATGTTTAAAAACAGCTATTGGATTAATCACAGCCTTTTCTGAAACGTTTACTGAGTTGTTCCCGAAACGTAGCTACTTAATGTTTGCGACAGTAGTCAGTATTTTAGCATGTGTATTCGCTAACGTTGGTTTAACGAAAATCATTATGTATTCAACACCTGTATTGATGTTCATTTATCCATTAGCGATCACAATTATTTTATTAACATTAATTAGTCCATTATTTAACCACTCAACTATTGTTTATAGATTCACGATTTTCTTCACTATGATTGCTTCATTCATTGACGGAGTTAAAGCAAGTCCAGAACCATTTTTAAAAACATCATTTGCTAAATTCGTTATTTCATTAGGTGAAAAATACCTACCATTCTTCGATATTGGAATGGGATGGATTTTACCAGCATTGGTTGGCTTTATTATTGGCTTCATTGTTTACAAAGTTCGTTCAAATAAATCTTCAACAAATGAATAGAATTCTAAGAGTGTATCGCGTCTATCCTTAATAAGATAGGCGCGATTTTTTATATCAATTAAACAAATATTCATTAATATTATATGCGAAATAAAGAAGGCTTAAATAAATATTTATTTTTACTTAATAATGAATTAATAATCATTAATTAAGCTTAATCTAACGAAAATCTAAAGGATGGTTAATATGGAAATGGTAAAGTCTAAGCAAGATTTATACAGAATTATTGATGATTCTGATAAGCAACAGACTTCTAAAATGTTACTTTTAATGGTATTGGGAACGATATTTTTAGATGCATATGATATTACCATTTTAGGAACAATGACTGATCAAATTACAAAAGAGTTTCATTTATCTCCCACAATGTTATCCATTGTGATGACATCTTTACCTGTAGGTGCATTGATAGGTGCGATTTTTGGAGGGAGTTTAGCACACCGTTTTGGGAGAAAAAGAATCCTTTCTATTTCTCTTTTAATTCTTATCGTTACATCATTATGTGCAGCCATATCACCTAATTTATTTATGTTGTTAATTAGCCGATTTTTAATGGGAATCGCTATTGGTATGGATAGTCCAGTTGCCTTCACATTTATTGCAGAAATTAGTAATAAAGTACAAAGAGGTCGTAATGTTAATTACTGGCAAGTTGTATGGTACATCGCTATTGTAATATCTTCATTAGTGGTCATTATGTTTTTCTTATTAGGTGTTGGAGAACTCTTATGGAGAATGGCAGTTGCATTTGGAGGGGGTATTGCCCTCATATTATACATTATGAGATTGAAATACTTGAAAGAAAGTCCGACATGGATTGTTAATCATTTATCTCTTAAAAAAGCATCACTATATATTCAAAAGCATTATGACGTTCAAATTCAATTAGTAGAAAATGAAACAGATGTTAAAGAAATGGACACAGCTAAACCTGAATATAAAAGACTTTTAAAGCCGCCATACTTAAAAAGAATTACACTAGCAACAGCAATTTCTACCTTACAAGGAATGCAGTATTATGCGGTTGGTTTATATATCCCTATAATTGCAAAATATATGATAAGTGAAGATAAGCTAGGTGTGCTACTTGGGACTGGAATTGTTAATATTGCTGGTATTATTGGTGCTTATTTAGGAGCACAATATACCTATCGGATAGGTACACGTAAACTCACAATGATAGGCTTTGCTATTGTACTCTTTGTCATGATTATGACGGGATTATTATATAGTGTTATGCCTATGATAATTAATTCATGTTTAATCGCACTATTCTTATTTGGACATGCAGGGGGACCAGGTACACAAGGTAAAACGATAGGAGCAATGTCATTTCCAACGCAATTACGTTCACAAGCGACAGGAATTGTAGAATCAGTAAGTAGAACAGGTAGTATTATAGGTACGTTCATATTCCCAATTATTTTAGCAACTGTAGGTTTAAATCAAACCATGTTAATTATTGGTCTTGTACCTTTAATAGGTTTAACAATTACGTTCGTACTGAAATGGGAGCCAGTCGGAAAGAATGTTGAGAATGAACTGTCTAATTAATGCAGACAAAGGGGCTAATTGGGGGAGATGCTTGTATATAACTGTCAGAAAGGGATTAATCGACTGGGGGGGTAAGTGTTCGGTTTGTCTGAAGTTAGTGTGCCGGAAGTCTAAAAATCTACTTTTCTTCAGTGTGCTATTCCCCTCCCCTATCTAGATTTAGTTAGATGAAAATAAAAGGTATGAAGATAAATGGCAAGTTAATGTATTTATACAAAAATATGCACATTTTAATTTATATAGTAATTTGAATTATGTTAATATTTAGATAACTTAAAAAATCAGTCATAAATTAACTTTTTAAAAAAGGGGATGGGCATATGCCTAAAAAGTTATTCAGTATTGATTTAAATAAAAAGATGGATCAGCAAGCGCACCCGGGACATAATCGATGGCACCCAGATATTCCAGCAGCATTTTCAGTAGATCCTGGAGAATCATTTAGAATGGAATGTTTAGATTGGACGGATGGTCAAGTTGGAAATAATGATGATCCAAGTGATATTAAATACGTCAATCTTAATCGTGTGCACGTTTTAAGTGGACCTGTACATGTGAACAATGTTCAACCTGGTGATTTATTAGTTGTAGATATTCTTGACATTGGCACATTTGACGAACACCAATGGGGCTTTAACGGTATTTTTGATAAAACAAATGGTGGTAGTTTCTTAGTCGATCATTACCCAAACGCTCAGAAATCGATTTGGGATTTTAATGGTATCTATGCTACGAGTCGCCACGTTCCAGGAGTTGAGTTTGTTGGACAAATACATCCTGGATTGATTGGTGTTGCACCGTCTCAGGATATGTTGAATGAATGGAATCGTCGTGAAAAAGAACTTGTCGATACAGATCCTAACCGTGAGCCAGTCTTAGCTAACTTACCTGATACAGATGCTGTTGTAGCAGGCACTCTAACTGGCAAAGATTTTGATAGGGTTGCAAAAGAAGGAGCTAGAACTGTTCCGCCTAGAGAAAATGGTGGTAACTGTGATATTAAAAACTTATCAAAAGGCTCTCGTGTTTATTTCCCTGTATTTGTTGAAGGTGCAAAGCTTTCAGTAGGGGATTTACACTTTTCACAAGGTGATGGCGAAATTACTTTCTGTGGTGGTATTGAAATGCCGGGTTGGATTGATTTGAGAGTTAATGTTATTAAAAATGGTATGGAAAAATATCATATTAAGAAAAACCCAGCGTTTAAACCGGGTCCTGTTATGCCAAATTATACAGACTATATTGTATTCGAAGGTATTTCAGTTAATGAATTTAATGGTAAACAAACATATCTAGATGCTAATACTGCCTATAGAAACGCAGTACTAAATGCAATTGAATTCTTGAAAACACGTGGCTTTACAGGTGAACAAACTTATATGCTTTTAGGCACGGCACCAGTTCAAGGTACTGTTGCAGGTATAGTGGATGTTCCAAATGCATGCTGTACTATTGCAATTCCTAGAGAGATTTTTAAAGATGATATTGTACCTAACTTGGAGCCTGACAAATAATGCCACAATACACTTACGAATGTACTAATTGTGGCGAATTCACACTTCGGCAATCTATGAAGGAACAACATGACACAGCATTATGTCCACAATGTCAAAATGAATCTAAACGCGTGTTTTCTACATTTCAAACTTATAAAATGGATGGACAGTTAAAACAACGCATCGAAAGAGGACAACAACCACGTGTTGTATCTAAAGATCAATTACCTAAAATGACACCAAGACCAACCAAAGCTAGTCGTCCTTGGATGGCAGATCATTAATAATAAAGAAGACCTTCTCATTGCACATAAAATGCAATAAGAAGGTCTTTAGTTATAATTCAGATATTAGATTATATATCGCTCATTTCAAATATGAGAGCAAAATCTTTATTATTTAGTTAAAAATTCTGAAGTTGTTGTTACTGAAGCGAAGTTTGATAATGCTGAAATATATGCAGTTTGTACATTTTTAGCATCGACTGTTTCGCCATTATACTCTAAATCACATGTAGCAGTTGTATCTTCAACTAGAATAGGTTGATAGCCAAGCTCAGTCGCAGCTCTTGTTGTTGAATCAATACACATATGTGTCATCATACCTGTAATCACAAGTTGTTCAACACCTTGTTCTTTTAAAGTATCTTGTAAAGTTGTACCTAAAAAGCTATTAGGATATTGCTTTTCAATGATAATATCATCAGATTGTACGTTGAATTTTTCATGAATTTCAATACCATTAGTACCTGCTTCAAATAAAGGTGCACCTTCAGTATGATCAATATGTTGAATATAAATAACAGGTAATTGTTGTTCTTTAAATGCATCTTTCAATTGAACCGCTTTGTCAGTAGCAGCTTCAGGATTAATAAGTGGATTTTTACCACCTTCAAAGTAATCGTTTTGTATATCTATAATAATGAGTGCTTGTTTTTTAGTCATTTTATCTCTCCTAAACGTTTTGTTAATTCTAACGTATGTAACTAAAAAAAAAGAAATATTTAGATTTGTGTCTAAATTGTGATCATTTCTCTTGAAAATTTTGTCAAAAGTATTACAATGGTATCTGTGACGTAATTGAAAACGCTTCTTAATTAGAAGAAGGTGAGTCAAATAGATAAAAGAAAAAAAGAGCAAGCCTTTGCTAATCTTGTACGTGCCTATCGTAAAGAACATGTCGGTAAAGGACCTGAAAAAATCGAAGTCGATTTTAAAGGTAATTGGGCAATCGCTTTTATGACAGGTGCATTAAGTAAAGTTGAAAACTTTTACTTGCGTGATGAACGTAATGAAGAAATGTTACGTCATGCACGAACACAAGAAGTAAAGCGTCTATATGATGAGGTCAATCCTGATGAGATGGAAGAACTTGTCGGTGCTAAATTTGTAAAACTATTTACAGATGTTGATTTAGCTGCTGATGAAGTAGTGTCAATATTTGTTTTCGATAAATCAATAGAATAAGCGTGCTGGTGTAAGGTACCTGGTGCTGTTTGCTAACTACGCTTGAATAAAATTAATTATTCAAGGGGGTGATATGTGCAAATAGTAGCAGGTATTTTTGTGTATTAAGAAGTAATTTAAATTTTAAATAAAAAATTTTATAGGAGTGTATTATTTTATGAAAATAGTAGCATTATTTCCAGAATATGTAGAGGGCGAAGAAAATCAAATTTTAAATACTAAAAAAGCAATTGGTTTAAAACCATTTTTAGAAGATAAAGGACATGAATTAGTTATCTTAACAGATGGTGAAGCTGACTTAGATAAACACTTAGCAGATATGGATATTGTTATTAGTGCACCATTCTATCCAGCTTATATGACTAAAGAACGTCTTGAAAAAGCACCAAACTTAAAATTAGCAATTACAGCAGGTGTCGGTTCTGACCATGTTGACTTAAAAGCAGCTAGTGAAAACAATGTGGGTGTTGTAGAAGTAACAGGTAGTAATACAGTAAGTGTTGCCGAACATGCTGTTATGGACTTATTAATCTTACTACGTAATTATGAAGAAGGTCATAGACAATCAGTTGAAGGTGAATGGAACCTTTCTAGAGTTGGTAATGACGCACATGAATTACAAAATAAAACAATCGGTATCTTTGGTTTCGGTAGAATTGGTCAATTAGTAGCTGAACGTTTAGCACCATTTAACGTAACAATTCAACATTATGACCCAATCAACCAAAAAGATAATGAATATTCAAAATTTGTAGACTTTGAAACATTAGTATCAACAAGTGATGCAATTACTATTCATGCACCACTTACACCAGATACAGATACACTATTTAATAACGATGTGTTAAGTAAAATGAAAGAAGGTAGTTATTTAGTTAACACAGCTAGAGGTAAAATTGTAGATACAGAAGCATTAGTAAAACAATTAGAATCTAAACACATTCAAGGTTATGCTGGCGACGTATGGTATCCACAACCTGCTCCTGCAGATCACCCTTGGAGAAATATGCCTAGAAATGCAATGACTGTACACTATTCAGGTATGACATTAGAAGCACAACAACGTATAGAAGAAGGTACAAAAGATATTTTAAATCGTTTCTTTAACAATGAACCATTCCAAGACAAAGATGTGATAGTTGACGGAGGTCAAATCACAAGCGCAAGCTATAACGCAAAATAATTCACACAACACCATAGCCATGGATATTACCCTTTCCCATCTCCCTTAAAAAAATATAAATATATAATAGAGAAACATTGTTTACCCCTGGACAGTGTTTCTCTATTTTTATTATTTAGCATCGATTACAAATTGGTTGTAATTTAGGTTTATCTTTTTCATAATAAACGGATAGATGTCCACATATTAATTGGAATGAGCAAAACTAGACTTTAGTTATAAATTAAAGGAGATAGATTATGTTATTCGAAAGAAATAAACCATTTACGAATGAAACGTTACTTGATAAAGAAAATATATTAGAGTTGATTCAATTTGAAAGATTTTGTCGTGATAACAGTCTTTGGGACAGTATGTATCAATGTTTTTCAAAAGATTCAACGGTAAATATTTCGTGGTTTAAAGGGTCAGGCGCTGAATTTGTAGAATCATCAAAAGAAATGAATCGTTATGCACCGCATCAAATTTATAATTCACAGATTTGGATTAATCAACATAGAGCAGTTGCAATTATGCAGGCAACAATCCAAGCACGATTACCTATTGAGGATGTTCAAATGCAACTCAATTCAGATGCGAAAATTGTGTATGGATTAGTTAAAGAAGGAGACACTTGGTATATCCAAAATATGGAATGTGTCTATGAAAAAGATAGTCTTACACCTGTCGTACCTTCAACGATTACTATTCCAGACGAACAGTTACAAGCATATCGTTCAAGTTATGCATGCTTAAGTTATTGCCTAAATTACATTGGTTATAGTGTTAATCATGAATTACAAGGTATTGATCGACCAGAGCAATTGAACGATTATTATCAACGTTTAGATCAATGGTTAACTTATCAAAACGACACGATATAAATAAAGGAGTATTAAAGATGAAAAAAATAGACTTACATTCACATTATCTTTCACCAGGATTTGTGAAATTTTTAGATGATTATTTTGATGGTAAAGGTGACGGTGTACCTACGCCTTCATTTTCAATAGATAGTTATTTAAAGTTAATGGAAGATGAAGAGATAGATTATAGTGTATTATCTATTTCAAGCCCACATTTAAGTGCTGCACCAGATAAAGAAATGCTTGAGTTAACTGAAGAAGTGAATACCTATGCTGCTGAGATGGTAACAGCGCATCAAGATAAATTAGACTACTTCGCATCGTTACCATTACCTTTAGTAGATGAGAGTATTCAAATGATCGACCATGCTTTAGATGACCAACATGCATTAGGATTTACATTACCAACTAATGCACGTGGTATTTATTTAGGTGATGATCGTTTAGATAAAATTCTTGCAAAATTAGATGAACGTCACGCATTAGTAGCAATTCATCCTAATGAGCCTAAACCAGTTAATGATGCAATTAAAGAAAAAATATTATCACCATTGATGGAATTTTTCTTTGATACAACACGCACGATTATTTTCATGAGTCAAAATAATGTGTTTAGTAAATATCCTAATATTAAATGGATTGTGCCACATAGCGGTGCGTTGTTACCAGTGATTGCACAACGTGTGAGCATAGGTAATAAAATGTTTAATGTTGAAAATGGACCGGATGATATAGAACAAGTTATGAAAAACTTATACTTTGATTTAGCCGGTATGGTATTACCTTATCAATTACCAACATTATTAGAAATGGTGGATGAAGATAAAATTGTGTATGGTGCAGATGCTCCTTATACAACTGATGAAGTAATTAAATTATTAGCGAATCAGCTTGAATCTACAGATCAATTATCTAATGAACAAAAAGAAAAATTCTTATATAACAATGCAAGTAAATTGTTAGGATTTTCAAATAAATAATAGTATTTAAAAAAGGAGCGTTCCGATTGGAATGCTCCTTTTATATTTTGAATAAGTTATGACAATAAATCAGAATAAATCTTTTGTCCTCTTAATATTTCATCAATTATACATGATAGTGCTATACTTGAGTAAAGCGTTTTCCTAAAAATTTGGTCATTATAAAAAATATAGATAGAGGTGTTTAATAATGAATTTAGTCGCAATACTTATTGGTTTAGGACCACTAATAGGTTGGGGTCTATTTCCAACTATCGCTTCAAAATTTGGTGGTAAACCAGTAAACCAAATTATAGGTGCTACTGTCGGAACATTAATTTTTGCCATTGTGTTCTTTGCATCGACAAGTCATAGTTTCCCAACAGGTATGGATTTATTCTTTGCACTGTTATCAGGCGCAGGGTGGAGTTTTGGTCAAATCATGACATTCAAAGCATTTGAATATGTAGGATCATCACGTGCAATGCCAGTAACAACAGCATTTCAATTGTTAGGTGCTTCTTTATGGGGCGTCTTTGCACTTGGTAACTGGCCTGGTGTTACAAATAAAATTATCGGATTTATCGCATTAATTGTTATTTTAATTGGTGCGCGTATGACAGTTTGGGATGAGCATCCAGAAGCAACAAATAGCAAATTATTAAGAAAAGCAGTTGTGATTTTATTAATTGGTGAAATTGGTTATTGGTTATATTCAGCAGCACCACAAGCGACAGATATCGGTGGTAAAGCAGCATTCTTACCACAAGCAATCGGTATGGTGATTGTAGCTGTAATTTATGGATTGATGAACATGAAAGAAAGTAATCCATTTACTATGAAAGTAACATGGTTGCAAATTATCTCAGGTTTCTTCTTTGCATTTGCAGCGTTGACATATCTTATCTCTGCACAACCAAATATGAATGGTTTAGCAACAGGTTTCGTACTATCTCAAACTTCTGTTGTGCTTGCAACTTTAACTGGCATTTACTTCTTAAACCAACGTAAAACATCTAAAGAAATGTTAGTCACTGTCATTGGATTAGTACTTATTTTAGTAGCAGCGACTGTAACAGTATTTATCAAATAATAAAGAGGAGAGATTTTGATGAAGAAAACAGCATTACTCAATAGTCATGTATCAAAAGCTATCGCAACGATTGGTCATTATGATTTACTGACAGTTAACGACGCGGGAATGCCTATCCCAAATGATGATAGAAGAATTGATTTAGCAGTAACAAAGGAATTACCTAAATTTATTGATGTACTAGAAACAGTATTATCAGAAATGAAAATTCAAAAAATTTATTTAGCTGAAGAAATCAAAACAAATAATGCGACACAGTTAAAACAAATTAAAAATTTAATTGATGATGATGTGGAAATTGAATTTATTCCACATTCAGAAATGAAAGCATATTTAAGTCATCCATTAAATAAAGGAAATATACGTACTGGTGAAACTACACCATTCTCTAATATCATCCTTGAATCAAACGTAACATTTTAATTAATTGAAACGGAGAGGTTGTTATGACTAATAAAGTCGTTATTTTGGGATCTACAAATGTAGACCAATTTTTAACAGTTGAACGATATGCCAAACCAGGGGAAACATTACATGTGGAAAAAGCACAACAATCCTATGGTGGCGGTAAAGGTGCCAACCAAGCTATTGCAACAGCACGTATGAAAGCTAATACGACATTTATTTCTAAAGTAGGTAAAGATGGATTAGCGCAATTTATGTTTGACGATTTTAAAGATGCAGGTATGAATATAGATTATATTTTAGAATCTGAAACTGAATCAACTGGCCAAGCATTTATCACTGTTGACGCGCAAGGTCAAAATACGATTTACGTCTATGGCGGTGCAAATATGGCCATTACACCAGAAGATGTTGTTAGTGCTAAAGAGGCAATTACACAAGCAGATTTCATTGTTGCACAGTTAGAAGTACCGGTACCAGCAATCATTGAAGCTTTCAAAGTAGCAAGAGCAGCAGGTGTAACGACAGTCTTAAATCCAGCACCAGCCAAGGAATTACCACAAGAATTATTGGAATTAATTGATGTGATTGTGCCTAATGAATTTGAAGCAGAAATATTATCAGGCACTCCTGTCACAGATGAAGCGTCTATGGCACAAAATGCGAATTATTTCTTAGGATTAGGTGCAAAAGTGGTCATCATTACTTTAGGAGAACAAGGTACATATTATGCCGTTGAAAATGATTCTGGATTAGTACCAGCTCAAAAAGTAAAAGCCATTGATACAACAGCAGCAGGAGATACTTTTATCGGCGCTTTCGTCAGTCGATTTAATATGGAAGAACGTAATCTTGTTGAAGCCATTGATTTTGCTAACAGGGCAGCTTCACTTACAGTACAAAAATCAGGCGCACAAGCCTCTATTCCTTTAGCAGAAGAAGTAGAATAATCATATAAACCTCTGATAGTCTTCTTTTTGAACGGCTAATCAGAGGTTTTTAATTTCTAAAAAGTATTAATCAAATCAATCATTTGAATTATAAAGAAAGATATCTTATATTTAATAGTACACTGGGTGTACTATTAAATAATTACTTTTGAAATAGGGGCAATAAAATGAATATTAATCAACTAGAACAATCTATTAACCAATTTCATGTTGTTATGATGCACATTAATAAAGAAATCGATGACATGGTTAAAGAAACAGGACTTGATGATGTATTATCAAGAGAACAAATTGAAGCACTTAGAATGATACAAGCTAATGGTTCAATGACTGTTGGAGAATTAGCCACACAGCAAAATATATTTAAGACGGCAGCCTCAAAGAGAATAAATAAACTTCAAGACAAAGGCTATGTAGCGCAAGCACCTTCTGATAATAAGCGAATTAAATTAATCACATTAACTGATGAGGGAGAGAAATTGATTAGTGAAGTTACTTCAAAAATTGCTAATGCTTTGAAATCAAGATTAAATAATGAATTTAGTGAGCAAGAACTTATCGACTTCGTGAATCAACTCGATAAACTAGAACAAGTATTAAGCAGACATCATTAAACATTCATTTAAAGGAGAGATAAAGATGAAAACAGATATGAGGGCAATGGTTATCTATCAATATGGAAATAACCCTGTAACTGAAACACGTATGCCGATACCAAGTATGAATCCAAATGAAGTAAGAGTAAAAATTATAGCAGCAAGTATAAATCCTATAGATTCTAAAATTAGAGATGGTGGGTTACGTATATTATTGAAATATCAATTCCCGCTCATACTAGGAAATGATTTTTCTGGTGTCATTACAGAAGTTGGTAGTAACGTAAAACAATTTAAAATTGGAGACGAGGTATATGGTCGTCCACGTAAAAAGAAAATAGGCACATTTGCAGAGTATATTTCAATTGATGAACATGATATTGCTTTAAAACCAAATAATTTAACTTTTGAAGAAGCAGCGAGTGTACCTCTTGTTGGTCTAACATCATATCAAGCGCTTAATGATATGATGAAACTTAAAAAAGGTGATAAAGTATTAATTCAAGCTGGATCAGGTGGTGTAGGTACATTTGCTATTCAATTGGCTAAAGCAATGGGATTATTTGTAGCGACAACAGCAAGTCCTAAAGGATACGACCTTGTATCACAATTAGGTGCTGATAAAATAATTAATTATAGAGAACAAAACTTTTGGGAAGAAATATCAAACTATGATGGTGTATTTGATACATTGGGTGGATATAATTTGAATCATTCATTTGAGGTACTCAAGACTGACGGTACAGTGGCATCAGTTTCAGGTATTCCAACAACTAAACTAGGACGACGTTTGAAACTTGGATTTGCTAAAACTACCCTATTAGGCTTGGCATCCTTAAAATTATTACTTAAAGCGAAGAAACATCATGTCAATTATGAATTTTTATTTATGGAACCTAGCGGCGAACAGCTTGAAATCATTCGCAACTTAATTGAAAAAGGTCAAATTAAACCAGTTATAGATAGAGTATATGATTTTAAAGATACTCAACAAGCTATTGAATATTCAAATAGCGGTAGAGCTAAAGGGAAAATTATTATTAAGATGGAAGATAAATAGAGAATAGGGAGCCGATACAATGAAAAAAATAATGATAGTAAATACAAGTACTGATGTCTTTGAAGGTACTGAAATACCAACTGGTTTATGGTTAAGTGAACTCGTACATTTTTATAATCAATTTAGAAGTGATGACTACCAAGTCGATTTATTCAACATTACAGGTGGCAACACACCTATCGATCCAGTAAGTCTTGGACGTCTAACATTAGATAAAACGACTAAATCATATTTATATGATGAGAACTTTATGAATTTATTGAAGTATTCACAACCTATTGCTGAAGCGGACCCTAAGCAATATGACGCCATTTATTTTACAGGTGGTCATGGTGTGATGTTTGATTTTCCTGATAATAAAGATGCACAAAATGCAATTAATGAAATTTATAATCATGGTGGTATTGTTTCAGCTGTATGTCACGGCATCGCAGGATTATTAAATGCTAAGAATAGTAAAGGACGTTTCATTATTGATCAACATCAATTGACTGGATTTTCAAATGTAGAAGAAGTGTTGGCCAATCGTAAAAATGTCGTTCCTTTTAAATTAGAAGACGAAATTAAACGTCGTGGCACACATTATAGTAAAGCTAAATTGCCATTTCGTCCATATGTTGTTGTTGATGGACAAATCGTTACTGGCCAAAACCCACAATCACCAGAACATGTTGCCCGTGAAGTAAAAGCATTGTTAAATAAATAGACTAGAATAAAAATCATATCGATATATAATTTTTTAATTATGTTACACACACCTATAATAATAAAATAAATTATTAAATACGCGCATAAGATCACCTTACTAAGACACATAGTAAGGTGATTTTTGTATATAGAATAGACATTTTTGATGGGTTTAATATATCAGTATCTATCCCATATTTAAAGGCACAAATTTAATAAATATATGGAATTTTAATGAAAATTATTATCAATTATATTGACAATAATATCTTAGTCGTATATTATCTTCTTTAAATCGTAATAATTACGATTTGTTTCGTGCAACTGTTTTGCATTTTTGGATATATAGGTCAGAACTGGCTTATATCAATAAATGTAAAAAGAATTTACAACATAAAGGAGTATTATATGCAACGACAAGTTGTTGAATTTTCTAAGTATAATCCGTCTGGAAATATGACTATTCTTGTACATTCACAACATTGTCCAAGTGACTATGCAAGGATTGCCAATCAACTAATGGCATCTACACATGTATGTTGTGAACAAGTAGGTTTTATAGAATCTATGACAGAAGACAATGGTGAAACACTTCGTTTAGTAATGAGTGGAAATGAATTTTGTGGCAATGCAACAATGTCTTACATTCAATATTTAAAGGAGCACAAACTACTGACATCACAACAATGTTATGTCGATGTATCTGGATGTGAAGAGTTAGTACCTTGCACGATACATGATTATAAATTGTATGAAGTTGGTATGCCCCAAGCACAGCAAGTATCACAGGAATATTTACATATTGGGCAACAGGTATGGCAAGCGATAAAGGTGACATATGACTCATATGTACATTATGTCATTCCTATAGAAGATATTTCGCCGTTCATTAAGCATCAAATAGAGCAATATGTTAAAAATCAGCAGTGGGATAATCAATATAAAACCATTGGCATCATGTTATTTCATGTGCAAAAACAATTTCTCCACCCTTTAATTTATATACCAGAAGTGGAAAGTTTAATTTGGGAGAATAGCTGTGGCTCTGGGGCGGCTACTATAGGTGTATTTAATAATTATCAAAGTCAAAATCCGTGTGCTGATTACATTGTATATCAACCAGGTGGCAGTATTTCAGTAACATCTAAGCACTGCCCGACTCATGGATATCGTACTTCAATTAAAGGTAGCGTATCTACTGTTGCATCAGGAAAAGCTTATATAGAACAGGAGACGATGGTAAATTGATGAATTCAAAGATAGAGATAGATCATCTTTTACAACAATATTTAAATCAATTTGAAAAGGTGTATCAAGATGTGATTCAGAATCCAAATGACATTAATAAGTTAGAAACATTGGTTGATAGCTATAGTCAATTCATATTGGATTCAACACAGCAAGAACAATTTGTAGCTTGGCAAGATGAAGAGAGAAAACATCAACTCACGCAACAACTACAAGACATTACAGCACAGTGTGTAAAACAAGTTGAAATGATAAGAGCAAGACGATTGTTAGACGGTAAGATGTCTACCTCAGGATACTTTGACAATATTGAACATTGCATTGATGAAGAATTTGGACAATGGCGTATAGGTAAGGATGATAAATTGTTACTTGTTGGATCAGGTGCGTATCCAATGACATTAATACAAGTTGCTAAAGAAACTGGTGCTTCTGTTATTGGTATCGATATTGATAAAGAAGCCGTAGACTTAGGTCAACGTGTCGTTAATGTATTAGCACCTAACGAAAATATTGAAATATCAAACAAAACTGTAGATCAAATACCAGATATCAATGAAGTGACACATATTATTTTTAGTTCAACCATACCGGTTAAATATGACATCTTAGACCAACTATTTGAATTAACGAACGATAACGTGGTTGTAGCTATGCGTTATGGCGATGATCTGAAATCGATATTTAATTATCCCTCACAACCAACATTAACGCATCATTGGCAATGTGTTTATCGATTAGTACAAGAGAATCAAATTTTTGATATCGCATTATATCAAAAGCCTTTGTTGAAAGAGGATAAACCGTATGTCTAACGTATTAATTATTGGTAGTGGTCCTGTTGGCGTACAACTAGCACAAATTTGTCATCAATTATCAATTAAAGATATAGATATGGTTGGTCGTGCTACTACATCCGAGAAATCGTTAGCAGTCTATAACGGTTATCAACACGACGGTATGTTCAAAGTTACAACGCAAAATGAAGCTCATAGTCAATTTGCAGGGGAATTCCGAATTCGTCGTTTTTATAAAGACATTCAACATGTGAATCAACTATACGACACAATCATTTTGGCATGTACTGCCGATGCGTATTGTTCTATGCTGCGTCAATTAGATTCCAATACATTGCAAAAGATCAAACATATTATATTAGTGTCGCCGACGTTTGGTTCGCATATGATGATAGAACAATTAATGAAAGACAAGAATGAGGATGTTGAGATCATTTCATTTTCAACATACCTAGGAGATACAAGAGTCATTGACTCGGCTCAACCTCATTGTGTACTTACAACAGGAGTGAAATCGAAGTTATTTGTAGGTTCGAATCAACAATCATCAAATTTAATGAATCAATTACAGTTATTATTTAAGAGATTAAATATAAAGCTTTCAGTGATGAATACACCATTACATGCGGAAATACGTAATAGTTCACTATATGTACACCCGCCATTGTTTATGAATGATTTTTCATTAAAAGCTATTTTCGAAGGTACAGACGTACCTGTTTATGTATATAAATTATTTCCAGAAGGACCAATTACAATGACGCTAATTAGTGAAATGCGTCAGATGTGGCAAGAGATGATGGCAATATTACAGAAATTAAGTGTGCCCTCAGTCAATCTTTTGAAATTTATGGTTAAAGAAAATTATCCAGTGAGACCAGAAACGTTAAAAGAGGTGGATATCAGTCAATTTAAATCTTTACCTAGCGTAAAACAAGAATATCTACTCTATGTGAGATATTCAGCTATATTAATTGATCCATTTTCACAACCAGATCAAGAGGGTCGCTATTTCGACTTTTCAGCGGTTCCGTTCAAACAGTTATATCAAAACGAAGAGGGTGTCATACATATACCAAGAATGCCTAGTGAAGATTATTATCGTACAACGGTTATTCAGTCTATTGGTAAAGCTTTAGAAGTGCCTACACCTATGATAGATGAATTGTTAGAGAGATATAAAACATATTGTCGACATTACCAAAGTCAACATCCGCATCAATCACTATCTTCTCAATTTGAGTTTAACCATTTCGAACAGGATATTTCACTCATTAAGACTTATTTAGCAATGCAATAGGGATTTTTTAAAGATTTGAGGTTTTAAGAAGAGACAACACACTTTTCAATATAGAAAGAGGAAAAATTAATGAAAACAAAAACTAAAATAAGCGCAATTTTATTAGCATCAGGAATTGTATTAGCGGGATGCGGTGGCGATAAGGCATTACAAGATAAAAAGGATCAAAAGACATTATCCTATACAACTGTAAAAGATATTGGTGATATGAACCCTCATGTTTATGGTGGATCAATGTCAGCGGAAAGTATGATATATGAACCATTAGTACGTAACACTAAAGATGGTATCAAACCATTATTAGCTAAGAAATGGGACATCTCTAAAGACGGCAAGACGTATACGTTTCATTTAAGAAAGGACGTCAAATTCCATGATGGTTCAAAGTTTAATGCAGACGCTGTGAAGAAAAATATTGATGCCATACAACAAAACAAAAAGTTACATTCATGGTTAAAGATTTCGACATTAATTGATGATGTCAAAGTGAAAGATACATACACGGTACAAATTCATTTGAAAGAAGCATATCAACCTGCATTAGCAGAATTAGCAATGCCTCGTCCATATGTGTTTGTATCACCTAAAGACTTTAAACATGGAACGACTAAAGATGGTGTGAAATCGTTTGATGGTACAGGTCCGTTCAAAATGGGCGAACATAAGAAAGATGAATCTGCTACCTTTAATAAAAACCAACACTATTGGGGAGAATATTCTAAATTAAATAAGGTAGAAGCAAAGGTTAAACCAGCAGGAGAAACAGCATTCTTATCTATGAAAAAAGGTGAGACTAACTTTGCATTTACTGATGATCGAGGTACAGATAGTTTAGATAATGATAGTTTAAAACAACTCAAAGAAACTGGAAATTACCAAGTCAAACGTAGCCAACCGATGAATACCAAAATGGTTGTTGCTAACGCCGGTAAGAAAGATAGTGCAGTAAGTAACAAATCGGTTAGACAAGCCATTGGACACATGGTTGACCGAGATAAAATTTCCAAAGACATTCTTGATGGAGAAGAAAAACCAGCTACACAACTTTTTGCAAAGAACGTGACAGATATTAATTTTAATATGCCTACGCGTCAATTTGATAAGAAAAAGGCTGAAGCATTATTAGATAAAGCAGGCTGGAAGTTAAATAAAGATAAACACGTACGTCAAAAAGACGGTAAAGACTTAGCTATGTCAATGTACTATGACAAAGACTCAACAAGTCAGAAAGAACAGGCAGAATTTTTAGAAGCAGAATTTAAAAAGTTAGGCGTCAAATTAAATATAAATGGTGAAACATCAGATAAAATTGCTGAACGTCGTACATCTGGTGACTATGATTTAATGTTCAATCAGACATGGGGATTACTTTATGATCCACAAAGTACTATTGCTGCATTCAAATCAAAAACAGGTTATGAAACTGCTACATCAGGTATTAAAGACAAACAACAGTTATATAACAATATCGACAATGCATTCAAAATTAAAAATGCGAAAGAACGTTCAAAAGCTTATCAACACATTTTAAAACAAGTCGATGATGAGGGTGTCTTTATTCCAATTTCTCATGGCAGTATGACCGTAGTAGCACCTAAAGACTTAAAAAATGTATCCTTCACGCAATCACAATATGAATTACCATTTAATGAAATGCAATATAAATAAAGGAGCATCTAAATGTTCAAATTAATAATAAAACGTATTGCACTCATGTTTCCGTTATTGATTGTAGTGAGTTTTATGACATTTATGATGACGTACCTATCCAATGAAGATCCTGCTGTAACGATTCTACATGCACAAGGAACACCGAATGTTACAGAGCAATTAATTACTGAGACGAAAAAGAAGTATGGTCTTGATGCACCTATTCTTATTCAATATAAAGAATGGTTACAATAAGCAATACAATTTAAATTTGGGACAAGCTATATTACAGGAGACCCGGTTTCAGAACGTATAGGTCCTGCATTTATGAATACATTAAAATTAACATTAATTTCTAGTCTATCAGTTATGGTGACATCTATCTTTTTAGGTGTGGTGAGTGCACTAACTAGAGGTCGTAGTACAGATCGAGTAATACGATTGATAGCATTCTTTTTAACAGCTTTACCATCATATTGGGTAGCATCAATGCTCATTATTTTTGTATCAGTTAAGTTAAATTTATTACCAACATCAGGATTAACTGGACCAGAAAGTTATATTTTACCCGTTGTAGTTATTACAATGACGTATGCTGGTATTTACTTTAGAAATGTACGACGAGCGATGATTGAACAACTTAATGAGGAGTATGTGATGTATTTAAAAGCGAGTGGTGTACATACTATAACCTTATTAAAACACGTATTACGCAATGCATTACAAGTCGCTGTATCTATTTTCTGTATGTCGATACCTATGATTATGGGTGGTTTAGTCGTTGTTGAAAATGTCTTTGCTTGGCCAGGATTAGGACAATTGAGTATTAAAGCAATTGTCGAACATGATTTTCCAGTTATACAAGCTTACGTGTTAATTGTTGCAGTATTATTTATTGTCTTTAACACACTGGCAGATATTATTAATGCCTTGTTGAATCCTAGGTTGAGGGAGGCGACAAGATGATGATTTTAAAACGATTATTACAAGATAAAGGTGCAGTAATTGCATTAATTGTTATAGCGACTTATATCATACTCGGGTTAACAGCACCGCTCATTACAGTCCATGAACCCAATCATATCGATACAGCGAATAAATTTGCTGGTATTAGCACATCACATTGGTTAGGCACAGACCATTTAGGAAGAGATATATTGACGAGGATTATTTATGCTATTCGACCAAGCTTATTATATGTATTGATTGCATTATTTGTATCGGTCGCAATTGGAGCCATACTCGGATTTATATCTGGATATTTCCGGGGTTATATTGATGCATTGATTATGCGATGTTGTGATGTCATGTTGGCATTCCCAAGTTACGTTGTCACTTTAGCGTTAATTACATTATTCGGAATGGGTGTGGAAAATATTATTCTGGCATTTATACTTACACGTTGGGCATGGTTCTGCCGTGTAATACGTACTAGTGTCATGCAATATACCGCAGCCGATCATGTAAAATTTGCTAAAACGATTGGTATGAGTCATTTATTGATTATTCGTAAACATATTCTTCCATTAACATTAGGCGATATTGCCGTTATTTCTAGTAGTGCCATGTGTTCTATGATATTACAAATGTCAGGATTTTCATTTTTAGGTTTAGGAGTAAAAGCACCAACAGCGGAGTGGGGCATGATGTTAAATGAAGCACGTAAAGTGATGTTTACTCATCCTGAATTAATGGTGACTACTGGTATTGTTATTGTCATTATTGTTATGGCATTCAATTTTCTATCAGATGCGTTGCAAGTGGCAATAGATCCACGCATTTCTTCAAAAGAAAAATTACGTGCAGTTAAGAAAGGTGTGATGCATGAATGACGTTGTTAAAAGTAAATAATTTAACAATTATAGATTCTTGGACAGGTAATGTACTTGTTGATGATATTAACTTTCAAGTTGAACATGGTGAAACACTAGGTTTAATAGGTGAAAGTGGTAGTGGTAAATCCATTACTTGTAAATCATTAATTGGACTTAATCCTAATCGTCTTAAAGTTACTGGAGACATTTGTTTTGAAGGTCAACAACTATTGAATTTGTCAGAGCAACAATTACGACAATATAGAGGTAAAGATATTGCGATGGTCATGCAGCAAGGTGCAAGAGCTTTTGATCCGTCATCAAGAGTCGGCAAACAAATGATGGAAACCATGCAAGCACATACGTCTTTATCAACACAGGAAATTGAAGAAATGCTTATTAAATATATGACGTATATGAATTTAAAAGATCCAAAAACCATTTTGTCATCTTATCCATATATGTTGTCAGGTGGCATGCTGTAACGGTTAATGATTGCCTTAGCCTTAGCATTAAAACCAAAACTCATTATTGCAGATGAACCAACGACTGCATTGGATACGATTAATCAATTTGACGTGTTGGAAGCATTTGAAGATATTAAACAACATTTTGATTGTGCCATGATATTTATTTCTCATGATTTAACAGTTATTCATAAAGTTGTAGATAATGTACTCGTTATGAAAGAGGGACAATTGGTTGAAGATGGAACTAAAGAAGCGGTCTTGCATGATCCTCAACATGAGTACACGCAATATTTATTATCCACAAAGCAAAAGGTGAATGATCATTTTCAATGTGTAATGAGAGGAGATTCTCATGCTTAAAATATCAAATGTTGAAAAGTATTATGGCAAACGAACGCGATTTAGCTCTAAAACTGAACCTATCGTTAAAGATGTAAGCTTCGATTGTCCTGAAGGTGAATCTATCGCTATTATCGGTGAGAGTGGTAGTGGTAAGTCTACGCTAAGTCGTATGATATTAGGCATTGAAAGACCAGACAAAGGTAACGTGACATTAAATGAGCAACCGATGTATTTAAAAAAGGTAAGACGTCATCAAATGAGCGCAGTATTTCAAGACTATACGTCGTCATTACATCCTTTTCAAACTGTAAGAGACATTTTATTTGAAGTCATGTGCCAGTGCGATAAACAAAGCTTGAAAGAAATGGAAACAACGGCAACTCAATTATTAGATGAGGTAGGATTATCCAGTAATTTTCTAGAAAAATATCCCAATATGCTATCGGGCGGAGAGGCACAACGTGTTGCTATTGCAAGAGCAATATGTATTAACCCAACATATATTTTATTTGATGAAGCCATAAGCGCGCTAGACATGTCGATACAAACTCAAATTCTAGATTTATTGAAACGGTTAAAAGAAGAACGGAACTTAAGCTATATATTTATTACGCATGATATTCAAGCGGCAACGTATTTATGTGATCAATTAGTTATTTTTAAAAATGGTCAAATTGTGGAAAGCCTTCCCACATGCCATTTAAATACAACACGTAATGCTTATACAAGAGCGTTAATAGAGAAACAACTATCATTCTAAGGAGTGAGTTAATGAAAGGTGCAATGGCTTGGCCATTTCTAAGATTATATATACTAACTCTCATGTTCTTTAGTGCGAATGCCATTTTGAATGTGTTCATTCCATTACGAGGTCATGATTTAGGTGCAACCAATACAATGATAGGTATCGTTATGGGTGCCTACATGTTGACTGCAATGGTCTTTCGTCCATGGGCAGGACAAATTATTGCACGTGTTGGTCCAATTAAAGTACTACATATTATTTTGATTATTAATGCTTGTGCACTGATATTATATGGATTTACTGGATTAGAGGGATATTTTTTAGCAAGAGTGATGCAGGGTGTATGTACGGCGTTCTTTTCGATGTCGCTACAACTAGGTATTATAGATGCTTTACCTGAAGAACATCGCTCAGAAGGTGTCTCTTTATACTCTCTATTTTCAACGATACCTAATTTAGTAGGACCACTCATTGCTATAGGTATTTGGCATCTGGATCGAATGTCAGTATTTGCCGTAGTCATGATTGCTATAGCGTTAACGACAACATTCTTTGGTTATCGTGTCTCATTTGCAGGTAAGGAACCTGATACTAGTCACAAAGTTGAACCCTTACCCTTTAATGGTGTGACTGTGTTTGCCCAATTCTTTAAAAATAAGGAACTCTTAACGAGTGGGTTGATTATGATTATCGTGTCGATAGTCTTTGGCGCAGTGAGTACATTTGTTCCATTATATACTGTGAAATTCGGATTTGCAGACGCCGGTATATTCTTAACGATTCAAGCGATAGCGGTGGTATTAGCTAGAATTTATTTACGTAAATACATTCCATCTGATGGGTTATGGCACCCGTTGTATATGGTGAGTGTGCTGATGTTGCTTGCCGTTGCAGCGATGTTAGTTGCTATTGGACCTAACATACACGCACTCATATTTTATAGTAGTGCCATATTGATTGGTACGACACAAGCACTTGTTTATCCAACGCTAACGTCGTATTTAAGTTTTGTGTTACCGAAAGTTGGTCGCAATATGCTATTAGGTTTATTTATTGCATGTGCAGATTTAGGTGTGTCATTAGGTGGAAGTCTGATGGGCCCTTTGTCAGATTTAGTAGGATTTAGCTGGATGTATACCATTTGCGGATTGCTCGTTGTGTGTATGATCGTGATGAGTGTGTTTAAAGGGACGCGTTATGTTAAATAGAAAGGCCTGTTTTAGACGCAGTCATTGAATTAGAAATATTAAGCGGTTGTTTTTTAAACTAAGTGATTGTCTACTTTTTGATGTGAAAATGTGTTCTGAAGTAGTACTCATAGGAAATCCTTCTTCAATAGTAATTTTACAATGAGATTGTTGATTAACAATACCTGGTTAGTGGAATAGATGTAATATCACAATGAGAAGGGGCGTATAACCATGATTAGAGATATTAATGAAGTCACTGTTCCAGATAGTAAGATTGTTCAAGATGCACAAGGTATTGTTCACGAACATGGTAATGAATTAATTTGGAATCATTCAAATAGAGTATATTTATTTGGAGAAGTTAAAGGTATTCAAGATAAACTCAAATACGATAAAGAGTTACTATATATTACTGCTTTATTCCATGATTTAGGTCTAACTAATCAATATAGTAGCGATGATTTGCGTTTTGAAGTAGACGGCGCTAATGCGGTGAGACAATTTTTAGAAACGTATAACTATGATGAAAGAGATTTACAATTAGCATGGGATTCTATTGCATTGCATACGACACTTGGAGTAGCAGAGCATAAAGAGAATAACGTAGCACTGTTATACCATGGTGTTGGTATGGATGTGATGGGAGATAATTGGAATCAATATTCTGATGAAATTCGAAAAGCAGTCGTAGATAAATTTCCACGTGGTAATTTTAAACACGATGTTATTAGAGCATTCTACGATGGTTTCAAACATAAACCAGAAACAACATTTGGTAATATCAAATCTGACGTTATTAAATATTTTGAACCAGAATATCCTCAAAATAACTTCTGTTCATGTATTTTACGTTCAAATTGGGATCATTAGATTTGGAACTTAAGTTCGACGGAATATGAAAATTAAATAGGAATTTAAATTAAGGAGTTCTCGTACTAACGTGCGGGAGCTTTTTATTTTGTTTTGAAAAATCATTCTAATCAATTTTTAATGATAATTATAAAAATAAAGAATACTAATCAACTATTTTTTATTTAGGAGCAATGTTATATTAATTATATAATTAATTAGTTTTAAATATTAAGATATATAAGGTGGTTTTGATATGGAAGAAAATAGATTTGATAACGATAATGTAGATGTAAATAGAAATCAATTTAATCAAGAACAAAGTAATGATATCAAACCTAAAGGAAATCTTGCGCTAAATATTTTAATATTTATAGGTTGGATGATATTAGCACAATTACCAGTTATTGCAATAATAACTCTTGTAAGTCTTTCTGTTAAAGCTGAGGTTTTAAGTATAACAATAGGTACTATTATATATCTTTTTGTTATTGCTATAGTGATTTGGTTAATAAGACGATACTACTTAAATCATACATATGAAAAAACAAAAGGTTTTAGTCTTAAAGACTTAGGTATAGCCATAGGTTGGGCAATTATATTAAGACTAGTTGTATATGGATTCACATACTTACTAAAATTAACCACTGGTTCAATGCAAACAGATAATGATAAATTGCTTTTTGGTGACGTCAATGCTCAAGCACAAGACGCTAGTCAACTTGGACAAGTATTTCCCGTAATTATATTTGTGATTACACTTACTTTTTTAGTTCCATATCTAGAGGAATTGATTTATAGAGGTATTTTTAAAGAAACACTATTTAGAAAATCAGTATTCTGGTTGCCTTTCATACTTTCATCGATTGTCTTCGCCTCACAACATGGCATTAATAATATTATTGCATTTTTAATGTATATGATAATGGGTATGATTTTTTATCTTGCTTACTCAAGAAGAGGTAACATTAAAGACAGTATGACAGTACATATGATTCATAATGGCCTTATTGGTGTTATGATACTCATCAATTATTTTTATATATTGTTTAAATAATAAAGTGATAGTTGAGATAAATGGAGGTTACAGTAGATAACATATTCCTTTCGAAAAAGCAGTCGACGAGAAAAAATATTATAAGAAAATATTAATGTTTCGCTAAAACAGGTCTAGTACTTACATGAAAAGATTTTATTAAAAATTGAAAATGTAAATCACAAAGAACAAGGTAGATTGACTCATTAAAATACAGAAAGAAGTGACTTATAGTTGATTTCTAAAAAATTGTTGAGTGTTATATTACTACCAATCATTGCAATAATCATCATTATAAGTGGTTATTATGGATTTAAAATTACTAAAGAAAACGCAATTAAAGGTAGTCTTTCACATATATTTAAGCCACTTCCTATGAAAAATCTTGATGTTTTATTTGATAAACAAGGGATAAGAGCTGAAGAAAAAGGTGGCAGGGGATTAGAAGCCGACGACAAAGGTGTATGGGAACTCAAATCCTTTACAACGAAACGTAAAGGTGAAGAAGGGGACACTGTAACTGAAGGTGTTGAGATGAAATTTAATAGACAGACTCATGATGCTAGTGGTTATTACTTTGTAGATAAAGATAATTATAACAGTGAGACTTATGAACATGATAAAGAGGAAAAACATTATCCCGTTGAATATAAAAACAAAAAGCTTAAATTAACTAAAGAAGCAAAAGAAAAGGGGATTAGTAAATCATTAGAACAGAAGATAAATAATTTTAAATTTTTAGTAGAATTTGCTGATTATAGTGATATTAAAGATTATAAAAATGGAACCATAACTTATAGTTATGGTGATAGACCGTCTTATACCGCAGAATATCAACTTGATAATAAAGATAAAAATGTAAAAGAGATTAAAAACCGTTTTGATATTAATACGAATAAAGCGCCAAAAGTTTTATTTGATGAATCAGGAAACATAGGTGCTCGTAAAATAGGTGACCAACATATAGAATATAATTTTGTAGATAATGACAAAGAAACCATAACTTATACAGATATCATCGAATTTACACCATCAGAAGACGAAGAGGATAATGAAGTGAGTATTGAATAAAATAATATGGTGAAATTAATAAAAGTAACTATTTTTTATAGTATATCGAGGTATAAAGTAATTGAATATGTAGACAAAAGAAATATTTATTAGATGTAGAACAAAATATGTTTGCTTATGATGTTTATGGTTATGATGGAAACACAAATATCTCATAATCAATATGAGGCAATAGTTATTACATAATATCTCAAAATGATATATAAATAAAAAAATACAAATCAAGCTGAGCACCCAATTCGGTTGCTCAGCTTGTTTGTTATCTTGTGATACTGTCTCTATCGTATCGATAGTATTTGGCTTGTGTTTCGGTAATGCGTTGTTTTGTATCTTTATAAATAGAAATACCATTTTCAGTTTTATGAACTTGATAATTTAATTGATGAGCGAATCGTTCAACATTAATAAAGCGATCATCTTCTTGTTCCAGGCAAAAGCTGTCATCATAGTCTTTTTCATTAATATCAAACAGCAATTCAACAACATCATTTTTTAACCAAAAATCACCATGTTCCATAATAATCTGATTCTTAAACAAAGGTAGTCTCACATGATTGAATTCAATGTGATACTGCGTAAAATCATCGATATTTAAATCATTCTCTTTCTCTCTGACGTCATAGATAGGACCACCTGCAACTGTCCCTTCTCTTGTATTATCAGCACCACCAATGACACCATTTTTCAAAAATTGTAAACCATGTACATCGCCAATATAAGGATCAGGTCGATGTTCAAAAGCATGCCCCTTGGCAATAAGTTTCAAAATAAGTGTTTGATCAAATTGTGGTTCCCATTCTATACGAGAAGGGTTACTTGTGTATATTCTTGGCTCATCAATTGCTTCCTGGATAGACATCCCGAAGTCTAAAACGTTGATAATGGTTTGCACGACACTAGCGATGATACTAATTGCACCTGGTGCGCCAACTTCCATGATAGGTTTCCCATTTTCAGTAATGAGTGTTGGGGCCATATTACTCAACGGACGTTTATGTGGTTCGATTTCATTAATACCACCTGAGATGACATCAAAGCCGTCCATTGTGGTATTAAGTAAAACACCGTAACCTGGAACTGTAATACCAGAACCATAAATCATTCCTATAGATGTAGTGAAAGAGGCTACGTTACCAAATCGGTCTGTTACAGAAAAATGTGTCGTTTCGGTATGGTTTTCATCTATATGAGTATGACTTTCTACACGAGAACTATTACTTAACTCACCATGTTCAATATTAAAATTAGCAATATGTTGATCAATGATTTCGTTACGTTGTTTTAAATAATCCTCATCAATAAGCTCGCTAACTGGTACCTCGTAAAAGTCATCATCAGCAATATATTTAGCACGGTCACTATAGGCAATTTGCATTGCTTGAATCAGATGATGTAAATAATCGATGGAACGGGATCCCATACTTTTTAAATCAAATGGTTCAAGGATTTTTAAAATTTGTATCAATGTGATACCACCTGAACTTGAAGGACCCATAGAATGTATTTGATAACCTCGATATTGGGCAGTTATAGGTTGTTTGATACGAATATTATAATGCTTTAAATCTTCTTCATTAATTGTCCCACCATATTTGTTTACAACATTTACCAATTGTTTCGCAATATTACCAGTATAAAATGCGCCAAACCCTTTATCTCTTAATAATCTTAATGTACGTGCTATTTCTGGAGATTTAAGCCAATCACCGTCATGTATATAATCATCATCTTCTTTAGTGAATACGCGACGTGTTTCATCGTACTTATTAATCCTTTTAATTTGTTGTTTTGAATATTTTTCAATCGCCCAATTAGCACGATGACCGTGTTCGGCTAATTCAATAGCCGGGTTAATCAAGTCTTCTAAATTCAAATTACAATAATGGTTATGCAAATGTTCAAAGAGCTTTGCAATTCCTGGAACCCCCACGATAGAGCCATGTGTCGTTAATTCTAAAAAACTTTTATAGTGTCCTTTTTCATCTAAATAAAAGTGCTTGTCTACATTGCTAGGGGCAGTTTCACGTGCATCGAATATAGTTAAATCGCCTGACGTATTGTCATAATATAATAAGTAACCACCGCCACCTAATCCAGAGGTAAAAGGTTCCACAACATTAAGTACTAGTTGAATGGCGATTACTGCATCTATGGCAGTTCCACCTTTATCAAGTATATCTTTTCCCACTTTAGCTGCGAGTGGATGTGACACTGAAACCAAGCCTTCTTGTGAAGTTAATTGATATTTGAAATGCGTGTCCGACATCGAATAGTGCCTTCTTTCTAAAATAGAAATCTTTGATATGAGTTATTTTCTTTGATTAATCTCAGATTCAACTTTATCTAAATCTTGTTTTTGCTCATTACCTGTATCAAGTAATGGTGTAACAGGTGAACTTATTTTGAATTTATCTCCACGGTAAAACTTAATGAATTGATCTTGGTCTATAGCATTAACCACAGCTCGTCTTAAATGTGGATTGTCTTTAAATACACCACTCTTACTATTTAAAATTAAGAATACCGATTTACGTCCATGTTTACTAATCATACTTAAATCTTTATCAGATTTTATTAATTCAAAATGTTTTTGATCTATGTCAGCAAGTATATCGATTGCATGGTTTCTTAATTCGGACAGTGCACTTGCTGGGTCACTATTGAATTTTAAAATAATATTCTTAATTTTAGCTAGACCGTAACTATCTTTTTCATCGATATTAAAACCTGGATTACGTTGGAAAGTAGCTTGATAATTGTCTTTTTTAGTCATAATGTACGCACCACTTGTAACGAGTTCATTTTGACCGTCATCAGATTTAGGTACAGTATTAGGTGCTCCAAAATCTTTGCCTTCTTCTTTTAGCTTTTCAACATAATGTTTTGATAAAATACCTGCTGATGAGTGTGTTAAATAGTTAACTTCTTTAGGCATTGGTTGATCAGTTGTAATTTTAATAATTTGATATTTACCTTCAGCATTATTAACTTCACTATCTTGATTTGTTATATCTTTGACTTTATAACCTTTTGTTAATGTATCCCATACCGATTTGCCAGACGCAGTTTTAGTCTTCTTAAGTTCTTTTTTATCATCATTTGTTAACTCAGTAATATCTTTAATATGTTTATGCATATTATAAGTCACATGGTTAGGAACAGCATTTTTATCTCTAGCACGGTTGAGACTGAATAGGACATCGTCTGCTAATACTTTTTCATGTGTATTTTCTGCTTTGCCATTTTTAACTTTTGCAAAATAGTTATCGTCTCTTAATAAGAAATAAAATGCATTGTTATCTTTGTTAGATGTATAGCTACGACTAAGTGATCCATCAGTTGTGATTTTGTCATTATCATTAAGTGTTAATAAACGTGTATACATGTTCATATTGATATTGTAGACATTAGGCGCAATAGAACGAATAGGGTCTAGAGATTGGAATTCACCATCAGGTTGTGTCATCACTAAAGGTCGTGTATTACGTAATTTTTTATCATTATAATCAAATTGTTGCCAAATAAGCGCGCGAGAATTAGGTAAACCAACACTATTTTTATTTAAAATTTTATTGTCATAAACGAGATTTTTCTTCGAACCATATAAAGGTGCCATGAATCCTTCATCGAATATCACTTTATCTTCTAACTTTTTATATGTATTTTTAGCTTCAGAAGTATTTTCTTTAGATGCTTTATTGATTAGTGCATCGATTTTAGGGTCTTTAATCAAACTATTTGAGCCTGTAGAGCTAAATATTGCATTCATTGCATAGTTAGGATCGCCAAATACTGTTGTCCAGTCATCGATTTGAATATCATAATTACCAGCTTGACGTTGTGTACGATAACTACCGTAATCAGGTTGAACATTCATCTTTACGTTAAAACCAGCTCGTTCTAATTGTTGTTTAACAATGTTCATATCATTTTGATAGCTCGCTTGACCTAAAAAGCGAATCGTCGGTTTAGTACCTTTAACGTTGACTTGTTTGTTTTTATCTTTCGTATCATCCTTACCAGGTACACCACAACCACTTAGTATCAGAGTTAAACTTACTGTTAATGTTAATAAAATTCTTTTCATATAAAATCATCCTATCTTATTGAATCTTCGGATCAAGTGCATCACGGACAGCATCCCCAATAAAATTAAATGCGAGGACAAGTAACATGATGCATAACCCAGGAAATATGGCTAAATTGCTGTGCGTTTCTAAAAAGTTGCTTCCAGTTCTGAGTATGTTTCCCCATTCGGGAACATTTGGTGCTACACCTAACCCCAAGAAACTCAATCCACTTGTAGTTAGTACAACGACACCTATATTTAATGAAAATCTGGCAATCATAGGTGCGAGAGTATTAGGTAAGATGTAACTCCATAAAATACGACGATGACTTTCTCCGGTAATTTGAGCTGCTTGTATATATTCCTGTCGTTTGATTTCGAGTACATTTGCTCTCATAGTTCGAGCAAAGGAAGGTATATTACCAATACTTAAAGCAATGATTAATGTTAATGTACTAGCGCCAAACGATGCGATAATCGCAACTGCTAATAATAATGTTGGTATCGCAAAAATAATATCAAGTATGCGCATCACCGTATTGTCCACTTTAGTAAAGTAGCCTGCAATCATACCAAAAAGGACACCGAACAGAACTGAAATTACTACTGATGTGATTAAAATAAAATAAGTTAATTTGGTACCAACCACGAGTCTTGTAAATAAATCACGACCAAAATCATCAGTTCCAAAAGGGTGAGCTAAGCTTGGACCTTTTAATAATTCATTGAATTGGTTTTGGGTTGCTAAAGAAGTATTAAATGTGTAAATACCAGTAATTGACAATGTTAGAAGATAAGTTAATAAAGCAAAACTCACTAAAGCGACTTTATGTTGTTTAATCTTGCTTATAAACGCTTCCCAACTATTGTATATATTGTATTTTGATGTATGTTCGTAACGGAATAGACTCACGAACATTAACAATGTGAATAGATTACCGGTAATTGTCGTTAATATGAGAACGACATAGGTAAGCCAACGATATACTTTATGAGATTGTATTTTACTTTCTGAAAATCCAATAGTAGCCACTACGAGTGTCAAAATAATTAATATCAACTGTGCAATGTAAAATGTATTTGAAACATTACCTTTGAATAAATTGAGCAAAGTAGTGACAAAAGTTAATACAAATACAGATACTGCAGAAATGGTAAACAGTTGTAGTGAACTGAGTTTTGTTATTGAAATTTGTGGCATATAATTACACCCTTTCCTTAATTTCTTCACGAAGTTGAGGGTCAATCATGACATAGAAAATATCTATAACTAAGTTGATGAGTGAAATGACAATTGAAATGTAAATAACACCACCCATAACTGCTGGTATATCAGGTACAAATTGCTTTTGAACAATGTATCGGCCTATTCCATTAATATTGAATACTTGTTCAGTTACTGCTGATCCGCCTAACAATTCTACAAATAATATTCCAATAAGTGTCACAATAGGGATGAGTGCATTTTTTAAAATATGCTTTATGACAACTTGAGATTTAGAAATACCTTTAGCATATGCAGTCATCACATAATCATTGCGCATCACTTCTAATACAGAGGAACGTGTCATTCTCGTAATAGATGCAGCAATTGCAGTACCAATGACTAGTACAGGTAATATTAGCGATAAAGGATCATTGGGAACATACGATGGTGGTAAAATATCTAACTTAAGTGAAAAGGCTAAAATAAACAGTAACCCTTGCCAAAAGTTAGGAATAGATAATCCAATTAAAGCGATAATCATCAATGTAATATCAATCCAACTATTGCGTTTAAATGCACTAATAATCCCAATAGGTATAGCAATGACTAGCGCTACAATTAATGCCAACACAGATATTGTTAATGTAATAGGTATTCTAGATCCTACAGCATCAGAAACAACTTCATTACCTTTAAAGGTAGTACCTAAATCAAATGTAAATACTCCTTGTATCGTTTCCCATAACTGAATAAGATATGGATCGTTTAAATGGTGTAGTTCATTAAATTTTGCAAATTGCTCTTTTGTAGCATTAGGTCCTAAAATGCTATATGCCGCATCTAAAGGTGATAAATATAGTATTGTAAAAACAACAATGACTACACCAATAATGACAACTAGCGTCATAATTATGCGTTCGAAAATATAACGTACGATTGGATTGAGATAAAAAGACAACACAACAAACAATGGTAAAGCTAAAATTATTTTTATAATGGGAAATTTTCCGAATAAGATGTTTGTATATAAAGTGGGAAAATCAGTTGTAGTATATTGATTATCACGACGATGATGACTGTGATAAATATTTCTAGCTTCTTTCTGGAGTTGCGATCGAGATTTACGCCGATTTAGAAATTGATATTTTTTCTTTAGTGCTTGTTCTAATTTATATTCGTCTTGAATTTGCACTAATGTTGTTTTTTGATGGTGTTTTAACAAATAAACTAAACTAGCATACAAAAATATCGGAAGACTAAGAATTGAAAAAATCATTTTATAAAGTCCTTTATTATAAAGAACTAAAAAGACTTTTCGATAATTTGACATGGGCATCACTCCTTGAAAAATAATCTTGATTAAATTACTATTATATATAATAAAAGTATTATAGAATAAAAATTGTAATTTGTGAATAGGGAGGAATGATTATGTCATCTTTTTTAGAAGTTAAACACCTTGGAGTATCATTCGAATATGAACAACATTCCGTTAAAGCAGTTCAAGACGTAAGTTTTAAATTAGATAAAAAGAAAGTGTTAGCTATTGTGGGTGAATCAGGCTCTGGAAAGAGTATTACAGCTAAATCGATTATGGGATTATTACCTGATTATCCTCAGCACACTTTAACTGGGGAAATTAAATTTAATGGGAAAAATTTATTAAATCTTTCTAATAAAGCATTTCAAGGTATACGAGGAAAAGATATTGCCATGATATTTCAAGATCCTTTATCATCGCTCAATCCCAGAATGACAATAGGTAGTCAAATTATGGAAGTAATTTTAAAGCATCGTAATATTGATAGAAAACGCGCGAAAGCAATGACAATTGATATTTTAGAAAGTGTAGGCATTAGAAATGCTCAAGATAAATTACATGCTTATCCATATGAATTTTCTGGTGGGATGCGCCAACGTGTCATGATTGCAATGGCATTAGTATTAGAACCACAAATCTTAATTGCAGATGAACCAACAACAGCACTTGATGTTAGCACACAAAATCAACTTTTAGAATTAATGAAGCGATTATATAAACATATCGAAACGTCTATTTTATTTATTACGCATGATTTAGGTATTGTATATCAATTTTGCGATGAAATGATTGTTATGAAAGAGGGCAGAGTTGTTGAAAGTGGTGATGTCAAAACTATTTTCAAAAATCCAAAATCTGACTATACGCGACGTCTTATTAATGCCATTCCGGATTTGCACGCACCTAAACAACCTAGAACTATAAGTGATCAAACATTGTTGAAAATCGAAAATGTAAGTATCGATTATACTAAGAGTAATGGCAATGAATTTAGAGCAGTAAAAAATATTGATCTTGAAATTAAAGAAGGGGAATCATTAGGAATTGTAGGTGAGTCTGGCTCAGGGAAGTCTAGTTTAGCTAAAGCGTTAGTTGGTTTAAACAACGTTTCTGAAGGAATGATTTGGTATCAAGACTTGCCGTTAAATTTATTTTCTGCTAAAGAAATGAAGTCTTTGCGTAAGGATATACAAATGATTTTTCAAGATCCTTATTCGTCTATTAACCCTAAATTTAAAGTTATAGATATTATCGGTCGTCCTTTAAAATTATATCGATTTGTCACAACACACGAAGCATTAGTTAAAGAAGTGAAACGTTTATTAACACGTGTAGGGTTAGATGAAAGTTTCTTATATCGATATCCACATGAATTATCGGGTGGTCAACGTCAGCGTGTTAGTATTGCACGTGCCATTGCCATTAAACCTAAATTATTAATCTGCGATGAAGCGGTGTCTGCATTAGATGTTTCAATACAAAAGGATATCATTCAATTACTGAAACAACTTCAAGATGATTTAGGAATGACATATATATTTATTACACATGATATGGGTGTAATTAAAGACATGTGTGATCGTGTTGCAGTTATGCAATATGGAACAATTGTAGAAGTAAATGATGTTGAAAGTATTATTGAAAGACCACAAGAGACATATACTAGAAATTTAATATCACACGTTCCAGTGATACCTCATTGATAAGTTAACATAAAAATTAAAAGCACGACTCGGTTCAGCTAATTCTGACCGGGTCGTGCTTTACTTATAACAATCATTTAATTTAACAGGAGGTCATATTGAATCATTGTTACGTATAAATGGGATAAAGTATGAATTCATGGGAATAAAATTACAAATCTGAAATTTGTTTGCTTATAATCCAATTTTTATGATGCTTAAGTAAAATATTATGTTCTTTTAGTTCTTGAATAATATGTCCAGTTGTTTCACGTGAAATGCTAGCAAGATCACTAATCATTTGAATTGTTAAAAATGATTTGATTTCATAAAATTCATCGTTATCATAACCAATCATGTGACATAAGTAGATTAATAGCTTAGTCACACGTGCTTTTGCACTTTTAGAACTTAAAGCCATATGATATTCAATTTGTTGTCTTTGGTTCTCACATAACAATTGATAGATTCTAATAAACACTTTATCGTTATTTCTACAAAGGTATTCGATTAATTCAATAGGAATGGCAATCATAATACAGTCTGTGATAGCAGTACACATTTCATTAGTTGTTTTGTCTTGAAATAAATTGTGCATGGGGAACAATTGATCATCTTTATTTAAGAGTCTGTATACATCACCATTCATATTAAAATGTTCTCTCAGTATATAACCGTCGATGAGATAATATACATGAGTTAATTCATCAGAAGAATAGTAAATAACTTGTCCTTTATTGTATTGCCTAACAATGCATTCATTTTTATACGGTTGTAGAGCTACGGCAGGGATGTTTATAAATGCGGCTAAACGCTCAAGACACTGCTCACTACGATTTGTGATTAATGAATTGTCGATTGTTGTGTTTCTAGATTGGTTGATTGTCATAAACGCACCACCTTAGTGATTAATGCTTGATTTGTGTGCCAACTTGTCCTTTGAAAGCGTCATAAGCATGTTCTAAATTAGTAATAATCGCACGTCGGCCTTCACCGCTTTCAACAAAATCAATTGCTGCTTCAATTTTAGGGAGCATAGAACCTTCAGCAAATTTACCTGCTTTAGCATAGTCTTTTAAAGTTTCTACATTAACTTGTGTTAATGCCTCTTGGTTAGGTTGATTATAGTTGATATAAACATTTTCTACGTTCGTTAATATCATTAGCGTATTAGCATCGATGAGTTGTGCTAAGCGTTCGCTGGCAAAATCTTTATCTATTACAGCTTCCACACCTTCATATGTGTCATTTCGCTTAATAACTGGAATGCCGCCGCCACCACATGCAATGATGATGTTTTGATTTTCTACTAATGTACTAATGAGTTGATGCTCTAAAATAGACACTGGCAAAGGTGAAGGTACCACTTTACGGTAGCCACGTCCAGCATCTTCTTTATATGTTGATTCTGGATTGTCTTTTTGTAATTGATCAGCCTCTTCTTTAGTATAAAATGGTCCTATTGGTTTTGTAGGATTAGACATACGAGGATCATGTTCATCAATTTCTACACGTGTAATGACAGTACCTGCGCGTCGAGGGCTATTAATCTCTGAAAGCACTCTGTTTACTTCAGTTTCTATCCAAAAACCAATCATACCTTGTGTCATAGATCCACAAACATCAAGTGGCATGGCAGGTGTTTGCGGACTATCAGCTTTAGCCTGTTGAATTAACATACTACCAATTTGTGGTCCATTACCATGTGATATAACAATATCAGCGTCTGTATTGAATAAAGGTTTGAGCGCTTGCATTGTTGAACGTATTGCTTTTCTTTGTGCGTCAGCAGAACCATCATCAGTTTGAATGGCATTTCCGCCTAAGGCAATGACAATTTTGTTATCCATAAAGTTTCACTCCTTACTTAGAATACATCTACAGCACCAGTTATTAATCTGATAATACCGATGATTGCTAGAATTGTGATTAATACAAAGAATATATAATCTAATTTTGTTAAAGGTTTTTTATTATTTTTTTGAACGGTTTGGTAAACGAACAGTCCAGGAATATAGAGCAACATGGTTAATAATAAGTAGTCTATTCCCGCAGCATAAATCAACCAAATCGCATAAATAGAAGATATAATACCGATTACCCATTGTTTTGTTGTAGCACGATCCTTAGTTAAGTATGTGTATTTAACTTGATAGAAAGCACTAAACATATATGGTATAAGAATGGCACTAGATGCCAATGAAAAGGCAAATTGATATGCACTTTCTGTAAACAACATACTGATTAAGAAAATTTGTACTAGTATATTTGTGATTAATAAAGAGTTAACAGGTACTTTATTTTTGTTTTCCTTAGCAAACCATTTAGGAAATAGTCCGTCTTTGGCAACTACAAATGGTAACTCTCCAGCTAATAATGTCCATCCTAGCCATGCACCTAGAACTGAAATAATTAATCCTATATTGACTAGCACAGATCCCCAATGTCCGACAATATGTTCTAATACTGCTGCCATTGATGGGTTAGATAACTCAGAAATGTGGTTTTGTTGTATAACACCTTGTGCTAGTACTGTCATTAAGAAATAGATGACTAATACTGAAATTAAGCCAATAACGGTAGCAGTACCAACGTCTTTTTTACTTTTAGCACGACTTGAAAAGACAACCGCACCTTCTATACCTGTGAAGACCCATACAGTTACAAGCATGGTACTTTTCACTTGACCTAAAGTATCACCCCAACTGAACATACCAGTATCTCCAGATGTCATACCGAATAAACCTGCTTTAAATGTGTCAAAGTTGAAGACTGCTATCATACATACAATGACAAGTAAGATAGGGATTAATTTAGCTACAGTAACAATACTATTGATAAAGGCAGCTGTTTCTACTCCTTTTAAAATAAGGTAATGAACACCCCATAATAAGACAGAAGCTACGATAATACTTGGGAGTGTATTTCCGCCTTTGAAAATAGGGAAGAAGTTACCGACTGCTGACATTAATAATGTGGCATAAGCAACGTTACCTAGAAATGCTGCAAACCAATAGCCCCAAGCACTTGAAAATCCAATAAAATCACCGAACCCAGCTTGTGCATAACTATAAATACCACCATCTAAATCTTGTCTTTCATTTGTTAGATTTTGAAAGACAAAGGCTAGGGAAATCATACCAATTGCAGTAATGATCCAACCGATAGTAATAGCTAAACCACCTGCTTGGTTACCCATGTCAGAGATAATGTTAAATGCACCGCCACCAATCATTGAACCAATGACGAGGCCAATCAAGGAGGTTTTACTTAGTTTATTTGTATCTGATTCGCTCATGTGTCATTTCTCCTTTGAATAATTAAGCAGGTTCAGTTAGTGATACGTATTTGGATGTATAGTGATATGAGGATATCTTAACTAAACCTGCATGTACTTTTTTGCTAACTATCCAAGCGTAGCAGCCATTACAGCTTTAATGGTATGCATACGGTTTTCAGCTTGATCAAATACTTTAGAATGTTTACTTCTAAAGATTTCATCAGTGACTTCCATTTCAGATAAACCATAGTCATCTTTAATTTGTTGACCGTAAGTTGTATTTGTATCATGGAAAGCTGGTAAACAATGTAAGAAGATAGTACTGTCTTTACCAGTTTTATCGAACATTGCTTTATTGACTTGATAATCTTTTAATAAGTTAATACGCGATTCAAATTCACTTTCTTCACCCATAGATACCCATACATCTGTATAGATAACGTCTGCATCTTTAACGCCTTCATCAATATTATCTGTAATTGTTACAGAACCTCCGTCTTGTTTAGCACGTCTCTCAGCAATATCAACGTAGTCTTGAGAAGGGAAGAGTTCTTTTGGTGAGCAAATAGTTACATCTACACCTAGCATTGGACCTGCTACTAATAAAGAGTTTGCTACATTATTACGTCCGTCACCGACATATGTTAATTTAATTCCATCTAAATGACCGAAGTTTTCTTTAACTGTCATATAGTCTGCTAACATTTGAGTTGGATGCCATGCGTCAGTTAAACCATTCCATACAGGGACGCCAGAATATTTAGCTAAGTCTTCTACCATATCTTGTGAGAAACCACGGAATTCAATACCGTCGAACATTCTACCTAATACTTTCGCTGTATCTTCTACTGATTCTTTTTTACCTAATTGAATATCATTTTTTCCTAAAAATTCTGGATGTGCGCCTAGGTCGATTGATGCTACAGTGAATGCTGCACGAGTACGTGTAGAATTTTTTTCAAACAGTAGTGCAATATTTTTACCATCTAAATATCGATGTTGAATACCTTGTTTCTTATAATCTTTTAAAGTAATTGCAAAGTCGATTAAATCGCTAAATTCTTTCTTAGTAAAATCGTCTTCTTTTAATAAATGTCTACCTTTTAAGTTAAGTGGTTGTTGAATTTCTGACATGATTCATTCCTCATTTCTTTAAAAGTTTAGTAAGTCGTTTATATTGGTTTGGTTAAATGTCTTCTCTATAAAGTGGTTGGCTCATACATCTTGGGCCTCCACGTCCTCGAACTAGTTCACTACCAGTAATTTCGATTACTTTAATACCTTTGTCTCGTAATAATTGATTAGATACATAGTTTCTGTCATATGTGACAACTACACCTGGGCGAATAGTTAACGTATTAGAACCATCGTTCCATTGCTCACGTGCGCCATCAATAACATCTCCATTACCAGTTGGAATAAATTCAATATTATCGATGTTTAATGCATTTTCTAATGTTTCTTTTAATTTGCTAGAATGTGAGATTTTAATATCTTTGCCTTGTTCATCTTTTTCAATTGTAAAGATGTTCATATTATCTTCTTCTTTGAAAATAGCGGCATGCATTGTAAATTTGTCATAATCAATCATTGTAAATACAGTGTCTAAGTGCATGAATGTACGACTATTTGGAATTTCGATGGCAAGTACTTTAGTAAATGTAGATTTGTCATCAAATAAAATTTGTCTAGATAATCGTTCAATAGCTTGTGCAGAAGTACGTTCTGAAATACCTATTGCAAGGACGTCTTTAGACAAGATTAATTCGTCTCCACCTTCAATATTGAAAGGAGAGTTTCTATCTAACCAGACAGGAACATCATCATTTTTGAATCGAGGATGATATTTCAAGATGTATGTCATAAAGATAGATTCACGACGACGTGCTCGCCAGTACATACGGTTAATTGTCATTCCTCTACCAACAGAAGCTTGAGGGTCTCTTGTGAAGTAAAGGTTTGGCATTGGATCTAGATAGAAAGGATAACGATCGTCCATGTATTCTACTAGGTGGTTTGTTTCAAGTTGAATTTCTTCTTTACGTACACCAGCCATTACCTTTTCTACAAGTTCTTTATCATTTAAGTTAGCGAATAATTCTTTGATTTCATTCTCATGGCCAAGTACCGTCTTTTGAGATTCTTTTAAAATATCGTCAATGAATTGTTCACGTACAGATTTATCTGCGATTGCTTCAGCAGCTAAATCTTCTAAATAGACAACTTCAACACCTTCGTCTTTTAATACTTGTGCAAAACGGTCGTGTTCTTCTTGAGCAACTTTCAAATAAGGAATATCGTCAAATAACAATCCACTTAGATGATCAGGTACTAAATTCTCAAGTTCTTTACCTGGTCGTTTAAGTAATACCGTTTTTAATTTGCCGATTTCACTGTTTACGTGGATAGGTCCTTTTTCCATTGTTATTTCCTCCTTTGATTTAATACACCTAGAGTATAAAGCGCTTTCAAGTAATATCTTGAGAAAAAATTCACAAAGTTAATGTCTAAAACTTCATATAAAATATTTATTCAATGCAATATGATGATAAATTATGCATTATTTACGCATAAAACCTATATGTACATGTATATTCGATTAATATTATATAGCGTGATTAATATAATATTATTTTTTATTCGTTTGAATGTATTTATAGTCATGAAAGAGTAATTAATTATACATTTTAATAAACATTTTCAATATTGTTATAAAAAAGTTTATAATAAATGTTAATTATGAGAAAAACTTCACATATCATTGAAGGGAAATTTGTTATGGTAATTGGGACGTATTTTGTCTGTATTTTATAAAATATGCAGATAAAGGAGTATAAAATATGAAAAAAAGTAAACGATTAGATTTAATATCAACAATCGTTAAGGACAATGACATTCATTCGAAAGCTGAAATTGTAGATTATATCGATAAACATTTTGGTATTAAATATAGTGTGGCAACGATTGGAAGAGATTTAAATGAGTTGAAAATCTATAAAATGCCTTCTGCAAATAATGAGCGTTATTATCGTAAATTTAATGATAATGCTCAAAATGAAGCAAAAACAAAACTTATTAACTTATATAAAGAAGAAATTGAGAAGGTAACGATTAAAGATAATTATCTTATTATTAAAACGTCTCCCGGATTTGCACAAAGTGTGAATTTTTATATTGATCAAATGAATTTAAATGAAGTGTTAGGAACAGTGGGAGGCAATGATACAATACTCATCTTAGTTGAATCAACAGAACTTGCAGCGTTTGTTCATTATCAATTATTTGGAGAGACGTATAATAATGATATTATTTAAAATGAATAAGTATACAAAAAGCCATTTCTATTTTTAGTTGAAATAGAAGTGGCTTTTAACATATTTATTAGAATTTATTCATGTAATGCAAGATGCATTGTGTTGGTAAAATCTTTTACTGTTGATTGGTTTGCATGTCTCGCTTGATATGCAAGATGCTGATCAAAGTGTTGTTTATTCGAAGTGATATCAGTTAATACTTGATTTAATGTTTCCACATCAGACAAAGTGAATATATTTTCTGGTGCAATAAATGTACGTTGATGTATCACTTCGTCCCAAGCAAAGATGACATGTTGATGATGGAAAGCACGAGTAACAGCATTTTCAATTTCATTTCCTTGATTAATATCAAGATAAATATCACATCGTTGATATAGTGCTTCAAAAATATTTTTTGTAGCTGCCGGATATAGATGTACGTGATGATATTGGTCGAATGCCATTAATTTGGAAGACATCTCAGTCACAGCAGCAATGTGAAATTGTATATTTGGATGTGTAATAATTAAAGTCTCAAGTTGTGGAATATCATCAGAATTTGTCAGAATTAACGCATGATTTGAATATTGATTAGTTTTATTAAAATCATACAAATAACCAGATTGAAATACGCTTAAAGCTTGTTCTTGATTAAGTTGCGAAACGATAGTGTCATATTCTTTATAGTCAGGAATCATGACAGAGAATACACGTTGCAATGTATTATCAAGTAAGGACAACATATTTCCTGGGACATGGCCTTGACTATTTTCTTGCCAGAACAAGATACCTCTACCAGCTGTATTCATATGATGTAATACTAAGAAAGGTGTAGATAGTGAATTAATAATAATATCTGATAAATCGACTTGAATTTGTTGTAGATAGTATGTGATAAATTCGACTTTTGAAGCGAAGAAATGAGATTGACCTTGCCAATCTAAAACATAATCTCCAGTAACAAAGTTCTCATAAATCACTTCTTTACCTTCTCTTGTTAAATATTTCTTCAATATTGCTTTTTCTGCTAAATCATAAATCGTTTCCGCAAATTTAAAGCCATTCTTTGTATAATGATCTTCTGAACGTAGACGCCCTTTATCATCTAGCCATCTTACCCGACTAACAATCCTTGTCTTAAAGTGTGGACGATAAACGATTTCACCTCTAATATGACCCATATCTTTAATTTGAGCTGATTGACCATCACCGTTAATTTCCCAAAATGGGGGAACACTCACTTCGTTAAAGAATTTAGGACGATCATTATCATGAAGTTGATTAGCCGCAAAGAATTGATATGGGGATGTGACTTCATCAGGTAAGAATCCATCATCTTCGATACAAATAGTAAAATGTTGATTACCCGATAATTCTAATGTTTGGTGTAATAATTGTGTTGGTTGATTATAGTATTCAAATAAATTAATCATATAGCACCTCGTCGACTAAATGTTGCCATCTTTTAATCATTTCATTGGTCTCAAATGGCGTAGCAATATCATATGATTTCTGATGAGGGTCTTTGGGACCATTTTTAAAGTATTGAACTATTTTAGCAGCCATACGATCAGTAATCTCCTCAATGGACTCGTCTTTAGACGGTTTGTCTAGTAAGTAACCATTTTGACCATCTGCAATGAAAGTTGGATTTCCATAATTAACATTAAATCCAATCATACCTAATCCAGAACCAACAGCTTCCATAAGTGTTAATCCAAATCCTTCACTTTGTGAAGCAGATACAAATAATTCATATTGTGAATAAATGTCATCAAGATTAACGTGACCTCGTAAGTGAATAAAATCTTCAGCATGATAATCATGTATGATTTCTTGAATTTTATCACTTTCAGGACCATGACCATATATATCAAATTCCAATTGTGGAAAAGATTGTTTCGCTTTAATAACTGCGAGTGCAATCCAATCCACATGCTTTTCAGATGCTAATCGGGAAGCGGTTAGTATTGAGTATGGTTTACGATGTCCGTTCGGTAAACTTAATTGATTGAGACTTCCGACAGGTATTGTTCTGATACGAGGGCGGTCTGCAGTATAGTGACGAAACTGTTCAGACAATATTTGATTTTGTAGGTCTGTAGCAACGACATAGAAATCAATGTACTTTGCATTGGTAAATTGATATTCATAATAGTTATTCCATAATATATTAGTATCATCTGTGATATTATCACTGAAATGTTCAGCGTGTATGACGACACCTACATGACTTTCTCCTTTATTTTGTAGAACAGCTTGTCCAATGTCAGTGGCTCGGTCTAATATTACTATATCTTGATTAGTTAAATTTAGTTGTTGAATAAAATAAGCAACAAAGGATTCTTTACTATAAAAACGTGCATCTTTAAATATATAAGAACGCGCATCGCCATCTATGATTTCTTGATAAGCAATAGTGCCATTTTCATTATAGAATTGTCGCATATATAGTTTCGCATAGTTGTCATAAGGTGCGTAGTATTCAGAAAAGACACGCACATAGCTATAGAAATCTTTACGAATAAGCATACCATTAACTACAAATTCAGCACGATCAACATAAGATTCATTTGCATTTTTCATATAACAAGTCACAAAAGTTTGTGATTGATGATCTAAATAAAGACGTTGGATTTTACCTTGAGCATCTACTTCAATTCGTGTAATGGTATTTCCAATATCATGTTTGAGCTGTTCTAAAGTATACGTCGTAGGGGCGATTGGAATATCTGTAAAATATTGATACATCCAAATAACTTCGCTATCTTTAAATCCTAAATTTTGTGTTAACGTTTGTATGTTTTCTGATGAAATAAAGTCTAAAAATATGAATTTTGCATCATCTTTTAAGTGGCGAAGCATTTTGGCACGATAACTTTGGGCATATTCAACACCACTACTCGCCCAACCTATACCAAAGTTGATATTATATATTGTCATCAATAGACCTCCTTTCTATGGGAAATGAATTGTTAAGTCATTATTTTTTTGTTGATCGATTATACTTAAACATAAGTTTCTAATAATTCTATGTTTAATGATATCTTCCATTTGTTTGAATGAATCTAAGGCTACTTTGTGATATTCAAAAATGGAATTTCGCTGACCTTTTTGACGTTGATTTACGTTTGATTTTAATTGTTGTAAGTAATCTACTTGCTCTATCCATGCAGAATCTATCGCTTTGAGTACTGATTTTCTAAGAAATTGTTGGAATAACTCCTCATCATTTATCTTATTTTTATTTAGTATTAGTTGGTGGTTAAATTGAGAAATTAATAAGTCGATAATGGCTTCATAATCATGGTTGTGAATTTCAAAATCATCTTTATTAAAGCTAAAACTTAAGTTTTTATAAATATATTTGGTGATGTCGTTTTCAGTTATATTTTTATAATTTTTAAAGTGATGATTGAATACGTCTCGTGCAATACTATCATAGTCTAATGTATCTAAATGTTCACTTTCTAATATGCGATTACGTTCGCTATAAATTAACTGACGTTGTGTACTAATACTTTTCTCAAATTCATTTGCAGCTTCACGTGCTTTCATTCCTTCTTCTTCAGAAATGCGTTGAGCCTTTTTAACGATGCGCTTGATTTTGTTATTAAAAGTAGGGCTATCAGATAGATAGTCTGTATCTTGTTTCATTAATGTTGGATTGTCTTTTAATTTTGAATCACTCCAACGTTGTACTAGGTAATCATCTAAAGAGATAAAAATTTGTGATTGTCCTGGGTCACCTTGTCGTCCAGCACGTCCTCTTAATTGTCTATCTACACGACTATTTTCCATATGTTCATTAATTAATACGGTTAGACCACCAAGAGCATGTACATCTTTTGAAAGTTTGATATCGGTACCTCTACCAGCCATGCTTGTTGCAACGGTTACCGCACTTAATTGACCTGCTTCAGCAATCATTTGTGCTTCACGAGCAACGTTTTGTGCAATTAATAGGTTATTTGGAATATGACGACTAAATAATTCAGTTGAAAAGTATTCTGCTGCCTCTGCAGTTCGTGTAATCAGAAGGACAGGTCGTTGTTCTTTATGATAATTAATCACTTCTTCTAATATGGCATCATTTTTAATGTCTTCATTAACAAATACTCTATCAGCCAAGTCTTCTCTTATAACTGGTCTGGAAGTTGGAATTTGGATAACAATTTTTGAATATAAATCGAAAAATTCTTTTTCAGCTAGTTTCCCAGTTGCTGTCATCCCTGAAAATCGTTGAAACTGCATAAACAGATTTTGGAAGGTGATAGTTGCCATGACACTCATATCATCTGAAATATCTAAGTTTTCTTTTGCTTCTAATGCTTGATTGAGTCCGGCTTGCATTTTTGTACCTGGTAGCATACGACCTGTTATACGGTCGATCAGCATAATTTCGCCATCCATAACAATATAATCTAGATTAATATCAAACAGGTATTTAGCACGTAAGGAAAGGTTAATATTCCTTACTAAATCTAAATATGGACCTCCATATATATTTGGTACATTAAAGTAAGTATTTGCTTTTTCAATGCCTTCTTCAGTTAGCCAAATTTCACGTTTGGTCTTTTTCATTTTAAAGTCTTTATCTTCTTCAAGTGTTGCGACGAATGCTTTAACTATTTCGAATAGGTTAGATTGAACTCTTGGTGCACCAGAGATGACTAGTGGTGTTTGAGCTGCATCTAATATGATTGAATCTACTTCATCAATGATGCCAAAGTATAATTCAGGTAAAAATTTACTTTCTTTAGTATCTGCTAAGTTATCGATTAAATAATCAAACCCTAAATTTCCGTTGGTAGTATAAATAATATCATGGTTATATAACGCTTGCTTCTCTTGGTTAGATATAGGACCTTGAGGATTCTCTATAAATCCCAATGATGCAGTGAGACCTAGCCATTCATACAACGGTTTCATTTCTAAATAGTCACGTTTTGCTAAGTAATCATTAGTTGTAATAAGAAAAACAGAATTGCCTGATAAGGCGTTTAAGTATAAAGGCATGGTAGCCGTTAATGTTTTACCTTCACCAGTTTGCATTTCAGAAATATTGCCCTGGTGCATCACAATGGCACCTAATACTTGGACGTCTTTATGATACATACCTAATACACGTTGTGAAGCTTCACGTATAACGGCATAGGCTTCTGGTAATAAATCATCGAGTGTATTCTGTTTACTATTTAAACGCTGTTTAAAATCTAGTGTTTTTTGTTGTAATTGGCTGTCAGTGAGTTGCTTCATTTCTTCACTATAGTTATTGATTTGATTCAACAATTTGTATAGTTTTTTTAGTCTAATATGGTTAATGGCGGTATTTACATTGAGATTCATAGTTATCCTCCTTTCATTTAGTGATATTGCGAAGATTAATTATAATCACTATTCATACGAGTATGTCGCATAATTTGATTGACCAATGTCACGTTTTGATGTGATTGTGAAGTCTGATTGTCATTGTTATTATCATTAATATTTTCTTGAGGTTCCTTTGGAGAATCACTCATCTCGGTTGCATGGTCTAATTCGGTTAATATAATATTTTTAAATTTAAGATGATGACATGCTGCGTTCATAAGTCGAATGTCATAACTATATGCTTCATTAGGATATTTAAATTCACTTTCATCTTCTTTGATAATGACTTGTTCAAGTTGAGTGCCATTCTTTAAATAAAAAGTCACAATAACATACACACTATGCTCAGGAACTGCTGCGATATTTAACGAAATATGATAATGATAGCCCCTTTTTAACATGGGAAGTTTAGGCGGATGTCCATCTTTATCAAATAACGTTGAAGGTTCCCATAAATTGATTTGCAATCCTGAGGGCATCAATTGGTTCTCATAATATGTGTAATTATCATGGAATTGTATTATAGCGCCGTGTTGATAAGTATGACGTGTTACTTTTCGCCATCTTACTTCTAATCTTTGATTATTCTGCATGACTGTCTCTCCCAAAATGATCTTTAAGTAATATATGGTAAAAGTTCATAAACCAATTAACTACGGTAGGTGTGTCATCATTATGTCGTCCTGGCACAGCTTTATTCATTAAATGAACATTCTGTTGACTGAATATAGGTAACAAGTCTTCAAACGCAGATTGATCATAGTCATCGTTTTCCATATAGGTGATTGCAATAGTTGTATCACTAATATGACTATTGGAAAAAACGTTCCAAAATTTATTATCTAATTGTTTTATATGATTTATTTCATTTGAGTCAGACAATTGATAGTTAGATGATAGGGCGATATCTAAAGAAGTTTCGAAATCATTAGGTCGCAATAACTTCATATTTTCCGCAATTGTACCAACATTGACTAATGGTTTTCCGACATTAATACCTTTAGGATTTAACTGTGCACCATAATATAAAGCGCCAAAAGAACCCATGGATAATCCTGATAAGATTAAATCACTTTTATTGAAACCGAGTTGATTTAATGTATCGTTAATGACTTGTTTTATACCATTTTCATAAGTTTCAGATCCTAAATAGAATGCGCCACCTTGAATACGTGGATCACTGACTAATAAGAAGGGTGCACCTAGTTGTTGCATTAGGTAGAAAGCTTCAAACCCCTCTGCTTCACGATAACCACTAAAATAAACATTAAGCGGTGGCTTAAAATCACCAGGATTAAAGTAATAAAAGAATTCTTCTCGCTTTTCATCAACAAAACGTTCGCTACCTAGAAGGAGATGACCAAATTCAATATGTGACAGACGTTTATGAACTGCACCAATATGAATAGTGCCATTGCCTTTCGCTTTGACGGACGTTGAAATATATGCAGAGTACGGTCGACGTCTTAAATAAAGTGGTTCCTTAAGTTCCTCTTCACTCAGCACAAATGTTTCAAGTATACCTTCTTCTGGATTAAATGATACTAGTCTGAAAGTATACTCTAATGTTACGTCGCCTTCAGTATGAAATTCTGGCCATACTTCTATGACTTTATCTTTATCATAAATAAGATTTTGTTGCCAATTAAGAATAGGTATGAAATGGTCACCAAAATCACCTTGGAATTGTATTTCTTTATTTCCAAAGTAAGTCACATTTATATGTTTGGGCGAAAACACATGGGTAAGAGCAGGACTAACCTTATCCCCATATTGCCCAGGAAATGAAATCGACAATAGTTTATCGTGTAATTCATCAGTTGTATTGTAATGAATAGGGCGGATAAGATATTTTTGTACTAAATCTAATTCTTCATATCCACTTGGCCAATAAATTTCATCTACAAGCGTATTATAAGGACGACTAACAATGTTAATTAAGTTAGCTAAATGATCAGTTAAATTGGTTTGGATAAAGACTAGATCGAATTGTCCATTCTCTTCAACAATTTCCTCAATACTTTCAATATAGTTACTTTCAAATTCGAACAACTTCGGATCAAAGTAATCCCAAGATACTTCTGGACTATGGTTAAATAAATGTTCTAAATCAGAACCACCAATTTGTAATGCTTTAAATTTTCGTGGCATTATTTCTCACCTTCTAAAAATCGATCAAGTTGTTGGATAATATGACCAGATCCTAAGTCATTAATCATATTAGTGTTATAAGTGTAAGCGTGATTCCAATGCTTTAATGTACTTAAAAAGTAATCTAATGCAAATGGAACATCATCATATTGATGAATGATATAGCCATTTTCAAGATGTATGACATAACTACCTTGATGAATATTGATTTGAGGAATTCTAACACTGATACTTGAAATTTGTAAGTATAAATTAGGTTCATCACTTAAATCTATCACAATTCTTAGACGTGATAATAGTTTAATCAAATCCTCTTCAAATGGGACTGATTGAATTTGAATCAGTTCTTCAAATTCCTCAGGTTCTTTTGCTTGTACTAATTCTGATTTGGCAAGGTCATTGTCATCAGATTCATTATAGCTTTCGTTAACATCATTAATTAAATTCAATAACCATTGCTCAAGTTGCGTAGCATCCTTTTTAGTTAAAATGATTAATCTGTATGATGTATGGCGTTTAAGATACGTAATTATATGATGTAATACGTTTTGTAAATCATTATCATTCATGTCATCTATCCAAAGACCAATGTAAGTTTCATTTAGTTGACTACTAAGATTGGATAATGTTTGAGTATCGAAAGGGGTGAGTCTTAATATTTCAGGACTTAATGATTGATTCGTAATTAGATTTTTCAATGCTTTTTCATTTTCTTTAGTATCAACAATCCATTTATTACTGTGAGCCATAGTTTGAATAAAGGATTCATCAATTGTATGATTTCGTTTATTAAAAACGGAATAACATACACGAACGTCAGGTCTGATAGTGTTGAATATTTTATTATGCAAAGTATTTGATGCGACAATAAGTTGATCGTTCGAATTCATTTCATCATTACAGTATGCATTAAAACGTTCTTCGATTAACTCAACCATTGATGGATAGGAATTTGAATTGAACTTATATTGGTGGTTGTACATAACTTCAACATGGTTTGTTTCGAGATTCTCGCGTAGAATCACGTCACCAGAAGCGGTTAGATAATCTTGAAATGCCTCTTTACCTTCTGAGTAATAACGTATAGCACTTAAATAACCACGTTCATCGAATATATATCTGCGTACACGTATACTGTTTTCATAATCATCTACTACTATTAGATAGCCATCTTGATTGAAATAAATGCGAGATTCATAGTTATCTTTCATAGCTTGTATTAAATAAGGTGAATAAAAGAATTCTGTATTCTCAGGCCACTCTAAATCTTCAAATTGAAATGATCGAGATGGTAGTTGATCGAAATCTTGAATCTCATCAAATAGTGACCAAACATTCGCTTCATATAAATCATATTTATGCAAAAATAAACGCAAATTTGGGTTAAAACTTAAATGTAAAAGTTTGAAAGGTTCGTCGTTTTTTTCGTGCATAGACATTAAACTAATAGAATCATCAAATTCAATCATTGCACTTTTTAAGTAAAATGGCTGGTTAAGATTACGCCACCATTTATCTCCGTTGTACCAAGCTGGAACAAAATATTTCATACCTTACTCCTTACCAATATTTGTTTAAAAATGATTTGTATTTATCAAAATATAAATATGTTCGTATTGTTTCTACAATATTAATCGTAATGTAAATCAAAATAATAAATTGAGTGAATATCGAAATTTGTGCTGAAATACCAGATATAAAAATCGAACTGATTAAAGGTAAACTAATAATAAATCCAATGACAAATGCACCAATTGCACTAATTCGCTTAGCTCTATGATTTAAATAATGTTGGGTCATTTTACCAGGATAAATACCTTCAAAATAGTTACCACTTTTCTGGAAATCTTTAGCTATACGTTTCACATTTAACATCATTCTTGATAAACAATAATTTAAAACAATGAGCATCACAATGAAAATAATAACGCCTAATGGATTATCCAATTCCAAAAATGAAGGACGATATTTAGCATTACCCGTTATCCATCTACCAGCTAAATGGACTAATACGCCTACTAAGAAAAATAATGAAAAGTTAAACATGATTGAGATACTTCCAGCGGGATTTAACTTCCAAGAAACGTAAGTATCCTTTTGAGACGTACTAATATTCATAATATCTTTATAAATCATGTGATATTCAATTAACTCTATAAATAATAAAAGTACAAGTACGACAAAAAGCATAATGCCACCTATGATTATAGTTATTCCATCAATATGCTCGAATTGTTTATTTTGAAAAATAGATTTAATAATACTTGCTAGTACAATAGGCGTCGGCCCAGCAATTCCATAAACTGTATTTTGATCAGCTAACCATACAAGTAACATTGTTCCTGTTAATAGGATAAGTAACAATAAAGCAAAGTTTGCATGATATATCATACCTTTATTAATATACTCGCTTAAAATGAAATAGCCTTGGATAATGGCTAATAAAATAGTGAAAAAGCGTTCTTTGTAACTACGTTCTAGTCGAGTTTGTTTTTGACCTTTTTCAATATCTCTATAAGAGAGTAAAGTCATGATAATCATTGTAGTTAACCATGGACTTAAACCTAATGAGAATAGATTTAGAGTTGTAATATCGCCACCAACATTTGAAATGGCTAGATTCAGAAAACCTTGTGAATGTGGTGATGATTTCATGTCAGCAATTTTAATATTACTGCCCAATATGTATATGAAAATAATCATTAGGGTGAAAAGAATCCGTTTATATAAAATTTTATATTCAATATTTTTAATGTTTTTGAAGTTCATCTTATTTCCCATAATAATCCTCTTCTTAAAATGATTATAAAGAGGCAAAAGCGCTCATTATTTAGTAGTCATTAAAGTACTTTGAAATAATAATGCTTTCGCCTCTATTTTATTTTACTTAGTTATTTTTATCTTCTTTACGATCTTTTTTATCTTTTCTAGATTTTCTAAATATAGCAAGACCAAAAATCAATGACAATAGTCCAGATAATAATCCTTTAGATTGGTTATCATTTTCACCAGTATCAGGTAATGCTTCTGAATCATCTTTAGTATTGTGATGTTGTGTTTCAGATGATTGATGTGTCGGATCAATGATATTTGCCTCACTAGATGATGTACTCATGCTTGGTGAGTTAGATTGTGATGTACTATCTGATGTTGATGTACTCATACTTTGACTTTGAGATGTAGATGCACTTTCACTTGGTCTAATAGACGTAGATATTGATGTGCTAGTACTAGTTGAGTTACTACCGCTCATTGAATGACTGAATGAGTCACTATGACTTGGTGTTTCAGACGAACTATGGCTATTGCTTGCTGATCTACTATCGCTAGCTGAATCACTATGGCTTGTTGGTTCAGACGTTGATGTACTAGCACTTGTTGAATCACTGAATGACGTACTATTTGTATGGCTTTGTGACTGACTTATAGATGTTGATGTTGAAGTACTATCAGACGTTGAAGTGCTTGCACTATCGCTTATAGACGTGCTCGTACTATCACTCGTAGATGTACTGTCAGAGATCGAAGTACTTGTACTAGTAGAGTCGCTTATGGAAGTACTCATACTATTAGATGTGGAAGTACTATCTGAAACAAAAGTGCTTGTACTGTCGCTAGTAGACGTACTTGTGCTGATAGATGAGCTTTCACTTATAGACATACTAGTTGAAGTACTAGAACTATCAGAAAGTGACGTACTTGTGCTAGTTGAGCCACTTAGAGAAGTGCTTGTGCTGCCAGAAAGCGATGTGCTTGTGCTAGTAGAACCACTCAATGAAGTGCTTGTACTGTCAGAAAGTGACGTGCTCGTGCTAGTAGAATCGCTCAATGACGTGCTTGTACTGTCAGAAAGTGACGTACTCGTGCTAGTCGAACCGCTTAGAGAAGTGCTCGTGCTCTCTGATGTTGAAGTACTTACACTTGTAGAGCCACTTAGAGAAGTGCTCGTGCTGCCAGAAAGCGATGTACTTGTGCTAGTAGAACCACTCAATGAAGTACTAGTGCTATCAGAAAGTGACGTACTTGTACTAGTAGAATCGCTCAATGACGTGCTTGTACTGTCAGAAAGTGACGTGCTCGTGCTAGTAGAACCGCTTAGAGAAGTGCTCGTGCTATCAGACGTTGAAGTACTTGCACTTGTAGAACCACTCAATGACGTGCTTGTACTATCCGAAGTAGAAATACTTGTACTAGTCGAACCACTCAATGACGTGCTCGTACTGTCA
>ENA-ORXC01000119-ORXC01000119.1-marine-metagenome-genome-assembly--contig:-NODE-119-length-82756-cov-64.795123_pt1 | contig 82756 bp, 78 predicted proteins | sample MGYA00237865_ERZ511478 | MGnify/ENA metagenome assembly ERZ511478
TTTGACCAAGAGCTTAATCTTGTGGGGACAAATGCACATACGGCAAGCAAGCCTTTTTTATATAACACGGTAAACCCATATTATAATTTTAAAGAGAAGAAAGATGCACTGCTCAAGGAGAAGTCTACGTGGTTTGGGAGAAAGTGGTCTAACGAGCATATGGTGCAAATACAAGGTGAAGATTACTGGATAACTCTAGACCCTGCAGCAGATTTACAACTAGGTTATGAAACCGATGATGCAAAAATTAATGACTTTACATATAACAACACCAGAGCTGTTTATCTGCAAGGAGGGCTTGGTAAGAAGATAAATTTCTTTGCAGCCGTGTATGAGAGTCAAGGGCGTTTCCCAAGATATTTTGACGCCATAGCTAGGTCATTACGACCAGATGGAGGAAACCCAGCTGTTATACCGGGAAGAGGTATTGCAAAGGAGGGTACAAATGGAGACCTTGATTATCCGGTTGCAGAGGGATATGTGTCATACACACCGTCTAAGTATTTTAATATACAGCTAGGGCACGGTAAGCAATTTATAGGAGATGGGTATAGATCATTGTTACTTAGTGATAATGCCAGTTACTTTCCTTACTTAAAACTCAATACTACATTCTGGAAGTTTAAGTATACAAATACTTGGACCTCGCTGCGTGACGTGCGACCAGAGGTAACTGCAGATGGTGCTTTCCGTACAAAGTATATGAGCAATCACTATCTAAGCTGGAATGTCTCAAAACGATTAAACGTAGGTCTCTTTGAGTCTGTAATATGGGAAAATGAAAATGGTAGAGGTTTTGATTTTAATTTCTTAAACCCAGTAATTTTTTACAGAGCCATTGAGTTTTCTACAGGATCAAGAGGAGGAAATGCACTTATAGGTCTTACAGGTAAATACAAGGTAAATGACCGAGTAAACGTGTACGGGCAGATTGTAATTGACGAATTTTCGGCGGGAGATGTTTTTAATGGTAGCCAGAGTTATAAAAATAAGCAAGGTTTTCAGCTAGGAGCAAAGTATTATGACGCCTTTGGAATTAAAAATCTTACACTACAAGGTGAGTATAATCAAGTGAGACCATATGTGTACTCTAATAATGAGATACAGCTCAACTATGGTCACACTAACCAGTCACTAGCACATCAATGGGGAGCAAACTTTAAGGAGCTCATAGGTATTGCTAGATATGAGCGTGATCGCTGGTATGGAACTGCAAAGCTCATTGTAGGTGCTCGTGGAGTTGAGATAGGTGATATAAACGAGGTGTATTATGGAGGTAGCATTTATGGTAATGATGAGAATAGACCCTCAGATAACGGGATTGCATTTTTTCAAGGAAACAAGGTGACAAGTTTTTATGGAGATGTAGAGCTAGGGTATCTCATAAACCCAGCTACCAATCTAAAAGTATATGTAAACCCAATATATCGCTCTCAAACGGCAGATGTTCAAGAAGCGCCACTTGGAATTGATACTAAAACACTATGGTTTAATGTAGGTTTTAGAACAGATCTCTTTAACTGGTATTACGATTACTAGATAAATAGATAGTACATACTATTTGAATAAGAGTGCTCGTTATTTGTAAAGGCGAGAAACTACTTTATCAATCCATTGTGCTATGTTATCCAAAATCAACCTTCTCTGGGTGGTTGTCGCTGTGCTTCTTGTCTCTTGTGCTCAAAAAAAGGAGTGTCATAATACACAACGCAACCCAATACTTGCCTCAAATATTTACTCTAGCAAAGCGTATCAAGCAGAGCTGTATAGACTTATAAAAGAAAGCCCAGATGTAGATTACTACTATGAGATGAGGGAAGAGATTTTTGGTCAAGTGTATCTTGTCGTGAGTGCATATGGAGATGCTTTTTGTGGTAAGCTCTGCCTAGTCATCTCAGAAGAGGATGCTTCTCGCATAGCCATAGACGCTAGTAAAGGTTATCAAGGCGCGCAGCTTATAGGTCTAAAGTATAAAAAGAAAGAAACTGCTTATGCCTTATCGAGTCTCGTGTATGACTCTATGGAATATCTAGTAGATTGATCTTACTTAAAATTACCTATGTGCCATAGTATACCTGAGGGATCGTGTAAAAAGAACTCGCGTCCCCAGTCATTATTTACAATATTAGAGAGCTTTACATTTTTAAATCGCTCACTAAGTTGCAATGAGTGTAGGTGTGAGAGATACTCATCAAGCTGTATTACTTCTAAAAAGAGCATTGTATTATCTACCCAGTCTTTTACATAAGCATCTTGTAAATAAAAGCCAAAGCCTTCTCGTGTAAACAGTGTCATATCTGGAGAGATCATACGTTCTTCAAATCCAATGGTTTTGTAAAAGGCACTTGAGGTTTTAAAGTCTTTTGAGCCTATAAAAGGCCTTATGGATTTGATGTGTATCTCTGAGCTCATATGCGTTTAGTTTTCATTCGTTTCTGACTCTTGCAAAATGCTTTTGTAAACTGTACTTCTAAATTTTGGTCCAGAGATAAAATCTTTTGCTGTTTCTGCATCTGTAAAAAACGGACTGGTTATAGACTCCATTGCGCTAACCTCTTCTAAAGATACATTGTTTTGAGCAGCTTTTTTTACCTCACTATATACGGCAACGAGCATATCGTGATATTTCTGATAGTCTGCCTTTGTTGCGAGTGACCCGTGTCCAGGGATGATTTTTGTGTCATTATTGATGAGCATCAATCCTTTTTTTGCAGCGGCAATATCACCTTCTATGCTTCCGCCTCTGTTTATATCTATAAAGGGGAATCGCCCGTTAAAGAACGTATCGCCAGTGTGAAGTACGTTACTTTGTGCAAAATAGACTAAAGCATCACCATCTGTATGTGCATTGTGCACGTGTGTTAAAAAAACATCATCTCCATTTTGATAGAAGGTTGCATCCTCACTAAAGGTGATTACTGGTAGTCCTGCATTTGCAGTATTTTCATTTTCTGATAGTCTTTTGCGCACATTGTCGTGTGCAACAATCATTGCGCCGGCCGCCTCAAAATTTGCATTACCACCACTGTGATCACCGTGAAAGTGTGTGTTTACAAGAAACTTTACAGGTTGTGGTGAGATGGTTTTTATAGCTGCGGTAATTTTATCACTAAGCGGTGCAAACTGGTCATCTATCATAAAGACACCATCTTCTCCGGTAGATATGCCTATGTTTCCGCCGGCACCTTGTAGCATATATATGTGGTCTGACACTTCTTTTACGGTAATTTCTACATTATCAAAGCGCCCTTGAGCTGCACTAAGTGTGGTGTATAATAAGATGATTGATAGTGCAAAGTACTTCATAATAGCAGATCTTTTTTTTGATGTAGTCGCAAGTTATTAATTACGCTTTCGCGAAAGCGCAATTTTAACAATCCCTTGTGTAAAGCTTTCATTTTTTATGAGTTGTACAGATTGCTTTTGTGAGGTATCTTTGCACGACAAAAATTAAAGCAAAAATTACAGTCTTTGAGCGACGTTGCAGTACATACAGAAACCTATTCGGCTTGGTACGATTTTAAGGAAATCACAAAGATGCGCTTATCTATAAGTGTTGTCTTTTCTAGTGTTGCTGGTTACTTTCTTGCGGCAGATACTATAGACTGGCTTGTAGTGGCACTCTTGTCTGTAGGTGGTTACTTTATGGTAGGAGCCTCTAATGCTTATAACCAGGTGCTAGAGCGAGATCTTGATGCACTTATGGATCGTACTAAAAACAGACCCGTAGCCTCTGGGCGTATGTCTGTAAGTACGGCGCTTGCAATAGCAATACTATTTACCATATTAGGTCTAGGTACGTTGTGGTACATAAACCCACAGACAGCAATGTTTGGTGGGATTTCTATTTTTATGTATGTACTATTATACACGCCACTTAAGACTAAAACGCCATTATCTGTTTTTGTAGGAGCCTTTCCAGGTGCGATACCGTATATGCTGGGTTGGGTAGCTGCGACAAATGATTTTGGTATAGAGCCAGGTACACTGTTTATGATACAGTTTTTCTGGCAATTTCCTCACTTTTGGGCAATAGGGTGGTTTCTTTTTGATGACTATAAAAAAGGAGGCTTTGCTATGTTACCTACGGGTAAACGCGATAAGGGTACGGCCTTGCAGATTGTGCTATACACGGTCTGGACGGTACTTATCTCACTTGTTCCTGCCTTTGGGGTAACGGGAGATTTATTTTTATCACCTATATCTGCCATTGTAGTGGGAGCTTTAGGATTATTTATGCTGTACTGGGCAATAAAATTGTACCAGAACAGAGATGCAAAAACAGCCAAACGACTAATGCTTTCAAGTGTAACGTATATTACACTACTTCAGATAGTTTTTGTAGTAGATAAATTTTTAAGATAGATGGATTATACTCAAGGAGGAGAACGATTAAAAGAAGAGCGTGCAAAAAAGCAAATGCTCTGGTTTGGAATAATAAGTTTATGTATGACCTTTGGAGGGCTTACAAGTGCTTACATTGTGAGTATGGAGCGTCGCGACTGGCTAGAAACTTATGATTTTCCACAAGCACTTATCATATCTACAGTGCTTATTGTGATAAGTAGTGTGACCATACACTTTGCAAAAAATGCAATAATTAATAACAAAAAGGGGCTGGGTACGGCGCTATTGTTAATCACTTTTTTACTAGGCTTAGGTTTTGTGGCTTCACAATTTGCTGGTTTTGCATCATTTCAAGAGCAAGGCTTTTATTTTACAGGAGCTTCTAGTAATATTACCACGACATTTTTATTTTTAATTATAGCGGTTCACATCGCACACGTAGTAGCTGGATTTATTGCTCTTTTGGTAGTGATTATTAATCATTTAAGAGGTAAGTATTCGGCAGAGAGCCATTTAGGATTGTCGCTAGGAGTCACGTTTTGGCACTTTTTAGACATTTTATGGGTCTTTTTATTTGTGTTATTATTTGTGACAAAATAGAGATTGTAAGAACGCTTTCGCGAAAGCGTATCTAAAACCATTATAAATCGGAGTCTGAGTGTTGAATTCCGAATAGAAAATACTTATTTTTGCAACCATTAAATTAACCAATTCTTACGAATGGACACGACTGTGACACATAATAACTCTGAGGAAGGAACTTGGAGTGGTGGAAATCAACCACTAAAAGCGAGCTACGGAAAACTAATGATGTGGTTTTTTATCGTATCTGATGCATTAACCTTTTCTGGGTTTCTTGCGGCTTACGGTTTTTCAAGATTTAAATTTATTGATGCTTGGCCTATAGCAGATGAGGTTTTTACCCACGTACCTTTTGTACACGGTAACTTCCCTATGATCTATGTTGCCTTTATGACATTTGTTTTAATTATGTCTTCTGTAACTATGGTACTTGCTGTAGATGCAGGTCATCACTTAAAACATAAGAGTGTAGCATTCTATATGTTCTTAACGATTATAGGAGGTATTATCTTCGTAGGGTCACAAGGATGGGAGTGGGCAACTTTTATTAAGGGAGACTTTGGAGCAGTAGAGACTAAGGGTGGTAAGATCCTTCAGTTTGTAGATACAGAAGGTAACCGTCTTGCCCTTGCAGACTTTGCTATTGAGCAGGCTAGCGAGCGTGAGCAACACTTAGGTAAAAACGGTATTTGGTATGATCAAGAGGCTACACCTACAACATACTCTATAGAGGAGGTAAAAGCAGGATTTGCTGCTACGCCTAATGCACTTATACGTATACAAACACTTACAGAAGATGGTGAGAAAACGGTACTCTCTAGAGAAGCGTCACTTGCTAAGCTTAACAAAGATGGTAAGCAAGTAGTAGAGGGAGCAAACCTTATACACAACGAGTATGGAGCGCCACTATTTGCAGATTTCTTTTTCTTTATTACAGGTTTTCACGGTTTCCACGTATTTTCTGGGGTACTAATTAATATCATTATTTTCTTTAATGTGGTGTTAGGTACTTACGAGAGAAGAGGACACTATGAGATGGTTGAAAAGGTTGGGTTATACTGGCACTTTGTAGACCTTGTATGGGTATTTGTATTTACATTCTTCTACCTAGTTTAATTTACCACGCAGACAGTTATATATTATGGCACACGAACATAAACTTGCAATATTTAGAGGAACTTTAAAGTTCAAAAATAACATTCAGAAAATCTGGGGTGTACTTATATTTTTAACCTTAGTAACAGCTGTAGAGGTTGTACTAGGTATCTATAAGCCAGAATTCTTAATAGAAACTACATTTATAAGAATGAAGCTTCTTAACTGGATCTTCATTATACTTACTATAGTTAAGGCTTACTATATCACTTGGGACTTTATGCATATGCGTGATGAGGTTAAGGGATTAAGAAGAGCTGTAGTTTGGACAGGTATATTCCTTATTTGCTACTTAGTATTTATACTACTTACAGAGGGAGATTACATCTTTGAGGTTTACAACAACGGTTTCCAGAGTTGGGATTTTTAAGAATCAAACAGTATTTATAAAGCGACTTTCGAGTCGCTTTTTTTATGCGTTTTAATTCCGCTTTCGCGAAAGCGTTATTTCATAAAAATTGAAAAGAATACCTCGCTCTATTCCCATCTGGGATTTATCTTTGTAATTATGAAAAAGAAACTCGTTCTGGTATCGCTTTTTGTCTTACCTATAGTTGCTTACCTCTTCTTTGCATCTGGAGTGTATAACTTTGCAAACTTGCCACTTGTTACAGAAAAGGTGGAAGATGTAAGCCGTTATGTAAGTCAAGAATACAAAGTTGTGCAAACGGCAGAGGTACCACTCACATTAAATAACCATATTACACTGGTAGGTTACCTAGGTGATGGTTTAATGCAAAATGAAGGATATACCGCAAACCTTAATTTGATGATCTTTAAATACTTTGAGAGGTATGATGATTTTCAAATGGTACTCTTTGTAAATAAAGGCAGTGAAGAGGTGGTAGAAGCTCTTAAAACAGAGCTTGCTCGTATTTTTGATACCTCAAAAATGCGTTTTGTAGTTGCAACAAAGGAGCAAACGGCAGCACATTTTAAATCACTTGACACAGGTTTATCTATGATGAGTGATGGAGGTCACCCTAATGTGTTCTTGATTGATAAAGCATTATCACTACGCTCTGGTCACGAAGACAAAAAAGCAAATGCTTATGGCTATGATTTTACGCAAGCTGTAGAGATGGGATACCTTAAGGATGATATTAAAATATTACTAGCCGAGTATAGACTAGCGCTTAAGAAAAATAACAATGCGAGTCCTAAGATAGAACAACGCAGAGATTAACAGTCGTTTATAGATTTTTAAAACAAATGAGAAAAAACACCTACATAGGCATCGCGGCCATCGTATTAATTTTTGGAATTATTGTAATCCCAAAAATATACAAGCGCCTCGCAAATGATGATGTATCTCGCGGCGGAAGAATGCACCAAGAAGGTGGTGTGCCTATAGAAGATGCACCAGATGGTCTTGTGTATATTACTCAAAATGGTGTAGATCGTAAAGTGCCGCCTTTTAAGTTTGTAAATCAAGATAACGATACCATAAGCAATGCAGATTATAAGGGTAAAGTATATCTAGTGGAGTTTTTCTTTACAAGGTGTACAGATATCTGTATCCCTATGAGTCATAACCTGCAGGCTATAGCAAAGAAGTTTGAAGGTCGTGATGATTTTGGAATTGCCTCATTCTCTATAGATCCAGAGCACGACCAGCCAGAGGTGCTTAAACAATATCAACAAGATTATGGGGTAACTAACCCTAACTGGCATTTTATGACAGGTGATAGATCTGTGATACGCAAGTTGTCTAATGAAGGTTTTTACCTAGCAACAAATGAAGAAGGAGATGAGACAGATTTATATCACTCGGGACTTTTTGCACTTGTAGATCAAAACGGTTTTATAAGATCTAGACTGGACCCTTATGGAAACCCAAAGCCATATTACCGTGGTTTTGTACCTATGGATAAAGTCGTTCCAGAAGGAGGCGAAACATCAGAAGTAGATATCTTAATAGAAGACATAAATAAATTATTAAAATAGTATGAGTACCCAAAACCCCACCGAAAAGAAATACAGAAACTGGATTATTATACTCTCTGTAGTGATACCCGTAGCTGTCGCTGTGCTTTTTACCATCAAGCTCAAAGATTTTGGATTAGATGTAGAACCACTTACCTTTTTGCCACCTATCTACGCTGGTATTAATGGGCTTACGGCACTTGTACTTATTCTTGCAGTAAGAGCTATAAAAAATGGTAATAGAGCAACACACGAGCGATTAATGAAGACTGCCATAGGTCTGTCTGTACTTTTTCTTTTAATGTATGTGGCATACCATATGACGTCAGACTCTACATCATACGGTGGTGAAGGTTTTATAAGATATGTATACTTCTTTATACTTATCACACACATCGCACTATCTATTATTATCATTCCGCTTGTACTATTCACCTATGTTCGTGCGCTTGCAGAGCGATTTGATAAGCATAAAAAACTTGCTCGCATCACATACCCTATATGGTTATATGTTGCCATAACTGGCGTGATCGTTTACCTTATGATATCTCCATACTACGTGCACTAGATGAAATATATTAAGTACATCACTATTGTAATTGTTTTTTGTTGCGCTTTCGCGAAAGCGGACTTACAAGCAACCACCACTGCCGCAACCACACAGTGTGCAATGTGTCGCGCCGTTCTTGAGTCTGAAGAAGATAATAGTACTGCAAAGGGAATAAACAACGGTATCAAGTATCTAATGGTGATACCATACATCTTAGTAGGAGGCGTATTTTACTTTATTTATAAGTCAAAAAAGAAGGTCCCTGCCGAGAATGGGGAAGATGAATAATCAATAGTTCTCTCCATATATTTTCATCTTTTGTGATAAGGTTTTATTCTTTAACAAAACCTTAGTACAACTGGACTAAACCCAGCCGTAATTTGCGTGTCTCATAACAGAACCAAATTATCAAAGAGATGAAATATTTATTTACCCTCACCTTACTTGCATTTACTACGCTAGTGTTTGCACAGAGACCAGAGGGAGGAAGACCAGATGTAACTATCACTGGTAAAGTACTAGAGGCAGATACTAACGTGCCACTAGAGTATGCAACGGTATCATTTACAAATAGTGAAGGTAAAGTCGTTACTGGAGGAATCACAGACCCAAACGGAAACTATAGTATAGAAGTAGCTGCTGGAGTATATGATGTAAAATTTGAGTTTATCTCTTTTGAGACCAAAGTTCTACCTGGTCAAAAGCTATTTAAAAGCACAACGCTACCTACACAAGCACTGGCAATAGACTCACAATCACTAGATGAAGTAATTGTACGTGCCGAAACTACAGAGGTGCAAGTGAGACTAGATAAAAAAATATATAACATAGGTAAAGATCTTACTACAAGTGGTGCCACGGTAAGTGACGCTTTGAGTAATGTGCCTTCTGTTACGGTAGATGTAGATGGGGCAATCGCGTTACGTGGTAATGAAAACGTGCGTATCCTTATTAATGGTCGTCCATCTGCTATTGCAGGTTTTGGCTCTGTGGATGCATTGAGCCAGCTCCCGGCAGATGCTATTGAGCGTGTAGAAGTAATCACATCACCATCTGCACGTTATGATGCAGAGGGTACTGCGGGTATACTTAATATCATACTAAGAAAAGAAAAAACACTAGGTCTTAATGGATCTATACAAACTAATGTGGGTGATCCAGAACGTTATGGTATCACAGGTAATATAAACCTACGTACAGACAAGTTTAATATCTTTAATACAACGGGCTATAGCAAACGTACATCGCCGGGTAATGCATTTTTTGAAAACAGATTCCTTTCTGATGATGTGACAAATCCTCTTATAGAAGAAACAAGAGAATTTGATAGAAACCGTGGTGGTTTCAACACTAACCTAGGGATAGAATACTTCTTAACAGAAAAGACTTCTGTTACCGCTAGCGGATTTTTAAGACTAAGCGATAACTCTTCTGGAACAGATAACTTTACAGATGAGTTTGATACAAACGGTGACCTTGCTATCTCTAGAACACGTCTAGAGCGCGAGGTAGAAGATGATAAAACCTACCAGTTGTCTTTAAACTCTATTACAAAATTTGATGAGAGCGGTCACGAGCTTACCTCTGCATTTCAATATGCAGTAAATGAAGAAACAGAACTTTCTACCATTACAGAGTTTAACACCTTCCCAATGGATGTAACCCTTCCTGCAGAAGATATTACTCAAATAGAAGATCAAACAGAGTACCTTGCACAGGTAGATTATGTAAGACCTATAGGAGAGAATGCCCAGTTTGAGTTTGGTTACAGAGGTAATTTTGAAGAAACAGTTACAGATTATACACTACTAGAACAAGAAGAAGCCGGCGGCGCTTTTATACGTGATGATGGTCTTTCTAATATCTTCACATATAAGGAGGATGTACACGCTATATACACACAGTATGGTAATAAATTTGGGGACTTCTCATTTTTAGCCGGTCTGCGTTATGAGAATACAAGACAGAGGGGTACAGTAGATGCTATTGTAGAAGATAGCGACCTAGGTACTAATCTTGATTTTGATAATAAAACAGATGGTTTATTTCCTACACTTAACTTAACCTATGAGTTTAACGATCGTGAGAACCTTACACTAGGTTATAATAGAAGGATAAACAGACCTAGAGGGCGTTTTATAAACCCTTTCCCATCACGTTCTAGTGAGGCAAACATTTTTCAAGGTAATCCAGATCTCGTACCATCATTTGCAAGTGCATATGATATAGGATATTTAAAAAGATGGGATAAAGTAACACTTACTTCATCTATCTATTATCAGTATGAGACAGACTCTTTTGAGCGTATACAAGAAGATACAGGACTAGTCACTGCAAACGGAATTCCTATTATTAGAACCCTGCCTATTAACTTGAGCACAAACCAGCGATATGGAGCAGAGATGGGCGTTCTTTATAACCCAAAAAAATGGTTACGTCTTAACTTTAGTGCAAACGCATTTTTATTTGAAACAGAGGGTGAGTTTAATGGTGTAGATTATGGGGCAAGTAACTTTAGCTTCTTTACAAGAGGTAGTGCAAAAGTGACATTGCCGTATAAAATAGACTGGCAAACTAATGTGTTTTATAGAGGGCCACGTAACAATGCTCAAACGGAAACAAAAGGATTCTTGTTTACCAACCTCGCTTTTAGTAAAGACATTCTTAATGATAATGCTACAATAGCATTTAACGTAAGTGACGTATTTAACTCAAGTAAGAGACAATCATTAACTCAAACAGATTCCTTTGTGAGTGATAGTGAGTTTCAGTTTAGAGTGCGTTCATTTAACCTAGCATTTACATACCGTTTTAATCAGAAAAAACAACGATCAAGAGGTAACCGCGGTGGCGGTGATGATGACGGTGATTTTGAAGGATAATTGTTATTAATAGATTAAGATGTTAGAAAAATCTCCCGTGTTTATCGGGAGATTTTTTTTGTTACGCTTTCGCGAAAGCGTATATAAAACCCATAAAAAAGGGCGATTATATAAATCGCCCTTAAAGAAATTGAGTTAGTGATTCTAAAAAGTTACAGCTATTTTTCCTCTTATGAAGAAGGGTGTGCCTGGTGTAAAGTGAATCTCTTCAACTGGGGTTGCCTCGTTAAAAAGTCTACTTTCTGTTGCAAATTGTGTTTCATTCCACTCAGTGTCAAATAGGTTTTCTATAATGATTCCATAAGTCCAGTTGTTTACTTTATAATTAAGATTCATATCTGTAATAAAGTAACCCTCTGCAATAATAGAGTTGTCTTCATTTGCAGCCCTGTCATCTATATATCTATACGCAAGAGAACCGGAAAAGGCTCCTAGGTTATCTACATTAATACCACCTACAGCTGTAAAATCTGGTGCGAGAGGGATTAAATCTTCTCCGTCTGGCTCATCTGTACTCCTAGCATAGGTGTAGTTTACATCTGAGTAAGCATATAACCAGTCGTTAAACTGGTAGCGAGCACCTAGTTCAACACCCACTCTACGAGAGCGACCGCTAGGTTCTACAATACCTGCATCACCTACATACACAAATTCTTGATCTAGAAAAAGACTCCATAGCGCTGCATTTACCACTAGCCTGCTTGCAGGTTTTATAATTGTACCTATGTCAATACCATAGGCAGCGGGTAATATATCTTCCCCTTCATTTGCCACAACGACACGCGTGTCATTAGAGTGGAAACCTACACCTGTTTTTAAGAAATATTGAAAGGTAGTAGAGGGTGTATAAATTACATTAAGCTTAGGGCTTACAGCAACTTTGTTTTCGCTACGGTTGTCATAAACCGGGCTAAGCTTGTTATTGTAATCAAATTTAAAATAATCCATACGTAGCGATGGGTTAATATTCCAGTTACCTTTTTTAAACTCGGCATTAAAAAATGCAAACGCATTAAGCTCATCTACATCGCCATAAGAAAGTCTTTCAAGCGTCTCACGACGATTTTTTGTGCGCGACAATTCAACATCATTTACGTCATCATATCTAAAGCCAGCACCAGCTTGATAATCTAGATCAAAACTAGCAAGTTCTTTCCCTTTTCTCTCAAAGGTGCTATTAACTCCCATTAGTAAACGATCTTCATATTGCTTTATCTGATCTCCGTTTATAGGATCTTCTAAAAAGAAGGTGAAATTTGAGAACAACTCAAAGTCATATTTAGATAAAAAAGCATTTGTGGTAAACGAGTCGTTTTCATTTAAGTTCTTGGTGTAGCTTAGAGACACATTACTGCGGCTTGTGTTGCCGCCCTCTGTGTCATCTATAGCTCCAAAACGATCTATTAACCCTGCGTCTACAGCGCGCTGTGGTATTTGTCCAGAAGCGTCCCATTTACTTTGGAAGTGCGATACGGTGAGGTCTAGCTTTTCTTCACCAGGGCGGTCATAAACGTACTTACTCATAAGGTTAATACGGTTGAAGTTTTGAGGTGAGTTTACAGGTCCATCGGTAAGATAAACTTCAGAGGCTAGGTATAGAGAATTATAATCACTATTAATAACAGGAAATAAGCCTGTAAAGCGTTGCGTATTAAACTGGCCAACTTCTAGCGTGACTTGGTTTTTTTCTAAAACATCTTTTAGCTTTAAATCAATATATCCAGCTGTTGCAAAATTACCTTGACTTGCAGTAAAAGGTCCTTTGCCAAATTCTATATTATTTATAGTTTCTGGTATGACAAAGTGTAGATCTGAGTACCCTTGGCCGTGAGCGTGAGATACCATATTTACGGGTAGTCCATCTACGCTAAGCGCGAGATCTGTACCGTGATCTATGTCAAAACCTCGTAAAAATATCTGTTCTGCCTTACCGCCACCGGCGTGTTGACCTATAATGAGGCCGGGTACTTTCCTTAAAATCTCTTGTGAGGACTTAACAGGGTTGTTTTTTACATCTATATCAACAATGCGACTTAGTTGATCTACTTCAGAAACTATCACAATTTGATCTAGAGAGACTGATGATGGTGTTAGTATTACTTGCAACGACGTTTGTTGATCTGTAATTACTTCAAGCAGGGTCTCGTGACCTATGCGTGAGAAGTATAACGAGTCGCCTTTTTTTGTGTTGGGTATGGCAAAATAACCTGTAGTGTTAGTATGACTATGTTGTCCAGAGGTTTTATTAAAAATGTTTACATCTTCTAGTGGAGACGAGTTAGTGTCTAATACGACACCTGTTATAGATTGCCCATATAACGGGATAATAAAGAGCATAGCAAATGCTCCAATAAGGAATTTCATATAATATAATTTGATAATTGAATTTAGAGAATGGCATATAGCTTCCCTAGTCCCGAGTGGGTTTAGAGATAAGCTTGATAAAAGGTAATTTATGCTTGTGGAGGCTCAAAAGGCAACCATCGTATAGAAGTATATGGTTTTAAAAGATAGTAGTAATTGTCCTTTTTGGTATGAGCTTGTAGATTTGAAGGCGTTGTGTATCTAGAGATAGATAATCTCTTATCTGTATTATAATTTTCTTTTTTTTGAGGAACTTCCTTATCTAAATCTGTGTTAAATAGCTTGACGAGTAAGTCTATGCTTTGATGGTTGTGTTGAGTATTATTTACTGTCAGATTAGAGTGCTCGTTATGATGGTGAGCACCGTGGTGTGCGCTTTGTGCTATAGCGTGCTCAATAGTGTGGGCCAGTTCTATAAAAGCCTTCTTTGTCGAAGAGACAAAACATATCACTGCAATGCACAAGGTTAATGCGGTTAGTGATTTTGATATGTGTTGCTTTTGTTTCAGAATGTTTGGTTGTTAATTATTGAATCTACGTTTATTTCTTAGGTAGGGTTTCATTTTAACAAAACCCTAACAAATTCAACTGTAACAGATAATCATCTGTATAGTCTATAAGACTATACACTACCGACGACTAACCAAAACAACCCGAAGTAGTCTTAACAAGAATTTCACAATTAGTGACAGATTATCTGTCTATATTGTCATAAAGTGCTGACTATGATAGAAATAAAAGATCTTCATAAATCGTATCAAATGGGGAGCAACTCGCTTCACGTTTTAAAAGGAATAGACTTTTCTGTAAAGGAGGGTGAGTTAGTTTCTATTATGGGTTCTTCAGGATCTGGTAAATCTACATTACTCAATATTCTAGGTATGCTAGATGAGGCAGACGAGGGAACATATAACCTAGATAATGTTCCCATAAAAAATCTGAATGAAAAGGTTGCCGCACAGTACAGAAACAAATTTCTAGGTTTCATTTTTCAGTCATTTAATCTTATCAATTATAAAAATGCGTTAGATAATGTCTCTATGCCGCTTTATTACCAAGGTATGAAGCGCGCAGAGCGAACAGATAGAGCTATGCATTACTTAGAAAAGGTAGGCCTTGCACAATGGGCAACACACCTGCCTAGTGAAATGTCTGGAGGTCAAAAACAAAGAGTTGCCATCGCGAGAGCACTAGCAAGTGACCCAAAAGTACTACTGGCAGATGAGCCTACGGGAGCACTCGATACAAAAACTTCTTACGAAGTAATGGATCTCATACAAGGTATAAATGATGAGGGTAAGACCATACTTGTGGTAACACACGAACCAGATATTGCAGAGATGACTAAGCGCATTGTAAATCTAAAGGACGGTCGCATCATAGATGACTCTGTTGTAAATCAAGTAAAAGCAAGTTTACATGTTTGATGTAGAGCGCTGGCAAGAAATATTTGAAACTATAGGTAAGAACAAGCTTCGCACCTTTCTCACTGGGCTATCTGTAGCTTCGGGTATTTTTATATTAGTCATTCTTCTAGGTTTTAGTACGGGTATTCAGAAAGGGGTAAAAACACAATTTGCTCAAGATGCAGAGAGCCGAGTAAATGTATGGACAGGTGTTACTACAAAAGAGTACGCAGGTCTCAATCCTGGCCGTCGTATCCAGATGCACAATAGTGATTTAGAAAATGTAGATCAAAAATTTGGCGAAGCAATAGAACATCAAACTGGTTTATACAATATCTGGGGAGGACTTGTTAACTACGGTAACGAAACAGGTAATTATAGAATAGAAGGCGCAAACTATGGACAGCAGTTTATTGAGAATGCTGGGCTATCTGCAGGTAGATTCTTGACTCAGAAGGATGAAGAAGAAGGTGTTAAAGTTGCCATCATAGGCCAGAAGGTAAAAAACGACCTTTTTAAAACAGAGCAAGCAGTAGGAGCAACTATTAAAATTATGGGTATAAACTTTCTAGTAGCGGGAGTATTTACAGACCCTGGAGGAGAGCGTGAGGAGTCTCGTATTTTTATACCACTCAGTACGGCACAACGCGTTTTTAATGCAGGAGACAAGTTAAGGTCTATGGCATTTACAGTAAAGATGTCTGATAATTTTGACGAAGCCGTAGCACTTTCGGCAGCAGTGAGTCAAGGTATAGAAGATGAGATTAAGTCTAGATATCAAATCTCACCAGATGATCGTAGCGCCGTACGCGTGCGTTATAATCTGGAAGAGGCACAAAAAATTTATAGCCTCATAGATACCATACGTATGGTGTTCTGGTTTGTAGGCATAGGTACAATTATAGCAGGCGTGGTAGGTGTAAGTAACATAATGCTCATCATTGTAAAAGAACGTACTAAGGAGATAGGTGTGCGCAAAGCACTAGGAGCATTACCAAGCTCTATAATCGGGATGATATTGCAAGAGTCTATTTTTATAACCGCAATAGCTGGCTTCTTAGGGCTGTTTTTAGGTGTTGGTTTATTAGAGTTAATAGGCCCACAGATAGATAGTGATTTCATCAAGTTTCCTCAGGTAGATTTTGTAACTGCGATGTCAACAGTAATTATTCTTATCGTAGCAGGAGCCCTTGCAGGTTACATACCAGCTAGAAGAGCGGCAAATATTAGACCTATAGAAGCACTAAGAGATGAGTAGTATGGAGAGTTATACCGCTTTCGCGAAAGCAAAAAAAGAATATAATGTTTAGTAAAGATCGTTGGAACGAAATACTAGAAGCACTTAACGCAAACAGGTTTAGAACCCTGCTTACGGCATTTGGCGTGTTTTGGGGTATACTGATTTTAGTATTACTACTAGCACTTACTAATGGGTTGAAGAATGGCGTTTCGGCAGATTTTGGTGACTTTGCCACAAACTCGATGTTTATGTGGTCACAAGGAACCTCGATGTCATATAAGGGTTTGCCTAAGGGACGTTATTTCAATTTTAAGCTAGAAGATGTAGACGTTTTACGGGAAAAGTACCCACAGTTAAAATACATCTCACCTCGAAATCAGCTAGGAGGTTATAATGGTGCAAATAATGTTACCTACAAGGAAAAAACAGGCGCTTATAGCGTTTACGGTGATTATCCAGAATTTATAAAACAGCAACCACAAGATATTACTTCTGGTCGCTACATCTCTTATTCTGATATAGAAGAGAAAAGAAAAATATGCATCATAGGTGAAGATGTTGTAAAGGGACTTTATGACAAAGGTGAAGAACCGCTTAATACCTATATTAAAATAAATGGTGTCAACTTCTTGGTAGTAGGGACATTTAAAGACCCAAAGAGTAGTGGAGATGCAGAGGAGTCTGCAAATACAATTTTTGTTCCTTTTACTACATTTTCGCAAGCTTTTAATCGTGCAGATAATGTAGGGTGGATGGCTATAACGGCTCACGACGGTACAAGTATCACCAGTATAAAAGAACAAGTTTTTACTACAATGAGGGAGCAGCGCTCTATTCATCCAGATGATAAAAGAGCCATAGGCCACTTTGACCTTGCCGAGGAGTTTGGTAGAGTGATGGGGCTATTCTCAATACTCACATTTGTAGGATACTTTGTGGGGTCTCTTGTACTGCTTTCTGGAGTGATAGGGATAAGTAACATTATGCTCATTGTAGTAAAAGAACGTACCAAAGAGATAGGAGTACGTCGCGCTCTAGGTGCAACTCCTTGGGAGATTAAATCTCAAATATTACAAGAGTCACTAGTACTCACCATAATATCCGGTATGGCAGGTATTGCCGTTGCTGCTGGATTTATATGGGTGATGAATAGTATACTAGATCAAGTAGGAAAAGTAGACAACTTTGCAAATCCTTCTGTAAATATTACAGTGATCTTTATCGCTCTCGCCATACTCATCATCTCTGGATTACTCGCTGGTTTTATACCTGCAACAAGAGCTATACAAATGAAACCAATAGACGCATTAAGAATAGAATAATACAATCCAATCATATAATAGAATGAAACGCACAGGAACCATTATCACGCTCGTACTAATCGCAGTATTTTTCTCCATAGGTATCTGGTATATCTACACAAAAGATAAGCAGGACCCAGTGGTGTATACCACAGAGCAAGCGACTAATCGTACAATTGTAAAGAAAACAGTTGCGACAGGAAGTATTGTCCCAAAAGAAGAGGTGCTCATAAAACCTAATATCTCAGGTATTATAAAAGAGGTATATGTAGAGGCTGGAGATAATATTAAGGCTGGAGACCTTATTGCCCAGATAGATGTAGTGCCTAACGTGTCATCACTCACTAATGCAAAAAATAATATTGCTGGAGCAAGAACTACTGTAGAGACAGCGAGACTAGCACTTGCAAATCAAAAGAGCATTTATGATAGGCAGAAAGCGCTTTTTGATAAAGGTGTTATCTCTGCAAATGATTTTGATAACATTAGAAATACTTATAACGCTGCAGAGCAAAGGCTCAAGCAAGAGCAGGTTAACCTGCGTAGCGCTTCTCAAAATTATGATATCATAAAAACGGGAACCACCAGTGGGCTAGGTAACGCAGCAACTACTCAAATACGATCTACTATTACAGGTATGATTCTGGACGTGCCAGTAAAGGCCGGTAACCAGGTGATAGAGGCAAATAACTTTAATGATGGTACTACAGTTGCTACGCTAGCAGATGTTGAAAAGATGATCTTTGAAGGTAAGGTAGACGAGAGCGAAGTGGGTAAAATAAAAGAAGATTTACCACTTGAGATTACGGTAGGAGCTATAGAAAATAAAGTTTTTGATGCTACGCTAGATTACATCGCACCAAAAGGCGTTGCCGAAAATGGAGCCATACAATTTGAAATAAAAGGAACCCTAGCAAAGAAGGATGATGATACCTTCATACGTGCAGGCTTGAGTGCAAATGCAAGTATTATTTTAGAAAAAGCAGAGGAGGTGCTTTCTATAAAAGAAGCACTTGTGCAGTATGATCCTAAAACTAAGAGCCCTTATGTTGAGGTAGCAACGGGAGATCAAGAGTTTGAGCGTCGTGATATTGAGGTAGGAGTAAGCGATGGGATTTTTGTAGAGGTAAAGAGCGGTATCACAGCAGAAGATAACATCAAAGTTTGGAACCAGCTTAAGGCACCAGCAGGATTTGGTGGTAGAGGGTAAATCCTTTGATTACTAGTGGTTAGGAGTTTCTTTAAGACGCTTTCGCGAAAGCGTAAACCTATACCCAAAAAAAATAATTAACAGTTTTTGTAACATATAACCGTTTCAATAGTCATATTGGACATCAATCAAGATTATGAAAAAAGCCATCTTATTTTGTATGACAGCGATACTAGCTCTTACTACCTACGGGCAGGAGAGAAAGTGGACACTTCAAGAATGCGTGCAATATGCGATAGATAATAATATCAATATTCAGCAAACTACGCTAGACCTTGAGTCGGCAGCAATAGATAGGTCTGATGCCATAGGTGCATTTTTACCTACTCTTAATGGTACTGCAAGTAATAGCTGGCAGACAGGTCTTACACAAAACGTACTTACAGGAGTACTAGAGTCGCAACAAACTCGTAACTCATCTTTTGGTGTAAGTTCTGGGGTGCGATTAATAAATGGTTTTAGAAATCATAAAGTACTAGACAGAGCAGAACTTTCTAAAATTGCAGCAGACTATAATATTGCAAAACTTAAGGATGATGTAGCACTTAACGTCGCTGTAGCATACCTACAAGTCTTACTGGCAAAGGAAAGCTTAAATGTAATTGTTACTCAAAACGCAGTAACGCAAGAGCAAATAGATCGCACACAAGAGCTGGTAGATGGAGGAGTATTACCTAGAGGAGATTTACTAGAGATACGTGCAACAAATGCAAGTGAGAGACAACGTATTGTTGCTTCCGAAAATTCAATAGCAATAGGACTTGTAAATCTAGCACAGCTACTTAATATATCAGATTTTGAAAATTTTGATATTGCAGAGGGAGATTATAGTGTGCAAGGGGAGAGTATACTTGACACGCAGCCAGAGGTGCTTATAAGCACTGCAAAAGACAATAGATATGATGTAAAAATCGCCGAGCAAAATGAGGCGATTGCACAAAAGGATCTTGAGATAAGCAAGACAGGACTATACCCTACACTAGATGCATTTTTTAATTATAATACTAGAGAGTCTAACAGAGCAAGTGGTTTTAATACGATTCTTGATCCAGATAATCCAGTTATAGATTCTGGTAACCCTATAGGAGTAGTAGGTGCTACGGGAGATGTAGTAACAAGCCTTACTCCTAATATTATAGGAGGTAATGAAGTAGGGCCTTTACCATTTGTAGAGCAGTTATATCTTAATGATGGTATCTCTTATGGTTTATCTTTGCGAGTTCCAGTTTTTAATGGATGGAGCACAAAAAATCAAATAAAACGTAGCAAGGTAAATGTAATGCGTGCAGAGTTTCAAAAGGAACTTGCAGAGCAAAATTTAAGAACGGCTGTTTACCAGGCTTATACAGATGCAAAAGCAGCAAAAGAGAGTTATGAAGCGGCAAATATTGCTGTAGAGTCGCAGGAGCTAGCATATCAATATGCAAAAGATAGGTACGATGTAGGGCTTACTAATGCTTTTGATTTTAGCCAGAGTAAATTACGTTATGATAACGCACAGATAGAACTTGCACGTTCTAAGTATGATTATATTTTCCGCATAAAGGTATTGGAGCTCTATTTTGGAGTGCCAGTTACCGAACTTAAATTCTAACCAAAATGAGTAAAAAAACACTTTTCATCTTACTAGGTATTGTTGCCATTGTAATTGTAGCATTAATAGCCGGCAAGAAATCTGGAGCGTTCGGTAAATCCGGAAACTTTAAATCTGTTGAAACTCAAAAAATTGAGAAAGCAACAATTATAGAGACAGTTGCAGCTACTGGTAAAATACAGCCAGAAATAGAAGTAAAGCTATCTTCAGAAGTATCTGGTGAGATTATAGACTTACCTATCAAAGAAGGTCAAGATGTAAAAAAAGGGGACTTGTTAGTAAGGATTAATCCAGACTTAGTGCAGGCAGCAGTGAGCCAGTCGCGAGCAGCTTTACAAAACAGTCGTGCTGGTCTTTCTCAGGCAGAAGCAAGTCTTAACCAGGCAAAACTCAACTTTGAACGTAACAAACCACTTTTTGATAAAGGTGTGATTTCAAAAGCAGATTTTGAACGTGCAGAGTCTGACTATCAGATAGCACAAGCTAATCGCCAGAGTGCCTTTTATAATGTGCAGAGTGTAGCTGCACAAGTAAAACAGGCTACAGATAACTTAGGACGTACATCTATTTTTGCACCACGTGATGGCACCATCTCTATGCTTAATGTTGAGCTAGGTGAGCGAGTAGTGGGAACAGCACAAATGGCAGGTACAGAAATTGTGCGCGTTGCAAACCTTCAAAATATGGAGGTAGAGGTAGACGTAAACGAAAATGATATCGTAAAAATTCAAGTAGGTGACTCTACCATCGTTGAGGTAGACGCATATCTCAAAAAGAAATTTTCGGGTATTGTAACAGAAATTGCAAACTCTGCGCAGTCTACACTTACTGCAGACCAGGTAACTAACTTTAAAGTAAAAGTGCGTATTCTAGAAGAATCTTACACAGACTTACTTGAGGGTAAAAGAGAAACATATTCACCTTTTAGACCAGGTATGACTGCAACGGTAGATATTATAACAAAAAAGCGTAGTGATATACTAGCAGCTCCTATAAGTGCCATTGTTGTAAAGAGCGATACGAGCTCAACAAAGCGTTCTACTCCAAAAACAAGTGACCTTACTTCAGATAAAAAATTTGAGTGTGTATTTATAAAAGATGGAGACACCGCAAAGCTCAAAGTTGTTACTACAGGTATACAAGATGATTCAAAAATAGAAATCCTCTCTGGCCTTGAAGAAGGAGATGAGATCATTACAGGGCCTTATAGCTTAGTGGCAAAGTCGCTCAAGACAGGTGATAAGGTAGAGCTAGAAAACCAAGAAGGAAAGAATACAGAAGAATAAAAGAATGACACACATATTATGTCTAGAGACAGCCACCACAAATTGTTCGGTGGCTTTGTCTATTAACGGAGAAGTCGTGATGATGCAGGAGGATAATGCAAAAAAGTATTCTCACGCAGAGCGCCTGCACACTTTTATAAAAGAAGTTTTAGATAAAGCAGGTGTTGCTCAAGAAAAACTAGATGCCATAGCGGTAAGTAAAGGCCCAGGGAGTTATACGGGACTGCGTATAGGAGTTTCGGCGGCAAAAGGTCTCTGTGCTGCGCTAGACATACCCTTAATTGCTGTAGAGACGCTTAGATCGCTTTCGCGAAAGCAAAATCTTACTCATAATGAGCTTGTGGTACCTATGCTAGACGCCCGCCGTATGGAAGTGTATAGCGCTATTTATGATAGTGAGGGCAATGTTATAAGAGGTACAGAAGCACAAATACTAGATGAAACCTCATTTACCGAATATTTAGATAAGAGCATTGTACATTTTATAGGTAATGGAGTTGAAAAATTTCAAGAAGTATGTACACACCCTAATGCGAGATTTGTAACTAATGAATTGCCAAGCGCTGCGCAAATGGCAGGTATTTCAAACCAAAAGTTTCAAGAAGGATTATTTGAAGACGTAGCTTATTTTGAACCTTATTACCTTAAAGATTTTATTGCTGGTAAGCCTAAGAAAAAATAAGCACAGTTTTATAAATGACAAACGCCCTTAATGTAAACATTAAGGGCGTTGTCATTATGAGGGACTTGATATTATGCCTCTTTCTGTATTTCAACAGCGTGAGGGTAAGGTATTTCAATTCCAGCTTTGTCAAGCTCGATTTTACAGTTTTCAATAGTTTGGAAGTACACATCCCAGTAGTTTTCTGGTGTTGCCCACGGGCGTACTTCATAGTTTACAGAACTCTCTGCAAGTTCACCCATATTTACAGATGGAGCAGGTACTTTAAGTACATTTTCTTGAGACTCCATAGCACGCATTAGGGCTTCTTTGGTAGCTTTAATATCTGCATCGTATGATACACCTATTGTAAGGTCTACACGTAGTTCTCCTAGCTCTGTATAGTTCTTTATGTTACCATTAGATAGTGCACCGTTAGGTAAGATAACTAGCTTATTACCTGGTGTAGATATTTTTGTAGTAAAGATTTGAATCTCTGTCACAACACCTATTTCGCCTTGAGCTTCTATAAGATCTCCTACTTTAAAAGGTTTGAAAAGTATTAAAAGTACACCTCCAGCAAAGTTAGATAATGATCCTTGTAGAGCAAGACCTACAGCAAGACCAGCAGCAGCAAGTATCGCTGCAAAAGAAGCGGTGTCTATACCTAATTGACCTAAAATAGCAATGATAAGAAGTACTAGCAATATGGTTCTTACTAGGTTAGACAAGAACTTTTCTAGGGTCTTGTCCATATTTTTATTCTTCTCGAGCATTTTTTTGAAAACTTTCATAAGTTTTCCAATAACCCATTTACCTACAATCCATATAACAACGGCCATAAGTATTTTAAGCCCGTATTCTGATCCTTTTTCGATAGCTAGATCAATCCATTTTTGATAGTCTTCCATTACAATGTTTTTAGTTTAAGTTGTTTGATACTTTAAAACTAAAAAAAACGCTCATAATAAAAATTATGAGCGCGTTATATTCTTGTAATTATTTAATAATGAGCATAGGTCTATGCTTCTGTGTCTTTCATCTATAATTATTCTTGTTTGTATAGATGCACATCACGTTGTGGGTACGGTATTGTGATGCCTTGAGCCTCTAGTCTTTCTTTACCTTCTTCAAGCACGGTCCATCGTAAGTTCCAAAAATCATCTATATGTGCCCAATATCTTAATGAGAGATTAACGCTGCTATCGCCTAGCTCTGCAAGGACAATCATAGGGGCTTTGCCTTCTTCTTGTATTACGGTCTCTTGCTCATTTACGAGTTCTAAGAGAATGTTTTTTGCAAGCTTCACATCGTCATCATAACCTATTCCAAAAGTAAGGGCTTCTCTACGTATACCTTCTTCTGTAAAGTTTACAATGGTTTCATTAGATAATTGTCCGTTAGGGATGATAGCAAGTTGGTTCCCAAAAGTATTGAGCTTGGTTTGGAAAATTGAAATTTCCTTTACAGTTCCTTCTTGTCCTTGGGCTTTTATAAAATCTCCTACTTTAAATGGTCTAAGTAGTAATATAAGTACACCACCAGCAAAGTTTGCAAGTGACCCTTGTAGCGCAAGACCTATAGCAAGACCCGCGGCACCTATAATCGCAACAAGCGATGTAGTTTTTACTCCTAGTTGAGTGATTACAGTAACAAAAAGTATAATTTTAAGCGTCCAGTTTATGAGGTCTTGTGCAAACTTTTCTAGGGTAGGGTCATAATCCTTTCTTTGGAAAAATTTACGAGTAAAACGTTTAATAAGACGTATGATCCAGAGACCTACAAATAGGAGTATAATAGCACTTATAAACCCTGGGATAAATGCCCATATCCAGTTTGCGGCACGCTTTATATATTCTTCGTACTGACTTAACGTACTTAGGGGGTCTTTCATAACAATGTATTTTTTACAAAGTTGAAGATAAGCCCTAAGGTTCTATAAAATGTGGGGATAAACTTCTGTTAAAGTTCTATGAGTTTTAAGGCTTCCTTAACTGTTTTTACTGGTAGTTTACAAGCATTGTTAACACAGACATAAATTAATGTTTCACCCTCTAGATACCTGCCTTCAAAAATTTCTTGTTTGCTAGCGGTAGTAGTGGCGGCAATTAATTTATTTGGCAAATATTCTTGCTCTAATTCTGCGAGAATGTTTTGAGCATCTGGCCCTACCACTACAAGCTCATAATAAGGCTTTGTGTAGTTGAGCATAAGGTCCATCCAGTTAGAAAAACTAGTAGGGCTTTGTGTGAAGTTAGGCTGCATATTATTGAGCATAGCAGCTGCGGTATCTGTATATGTTTTGTCTAGATAATAGTGTGATAGGGTAAAAATGTTTTTTGCCATTATCGAGTTTGATGACGGGATCACATTATCATAAAACTCAGTATTTCTAGAAGACAGTGTAGGGTCTTCATTTGAGGTGAAAAAGAAGAGTTTATTTTCTGCGTTTTGAAAGTGAGTAAACGTATAGTCTGTTAGACTTTTTGCCTTCGCTAGCCATTGCTCATCCATAGTGACCTCAAAAAGGGCAATAAAAGCATCTATAGTTGCAGCATAATCTTCAAGGTATGCGTTTATAGTGCTCTTGCCATCTTTATAGGTTCTATTGAGCCCCCCATCTTTACGAAGCAGATTGTCTACCACAAAATTTGCATTCTTAAGAGCTGCGTCAAGAAATTCCTTTTCGTCAAACACGCGGTAGGCGTCTACATAACCTTTGGTCATTAAGCCATTCCAAGAGGTGAGAATTTTGTCATCTAGGCGCGGTTTTTCTTTTTTGCTTTCGCGAAAGCGTAATAAATCCTCACGCCACTTACTTTTTTTAGTAGTAAGTTCTTCTAGCGAAATCTGGTGCTCCTTTATAAAATCTGTGTCTAGATCTTGCCTTATAAGCACATAGTGATCATTCTCCCACTTACCGTAATCATTGATGTTGTAATAAGCGCTAAAGAGTTCAAAATCATCTCCTACAAGGTTCTTAAGCTCCTCTTCTGTCCATACATAATAAGCACCTTCTTCTAGCTCACCGTCTGGGGTAAGGCTGTCTGCATCTAGCGCGCTGTAAAAACCTCCCTGAGCAGTGGTCATCTCTCGTTTTATAAACTCGAGTGTCTCATACACGGTTTCTTTATAAAGCGGATTTTTAGTCTTTAAGTAAGCGTTTGAGTATAGACTTACGAGCTGAGCGTTATCATATAGCATTTTTTCAAAGTGGGGGATATGCCATTTTGTGTCAACACTATACCTCGCAAAGCCACCACCCACTTGATCATTTACCCCGCCAAAGGCGATTTGCTCTAGTGTGGTATTTACATACTCAAGTATCTCGTCATCATTATTTTGATGTGCGTAGCGCAGTAAGAATTCATAATTATTAGGCATCATAAACTTTGGCGCTCTGTTGAGACCACCTTGACGTGTGTCCCATTGTCGTGACCACTTCTCAATAGATGTTTGGAGTGTATCTATAACAAAGCTGGGTTTATTAGGGTTAGGTGTTACAAGGTCCATTTGTGCAAGACCCGTACCTAGCTTATCTGCATACTCCACCAGCTTGTTAGGGTCTGATGTGTAGATGTCTGCAACTTGCCCTAGCGCGTTGAGCCAGTCTTCTTTTGAAAAATAAGTGCCACCCCATACTGGTCTTCCATCTGGCAATGCTATAGCATTAAGAGGCCAGCCACCGCGACCTGTCATAAGCTGTACAGCATTCATATATACATTATCTACATCTGGTCTTTCCTCGCGGTCTACTTTTATGTTTATAAAATTTTCATTCATAAATTGAGCGACCAGAGTATCTTCAAAGCTCTCGTGCTCCATCACGTGACACCAGTGACACGATGAGTACCCTATACTTACGAGTATGAGCTTGTTTTCTTTTTTTGCTTGAGCGAGCGTTTCGTCGTTCCAGGCTTTCCAGTCTACAGGGTTGTGGGCGTGTTGTAAAAGGTAAGGACTTGTTTCTTTTATAAGGTCGTTTGTATAATCGTGTTGCATAGTGGTGTCGGTTTTCCCCTCACAGCTTGTAATGAGAATCGCAGTAATAAAGGCAAGTACAGGGATATGTAATTTCATAAGGTAAAAATACAAACAAAAAAAGTCCCACTTTAGAGCGGGACCTTATATAGCTCTTTAAAAAGCCTCTTATTATTTTACTTCAAAAGTAATCTTACAGTTCATACGGTATTCTCTTATTTTTCCGTCGTCGCCTACTACACAGTTTTGCTCATTTACATATAAAGAGCGGATGTTTTTTATAGACTTGCTTGCGTGCTTAAGTGCGTTTTCTGCTGCGTTTTCCCAGCTTTTTTCTGAACTTGCTAATACTTCTATTACTTTTAATACTGCCATTTTATTGGTTTTAAGAATTAATAAATTGTTGTTTTCCTTAAAGTTAAGCAATATGTTAGTAATAAGAGTGCGAGGTGTTTAGAATATTAAGATTAGTCTAATTGTGAGTTACAACGTGAGTTTGTGCAGATTGCCGTCATTTTTTTAATTTTATCAATAAAAAATGCAATAGGCCTGAGTAGATAAAATAAGCATTTACCAACCTCCAGAAGCGCCACCGCCGCCAAAGCCGCCACCGCCAAAACCTCCCCCGAAGCCACCGCCGCCTCCAAAGCTGCCGCCACCTCCAAAGGAACCGCCACCGCCGCCAAAACCGCCGCGCCCCATATTACTGAGTATAATAACGTCTAGTAGTGAGCCAGTTCTTCTAGTACCATTACCACCGTCACGACCACCACCACGGTGATTGTTTCGACTTATGATAATCAATATGATGACAAAGAAGATAAACATTAAGATAGGTTGTATGGGGAAATTACTATCCTCTGGTCGAGAGCCTGTAAAATTACCCTGCAACCCTTGAAAAATTGCATCTGTACCTTGGTCTAGACCTGCATAAAAATTACCCTGTTTAAATTGCGGAATCATTATGCGATTTATGATTTGCTCTGCGTCACGATCTGAGATAATACCCTCAATACCATAGCCAGTATTGATATCAATCTTTCGGTCGTCTTTTGCTAGGAGTATAAGAATCCCATTGTCTTCATCTGCCTGGCCTATTCCCCATTTTTGTCCCCATTTTGCACCTAGCATATCGAGACCTTCACCGTTTGATGATGAGATTACAGCAACTACAATTTGTGTTGAGGTGGTATCACTATACTTAATAAGTTTACGTTCTAAAGCATTTTTTTGACCTTCAGAGAGTAAACCTATGTAGTCATAAACAGCATCTGGATTTGCCTTGGTGGGTTTATCTGGTATTGTGTATTGTGCAACTGCCGTCATACTCACAATACAGAGAAGAAGTGTGAGTACGCTTTCGCGAAAGCGGAATCCCATAAAAAAATCTTTTTCTAGCATTAAGAAGTCGTTATTTCGTCTGGAAGTTCATTTACATCTCCGTGCTCCCACGGAAAGTATTGTGCAAGCTTTTCACCAGCACAGCGCACCCCATCTATAAGTCCATCACGGAAGTTGTCTTGCTTAAACTGAGCAATTATTTTGTCTTTTGTAGACTCCCAGAAGTCTGCAGGGACCTTGTTATTAATTCCCTTGTCGCCACAAATGGCAAGTTTATGATCATCTACAGCTACATAAATGAGCACGCCGTTTTCATCTTTAGTATTGTCCATTTTAAGTAGGTGAAATAACTCTTGAGCACGCACTAGAGCATCCTTTTTAGAATGATGCTCTAGGTGCACTCTTATTTCTCCAGAGGTCTGTTGCTCAGACTCGCGTATGGCCTTAATGATAGCCTGCTCATCTTCTTTGCTTAAAAAGTCTTCTACCGTAGATGCCATCTAGCTTCCAAAATCAAATTCTACATTTGGAGCATCTTCAGATCCAGCGTCTGCCTCAAAGTAATCCATCTCTGCAAAGTTCCCTATAAATGAGTTTATCACGTTATTAGGAAACGTTTTAAGGTGTTTGTTATATGGTTTTACCGTCTCGTTAAATCTGTTACGTTCCACGTTTATGCGGTTTTCTGTACGCTCAAGTTCGTTTATGAGTTCTTTAAAGTTTTCATTTGCCTTGAGGTCTGGGTAACGCTCAAAAACGGCAAGTAATCTAGATAGGGCAGAGGTAAGTCCTTGCTGCGCTTGTTGAAACTGCTTGAGTTGTGCTGGTGTAATGTTAGAAGGATCTATTTGAATAGAGGTAGCTTTAGATCTTGCTTCTGTTACTTTTATAAGTGTAGACTGCTCAAACTCTGCATATCCTTTTGCAGTGTTTACAATGTTAGGTATCAGGTCTGCTCTACGCTGGTATGAGCTTTCAACATTTGCCCACTGTGAAGTTGCATTTTCTTGTAAGTCAATTGCGGTGTTGTAAAATTTAGGCCCTACCATAAATCCTACGATGGCTATAAGAGCGATAATGGCAATGACAGCAATAAGTCCTTTTTTCATAATATAATACTGGTTTTGATTGTTAGTTGTCTTATAGTAGTATTTGTTACACACTACCATTCTAGTAGCAAGGTACTAATTTATGTAACTATTAAGGATAAGGTTTTGTTAAGAGGGCCTAGTCATAACATTTTATGTATGATTTTTGCACTCTTATCGACTTAATGAATAAATTGTTTATGACCTTAAAACTAATACACATACTCGGCTCTATGGGATTGCTCGGTGTTTTTACCGGACTATACCATCTCGTTTATGGAGATTATGCTGTGATGAGTTTTTGCGCTGTGTTAGTAAGTACACTATTTATCATACTCGCTATAATAGATATAGCAAGGCAGTCTAGAGGTCACCTTTAATCTCTAGTAACTGCGCCTTTACGCCTTCTAGCTTGCGTATAATGTCAAAGTTGCTCAAGATCTCCTTTTTTCCTTCCTTAAGATGGATTTTTGCGCCTTCTAGTGTAAAGCCGCGCTCTTTTACTAAGTGATAGATAAGCTCTAAATTCTTAATGTCACTTGGAGTAAACTTACGAGTGCCACGCGCATTCTTTTTAGGTTGAAGCACGTCAAACTCTTTCTCCCAGAAGCGCAGGAGCGATGCGTTTACATCAAAGGCCTTTGCAACCTCACCTATACTATAATATCGCTTTTCTGGAAGATCTATGTGCATTAGTCAAGTGATTGATTTTCTAGTGCAGCAGCAGCTAGCATAATATCATACTCCTCAGGAGTAAGATCATTATGATAAAAATTTACTGGATTTACCACTTTACCGTTTTTCCAAACTTCATAATGCAAGTGTGGTCCAGATGAAAGTCCTGTGTTACCTACATAGCCTATAATCTCTCCACGTTTTACCTTGCGTCCTACTTTTGTGTTGTACTTGCTCATATGGGCATAGTAGGTTTTGTAACCAAAACCGTGTTCTATAATAACCATTTTACCATACCCGCTACCTAAACCTACTTTTTTTACAGTACCGTCACCGGTTGCATAAATAGGTGTGCCTGGAGGGGCTGTAAAATCCATCCCATTGTGCATTTTTCTATACTTTAAAATAGGGTGTACGCGCATACCATAACCAGAGGCAACTCTAGAGAGGTCTTTGTTTTGTACCGGTTGTATGGCTGGTATAGTTTTGAGAAGTGCTTCTTTTTCTTCGGCGAGCTTTGCAATCTCGTCTAGTGATTTAGATTGTATAACAAGTCTTTTTGTAATCTGGTCTATACGTTTTGCACTGTTTGTAATCATTGCAGAGTTATCATAACCCTCAAGGTTTTTGTAACGGTTAACCCCACCAAAACCTGCTAGACGTACATCATTAGGTATAGGACTTGCTTCAAAGAGTACACGATATACATTATTATCACGCTCCTCTACATTTGCAAGCACGCGTTCTATCTGGTCGAGTTTCTTTTCTTGCATCTCAAACTGCAGAGACATATTAGAAAGTTCCCGCTCTAGCTTACGTTCTTTAGGCGTATCTACACCAGAGTTAAATACAGCAATTGTTATAAGAAGCCCCATAAGAGCAGAAGAAGCAATAAATATAAGTGCGGCTCCAAAGGTGCGTCCCTTTTTTCGCTCTACTTTTCGGTAAGATAGTGTCTCACTATCATAGTAATATTTTACCTTAGACATAAGTTAAAATGCTTATTTTTGAGGTTTATTTATGGAGCTGTGCGCTTTCGCGAAAGCGTGATTTCTCAACTTCATAACAGTCAAATATAAAATAAATTATCCACACCTTCTATCGTATGAAATCTCAAGAGGTACGTAAACAGTTTTTAGAATTTTTCAAGTCCAAAAATCATTCCATAGTCGCCTCTGCGCCAATGGTTTTGAAGGATGACCCGACCCTGATGTTTACAAACGCTGGAATGGTTCCGTTTAAAGAATACTTTTTAGGGAACGCTACGCCAAAAAATTCACGACTTACTGACACCCAAAAGTGTTTACGTGTATCTGGTAAGCATAATGATCTTGAGGAGGTAGGAAAAGATACGTATCACCACACGATGTTTGAGATGCTGGGTAACTGGTCTTTTGGAGATTACTTTAAGGAAGAAGCGATTGCTTGGGCTTGGGAGTTTCTTACAGAGGTAGTAAAGGTAGATAAGGACAGTATATATGTTTCGATTTTTGAAGGTGACGAGTCTGAAGGGCTTGAGCGCGATCAAGAGGCATATGATATATGGACAAAACATATAGACGAGAGCCGCATTATAAACGGAAACAAGAAAGACAACTTCTGGGAGATGGGTGCTCAAGGCCCTTGTGGACCTTGCTCTGAGATACACGTAGATATACGCTCTGCCGAAGAAAAAGCAGCCGTAGATGGTAAGTCACTAGTAAATATGGATCACCCGCTCGTAATCGAGATCTGGAATCTGGTATTTATGCAATACAACCGTCTGGCAAATGGGTCGCTCACAAAGCTTCCTAGCCAGCACGTAGATACGGGAATGGGCTTTGAGAGATTGTGTATGGTCCTGCAAGGTGTACAATCTAACTATGATACAGATGTGTTTACACCACTTATGCGTGAGGTAGAAACCATTACTTCATCAAAATGTGGCGAGACAGAAGAAACAGATATCGCTGTACGTGTGATTGCAGATCACGTGAGAGCTGTCTCATTTTCTATAGCAGATGGACAGTTACCGTCTAACACAGGTGCTGGGTATGTGATAAGACGTATACTGCGTCGTGCCATTCGTTACGGATTTACATTTTTAGACACAAAAGAACCATTTATATATAAACTGGTTTCTACACTTGTAAACCAGATGGGAGATGCCTTTCCAGAGCTGGAAGCACAAAAAAATCTTATTACAAATGTGATACGAGAAGAAGAGGCTTCGTTCTTGCGCACACTTGATAAAGGACTCATCTTATTAGATAATGTAATTGCAAATACCTCTGGAGATACGGTTTCTGGAGATAAGGCTTTTGAGCTTTATGATACCTACGGATTCCCAATAGATCTTACAGCACTTATACTTAGTGAGAAAAATCTAAAACTAGACGAAGCTGGCTTTGAAGCTGCTCTTAAAGAGCAAAAGGACCGTTCTCGTGCAGCAACCAAAGTTGAGACAGACGACTGGAATATCTTACAAGAAGATAGCGAAGAGGAATTCATAGGCTACGATACTCTAGAAGCATCTGTAAAAATCACTCGCTACCGTAAGACAGAGAGTAAAAAAGACGGGGAGTTATATCAACTAGTATTTAATCTTACGCCATTCTATCCAGAAGGAGGAGGGCAAGTAGGTGATAAAGGATATCTAGAAACTCCAAGCGGAGAGGTGGTTTATATCATAGATACAAAGAAAGAAAACAACCTTATTATACACCTTGCCAAAAACCTCCCAAGATCTACCGAGGGAACGTTTAAGGCAGTGGTAGATGTGAAGCAACGTAGCCGTACGGCTGCAAACCATACTGCAACACACTTATTGCACCAAGGGCTTCGTAAGATACTAGGAACACACGTGGAGCAAAAGGGAAGTATGGTACATAGCAGAAACCTACGTTTTGACTTCTCTCACTTTTCTAAAGTAACAAGCGAGGAGTTAAAAGAGGTAGAAGATTTTGTAAATGCACGCATACGCGAAAATTTATCTCTAGAAGAGCAACGTGGTATTCCTTATGATCAAGCTATACAAGAAGGAGCGATAGCATTATTTGGAGAGAAGTATGGTGATGCTGTAAGGACCATACGCTTCGGGAAGTCTATGGAGCTTTGTGGTGGTACACACGTAAAAAACACAGGAGACATCTGGCATTTTAAAATCACTTCAGAAGGGGCAGTGGCATCTGGTATACGCCGTATAGAAGCAATTACTAGCGATGCTGCCAAAGATTACTTTACATCAGAAACCGAAGCCTATAATCAAGTAAAAGCAACCCTTAAAGGGAATCAAGATCCAGTAAAGGCGATTACTAGCCTACTAGATGAGAATGCTGCTTTAAAAAAGCAAGTAGAAGCACTTATAAAAGAGAAAGCTCAAAACCTAAGTGGTGATCTAGCAAAAGAATTTGTAGACATAGATGGTGTAGATTTCTTAGCAAAAAAGGTAGACCTAGATGCGGGAGCTATTAAAGATCTTGCTTTTAAATTAGGAGAGAATAAAGACAACGTATTCTTGCTATTTGGAACAGAGCAAAATGGTAAAGCATTACTAAGTTGCTACATCTCAAAAGAGCTTGTCGCTTCAAAAAATCTGAACGCAGGTACTGTCGTGCGTGAGTTAGGAAAGCACATCCAAGGTGGAGGTGGAGGACAACCTTTCTTTGCAACTGCAGGAGGTAAAAATCCAGCAGGTATAGACGCAGCCATTGCAGAGGTTAAGAACTATCTTGTATAATGAAACTACAGACCCAAATACCGCTAGAGCCTGCTGCTCGTCAATTTGGGTATGATCATAAATTATTGTTATTAGGTTCTTGCTTTGCGCAGAATATAGGTGACAAGCTAGCATATTATAAATTCCAAGCGGTTACAAATCCGTTTGGAATTATTTTTAATCCCGTCGCACTAGAACGGTTAGTAGCAGATGCTGTTGCAAATAAAACCTATACAGAAGCAGATGTTTTTGAACTAGACGGCGTCTGGAAATCTTTTTATGCACACAGTGACAAAAACGCCCTTACGAGACTAGGAGCTGTGATACACCTACAAGAGGCGCAGCAATTGCTCAGGCAACAGCTCATAGAGGCTTCTCATCTATTTATCACATTAGGTACTGCTTGGGTTTATAAACATCTTGAACGTGATGAGGTGGTGGCCAACTGTCACAAGGTTCCTCAACAAGCTTTTACAAAGAAACTACTATCTGTCACCGAAATTCAACAGAGTCTGTCTCGTATATGTGAGATGGTAAAAACACTTAACCCACAAATTGAGATTGCCTTTACGGTGTCGCCAGTGCGTCATATTAAAGATGGTATAGTAGAAAATACTCGTAGCAAGTCACATTTACTTACAGCAGTTCATCAACTTGTAGATAGTCGTGAGGCGAGTTATTTTCCGGCTTATGAGATTGTGATGGATGAGTTGCGTGACTATCGCTTTTATGCAAGTGATATGGTTCACCCATCTGAGCAGGCAGTTACCTATGTATGGGAGCGTTTTGTAGAGGTGTACGCTTTCGCGAAAGCGCAACAAACAATGAAAAAAATAGCTCAAGTCCAACAAGGGTTAGCTCACAAACCTTTTAATGAAGACAGCGCTGCGCACAAGATTTTTCTAGAAAAATTGAATGACAAGAAAGCAACTATAGAAAGAGACTTTCCGTTTATTAAGTTTTAGGGGTGTTACTTGCTATGTTTTAGCTCATTGAACTCGTTTCTGAACATCTCCAATTTATTCATATCTCGTTGGGTAATATCAAAATCCATAAAAGCGTTTTTAGGATTTTCTATATCGTAATAAACAACGTGTTTTAAACCGATGCAATTGCGAGTATTTTCACAATCTGAATAATGCCACCTATGACTGACTGTTTTTATGTATTCTTGTTCATTAACACTATATGTAAATGAGATATTGTAAGTTTCTGCCATTCCAGTTATTCTGTGATTGGTGATTACGCCAATAGTGTAATTGTTCTCTTCTCTAAGTTGCCTTTCACTTTTATCTGATTCGATTGTTTGAAAGATCGAATAGGCCAAAACTATTATTAGAATTGGAATAAGAAATGTTTTTACATTTTTATCTGTCATATCAGCATTTCGGCAACTGTTTTGTCTTAGGCTATTAGTAGCCTAAAATTTTTAATTTTACGCGATTACCCATTCATTTTCTTATAAGCACTCATCCAGGCACCTCCATTCATAGCTTCAACACCTTTTGATCTAAGGACGGCTGCGGCTGTAGCACTGCGACCACCGCTGGCACAAACGCATATTACAGGTTTGTTCCATTTTTTAATCGTTGTGGCTTGGGCGGCTATGTTTTGCACAGGTATGTGCTTTGAGCCTGGTATGGCGCCGCTATCATACTCGGCTTTTGAGCGCACGTCTATAATGATACCACCACGAGAGATGTACTCATTAAGTTTATCCTTTTTATTACCAAAGAGCTTACTTAAAAATCCCATAGTTTACTGTATTAATTCTAGGCCATTTGTGATGAGGTGTGCTACCTTCTCTTTGTGTTTTTGCACCTCTTTAAGATGTGTGAGTACGGCGGTGTCTTTTGTGAGTTCATAAATTTCTAAGGCACATAACCAGTCTTGTGGATAGTCTTTTTGTAAGCTTGCAAATACCTCAAGAAGTGCTTCTTTGTCTATTTGATTGCTTTCTCTTTGTAATCGTACTTGCTGGTAGAGCCTGTTAAGCGTGTCTTCTTTTTCTGAGAGCGTAGGTTTTACCGTATTAGTCTCTGCGACGTGTGTAATGAGATCAAAAGATAAGAAGTCTGCCGCTCCGGCAAAGGCAGAGACAATTTGTGAGCCTATCACTAGGTCAAAGTCTCCCATAGATGGGTCGTGTAAAATTTTGTCACCATAAGTTACCGTACAATCTGTAAACTGTATAAGCATTAACTGCCCACCTAGGTTACGCATCCCGGTAACATTTAATCCGCTTACGGTGATGCCACTTTCATATTCAAAAGAGATAGGCTTACCATCGTAAAAGTCATAAGCTTTTAAGTCTCTTGGTCCCATATTTTCTATAGAGAGATTTATGCCCTTAAGCTTACCTAGAGGAGAGCTAAAACCGTTTTTGTAACGGTTTACTCCGTGACCTATAAGTTCTTTCTCTCTATAAGAAAGTGCTGTTTCACCTTGAGTAGCAAAGTAAACCACCTCATTATCTTCATTTTGAATCATCTCTGTAAATATGCCACTTACTTGTAAACCTGTGTTGAGTTCTAGTGTGCCTATTTGCTTTGATTCTATGAGTTTTTTTAGTCCGCGCCAGCCACCTTTACGTACTGCCATTGTACCTGCAAATTCTTCTAAGACTTGCATTAGGTATGCAAAGTCTGGTGTGACAAAGAGTTGAGGTTGCGGTTTTGTAATGTCAAATTCTTGGTATGCAGCATCTATCGAGTAAGGTATTTTCTTTACCTCGTCTGTCATACACCAGGTGCTCTCTCCTATAGAAGAGAGTAATCCTGCTCCGTATATTTTTGGGTTTTCTACAGTACCTACCATTCCATACTCTACCGTCCACCAGTGTAGGTTGCGTATAAGTGCAATTTCAGAAGGCTGTACCTCTTTGTTTTGTAATTGTTCTACACTTCTTTCGGCGGCGTCTATGGCCTCTTGTGTGATGCCATCTGCCTCTTTAAGAATAGATAGCGTACGTACAGCTTCATACATTTCCATATCGTGGGCACTAGAGATGGCTTTTGCACCTATCTCTCCAAATCTTCTTAAGTACTCTGCATAGTCTGGACTTGCGATAATAGGCGCGTGCCCGGCTCCCTCGTGTATAATATCTGGCGCAGGGGTGTACTCTATGTTTTCTAGCTGGCGTATATCACTGGCAATGACAAGCACTTTGTAAGCTTGAAACTCCATAAAAGCATTAGGTGGTATAAAACCATCTACGGCTACGGCTGCCCATCCTATTTCTTTAAGGATACGATTCATCCCGTACATAGAAGGGATGTTATCTATAGAGATGCCGGTTTTTTCTAATCCCATTACATAACTCTCGTGAGCTACTTTACTTAGATAGTCTACGTTTTTGCGCATCACATATCGCCATACGGCTTGATTTATGGGCGTGTACTGCTCATAATCTTGTGCTTTGATATATTGTTTTAAGTGCGGCGGAAGCCTGTCTAATAGAGGATTACTCTCAACGTTTGTATGCATAGCGTAAAATTAATTCATAAGTCGTGGTTGTCCTCATATAATTTCAAGATTTGTTTGATAATTGTAGGTAGTGTTGTTGCGCTTAATCGCTTTGCTCTCCATTAGGTAGTGAATCTCATAAGTTCGCTTTCGCGAAAGCGTTATAAAGCCCATTAGCCCCTTTTTTAGAATAAGGAGTATCATAAGTACTCGTTAATATTTGGAAAAATTATGCTAATGCCCCAGCGTTTGTTAAGAGACGGTAGGGTTATGTTAAGGATGTCTCCAGACTTTAGCATAGGCTTATAACTATATATTTTATGTAGCCTCGATGTCCTTATACATTTGTATCAAACAAAAATATAAGACTATGAAGAAGACAATAATCACATCGTTATTTGCAATTGCAATAGCAACAGGAATACAAGCACAAACCGAAACAATGGCAGTAAATAATACGCCAGTTGAGATGAACGGTACCCAAGATGATATAAATGAGACAGGCGTGGTAGGGATAAGCGGCTGGACAAGTTTTAATGAGTTGAGCTCACAGATGTATAAACTCAAAGGAGCAAATTACTTTAATACCATTAAAATGATACGCGCTATGGAGCCTACAGTGATGTCACTAGAAGCTACAAAGCCTATGTGGATGAACACAGAAGAGATTAATGAAGATGTAGCAGATTTTAAGAAAGAGTATATGGAACTCACTACAGAGATGAACGTAGATAATGATGAGTTCAGAGAAAATCTAGAGGAAATCTCAGAGCAGTATGAAGATTTAAGAGAAGAGGCGATGGAAACTTTTATTGACTACCGTAAGACCGTGATGGATGGTAATGAGGAGTATAAAGAAGAAATCGAAAAAGACCGTTCTAAAATGATGAATAGTAAAGATGGTCAAGAAGAATATAAAGAGGAGACTAAGGAGCTCAAGAAGATACGTGATGGTAAATCAAACCAATAGTATTAATTTGATATAATTGTAAAGCCACCCGTTAAGGGTGGCTTTTTTTATGTTGAGTGGGTAATAATCTGGCTGTAATAGTTAAGATGTTTTTACAGTAAGTCGTTGTGCATTATCTTGCACATAATGAAATCTACTACGCTTACGCGAAAACAAGAAATCTGTATCACAGCCGCTAGACTTTTTAAACAGAAAGGGTATAGCGCTGTAACAATGCGTGATCTCGCTGCAGAGGTAGGTGTAAAAGCGGCAAGTTTATACAACCACATTGCCTCAAAAGAAGAAATACTTAACGAGGTAATAGTAAACATAGCCGAAAGCTTTACCGAAGGCATACAAGACATACGCCTTGCAGATACAAAAGTGGCAGAAAAACTTGAAGCCGTTATAGCCCAGCACGTGCATCTCACGGCAGATAATCCTTATGGAATGGCATCGCTCAATAATGACTGGATGCACCTAGGAGAGGGCAAAGAAAAGTATCTTGCCTTGCGTAGTGCCTATGAGCAGCACTTTAGAGAAATTATAAAAAAGGGTAAAGCACAAAATGTACTTAAGGATATAGATGAGGAAGTGATTCTCTTTTCAACCTTAGGAACTCTAAGAAATCTCTACCTGTGGATTCCTAAAAAGGCAGATTTACAACGATCAAAGCTCATAGATTCTCTCTGTGAGACCCTACTTAATGGGGTTAAAACTGCATAACTTACTTTTTACTTTTATTGAGATACATATCACAAATCACTATTTATTAGGGGTAACTTGTTGTGCTTTTGTGGTTTATGTTAAATAGTTGTAATATTAACTAACAATCGTTAGTTTTACATAGTTCTAAACTATACTATGGCACTTTTTCATTCTCTAAGAGTAAAAGATATTTATAAAGAAACCACAGACTGTTCTGTTGTAACCTTTGATGTACCTGTAGATCTCTATCAGGATTTTAGTTTTAATGCTGGGCAGCATTTAACTCTTAAAGCCATTATAAATGGAGAAGATGTAAGACGTTCATATAGTCTCTGTTCTAGTCCGCTAGAGCAGCAGTGGAAGGTAGCTGTAAAGCAAATACCAGGAGGACTCTTTTCTACCTATGTAAATGAAGAGTTGCAAGCCGGAGACACACTAGAGGTAATGGCGCCTAGTGGAAAATTTGGAGTACCAGTAGATACACAAAAGAAAAAAAACTATGTAGCCTTTGCAGCAGGAAGTGGTATAACACCTATGCTGTCTATCATAAAGACACATCTAGCAGCAGAGCCAGACGCGACCTTCAAGCTGTTTTATTTGAACCGCACGGTTAAATCTATTATCTTTAAAGAAGAGGTAGAACAGCTTCGTAATCAATATTTTGGGAGGTTTGAGATATTTTATTTTCTCACAAAAGAGCAACGAGATATCGAGCTTTTTAACGGTAGATTTAATTCAGAAAAATTACAGACGCTTACTAAAACGCTTATCGATGTAAGCACTACAGATGAGGTTTTTATTTGTGGTCCAGAGGAGATGATTTTCTTAATACGTGATGAGCTAGTGGCGGCAGGTTTAGAAAAAGAAAAAGTACACTATGAGCTTTTTGTTACTGGACTCTCAGAAGAAGATAAAAAACGTGCTGCACGACTGGCAGAGCAAAAGGTAGAAGGAGTAGAAGTTACCATTATTGATGGTGGTAAAGAATTTCACTTCACAATGACAGATGAATATGATAATATACTTGACGCAGCACTAGGTGCTGGGGCAGATCTTCCATTTGCTTGTAAAGGAGGAGTGTGTTCTACCTGTAAGTGTAAGGTAGAAGGAGGAAATGTAGAGATGAAAATAAATTATGCGCTAGAAGAAGATGAGGTAGCACAAAACCTAGTATTAAGTTGCCAGGCAGTACCTACAACAGAGCGTGTAAAAGTAAATTTTGATGTTTAAGCTTTCGCGAAAGCGGAAATCTAATACAAATTGCTATGAGTGATAAAGAAGTAAAAAACCTAGAAGATCTTTTTGATGCCCGCATTGCGCGTGACGAAAAGATAGAGCCAAAAGACTGGATGCCTGAGAAGTATCGTAAAACTCACATACGCCAGATAAGTCAGCACGCACATTCTGAAATTGTAGGGATGCTGCCAGAGGGCAACTGGATCTCACGTGCCCCATCGTTACGTCGTAAAGTGGCGTTACTTGCAAAGGTGCAAGATGAGGCAGGTCACGGTTTATACTTATACTCGGCTTGTGAGACTCTAGGTGTATCGCGTGAGGAGTTATATGAGCAACTACACTCTGGTAAGGCAAAGTACTCTTCTATATTTAATTACCCTACGGTTACTTGGGCAGATATGGGAGCGATAGGCTGGCTAGTAGATGGTGCGGCCATTATAAATCAAGTACCGCTTTGTAGTACTTCTTATGGTCCTTATGCACGAGCGATGATTAGAGTGTGTAAAGAAGAGAGTTTTCACCAGCGTCAAGGGTTTGAGATTATGCTTAAACTCTCAAACGGGTCGCAGGAGCAAAAAGATATGGCGCAAGATGCACTTAATAGATGGTGGTGGCCGTCACTTATGATGCTAGGTCCTACAGATGCAGAGTCTGTACACACAGCACAGTCTATGAAATGGAAATTAAAGCGTAAGACTAATGACGAGCTACGCCAGCAATTTATAGATCAAACTGTACCACAAGCAGAGTTGCTTGGACTTACCATACCTGATCCAGATTTAAAATGGAATGAGGAGACAGGACACTACGATTTTGGAGAAATAGACTGGGATGAGTTCTGGCAAGTAGTAAAAGGTCACGGACCAAGTAATAAAAAGCGTATGAAAGATAGAGTAGGCGCTTGGGAACGTGGTGAGTGGGTACGTGATGCAGCAATGGCACACGCCAAAAAGAAAGAAGAAAGAAAAAATCAAACTAAGAAAGCAGTCTAGTATGAGCAAGAATTGGCCCCTTTGGGAAGTCTTCGTAAGAAGCAAGAACGGATTGGAGCATAGACACTTTGGAAGTCTACGCGCTGCAGATGCTGAAATGGCAATGGAGAACGCGCGCGATGTATACACGCGTCGCAGTGAGGGAGTGAGCATATGGGTAGTAGAAAGCAATAATATCACAGCAAGCAATCCAGAAAATAATGGAGAGCTATTTGAACCAGCTGCAGATAAGGTATACCGTCACCCTACATTTTACGATTTGCCAGATGAGGTAAAACATATGTAATAGTGAAATCGAAATCGAAACTGAAACCCAAAAAATGAAGACATCTACTTAAGATGGTCGATCATAGTTTCAATTTCAGTTTTATTTTTAAAAGTTTATTATGAACAAAGATTTATATAACTACATCATAGGTATTGCAGATAATAGCTTGATACTTGGGCAGCGTCTGGGAGAATTATGTGGTCACGGCCCTAGCCTAGAGACAGATATTGCAGGTACAAACATCTCTTTAGATTTGTTTGGCCAGGTGCGCAGTTATTTTCAGTATGCGGCACAAGTCTCGGGTGATGATAATGCTACAGAAGATACCCTTGCGTTTTTACGTATAGAGAGAGAGTATAAAAACGTGTTACTCGTAGAGCAACCTAATACAGATTTTGCATACACAATCGTACGTCAGTTTTATTTTGATGCCTTTCATCTCTTGTTTCTTAAAGCGTTAGAAACTAGCAAAGATGAGACGCTGGCGGCCATTGCAAAAAAATCCATAAAAGAAGTAAGCTATCACTGGCGCTTCTCATCAGACTGGGTGCGCAGGCTAGGTGACGGTACAGAAGAGAGTCACACTCGTGTGCTTGAAGCTGTAAATGAATTGTGGATGTATACAGATGAGCTTTTCCACCAGACAGAGGCAGATAAGGCTATGATAGCCCAAGGCGTAGGAGTAGATACCTTAGCACTTAAAGAGACCTATTATAAAATGATAGGAGATGTGCTTGAAGAAGCTACATTACCTATTCCAGAAAGTAAGTACTGGCACAAGGGAGGTAAGCAAGGAATACATACAGAGCATATGGGATATATACTTTCAGATATGCAATATATGCAACGCACCTACCCAAATATGGAATGGTAGAGAATTATGAACACAGAATATCGAATTTTGAACATCGAAGTATTACTTCGGCGTTTCATATTTGTTATTCTTTATTCGATATTTAAAAATTGATATTAGAAACGCAAAACATACAACCGCATTTGATCTCAATACTTGAAGGAGTAAGCGATCCAGAGATTCCTGTGTTGTCTATTATGGATATGGGTGTGGTACGCGAGGCAATAGAGCAAGACGGTATTGTACGTGTAAAAATAACACCTACTTACTCCGGTTGCCCTGCAATGGATGTTATAGGAGATGATATTGTTTCCGCTTTCGCGAAAGCGGGAAAAACCGCAAAAATCCAGCTCGTACTCGCTCCGGCCTGGACCACAGACTGGATAACTCCACGTGGTAGAGAAGCGCTTGAAAAATACGGTATTGCAGCACCATTATCTCCAGAAGCAGATAAAGAAGCCCTGCTGGGAAATAAGAAGATAGTAAAATGTACCAACTGTGGCTCTACAGAGACACATCTGGTCAGTCAGTTTGGGTCTACCGCCTGTAAAGCATTGTTTAAATGTGATACGTGCCAAGAACCTTTTGACTATTTTAAATGTTTAAAATAATTCCCGCAGCAGCGGGATTCTTTGTTATATGAGTAGTATACAGAAATCAATAGAGAATGGTGTAGCAACGCTCACCTTTAATCGTCCAGAAGTATTTAATAGTTTTAACCGTGAGATGGCATTCTTACTGCAAGATGAGTTAGATGCTTGTAATAAGGATACACAAGTAAGAGCCATTGTTCTCACCGGTAGTGGTAAGGCATTTTGTGCCGGTCAAGATTTAAAAGAAATTACAGATCCAGAATTAAATCCAGGGTTTAAGAAAATACTAGAAGAGCACTACAACCCGATTATAGAAAAAATACGAGCGATTGAAAAACCTATCATTGCTGCTGTAAATGGTGTTGCCGCTGGAGCTGGGGCAAATATTGCACTAGCCTGTGATATTGTTATTGCACACGAGAAGGTGAGTTTTATACAAGCCTTTAGCAAGATAGGACTTGTGCCAGATAGTGCAGGTACGTTTTTCTTGCCTAGGCTCATAGGTTTTGGTAAAGCAAGCGCATTGATGATGCTGGGTGATAAAATCTCTGCAACAGAGGCAGAGAAGATGGGTATGATTTATAAAGTAACTACGCTAGACGAGTTTAATAATACTGTAACCACGACTGCAGTGACACTAGCACAAATGCCTACAAAGGCAATAGGTCTCACCAAGAGATTACTTAATGTATCTATGACTAATAATCTTGAAGATCAACTTGCGCTAGAAGGTAAATTACAAATAGAAGCATCAGAGAGTGAAGATTTTAAAGAAGGGGTAGATGCTTTTGTAAATAAAAGACGCCCGGTTTTTAAAGGGAAGTAAAGACTGACGAACCGTTTTTATACGAGTGAGGAAAACTTCTACATTCGATATTAATTAATAGATATTCGGTGTTCAAAAAATAAGCATTGTTAATGATAAATAACATAGGAATTATAGGCGCTGGTACAATGGGTTCTGGCATTGCTCAAGTAGCTGCAACTGCTGGTTGTGCTGTAAAACTCTTTGATGTAAATCAAGAGGCGCTTGATAAAGCAAAGGCAGCACTAGAAAAAGTACTCAAACGTCTTATAGAGAAGGGACGCATAGACGCCTCAGAAAAAGATAGAATACAAGCTAATATTACGTATGTTACTACGCTTAAAGAGTTAGCAAACGCAGATCTTACCATTGAAGCTATTGTAGAAAATCTGGAGGTCAAGAAAAAAGTATTTCAAGAGTTAGAAACCTACGTTTCTGACACAGCGATAATAGCCTCAAACACTTCAAGTCTTTCTATCGCATCTATTGCAGCATCATTGCAAAATCCAGAGCGTTGCATTGGGATTCACTTTTTTAATCCTGCGCCATTAATGAAGCTTGTTGAGGTGATACCTGCGGTACAAACCTCGCAAAACGTTTTAGACACTTGCGTTGCCGAAATTACACGTTGGAAAAAAGTTGTAGCCATCGCAAAAGATACTCCAGGGTTTATTGTAAACCGCGTTGCACGACCATTTTATGGGGAGGCGTTACGTATGTATGAAGAAGGTGTGGCAAATTTTGCAACCATAGACGCAGCTATGAAAAGTGTGGGAGGTTTCCGTATGGGACCTTTTGAGTTGATGGATTTTATAGGTAACGATGTAAATTATACGGTTACAGAAACCGTGTTTAATGCCTTTTATCAAGATCCAAGATACAAGCCGTCTTTTACCCAACAGCGATATAGCCAGGCGGGATATCTAGGTCGTAAATCGGGACGCGGTTATTATGATTATAAAAATGTCGAGGCAGATAACGCTTTCGCGAAAGCGTCATCACAAGCAGCAATAGCTACTCAAGATAAGGAAGCAATTTTTGAGCGTATTCTAGTAATGCTTATTAACGAAGCAGCAGATGCCTTGTTCTGGAATGTAGCAAGTGCCGAAGATATAGACAATGCGATGACCAAAGGGGTAAACTACCCAAAAGGATTACTAGCCTGGGCAGATGAGAAAGGAATAAGCTGGTGTGTACAAAAAATGGATGCTCTGTATGATGAGTATAGAGAAGATAGATACAGATGCAGCCCACTTTTAAGAAGGATGGAAAAAGAGGGAAAACAATTTTTTGCCTAATCTAGATGCTATTATGACTGGAGCCCAAATACCTTATAAAATGTTATCTCAAGACGCATACAGCAGTTGGCTAGGTATTGAGATTATAGAGGCACAAGTAGGTTTTGTAAAAGTGGGGATGACTATACGCAAGGAGATGCTCAACAGTATGGGCAAGGCTCACGGTGGGATAAGTTACTCCCTGGCAGACACGGCTTTTGGATTTACTGCAAACACGCACGGAAAATATGCCGTGTCTATTGAGACAAGTATAAATCATATAGAAGCTTTAGAAGAAGGAGATTACATCACTGCAGAGGCAACGGTAAACCTCCAGAAAACTAAAGTAGGTTTTAATATTGTTGAAATTAAAAGAGGTGATGAGCTTGTTGCACTTTTTAAAGGGGTAGTTTATCGTACTTCAAAAGATTGGGAAATAGATTAAATAATAAAAAAAGAACTTCGATTTCGACTTCGATTTCGACTTCAATTTCAAAATATGGAAGCATATATCATAGACGGAGTTCGTACTCCTATAGGAAATTATAAAGGAACATTAAGTGCTGTGCGCACAGACGATTTGGGAGCGCAAGTGATACGCGAGGTCGTAAAACGTAACCCAAATATCCCAAAAGAAGCATATGACGATGTGATTATGGGGTGTGCAAACCAGGCTGGAGAAGATAACCGTAATGTAGCGCGTATGAGTTTGCTACTTGCTGGACTACCTTTTACCGTACCTGGAGAGACCGTAAACCGTTTATGTAGTTCTGGACTTTCGGCCATTATACACGCAAACCGAGCTATAAAAGCTGGTGACGGAGACCTATTTATCTCTGGTGGTGTAGAAAATATGACACGTGGCCCGTATGTGATGGCAAAGCCTTCTACAGCTTTTGGTGGTGATAGTAAGATGTATGACTCGACTTTTGGGTGGCGTTTTATTAACCCAAAGATGAAAGAGCTATACGGAGTAGATGGAATGGGAACCACTGCCGAAAATCTTGTAGAAAAATATAACATCTCACGTGAAGATCAAGATGCCTTTGCATATCACAGCCAGATGAAAGCTGCAGCTGCTCAAAAAAGTGGCCGTCTAGCAAAGGAAATTGTACCTGTAGAAATCCCACAGCGTAAAAAAGATCCCATCATCTTTAAGGATGACGAATTTATAAAGCCTAATAGCTCAAAGGAAGTGCTTGCAAAGCTTCGTCCAGCTTTTAAAAAGGAGGGTGGAAGTGTAACTGCAGGTAACAGCTCAGGGCTTAATGATGGTGCAGCTGCAACCATTGTAGCAAGTGAAGCTGCTGTAAAAAAATATGGCCTTACACCACTTGCAAGAATTGTAAGTTCTGCAGTGGTAGGTGTCGAGCCACGCATTATGGGAATAGGTCCAGTACAAGCTTCAAACAAGGCGCTTCAAAAAGCAGGTCTTACACTTGAAGATATGGATGTTATAGAACTTAATGAAGCATTTGCCTCACAAGCTCTAGCTTGTATACGTGAGTGGGGACTGGCAGATGATGATGCGAGAATAAACCCTAACGGAGGCTCTATCGCAATAGGTCATCCGCTAGGTGTAACAGGGGCGCGTATTGCATATTCGGCGGCTGTAGAGCTTAAAGAACAAGGAAAACGCTATGCACTTGTGACAATGTGTATAGGTGTAGGTCAAGGCTATGCCGCAGTGATAGAAAACGTGGCTGTTTCATAATCAAATAATTGAATGATATGAAAATTTTGGTAATAGGTGGTAATGGGACTATAGGTAAAACTATAACAGCACACTTTTCTAAAGAAGATGAGGTGATTGTAGCTGGCCGAAGTTCTGGAGATGTTACTGTAGATATAGCATCTGCAGGTTCTATCATAAAAATGTTTGAAACTGTAGGTACAGTAGACGCAATTATTAATGTAGCTGGAGATGCAAAGTGGGATACATTTGATAACCTAAGTGAAGAGGATTTTTACATAGGTATTAAAAGTAAAATGATGGGCCAGGTTAATCTTGTGAGATTAGGGAGAAAATATCTTAACGATGGTGGATCCATAACCTTAACAACAGGGATTCTTGCAGATGAGCCTGTGTATATGACTACAAGTGCCGCAATGGTTAATGGAGCAATCCAAAGTTTTGTAATGGCGGTGGCATTAGAGTTAGATCGTGGTTTGAGAGTAAATGTAGTTTCTGCAGATCTTGTAGAAGATGCGTTTGAGAAGTATAAAGATTTCTTTCCAGGCAATACACCAGTACCTATGGATAAAGTGGTTGCTGGTTACATAAAGTCTGTAAAAGGAAAAATTAATGGAGCTGTCATTCGTATACGAGGATAGACCGCTTTCGCGAAAGCAAAAAAAAGAATAACACCGGTGCTGATATTGATTTCAGTTTCCGATTTTAAAACGAGCGTTTTATGATTTTAGAATCTTATATAAATGGCCATTGGGTAAAAGGTGATGACAGCAATACACGTAATATGTATGACGCCATCACTGGAGATATAATAGGTCTCACAAGTACCGAAGGTTTAGATATTGCCAGTGCATTACAATTTGGACGTGATAATGGAAAGGCGTTACGAGATATGACCTTTCAGCAGCGTGGTAATATGATTAAAAAACTGGCGCTTTACCTTAACAAGCGCAAGGAGCAGTTTTATGAGATTAGTTACAAAACCGGAGCAACAAGAGCAGATAGCTGGGTAGATATAGAAGGAGGTTTTGGAAACCTCTTTGCAAATGCTAGCTTGCGTAAGCTCTTTCCAGATCAAAGCTATGCTGTAGAAGGTGATGCAATAGATTTATCAAGAGGTGGGCGTTTTATGGCGCACCATATTTTGGTTCCAAAAAAAGGTGTTGCGGTTCATATTAACGCTTTTAACTTCCCTGTATGGGGTATGTTAGAAAAATGTGCTGTAAACTGGATGGCAGGTATGCCAGCAGTTGTGTTGCCAGCACCACAAACCGCTTTCTTAACAGAGGCTGTTGTGAGAGAGATTATAAACAGCGGTATATTACCTAAGGGGTCTTTACAATTACTATCAGGTCTTACAACATCTATACTAGATACCGTAAATAGTCAAGACGTGGTAACCTTTACTGGAAGCGCGCATACTGGGAGAAAGTTAAAAGTACATCCTCGACTTACAGAAGAGAGTGTGCCTTTTACAATGGAGGCAGATAGTCTTAACGCATCAATACTTGGTCCAGACGCTGTACCGGGTACACCAGAGTTTGCTATTTTTATTAAGGAGGTACGTAAAGAGATTACGTCTAAGTGTGGTCAAAAATGTACGGCAATACGCCGTGTGATTGTACCAGAAAACTTGATGGAAGATGTGCAGATTGCTCTAGGCAAACAGCTAGAACGCACGGTTATAGGAGATCCAAAATTGCGTGAGGTAAGAATGGGAGCCCTCATTAATAATGACCAGCGTGATGCTATAAAAACGCAAATTGCCAAAATAGCCCAAACAGCAGATATGGTGTATGGATCTACAGATACCATAGAGGCGATGGGTGCAGACGGAGCAAAGGGTGCTTTTATGAGCCCTATTGTGATGCGTGAAAATAATCCGTTTAAAAATACGCAGGTGCACGAGATTGAAGCCTTTGGCCCTGTAACGACACTTATGCCATATAACGGTGTAGAAGAAGCAATAGAACTCGCCCAGATGGGTAAGGGGTCTCTTGTGAGTAGTGTGGTTACTGCAGATGACGCTTTCGCGAAAGCGTACACCATAGAAGCAGCATCACACCACGGAAGAATATTAACACTTAACCGCGACAGTGCGCCACAAAGTACGGGTCACGGCTCACCATTACCGTTACTGGTACACGGAGGTCCAGGTCGTGCCGGTGGAGGTGAAGAGATGGGAGGAATACGCGGTATAAAACATTATATGCAGCGTTGTGCTGTGCAGGGAAGCCCTACAAGCCTTACGGAAATTACAGGTATCTACCAGCCTAATGGAGATTACAAGGAGGCAGAACAGCATCCTTTTGCATACCATTATGAAGATATTAAACCAGGGATGAGTTTAAAAACTCATAAGCGTACGATTACTGATAATGATATACAGAATTTTGCAAATCTTACCTGGGATCACTTTTATGCACATACTGATATTACAAGTTTAGACGGGAGTATCTTTGAGAAAAGAACGGCACACGGTTACTTTATTATTTCGGCTGCTGCAGGATTATTTGTGTATCCTAACAAAGGTCCGGTGAGTGCAAACTATGGGCTTGAAGATATTCGCTTCTTGAGACCGTTATATCACAATGATACCATCTATGTGCGCCTTACCTGTAAGGAAAAGCGTGAGAGAGATGTGAGCGGTAGGGAACACCCTAGCGGTATTGTAAAATGGTATGTTGAGGTGTTTGACGCAGAGCCAGTAGATTATGAAAATGGAAAGACAGATGAAGAGGCAGAAGCGCTAGTAGCAGTGGCGACCATCCTTACAATGGTAGAAAAGAAACAAACTACCTTTGTTGAGATGACAGAGAGTCGCATTGATACTTGTCTCTCAAAACTTAATGAAGATACAAAGCCAGTCTGGGGAACAATGACGCCACAACAAATGGTAGAGCACCTTGAGTTAACCTACCGTATAGCCGCTGGTGAAATACAAGATTTTGAGGTGGCCACACCAGATAAAGTACTTGACAAGGTGGCTGCAACACTCTGGGATTATAATAAAATGCCTAGAGATTACAACTTCCCGCTATATGAAGCAGGAATTCAACCGGCTTTACAACACAAAGACCTAGATGAAGCAAAAAAAGCGATGCTAGACGCAAGAAAGGCATATCTAGATTTTTACAAGAAGAATAAAAAGGCAACGACTAACAATGCAGTCTTTGGCGAGCTTAATAAATATGAGTGGTACTTAATGGAGCGCAAGCATCTTAATCACCACTTTGAACAATTTAACCTTATAGATTAATAAACGTATTGCCTGTGATTTTTACAAGCAACGATAATAGTAATTTTACAATATGAGTGATCCACACGTAAAAGAACATATAGAAAACGGAATTTCAACCATTGAGTTTTTTCACCCAGCGCATAATAGTTTACCAGGTGATATACTTGCAAAACTAGCCTTGACTATAAAAGAAGCTGGTGAAAATGATGACGTAAAAGTAATTGTACTTAAATCTGGAGGTGACCGTACTTTTTGTGCAGGAGCAAGTTTTAAGGAGCTTATAAGTATTAACGATAAAGAGACGGGACGTGTGTTTTTCTCGGGCTTTGCAAATGTGATTAATGCAATGCGCAAGTGTCCTAAGTTTATTATAGGGCGCGTGCAAGGTAAAACTGTAGGTGGCGGCGTAGGTGTTGCTAGTGCTACAGACTACTGTATGGCTAGTAAATTTGCCAGTATAAAACTGAGCGAACTAAACATAGGGATAGGCCCTTTTGTAGTAGGTCCCGCTGTAGAGCGTAAATTAGGGCTTACAGGGATGTCTCAAATCGCTATCGATGCAAATACTTTTTATGATGCAGAGTGGGCAAGGCAAAAAGGGTTATATGCACACGTTTATGATAGTACAGAAGAGCTAGATGCTGCCGTACAAACCACTGCCGAAAATCTTTGCAAGTATAATCCAGAGGCAATGCGTGAGATGAAAAAGATGATGTGGGCTGGTACAGAGCACTGGGATGAGCTACTTGCAGAGCGTGCTGCTATATCTGGAAAACTCGTATTATCAGACTTTACAAAAGAAACCCTCAAACGCTTTAAATAAGCGTTTGAGGATTATATTACTCTACGCGCTCTATACTATGTATAGGGATGAGTGTTCCTTTTTTAAGTATGACATCCTTCTGGGTAACACCCCAAATGGTTGTGTTTACTTTTATAAGACGGTTTAATGAATCTCTAAAGTATATGGAGACTTTGTTTTTAAAGAGATTGCCTAAGCGCATAGCTCTAATAAGTGCTAGCGATCTTTTACGTTTTTCGGTTTCGTTGTTTATTACTTCTTTATTTGCAAATCGTAATAAGTGAATTCTTTCTTTTGTAGTGTTATATATGCTTGTTTCTCCTTTCATAATCCTTCTCGTTTTTAAATACGTCGTATTTTTATCTTAAAGCTAACAACTCTTTCTATTTTAGAGTTCCATTTTAAAACAACTTTAGCATATGGTCTATTCATTTAAAGGACACATTCCCGTGGTTCACGAGTCTAGTTTTGTGCATCCGCTGGCTGCGGTTACTGGTAATGTAATTATTGGTAAAAATTGCTACATAGGTCCTGGAGCAGCAATACGTGGTGATTGGGGTGAGATCATTCTTGAAGATGGTGTAAACGTACAAGAAAACTGTACCGTACATATGTTTCCAGGTAAGAGTATACGCTTTCGCGAAAGCGCACATATAGGTCACGGAGCCGTCATACACGGAGCAAACTTAGGGCGTAACTGCTTGATAGGGATGAATAGCGTGATTATGGATGATGCCGTTATAGGTGATGAATGTATAGTAGGTGCAATGGCATTTGTAAAAGCCGAAAGTGTTTTTGAATCTCGCCAGCTCATCGTAGGAAATCCTGCAAAGGCTATTAAAGAGGTTACAGATCAAATGATAGCTTGGAAAACTGCAGGAACAAGGTTATACCAGCAGTTACCAGCAGACTGTCACGAGAGTTTAAGAGAGGTGGAGCCTTTACGAGAGATACCCCTAGACAGACCAGAGCAAGAAGATTTTTATAAAACGCTGCAAGACTTTAGAAAAGAAAACTAAAACAAGGAACTCAAGTCTAGCCTATTAGTTTCCTTACTACTGGATAGTACAATGTGACTTTGTAAATTACCTATGTATGGGAGCAGGGTAAGCTTTGTGATGATAAAGCGCTCATAGGCTTCTATATCTTCAACCACAAGTTTGAGTAGGTAGTCAAAACCTCCACTCACACGGTGACACTCTATTACTTCTGGAAAGCCGTTTATCTCATTTACAAATTTCTCTAGGTAGCTACGCGTGTGCCCTTGCAGCGATATAGCGATAAAGACGGTTTGTTTAAGCCCAACTTTTTTTGCATTTATACGAGCAGAGTAGCCATCTATCAATCCTTCTTTTTCTAACTTTTTAATACGTTCAAAAATGGGCGTTGTAGACTTACCTAGCTTTTCTGCCAGGGCTTTTACCGTTTGGTTAGAATCCTCTTGTAGTAATATGAGTAATTGCTGGTCTGTAGCATCTAGTCGCATAATAAATCACTTTATTTAGACTGTAAAGATGAGCTATTTAGAATAAAAAAACAATTAATAAGATAAGATAGTGGTTTATTCTATTATGAAAGTATAAAGTAGATTTTATAAATAAAATTAGCTTATTCTGTAGTAATTTGTATGGATATAGAAATACCTATACTTATGAGCGCTACATCTTTATTAATGCCCAAAATGGGAGAGTCTATCACAGAGGGAACCATCATAAACTGGCTTGTTGCCGAGGGTGAATCTTTTGAAGAAGGCGATATCCTTGTAGAGATTGCTACAGATAAAGTAGATAACGAGGTGCCTGCTACCAGTGCAGGTGTGATGCAAAAGCACCTTTATGATGCAAATGCCGTTGTTGCTGTAGGCGAGCCTATCGCAACCTATCTAGCACAAGGAGGAGATGCAGAAAAAGCTATCAACCCTTCAGAAAAGAAAGAATCCCAGCCTACTAAAGCGCAAACATCAAAAAAACAAGCAAAACCAAAAGTAGCACCAGCTACAAGAGCAATTGTCTCAAACGAGAATGTTTTTGTGAGTCCGCTTATAGATAGTATTGCGCGCAAGCATCATATATCTTATGAAGAAATCGCTAGAATACCTGGTACGGGTACTAAGGGCAGATTAAGAAAGAAAGATATAATGCAATATATAGATGATGGTAGACCATTTCAATTTGCACAGCCAGTAGCTCAACCAGATCCAGATGCTTATAAAATACCAAATCTTAAACTCGACAAGGGTAAAGGTAAAATAGTAGAGATGGACCGTATGCGCCAGATGATTGCAGATCATATGGTCTACAGTAAGCATACCAGCCCGCACGTGACCGCATATGTAGAGGCAGACTTAACAGAGATGGTACAATGGCGCAACGATAATAAGGTTGCCTTTCAAGAAAAACACGGCGAGCGTCTTACGTTTACACCTCTTTTTGTAGAAGCCGTTGCAAAAGCCGTCGAAGAGTTCCCAATGATAAACGTATCTGTAGATGGTAAAAATATCATTGTCAAAGAAGATATAAATATAGGGATGGCAACTGCATTACCCTCTGGAAACTTAATTGTACCAGTAGTAAAAAATGCAAATCAAAAAAACCTTGTAGAAATTGCAGCAGAGGTAAACAGACTTTCGTCACTAGCTAGAGAAAATAAACTAGGAGGTGATGATGTAAAGGGAAGCACCTTTACCATAAGTAACGTAGGAACCTTTGGGAGTGTGATGGGAACACCTATTATAAACCAGCCAGAGGCGGCCATTCTTGCCACAGGGATTATTAAGAAAAGAGCCGAGGTAATGGAACGCCCAGAAGGTGACACCATAGAGATACGCCAGATGATGTACCTGTCTCTAAGTTTTGACCACCGTATAGTAGATGGTTATCTGGGCGGGAGCTTCTTGCGTAAAATAGCAGACCATCTCGAGCAGTTTGATACCACTAGAGCATTATAAAAACCAACCAGCACACCACTGCATAACGCGGCGGTAAAAACCTATTGCTATGAAAATAGAAGTCACAAAAACAACAAATTCTAAACTAGCGAGTATAGATTTTGATAACATCCCACTAGGAAGAACCTTTACAGATCATATGTTTATCTGTGATTATGAAGATGGTAAGTGGCAAAACCCACGTGTAGAGCCTTTAGCAATGATACCTACACACCCAGCAGCAATGGCGCTTCATTATGGTCAAGCAATTTTTGAAGGAATGAAGAGTACGCTTTCGCGAAAGCGTGAACCCCTACTTTTTAGACCATATGAAAATGCTGCCCGTCTTAACGCGAGTGCAGAGCGTATGGGGATGCCGGCATTTCCAGAAGATCTTTTTGTAGACGGTTTAAAAGCGCTAGTTAGTATGGAGCAAGACTGGATTCCGCCGGTAGATGGTAGTGCATTATATTTAAGACCTTTTATGTATGCAGATGAACCTTTTATAGGGATGCGTGCAGCCACTAGTTATAAGTTTATCATCATAGGCTCACCAGCAGGACCATTTTTTACAAAGCCTGTAAAGCTTTGGGCAGAAAAGCATTATATACGTGCTGCCAGTGGAGGAACTGGAGAGGCAAAAGCCGCAGGAAATTATGCTGCCGCCATACGCCCTACAGAGATTGCAAAGTCTAAAGGATATGATCAAGTACTATGGCTAGATGCACAAGAGCACGCTTATATACAAGAAGTAGGTACAATGAACATTTTCTTTAAAGTAGATGGCAACTTTATAACGCCTACGCTAGACGGGTCTGTGCTGCACGGTATCACTCGTAAAAGTGTGATAGATGTTTTAAAGCACAAAGGCTATACGGTTACAGAGCGTAAAATATCTATTCAAGAAATAAAAGAAGCTGCAGCACAAGGAACGCTTGAAGAAGCTTTTGGTACAGGTACTGCAGTAGGTATTGCTCATATACAAGAAATAGGTTGGGGTGATGATGTAATACCTGTTTCTACAGAGTTCCCTGTAGGTAAGGCGGTAAATGATATGCTTAACGATATCAAAACAGGAGGCGAAGACCCTTTTAACTGGATGACACCGGTACTTTAATAATAGTTTACTACAGCACATTAATACATTGTAAGATGAATAAAGAGGTATTAAAAAAAGCATTTCATAACGTAAGTACGGCGAAAGCACTCACAGAGTTATATGAAGAAAATTTTAAGGTGGTATCAAAGTATGTACACGCTACAAGCCGTGGTCACGAGGTGATACAAACCGCTATAGGGATGCAGTTGCAACCGCAAGATTATGCTTTTCCTTACTACAGAGATGATAGTATGCTTCTTGCCATAGGGATGAAGCCTTATGAGTTAATGTTACAAGTGCTAGCAAAGAAGGATGATCCATTTTCGGCGGGGCGTACGTATTACTCGCACCCAAGTTTACGAGATGATGATAAGCCTAAAATACCACACCAGAGTAGTGCTACAGGTATGCAAGCCATACCAGCTACGGGTGTTGCAATGGGTTTTTATTATAAAGAAGGACTGTCTGAAAAACTGTCGACTGCGCTCAATGAGACAGAAAGTGCAATTTCCAGCACAGAAGCACCTTTTGTAGTTTGCTCACTAGGAGATGCATCTGTGACTGAGGGTGAAATAGCCGAAGCATTCCAGATGGCAGCGCTCAAGCAGTTACCTATCTTATATTTAGTACAAGATAACGGCTGGGATATCTCTGCAAATGCTGCCGAGACCCGTGCTCAAAATGCATTTGAGTATGCACAAGGTTTTCACGGTCTTGAAGCGGTAACTATAGACGGGACAGATTTTGAAGAGAGTTACACGACGCTCGAGAAGGTCATTAAGACCATCAGGACAGAGCGTAGACCATTTTTAGTACACGCAAAAGTTCCCCTGCTTAATCACCATACTTCTGGTGTGCGTATGGAGTGGTACAGAGATGATTTAGAAGAGGCACAAAGCCGCGACCCGTATCCTAAAATGATTGAGCTACTACTCAATAATGGATTTGATAAAAAAGAGATTGAGGATATGACCGCTTTCGCGAAAGCGGAAGTCCAAAAAGATTTTGACAAAGCACAACAAGCCGAAGACCCAGTTCCAGCAGATTTATTTACACACGACTTTGCTCCCACACCAATCATCGAAGAGCGTGGCGAGCGCTCTCCAAAGGATGGGGAAAAGGTAGTGATGGTAGACTGTGCATTGTTTGCCGTAGAGGAGCTTATGCGTAAACATCCAGAATGCTTGATGTATGGTCAAGATGTAGGAGGTAGACTGGGAGGCGTTTTTAGAGAAGCGGCGACACTTGCTCAAAAATTTGGTGATAACCGTGTTTTTAATACACCTATACAAGAAGCTTTTATCGTAGGGTCTACAGTAGGGATGAGCGCCGTAGGGCTCAAGCCTATCGTAGAAGTTCAGTTTGCAGATTATATATGGCCGGGCCTCAATCAACTATTTACAGAGGTATCTCGATCGTGTTACTTGAGTAATGGTAAATGGCCAGTCTCAATGATTTTGAGAGTACCTATAGGAGCTTATGGTTCTGGAGGGCCGTATCACTCATCTTCTGTTGAGAGTGTGGTGACTAATATACGTGGTCTCAAAATTGCATATCCTTCTAATGGAGCAGACCTTAAAGGACTTCTTAAGGCGGCTTACTATGATCCTAACCCAGTTGTGATTTTTGAGCACAAAGGGTTATACTGGTCTAAGGTAAAAGGAACGCAAGGCGCTACATCTGTAATGCCAGATGAAGATTATGTGCTTCCTTTTGGGAAAGCAAATGTGCTGCAAGAAATCTGGAAGCAAGAAGATGAAGAAACAATTTCTATCATCACTTACGGTATGGGTGTACACTGGGCTATGAATGCTAGTGCAGAGCTAGGGCTACAAGATAGCGTTGAGGTGGTAGATTTAAGAACATTACATCCGTTAGATTATGAGACGGTATTTAAGTCTGTAAAGAAATGTGGTAAATGTCTTGTTATAACAGAAGAGCCTTCTAATAATGGCTTTAGCAGAGGATTGCAAGGAAGTATACAAGAAGAATGTTTTCAATATCTAGATGCGCCAGTAATGCTCATAGGATCTGAAAATATGCCAGCAATACCGCTCAATAGTGTGTTAGAACAAACGATGATACCTAGCACTGAGAAGGTAAAGAAAAAGATACAAGAGCTAATTGCTTACTAGTATAGCTAGCGTGAGTAATAAAAAAAGCACCCAGATGGGTGCTTTTTTTATTGTTACTATTAAAGTATGAATTAGTTACCTGCAACTTGTGGTGGGTATACTTCCATAATTTCTTGTACGATGAGGTTAATGCGCTCCTCACGTTTGTTTACATCTCCAGATACGAGTGGTGCTGTACCTTGCCCTTGCCATATAAGTTGTTTCTTATTTGCATCTATAAGGTCTATGTACAATGTTCCTTGCGTAGTTCTTGAGACGGTATTGCTATTAAAGCCGTTATTCCATCCCCAAGGGCCGCCCCAGAAGCCGCCTCCCCAGCCCCAACCACCGTTGAAGCCAAAGTTGTTTTGATATACATCCACACGCTCTTTTGCTTTTGTAAAGATGCTTACAAGCACAGCTGGGTTGCTAGATTTTGTAAAACCTTTTGCGAGCATTTGTGCCTCTACGGCGCGTAGCACACGTTTTTTATCAAGATCAGATATCTCTGCTTTATCTATACCTGGCTTGTAGAAGGCAAATGTTTTGTAATCACTAAAGTTTGTGTCTTTGTCGTAGTCTGATGCTACGCGCACAGTGCTACAAGAAGCGAGTAATAATACGGCTCCTAGTAAGGGTAAAAGTCTTAATGCTTTCATAGTAGTTTTTTTTAAATGTTATTAAATAAATCTTCTTCTACAATATTTGGTATGGTGACCTTAAGATTTGGTTCGATTTCCATTGCTCTTTTTATGGCAAAAACAGCACCTTCATTACGAGCCCAACTTCTTCTTGCAATTCCGTTGTTTACATCCCAGAAAAGCATTGATTGTAAGCGTCTTTCGGCTTCCTTACTACCATCAATTACCATACCAAAACCACCATTTACAACTTCGCCCCAGCCTACACCACCACCATTGTGAATACTCACCCAGGTAGCACCTCTAAAGCTATCACCTATTACATTGTGGATTGCCATATCTGCCGTAAAGCGACTGCCGTCATAAATATTGCTCGTCTCTCGGTACGGAGAATCTGTACCAGATACATCGTGATGATCACGACCTAATATAACTAATCCTATCTCGTTGCGAGCAATAGCACCGTTAAAGGCTTGTGCAATTTTTGCACGTCCCTCTGCATCTGCATAGAGTATACGTGCTTGTGAGCCTACTACGAGCTTGTTTTGCTGTGCACCTTGTATCCAGGTGATGTTATCTTGTAATTGCTGTTGTATTTCTGCTGGAGCATTTACTGCTAGTTCTTCCAGAACAGCGCAGGCTATAGCATCAGTTTTTGCAAGGTCTTCTTCCTTTCCAGAAGCGCAAACCCACCTAAAGGGGCCAAAACCGTAATCAAAACACATAGGCCCCATTATGTCTTGTACATAGCTGGGGTATTTAAAGTCAATGCCATTTTCGGCGAGTACATCTGCTCCTGCACGGCTGGATTCTAGTAAAAAAGCATTTCCGTAATCAAAAAAGTAGGTGCCCTTTGCGGTGTGTGCATTTACTGCTGCGGCGTGACGACAAAGGGTGGTTTTTACGCTTTCGCGAAAGCGCTCTACATCATTTGCCATCATATCATTTGCCTCCTCAACAGTGTATCCCATAGGGTAGTAACCACCAGCCCAAGGATTATGTAAAGAGGTCTGATCGCTACCTATATCAATCTTTATATTGTGCTCATTAAAAGCCTCCCATACTTCTACCACATTACCGTGATATGCAATGGAGACCGTCTCCTTATCCAGTTGTGCCTGCTGTACACGGGTAACGAGAGCTGTTGTGTTATCAATTATTTCATCTACCCATCCTTGTGAGTGCCTAGTGTGTACCGCTTTTTTATTTACCTCTGCACATATGGTGATACAGCCTGCAATATTACCAGCCTTAGGTTGTGCACCAGACATACCGCCTAGTCCAGAAGTGACAAAAATCCCTCCCTTGGGTGATTTGCCTATTTTTCTAAAAGCGTTAAGAACGGTAATTGTGGTGCCGTGTACAATGCCTTGAGGACCTATGTACATATAGCTGCCAGCCGTCATCTGGCCGTACTGGGTGACGCCTAGGGCGTTGTATTTTTCCCAGTCGTCTGGTGTGCTGTAGTTAGGAATCATCATCCCGTTTGTGACAACTACTCTAGGTGCTTCTTTGTGAGATGGGAACAAGCCCATAGGGTGACCAGAGTACATAACCAGCGTTTGCTCATCTGTCATCTGAGCGAGATATTGCATCGTGAGGCGATACTGAGCCCAGTTTGAAAAAACTGCTCCATTACCACCATAAGTGATAAGCTCTAGCGGGTGCTGTGCCACAGCGTGATCGAGATTGTTCTGAATCATAAGCATAATAGCTGCCGCTTGCTTAGATTGAGCCGGATAGGCGTCTATAGGTCTCGCATATATTTTATATTCTGGCGCAAAACGATACATATAAATGCGGCCATACGTTTCTAGTTCATTTTTGAATTCAGGTAATAGTGTTGCGTGATGCTGGGGTTCAAAATAGCGCAGGGCGTTTTGAAGTGCTAGTTTCTCTTCACTAGGAGAGAGTATCTTTTTTCTTTTTGGGGCGTGGTTTATAGCTGGGTCATATTCCTTTTGTGCAGGAAGTACTGCAGGAATCCCTTCAAGTATTTGTTGTTGAAATGTCATAAGTAGTGATATTAAGTAAGTACTAGTTTAAAAACTCTTACTCACACACTATGGATAACGTATATCTACTCTATGGTAGCTTCTATAAACACACTTACGATATAAGAGTAGCAGTCTATCCATTTTGAGTATTTGTCTTTTTACTATAGCCATAAGGGCAATGACGGCAGCCACTCTCACAACAGTATCCTCTTTTGAGATGATACTGTTCTGTAAAACATCTATAACCTTCTGGCGTTAAGTAATAGTCGCCGTCTTCTATAGGGATATGTTTTTTTAAGTAAGACATATACAAAGATAAGGATACGGCACAAACTTTGAATACTGCTTAACCTGTTAACAATGCGGTAGATAAATATATGGCCGGCGTTGTTTTTTAAAAAAGATATTAAAGTACTTTTGACCTATGTTTTTTGTTGTAAATAAATACTTGTTGCGCAGGCGCTTTGTGGGAGTTACACTCTGGCCATTTATTGTGATGCGCACACCAGATCTTAAAAAGGATGAGGTATTTATTAATCACGAAAAAATACACATAAGACAACAAGCCGAAATGCTGGTAATTCCTTTCTTTATATGGTATGCAATAGAGTACCTATATAGGCTTATACAGTATAGAGATAATTATGTGGCATATCTTAATATAAGTTTTGAGCGAGAGGCTTATGCTCGTGAGTGTGAAATTAATTATCTTAGAGAACGCCCGTTCTGGAGCTTTATAGCCTATTTATAAACTTGTGAATTTTACTTCAAAAAATCAATTTGTCTTTGAGCAAAATGGCTGTACGCTTTTCATAAAGCGTGAGGACGAGTTACACCCCACCGTTTCTGGTAATAAGTTTAGAAAACTTAAGTATAACCTACTTCAAGCCAGAGCACTTGGTCACGATACATTACTCACCTTTGGTGGTGCATACTCAAATCATATTGCTGCTACCGCGGCGGCTGGTAAACTTGAAGGTTTTAAAACCGTAGGTGTTATAAGAGGTGAGGAGTTGGGCCGTGATCTTAAAGAAACACTAGCTCAAAACCCTACGCTAGCATTTGCTCACTCTTGTGGAATGGAATTTCATTTTGTTACTAGGACTGAGTATAAGGAGAAGGATGAATTACGCTTTCGCGAAAGCGTAAAAAAAACCTTTAATAACCCATTTATTATACCCGAAGGAGGGACAAATGCACTTGCAATAAAAGGGTGTGAAGAGATTCTAACTACAGAGGATAGTCAGTTTGATTATATAAGTTGCCCTATAGGAACGGCAGGTACGATATCTGGCATCATAAATAGTGCAGGTAAACACCAAAAGGTACTAGGCTTTCCCGCGCTAAAAGGAGATTGGGTACGTGATGAGGTAGCACAATATGTGGATAGTGAGCAATGGGAAATCATAGCCGACTATCATTGTGGAGGATATGCAAAAGTAAATAGAGAGTTAATCACTTTTATAAATGACTTTAAGGATGCATACAGCATTCCGCTTGATCCTGTGTATACGGGTAAGATGCTTTTTGGGCTTTCAGACTTGATGAATCGTGGGTATTTCCCAGAGAATTCTCGTATTTTAGCCATTCATACGGGAGGTTTACAGGGCATCTCGGGTATGAATACTCGACTTGCAAAAAAGGGACTCCCACTCATACAATAGATTTATGTTAAAAAGAATATTAGTCGTTCTAGTAATAGGATTGCTCTCAGTAGGTTGTGGGGGTTCAAAAAAAGCAACACGTAGTACAAAACGTGTAAAAAAGACACGTACTGTTGTAAGAACAAATTCTGAGCTCGACGTAGAGGAAGCTGCAACACCAGATGATAATCTTGATAATGGTGTAAATCCTGTACCAAAAGGTGGAGTAGATGGTTATATAGAGCAATATGCTACCATAGCAAAAGAAGAGATGGAGCTTTACGGCATACCAGCCTCTATCACGCTGGCACAAGGAATTCTAGAGTCTGGAGCAGGAAAAGGAGAGCTTGTACAAAAGGCAAATAATCATTTTGGTATAAAATGTCACGACTGGAAAGGTCAAAAAGTATATCACGATGACGATACACAAGGCGAGTGTTTTAGAAAATATAGCTTACCAAAATTCTCATATAGAGATCACTCTTTATTCTTAACTGGACGCAAGCGATACACAGACCTCTTTAAACTCCCAAAAGACGATTATGAAGGGTGGGCAAAAGGACTACGTAGAGCAGGATATGCTACAGATAAAAAGTATCCTCAAAAATTAATAAGTCTCATAGAACGTTATAAACTTTATACCTATGATGGTGAAGTGCTAGGTAAAGCTGTAGAAGATTATGATAAGGTTACAGATAATAACAACCAGCATACAGTTAGAAAGGGAGAAACACTTTTTCGACTAGCAAAGAAGTATAAAGTTACCGTAGATGACCTTAAGAAATGGAATGGTATCGATGGCGATAACATCTTTGAAGGACAGGTGATATACATCAAGCCTTTTGATAGAGGTTACTAGATAATTGTCACAAACGTAGAATAAAGAAACACTCTAGCGGAGTGAAACATACAGCATATGATTTATAAAAGAAGTAGTGAGTTATTTGTAGCGGCTCAAAAAGTAATACCAGGTGGAGTAAACAGCCCAGTAAGAGCTTTTAAATCTGTAGGTGGTGACCCTGTTTTTGTAAAAGAAGCAAAAGGAGCTTATTTATATGACGAAGATGGTCGCAAGCTTATAGACTATATCGCATCTTGGGGACCTATGATACTAGGTCACGCACATAAGCCTGTGGTAGATGCCGTAGTACAAAAAGCTCAAAAAGGAACCTCTTTTGGAATGCCTACAGAGATAGAGACAAAAATAGCAGAGCTTGCTATCTCAATGGTGCCAGGTATAGATAAAATACGATTTGTAAATAGTGGTACAGAGGCTTGTATGAGTGCTGTACGACTTGCGAGAGGGTTTTCTGGAAGAGAGAAAATTATAAAATTTGCAGGTTGCTATCACGGTCACTCTGACTCGTTTTTAATACAAGCAGGTAGTGGGGCAGTGACTTTTGGGTCTCCTAATAGTCCGGGAGTAACTACAGGTACGGCAAAAGATACTTTACTAGCAGATTATAATAATCTTGATCAAGTAAAAGCCCTTTTTGCAGCAAACCCTGGAGAGATTGCAGCCATTATCATAGAGCCTGTTGCAGGTAATATGGGGTGCATACTCCCAGCCGAAGGTTTCTTACAAGGACTTCGTGAGCTATGTGATGAAAATGGTGCCTTACTTATATTTGATGAGGTGATGACAGGTTTTCGTCTTGCAAAGGGAGGTGTTCAAGAACTTATGGATGTAAGAGCAGATATAGTAACCTTTGGAAAAGTAATAGGAGGTGGTCTACCTGTAGGAGCATTTGCTGCTCGAGCAGAGATTATGAGTCACCTCGCACCAGAAGGTCCCGTTTACCAAGCCGGTACACTTAGTGGTAACCCGCTAGCGATGGCAGCAGGTCTTGCAATGCTTACAGAACTTAATGAGAACCCAGAAGTATTTACAAGCCTTAAAGACAAGACCGAGTACCTACATAAAGGTATAGAACAGGCACTTACAGAAAGCGGTGTAACATTTACAATAAATAGACTAGGATCTATGATCTCTGTGCACTTTGCAAAAGAGACTGTAGTAGATTTTAAAACAGCGGCCGCTGGGGATAATGATACCTTTAAAAAATTCTTTCACGGTTTACTTGCAGAGGGTATTTATATAGCACCTAGTGCTTATGAGAGCTGGTTTTTAAACGATGCACTGTCTTATCAAGATCTTGATGATACAATTGCTGCTGTAGCAAAGGTGAGTAAAACCTTATAAGTTTACATAAAAAAGAAAACGGCATCCTAACTAAAGGATGCCGTTCTCAAACCAAATTAATCAATCAATAAAAACATTATTTACCACGCTGGCCTCTACCACGTTTGCCACCGCGTCTTCCTTCACCTTTGCGCTTTGCGCTCATCTTCTTAAACTGCTTAAATTGGTCTTCAGATAAGATACTTTGCATCTCTTGTTGCATAGCTATTTGTTTATCTAGACGTTCATTTGTCTTAGCAAATTTTTGCTCTTTTGTAAGCTCAGGTTTTTCTGTTTGAGCTTTGCGAGCTTCCATCGCTTGCTTGCGGTCTTTTGCTTGTGCAAGTAGTACGTTATACACTTTTTTAGACTGATTATTGTCTAGAGCAAGTGCTAGGGTCATTTTCTTAGTTTTAAGCGTAGCCATTTGTTCTACAGTAAGGTCTTTTCCTTTTCTGTCTTCTCCGCCTCTTGGTCCTCTTTGTGCAGACATTGATATAGTAGCTAGTACTAAAAATGCCATTATTAACTTTTTCATATTCTTTATTTTTTTAATTACTGAACACTTATATGACTGTGTAAAATGCACAAAGTTTAATCCATTTTTATTTTTAGGATTTATTTGTGATTTGTTACGCTTTCGCGAAAGCGTATATATCTTCAGTAATTTATGAACTCTAGAGTAGTCTGGTAACGAGAATTTTTTACATAAAAAAAAGCCGACTGTCAATGACAGCCGGCTTATATGGGAAGGGGAAATCTTAGGGGTAAATTATCCCTTATTTAGGGTCAAGTATTAAATTGATACGCTCTACAAGATCTTCTGTGTGAATGCGACTCATACGATCACGCAGTCTGCTGTTTTGTAAATCACGTTTAAGATCTTTAAGCTCTGCACGTACTACGGCTCTAATGTCACTCTGGCTTACATCAATAGAAGTTCTAGTGCTAAAACGGCTAGAAGCTCCTTGCTCTCTAGTCATTAAGTATGCTAGACGCTCTACATATGCACGCTGTAAGTTACGGCGGTAGATGTCTATGGTACTTCTTGACTTTAACTCACTAAAGAGGCCATCACGAGTATCTTCCATCATATCCATAAAGGTATATGCACTGTTGCCATTAAGAGTTTCGTTCTCTAGCATACGTCCCATTCTTCCAAAATCTAGAAGGTTGTTAAGCGTTCTAGTCTGGAAACGTCTTATACGTTCTACACTACCTGCATTTTCTATTTTATCAAAAATGTTTGTGTCTAGTAACCACTCTGGTGTCTCAAAAAGATTTTCTTGTAAGAAGGTAAGTGCTTCTTTTTGTTTCTCTTTAGGTACGTGTGTATATACAGCTCCATCTTGATCATATGTTTTATACATCTCATACACACCACCTACATTTGCGGCAACGTGACCCATATAGCGGTTATACTGAGAGAGTACTTGACCATACATTTTATCTAGCTCATCATAGTTTTGGCCCTCTTCTGCAGTCCAAGTGATAAGGTTAGGTACAATACGTTTAAGGTTTGCAATACCATAAGCACTTGCTTTCATAGCATCATCACCTAGATCTTCTGTTTGAGAACTAGGGTCTATGACTCCAAACTGCTGTCTCCCAAAACGGTACATAGGGTCTCCAGCGTGCTCTAGTATCCAGCTGTCTAAGGTTTTCTTTTCATCTTCTGCACTTTTTGCCTCAAGTATAGGGCGGTATCCCCACTTAATAGCATACTTGTCGTAGATACCTATGTTAGGCATCAAGGCAACATCACCATCACCTGGTTGTGCGATATAGTTAAAACGAGCATAATCCATAATAGAAGGTGCTGTTCCATACTTTTTTGTAAACTCAGGATTACGTAAATCATCTACAGCATATGCTACACTACTTCCCATATTGTGAGGAAGACCTAGTGTGTGACCTACCTCGTGAGAACTCACAAAACGAATTAATCGTCCCATAATCTCATCTTTAAACTCGTTAGATCTTGCTTCTGGATTAATCGCTGCTGTCTGTACAAAGTACCAGTTATGTAATAAGGTCATAACATTATGGTACCAGTTTATATCACTTTCTAAAATTTCTCCAGATCTAGGATCACTCACGTGAGGTCCATTTGCATTAGGAATAGGAGACGCAAGGTAGCGCACTACACTATAACGTACATCTTCTGGGCTCCAGTCTGGATCTTCTTCTACAGAAGGAGGATCTGCCGCGATTATGGCATTTTTAAATCCAGCAGCTTCAAAAGCTACTTGCCAGTCTTCTATACCTTGTTTGATATATGGCACCCATTTTTTTGGTGTTGCTCTATCTATATAATAAACGATTTGCTTTTTAGGCTCAACAAGCTCACCTCTTTTAAAGGCTGCCATATCTTCGTCCTTAACTTCTAGTCTCCATCTGTCTAAGTAACGTATGGTCTTACTTTTTTGTAAATCTAGACCGTAATCTGTTTGCCCGCGGCCAAACCACCCTACACGCTCATCAAACATACGGCGTTGCATAGGTACTTCTGGTAATAAAATCATAGAGTTACTCATCATAAGTGAGAGTGTACCCGTAGCATTATTAGACGGTAATGCACTACCGCTGTATGTTTTTACGGTACGTACTTCTATGTTTTGCGGGTAACTTCTTATTGTATCTATGTAAGAGCGCTTTGCATCTAGCTTAGAAACCTTAAGACTTTTGCGACGTCTCTGTGGTAAACCGAGTGGTTTAACATCTGTTTCAAATAAAGGGCTCGCGTCTATCACAATATTCTTATTGCCAGAAACAGAATCCTTCTTATATGCCTTTACATCAAAAGCATACAGCACTGGCTCAAAATTACTGTTCTTTACAGCCTCAGAAATAGGAAGTGAGTCTGCGGCATAAATTTGATGTGACACCACACGTAGTAATACCTTTTTATCTTTTACTTCCCAGCGTAGTACAGAGGTGTTTTGTTTTCCTCCCCCAAAGCCAAGTCCTGTGGCAGTCTTTGCAATACGAGTGACCATAAGCATCTCGCGACCCATCAATGTGTCTGGAATCTCATAAAAGTACTTGCCGTCTAGTTTATGTACGGTAAAGAGACCTTCGTCTGTTTTTGCTTCTTTTGTGATTACTTTGCCATAAGGTTTTATGGCACCTTTCTTGTCTTTTTTTGCAGATTTTGAGGCACTTGCCTTACTGGCAACTTTAGATTGTGATGCGCCACAACTCGCAATTGTAATAGCTAGTAGTGTAGCAATTACGTAGGATAATTTTCTATTCATTCAATTGGATGTTTTACAAGGGTAAAAGGTACTGCCCAGAACCCGCCTATCTTGTTAAGAAAATCATAACAAGTGAAGGGTAGTGTCATAAAGTGGTGTATTGTCAAGCTTAGATTTTATCCAAGCAAAAAAGCTCACCATAAAGATGTCTTCTTCTTTGAGGGTGGAGGTGGTAAAGTTATTTTTTACGCTTTCGCGAAAGCGGTCTTCATCTATCACGAGAGGATTGTTATGCATAGCTGTGTAAACTGCAATAAAAGAATGTAACCTCGCCTCAGAGCGAATAATAGATTTATGCTTGCGCTTAAAACTTCTCAAAGTAGCGTGCGCCAGATCTACATACTCTAGTTCATAATAAATAATAAGGGTGAGAAGATCTCTTTTTATTAACCAGTCTTTGCCTAATTGCGTCTCATACCATTGGTCTGAGTGTTTTAATTTATTAAGCTGGCCTAAGGCTTCTTTATATAAACCTTGCTGGGTGAGAAAAACAACAAGCGCTAGTCTGGTGTCTGGGTGGGATTTTCCTTTAGTATTTTTTATGTATTCTTCTAAAGAGGTGATGGCGGTTGTATAACTGCCACTATAATTCATAACAAAACTGTGTATGAGTAAGTAGCTTTCGCGAAAGCGGGATTCCCATTTTCTTCTATCTGCACCTATTTGCTCGTCCATAAGCTTGAGATATGACTGAGCCTGTGTAAAATCACGCACTCTAAAATGTGCATTTGCCATAAAATAGAGGACCTGTATATGGTAAAAACGATGCTTTGCAGCAACGTGATCCTTCTGCTCTATAAGTTTATAAACCTTTGTTATAAACGGTAATGCCTTGCTAAAGTTATGATCTAGATGTGCTGCTGTATTAATAATCTCAAGGAGTTGGTAGAGGGACTTATAGGTAAGATCTTTTTGTATGTCTATTTTAAAATCTGCTAGAATTTGTTCTATAGTTTCTTGTACGCCTTGTTGTAATAGGGCTGTGTTAAACTGGACGGTTCTCTTAATGTGAGCATATGCCATATTGAGCCTTTCTTGCTGTAAAAAGAGCTTGTGACACTGCTGTGCCGCTGCCACAAGCTCAGGTAGATCTTGCTCAGGGTGAAGGTGGCTGTATTGTATTTGGGTATGATATGCCTCGACTAGTGCTGTGTAGAGGTCTAGTTGTTTTGCTTTTTTAATAGCTTTTTTGAGTAGTTTATGTGCAGGGTTAACCTGGTCTTGCTCATAAAGTATACGTGCCGTAAGTATCCACTTAAAGATGGTCATATCTTCTGAGGTTTCTGTCTCAAAACTGCGTGTAGCAATAAAATCTATGAGTGAGTCTTGCAGTCGCTTTGATAATGCGTGATAGGCATTTCTATTTGACGAGCCATATAATGTGGTGATGATATCATTTACAGGTATTCCTTTACGCAAGAGCATATAGAGATCTATGTTTTTTGTGTCCTTTCTTTTATTTCTGGAGCGTATGTATTGTATAAAAAGATCACTTTCTTCTTTAGAAAAACTAGTAATAATAGAAAATAATGACATTTTATATCGTAAGTTATATGTGTTTAAAAGCTTATTTTAATTGTATAAATGTAATATTAGTATATTATATATCGTAAGTAATAATGAAATTATTGATTTTTTGATGTGAGGTTGGGTTGCATCTTTGACCTCGTTAAACAACAACAAAACATTATGGAAAATCAATTTGAAACACCAGTAACTGAGAAGAAAGTAAAAGAAAAACCTTCATTTTCAAATAAGCCTACCGGCGCTTTTATAAGTGCATCTTGGAGTGCCTTATTTGTTGGGATGATATCGTTCTGTGTAGGTTTATGGAACGCAGATATGTATCTCAATGAAAAAGGATATTATTTTACAATTTTACTCTTTGGTCTTTTTGCAGTAGTCTCTGTGCAAAAAAGTGTACGCGATAGGCTAGAGGGAGTACCTGTTACAGACATTTATTATGGCATAAGTTGGTTTGTGACCATTATTTCAATCTTATTACTCGTAGTAGGTTTATGGAACGCAGATCTAGAGTTAAGTGAAAAAGGTTTTTACGGGATGTCATTTACGCTAAGTCTCTTTGCTGCTATTGCAGTTCAAAAAAACACGAGAGATGTAAAATTTATAGATAATCAAGAAGATAAGTAACAAAATGCGGTGCTCTAGGGCACCGCATTTTGTTGTTTGATAACCCGATGCTCCCTAGGGAGTGTTGGGTTTATTATTTAAAATTAATAGTACAAGAGGAAGATGTACCAAACCATCGTACCCTATTACGAGAAGCCGTACGGTATACAAAGTCTCTAAGCATTCTAGGTATAAAAGCGAGTAAGGCGGCAACACGCTGCCACTTTGGTATTTTTGATACAATCTTTAAAAATCCATCAGAGTGCGTGTGCAAAACATTATTATCTATAAGAATTACCGTGTCTAGACTATCTGTAGGTCTGTTGTTATCTCTCAAAATATGTTGACCTCTGGGAGATTGATAAGCTATAAATTCAAAGAGGTCTTCTGGAGCAAATTTTAATAACCACCCCACAACGCCATTGCAAAGGTTACACTCTCCGTCAAAAATTATAAGGCTCTTAGTAGCTGGACTCTTCATAGTAAATCAATTTTGTAATTAACCATTGAGTCGAAAAAAAATAGTAAACTTTTCAAAAACAGTTTTTTAAGAGTAGGTTTCTATTTTTTAATGAGTAGCTTGGTCTTATGATTTTTGAGCCACATATAGCAGAGGTAAAAAAGCACATAGACCATTACTGGATTGTAAAAGATGCTGCGCTCTTGTCTATGGGAAGCCCAACAATGTATGCATACCCTGGCATTACTCCAGATATGATTATTGTGCTAGATGGTCATTACACAATGAGCTATATGGGTAAAACCTATACATCTAATAGAAGTAAGCTGTATAGCTTTATTCATAAAGAAGTGGTTGTAGATCTCTCGCATCTCAAAAGCTGTATCATCATTAAATTTAAAAGCAGGGGACTGTCTTCGCTCAAACCATTTTTAGATCTCAAGACAGAAGCCATTATGAAAGACAGCGTCGCCTTTGCAGATGATGTTTTTGGGATGGATGTCGAGCTACTTAAAATTCATCTACTTACATTATCACCTTCAGAAATTGCAAGTGAATTAGATCAATGGTTTGCAGAGAGGTATAAAAAGGAGCGAGAAGGTTTTGTAGTGGCAATGGCGCAAGAAGTGAGTGCTAGTTGTGATATACAAACTATTATTAAGGCTACAAATTACTCCTATTCTACACTAGAGCGTCACTTCAAGAGAGATACAGGTCTCACTCCAAAAAAGTTTCAATCACTCCAGCGATATAAAAAAGCCATACGAGAGTTATATGTCACTCGCAATAGCGACTGGCAGCATTATGTAGTAAAGTATGGATATTACGATCAGAGTCATTTTATTAAAGAGATAAAAAGATACACAAATCATACACCGTCACAACTCTTAAAGACACCATCTTTTATAGAAGTAAGACCTAACTACTTTTGACGAAAATTTACAATGACCGCTTTCGCGAAAGCGTAATCTTTGTAAAAAATAACACGAATGAAATATATCCCATACCTAATTGCACTTTGTTTTATAACCCTAAGCTGTAACAGTACACAAGAGGTAAACTATACTCAAGATACTGATAAGCAGCTGCAATTTTTTCTAGATGACACTTTTACTGATACAAAGCAAGATGTAACCGGTGTCTCATTATCTGTAATTGCCCCTTTTGCCGAAATAGATTTTTCTGGAGCGGCTGGATATGATAGTATAGATAAGGATGCGTTGTTAAAGGCAAACCAGCCTTTTAGAATAGCGAGTGTGACTAAGGTATTTGTAGCCGTGGCTATATTACGTCTGTATGAGCAAGGAGAAGTATCGCTAGAAGATGCTATCTCAAAATATATCTCTGAGGAGCATATCGCATTACTTAAAAAGGGCGGTTATGACCCAGATAAAATAACTATACGCCACTGTCTAGGTCATACAAGTGGTTTATATGATTATGCAGAGGGAGGGCCAGAATATATAGAAGCCGCCTCAAAAACTCCAAACAAAATATGGAGCCGTACAGAGCAAATACAATTTGCAATAGATAATGGGAGTCCTTATGCTGCTCCCGGAGTAGAAAATAATTATAGCGATACAGGTTATATCTTACTTGGCGAAATCATAGAGCGCACATCTAAGCTTGATCTTGCGGCTGCACTTAGGTCATTACTTAAGTTTGACGAGCTAGGTATGACTTCTACCTATTTACAAAGTCTAGAAGAACCTACGCAAGAGTTACCACAAGAAGTGCATCGCTATGTAGGTAGTCTTGATGCTACAAAGTGGCATAACTCTGTAGATTTATATGGAGGAGGTGGTCTGGTTTCTACTACAAGAGATTTAAGTGTATTTCTTCAGGCGGTTTTTAATAATCGTGTTTTTGAAAATAAAAATACCTTAGACACAATGCTATTACTAGATGGTAGGTATAAGGAAGGAAATATCCCTAAGCAGCGTCTAGGTTTTGATAGCTATTACAGTAAAAAACTAGACGTAGAGACCTATTTGCATTCTGGTTTTTGGGGAACGCTGTTCGTTTATATCCCCAGTTTTAATGCTAGTATAGCAATAAATAATACACAAGATGGTGATGTAGATGGTGATGTGTTAACAAACGTAATTTATTACCTGCAGTGGCTAGATAAACAACCCAGTGGTAAAATGTAATGTCATTATTGCATTACAAGTAAGTCGTTCCATTGTTCATTAGTAGCGTGATGCTTTTTTAAAAACTCCTCTGGTTCCATTAAAAAGTAGCTAGGATCAAAGTCGTAAATAAAAAGCTGGCTTTTTACATCAGTATATCCACTAGACCAGGTAGCATCGCATACATACCATTTCCCGTCAAGTCGTACGCTATTCCACGCGTGATTTGCAATAAGTTTCCCATTTGATTTAAAAGTACTTGTAGGGTCATATCCATTTATGACCTCACAAGTGATTCCAGATAATAGGGCAAGCTTTTTAATTAGATAGGCATACCCCGTACACAGGGTTTCCTTATCATTAACTAATGTTGTAAGAACTTCTTGCTTAAACACAGAACGCTTGGCATCTGAGTAACTTTTATCCAGATACATCTTCTTGCTCTTGCGTGTAAGTGCATCATTGCCTTTTATATTATGAGTAACCCAGTAATAGATTGCTCTAAATTTTTCAACATCTGTAGTAAGCGTTGAGGTGAGTTTGTGGCTTAATAGTGGGAGATTATATAATTCTTCACCTTCAAGAAGTGATGCCTTATAATCGGCAGTAGTAAATTCAATGTGCGCAAAGTCTGAGCGCTGTGCACTTGTCACTGTTGTGAAGATGAAGAATATAAAGAACGTAAGCTTGTACATATAGTTACATAGATTTAGGTATAGCTTTCTTTTGGGCAGGTGCAGTTCTCAAAGCTCCTACTATAACAATGGCTGTACCTTCTAAAAATGGTTCGATGTAGGTAGTGCCACGTTCAATTTTTACCTCCATATCTTCAAAAGCCATTGAGCTTACGATAAGAATATCATTATCCTTAAGCGGTTGCGGAAAGGTAAAAGCGCCATCGTCATCTGCCATAACACCTATGTTTGTTCCTTTGAGAACGATTGCCGCTCCCGGTACAACGCTATTATGCGTTTTTACTACGCCAGATACCGTGCGCTCTACAGCTTGTGCTTGTGCCGTTTGAGATGTAAACACGAAGGCTATTATCATACAGATAGTCGCAATGGCGCTTGTTACCTTCTTCTTTGTTGTGATGTGTTTTGTTTTCATAATAAATGTGTTTTTGTTTATATCAAAACTATGAGGAGAAACTCTTTCTTAAAATTATAAATGCGCAAATGCCAGTTATATGACTGTAAACTGTCCTTTTCACTTAGGGAAGTATAATGCTGCTAGGTGTAAGTGCGCTTTCGCGAAAGCGTAATAAAACCCCCATAAACTCATATAATGAAGATGTAGTTATCAACTATAACATTGAGCACATCACTAAAAATAAGAAAACCCCTGCCGATAGACAGAGGTTTTATATAGTAAGAAAGGCGGTTGCCTTAGTCTGCGATGGTTACAAATAGACCATCATCTGTTTTTGAAACTTTTGCGGCGCCCATTTTTGTAAGCCCTTTTATTCCTTTATCCCAAGCCTTGTTACTTAATCCGGCAGCTGTCTTTAAAGCACTAAGCTCCTGCGGACTTTCCTTTTTGAGTAGCTCATAAATGGCTTTTTCATTTTCATTAAGGTCAAGTGCTTTCTTCTCTGGTTTCATCTGTGGGAAGAAAAGTACTTCTTGTATAGACTGGTTATTTGTTAAGAACATTATTAAACGATCCATCCCTATTCCCATACCAGATGTAGGAGGCATTCCGTACTCTAATGATCTTAAGAAGTCATAATCTATAGAGGCTGTTGCCTCATCATCACCTCTCTTTGCAAGTTCTAGCTGTGCTTCAAAACGCTCTCTTTGATCTATAGGGTCGTTAAGCTCTGAGTATGCATTTGCAATTTCTTTACCACATACCATAAGTTCAAAACGTTCTGTAAGCTCTGGGTTATCGCGGTGCTCTTTACAAAGCGGACTCATCTCTTTAGGGTAATCTGTAATAAAGGTAGGCTGTATGTAGTTACCCTCACACTTCTCTCCAAAAATCTCATCTATGAGTTTTCCTTTACCCATTGTATCATCTACCTCGATACCCATACCCTCTGCAGCGGCGCGTATCTCATCTTCGGTCTTACCGTTAATGTCAAAACCTGTGAAGTGCTTGATACTATCTGCCATAGTAACGCGGGCATATGGAGCTTTAAAGTCTACCTTGTGCTCTCCAAAGGTAGCCTCTGTTGTACCATTTACTGCAATGGCACAAGTCTCTAGTAATTGCTCACAGAAGTCCATCATCCAGTTGTAGTCCTTATAGGCTACATAAATTTCCATTGCGGTAAATTCTGGATTGTGCGTGCGGTCCATTCCTTCATTTCTGAAGTTTTTTGAGAACTCATATACTCCTTCAAAACCACCTACAATAAGACGTTTTAAGTATAACTCATTTGCAATACGCATATATAATGGCATATCTAGTGAGTTATGGTGCGTTATAAATGGTCTTGCAGCTGCACCACCTGCGATAGGTTGTAATACTGGTGTCTCAACCTCAAAGTATCCTGCGTCGTTAAAGAAATTACGCATTGCGTTAAAGAGCTTTGTACGTTTTACAAAAACTTCTTTTACGTGCGGGTTTACAGTAAGGTCTACATATCGCTGTCTGTAACGCATCTCTGGATCTGTAAATGCATCGTGCACTTTACCTTCATCATCTGTACGTGGTTGTGGTAATGGCTTGAGTGCTTTACTTAATAGCGTGAAGTCTTTTACTAGCACAGTGATCTCTCCTACCTTAGTGGTAAACATCTCACCTTCTATACCTATAAAGTCTCCTATGTCAAGAAGCTTTTTATAAACCTCGTTATACTTAGATTTATCTTCTCCTGTACAGATTTCATCACGGTTAAAGTATACTTGTATGCGACCTTCACCGTCTTGTATTTCGGCAAAAGAGGCATTTCCTTGTATACGTCTTGACATTAGCCTTCCAGCCATTACTACTTTTTCACCTTCTGTGTAGTCATTTTTCGCTTTCGCGGAAGCGTGAGTCACGTGGTATTGTGCTGCGGGATAGGGGTTGATTCCTATTTCGCGCAAGCGAGATAATTTCTGGCGGCGTACTTGTTCTTGTTCTGACAGTTGCATACGGTAATTTTTAAGCTTGCAAAGATAGTCATAGCAGGGTCAGAAACGAAATGCTTGTAACAATTCTAATAATATGTAGACATATTAAGTACATCAATCAAGCGTTACCTTTGTGGTAACCTATCAAAATCAAATTATATGAGTATCTGGCGTGTCTTACTAGCCATCTTTTTTCCGCCCCTTTCTGTTATAGGTAAAGGGTGTGGGTCTGTATTAATAGTTTTCTTACTTTGGCTCTGTGGCTGGGTGCCTGGCGTGATTGCAGCACTCGTTATTTTAAACAATCCCAAAAATTAAAAATGAATAAAAAAAATTACCTATCACTAGTAGTGCTACTTGTATTGCTGGTGAGTTGTAGTATGCAAGAGCGTATTGTCTTTAATGAAGATATGGGTGGTCGATATGAGTCTGTAGTAGACTTGTCTCAACTTATGGCGCTGGGAGCCCAAGGAAGACCAGCATCTGTAGACAAGAAAAAGGAAAAGATGGACACACTTGTTGTGTTTAATGATTTTCTGGAGACGTATAAAGATAGTATTGCAACCTTACCAGCGGCTAAACAAGAGGATATAAAAGCGCTAAGAGATTTCTCTATGCAAATGAATATAGATGAGGATAATGGTGTTATGGTACTTACCATCATAAAGGACTTCAAGCAGTTTAATGAGATAGAGCGCATCGCTTATGATATAGAGAAGGTATTTGATACAGCAAAGAAAACAACACCAGGAAGTGAGAAAGCTACTAGCAGCCCAGCAAGTAGTATGCTTAGTACAGATAAGGTAATATATACATTTACAGATAATACCTTTAGAAGAACAGACCCAAAAGCACTTGCAGAACACCTAGGTGAAGAGGTTGTCTTGTCACAAAAGACGCAAGAAACTATAGGGCAAAGCTCAAGCGGAGAAGTAGGAGATGAAAATGATATGATGTCTGGTATGCTCGCCCAGATGGATAAGGAGCTTAGTAAGTCTACAATGACACTTGAGTATGTGTTTCCTAGAAAGGTTATTTCTGTAACGCCAGATGGAGCGAGTATAGGAGCAGATGGTAAGACGGTTACTTTTGAAATAGACTATCATAGCTTGCTTAATAATAAGAGCAAGGTATTAGAAAATTTTGAGGTGGTTCTTGAAGAGCAGTAAGAGCTGTTTTTAACGATATTTTATAACCTCCTACCATCTGGTAGGAGGTTTTTTAATGTGAAGTAATTCTTACCTTTGCGGCGTGAATAAAAATATCATTTTTCAGGATTTAGGACATCGCGATTACAAGGAAACTTGGGACTATCAAGATGAGCTTTTTAAGAAAACGGTTGCGATGAAAATCGCAAACAGAAGAGAAGATGCAGGATTAGTAACTCCTAACCATTTTCTCTTTGTAGAGCATCCACACGTTTTTACGTTAGGTAAGAGTGGTGATATGTCTAACCTGCTTGTGAGCGAAAAAGAGCTAGCCGAAAAGAATGCTACATTCTATAAAATAAATAGAGGTGGTGATATTACCTACCACGGGCCGGGTCAGATAGTGGGATATCCTATATTAGATCTTGATAACTTCTTTAGAGATATACATAAATATTTACGCCTACTTGAAGAGATGGTTATTCTCACTCTAGCCGAATACGGACTCAAAGCCGAGCGTTCTCCAGGGGAGACAGGAGTTTGGTTTGACGTAGGGACGCCATTTGCCAGAAAGATATGTGCTATGGGTGTGAGAGCGAGTCGCTGGGTTACTATGCACGGCTTTGCACTTAATGTAAATGCAGATTTAGGTTACTTTGACCTTATGATACCTTGCGGTATAAAAGATAAGGCCGTTACCTCACTTAATGTAGAGCTAGGTAAAGCTACAGTAGATCAAGAGGAGGTGAAGGCTAAGCTTAAAAAACACTTTACAGCCCTTTTTGAAGCGGAGTTTGTTACTCCAGAAGTTTCAGAGTAATCTCCATATCTCTCAATTACTTGAAACCCATTTTACTAGTTTATTTTATAAATAAGGATAGACTTGTCACCACCCTGTGTGACAAAACCTAGTGACTTGTTTTTTTCTAGTAAACCTACAGAGGCTTTTGATGTGCCGTAAATAGGGAAGTTAGGAAGTAGATTTCCTTTGCTGTCATATAGATAAACCTCACTAGATTCTGTATTAGTAAGTGTGATGTATTGCTTTTTTGCAGCTTCAAAAACTTGTGGAGCACTATAAGAACCATAAGCTATTTCTTTTTTCTTACCGTTTATTAATAGTAGATTCTCTCGCTGTCCTACCGCAAGAGACTTGCCTAGCGCTATACGTGAGTCTGAGTCAAAATCTGAGATGGTCTGTACGACTTCTCCCTTTGTAGTGACTCTTACCTTCTCTCCGTTTACAGTATATGTTTCAAACGTATTTCTGTTTCTATAAACTGGCACATCACCAAAGTTTATATTTTTCTTTACCTCTATACGAGCTGTACCAGTACGACTCAAGATGTTGAGTTTTCCATTGTTTTCGGCAATTACGATATAATCCTTATTTGCAATACGTATGTGTGCTGGCGGAAATATAACTGTACTCGTAGCTTCCTTAAAAGTAAATCCAGAAACAGGGCTTGCCTTTTTATCATACATAAGTACCTTTTCACCCTGTACAATAACAAAACGATAGTTGCTATTATTATCGTAATCAAATATCGCAAGTGGTTGTGTGATGGTGTCTTTAAAAGACAGTGGGTATGGTCCCACATCATTACCATTACGGTCTAGAATGTAGAAAGACTTCTCTGTGGTGAAGGCTAGCTGTAATCTCCCGTTACGATAGATATCTACCTGCTGCATATCGCCCAGTATTTGACCATCCAGATCCTTTTGCCATAACACCTTGCCAGCATTACTTATAAGGTATAAGGTATTATTTATGTCTTGCACAACAATATCTTGTCCATCTGTACGATGATTTTTTACCAGCTGTGGAGACATTGTAATAGGTGCGCTAAGCTTCACATTTGCAATTTGTGCAATGCTAGCATCTGTAGTGTTGTCTTCATTTTTAAGTATTGTCGTGTTGAGCAGGAGGTAATCTTTCTCTTGCACGAGTTGTAGAGCGGCATAGTGATAGCCTTCTAGGGTAGTTTCTTTTAGGTTTTTTTGTCCCTGTTGAGATACAAGTCGCTGGTAGTTTTTGCTATCAAGGTTTGTGATGTGTAAGTAACTTGAGGCACGACTCAATGCGTTTTTTGTAGGAGCAAATGCCGCACTGGTAGCTAATATTGCTTGGTTCTGATAATTTGCAATAACAGTTTCTAGTGCTTCTTGATTTTCGGCAAAGAGATAAAAGTCATCTATGGTGGCATACATCTTTGGAGAAGAGAGGTTGAGTAGAGGTGAGTACGCTTTCGCGAAAGCGGAAGCATTCCCAACTTCATATATCTTAACTTTTCTAAAGGTCGCTAGCTCTGACCCGCTTGCAAGCACATTATCTGTAACACTCACATCTGCCGAAACACCCACAATCACCGAACTCTTTGCAAGATGAATAACACCTATCTCTGTAAAACTAGCAAAGAGGTCTTCTTGCGGGATATTATATTGAGCAAGGTCTACTTTGAGCAAGTCTGCTTTATTAGATTTAAGTTGTTCCCAGCTATCATAGCTTATAGCTTCTACAGCTACGGCAGCGGTGGGAGTGATGCTAGTGATTCTGTTTACCACAGGGTTTGTGTTCTTGAGTAGGGAGAGACGCAAGTTTGTAGAGTCTTGTACGAGTACCACGCCATTGAGACGTACATCATTTTGGTCAAGGTCAATATCTGCTGTGGCCCAAGTAAAGGAGTCTTTAAGCGCATTTACGCCAGCTGCAGGAAAGAGTGTTTTGTATAAATCTCCTCCTTCAGATCCTTTTATAAAAATAGAAGCAGTCGCACTGTTACTAGAAGAATTATAGGCACGGTCAAACATAGGGTCTGTGTACGTTTCTCTATTTTTCTCTCTCAGCACATTCTCAAGTAAAATTTTTGAGGTGCTTGCTATAAAAACATCGTTATATATAAGGTAATGAGCATTTGCTCCTAGTGACTTAATTTTTTTGTCATTGAGTGAGGCTTCTCTTATAAGTGTTGAGTCATTTTTAAAAAGGCCTAGGTGGTTTTTTGTAATAATGCTCAAATCGTAGGCTTTGCGTCCTAGCTTAGTATAGCAAAACAGTGTCTCTCCATCTGGTTGTACAGCTGCAAATGCGGCTTGGTTATCTACCAGTGTTTTGTATAGACTAGTGGTGCCCAGCTCTTGTATGAAATCATTATTGACTAGTGCACTTTTAAAATCTTTAAGATCTGTAGTTTTTACAACAACAGATGCCTTACGAGGAATGTATTTTGTGAGTGAAGACGAGTTCTTTGTTGAGGTTGTGCAGCTAGCTAGCAATACAACTACGGCAGAGAGGTATAATAGAATTTTCATAAATAGTAAAGACTGGTTGTTCAAAAATACAGTCTTGTGTGAGACCTACGGCCTTTGTGGTCATAATATTATTGACCACCTTTTCAACAGTATATTACTTATGGTCTTTAAAAGTAAAGTCTAGCGAGTATTGTTCGGGTAATAGTTTAAAGCTTTTGCGGTGGTATTTTGTAATACCATAGGTGCGTATCGCTTCTCGATGTTCTTTTGTAGGATACCCTTTGTTTTTTTTCCAGTTATACATAGGGTACTCTTCGTGTATGCGGTCCATAAATAGGTCACGCTCTGTTTTGGCAATGATAGATGCCGCGGCTATGGGGAGGTATTTTCCATCACCTTTAATAACAGTTGTGTGATCTAGGCCAGTAAATGGTTTAAAGCGATTACCGTCTACAAGTATGTGTTGCGGTTTTTTTTGCTTTCGCGAAAGCGTACCTATCATACCTTCAATACTACGATGCATTGCAGTGATAGAGGCGTTAAGGATATTAATTTCGTCTATTTCCTCCATCATCACGTGAGAAAAAGAGTAGGCAATTGCTTGTTGCTCTATAATAGGTTTGAGTAAATCACGTTTCTTCTCTGTGAGTTGTTTTGAATCTGTAAGAATCTCGTTTATAAAACTATCGGGCAGCATCACAGCAGCTGCCGTAACGGGTCCTGCAAGACAGCCACGACCAGCCTCGTCTGTGCCACATTCTATAAGATGAGTATGATATTTAAGTTTAAGCATATATTGAACGGGTCAAAATACTAGAATCGGTGCAAATAATGTAATTTTGACACATCAAATTGTTTATATGAATAAGATTTTTGGGTTTATTTTTTGTCTAGTGCAAGTAGCAGTCTTTGGGCAAACATCACCTATACAGCAAACACCTACATTGCAAAGAAGTGAAGGTCTTGGTGATAATAACGACCCGCTTAATGCTAGAGATGCAAAATCTACAAATATTAAAGAGTTTGAAAGACCACCTGTAGAGGATTATAAGATTATCTCTGTAAAAAGAGATACCTTATATGTAGATACGACTCTTACTATAGAAAAGGATTATAAATTTAATTACCTGCGTAAAGACCGCTATGGTTTATTGCCGTTTGCAAATACCGGGCAAACTAATAATACGCTCATACATCATTTTGATAACAGGCGCACCACGCCTGGCTATATTGCAAATGCTAGACACTTTGCTTATCAAGAGGTAGAAGATATAAAGTATCACTACCTACCTACGCCACTCACAGAGTTGTTTTATAAGAGCGCTTTTGAGCAAGGACAACAACTAGATGCTTTCTTTACCCTTAATATACACCCTAGACTTAATATGTCTATAGCTTATAAAGGAGTGCGTAGCTTAGGTAAATATCAAAATGCATTAACCAGTTCGGGTAATTTTAGATTTGCGGGTAGCTATAACACAAAAAATAAGCGATACTATATAAAGGCACACTGGGTTGCTCAAGATTTAAGTAATCAAGAAAACGGAGGATTAACCACTTTAGGTATAGAGCAGTTTAATAGTGGTGACGAAGATTTTGATGATAGATCAAGATTGCCAGTAAACTTTGAAGATGCCGAAAATATACTAGATGGTACAAGAGTGTATGTAAACCATCACTATAATATTATTCAAAAACAAGATAGTCTTAAAGATTATAGTTTAAGAGTAGGTCACATTTTTAATAGCGAGAATAAATTTTATAGATATAGCCAAGATGCAGCAAATGATCTTTTTGGAGAAGCATTTAGACAAACCGACTTTTCTGATAGAACAGATCACGAAGAAACCTATAACGAACTTAACCTTGTTTATGAAGATAAAAAACTAGGGCAACTCAAGTTTCAAGCAAATGCTACGTATTTTAATTATGGCTATGATGCAGTACTTATACAAGGTATAGATCAAGATGGTGATGGTATAGACGAGCAAACGGTAAGAGTACCTAATAGAATACAAACCACCACAATTGCAGTAGGAGGAGGGTATAAAAATAAAATAGGTGGTTTTGATATACTGGGAGATGCTCAAGTAAATGTCTCAGGAGATTTTGATGGATACAATATATATGGAGAAGCAGGATATGCTATAGATAAAGACAAGCGCTTTTCTGCAAGTATATTGAGCAATGCAAGACCAGCAGGATTTAACCATCTACTTTTTCAGAGTAACTATATAAACTATAACTGGTCTAATCAAGAAGCTTATGCAACTGTAAAGACTAATACACTCACGGCTCAGTTAGATTCAAAAAAGTGGGTAAACCTCAAAGCCTCTGCTGCTACTATAAAAGACTATGCATATTTTGCATTAGATCCTGTAGACTCACTTGTAAACTCTTTTCAAACCAGTGAGTCCATAAATCATCTTCAGGTCACAGCTAGTAAAAATATCAAGTATAAGAAGTTTAATCTAGATCTCACCGCCACATATCAAAACGTGAGTGGGGCAGAGGGTGTGCTCAATGTTCCAGACTTTGTGGGTAGAGGAAGCTTATATTTCACAGACCGTTTGTTTAAAAAAGCACTCTTTTTACAAACAGGGTTTACTGCAAACTACTTTACAAAGTATAATCTCAATGCATATGACCCTATACTTGCGGAATTTTATGTGCAAAACTCTCAAGAGTTTGGGAACTTTCCACTGCTAGACTTCTTTATTAATATGAAAGTTCGCCAGACCAGAATCTTTCTCAAGGCCGAACACTTTAATAGTAGCTTTACAGGTAACGACTTTTATAGCGCACCAGGGTATCCATATAGAGACTTTAATATACGTTTTGGTATCGTTTGGAACTTCTTTCTTTAAATAATTACGCTTTCGCGAAAGCTTAAGTAGATCCACAAAAAGCTCTATAATAAGACACCTTTACTATTTGTAGGAAGAAAACAGCCTTTGTGGTCTATTTACGGGTATCTTTTTTAGTAGTAAATGAGTGATAAAAATGCTTTAATAAAGAAATAATAAAGCTAGACTAAACAAGGTCAAAGGATTAGGTTTTTATTTGAATTAAATATCAAAAAATACTTGTCAGACTTGAACTTCTGTGTATCTTTGCCGTCCGTTTAAATGTGAGCGGTAGTTCTTATAAATGTCTGTTTAATTGGCTTTAAAATTTATTTCAAATTATTTTCAAAAGATAGTTTGTAAAGTCAAAAAAGGTTGTAGTTTTGCAGCCGCTAACAAATGGAGGTTTATTTGTAGGAGTTGTTCTTAGAATTGTTGTTTTTATTGCTTCAGAAAAAAAATAATTTTTTTTCAAAATAAAGTTGTCAGTATTAAAAACAGTTGTATATTTGCACCCGCTTAGAGAAACAGTAACACATCTAGCGAAGTTCAAGTAATTTTTTTGAATGTTTTGGAAGGATAAAAAGGGGTTCGATTCCTCTTGCATTAACATTGATTTTCTAGTTTTTAGGGATTAGGAAAAGTTCATTGACTTATTGAATTGACAGCGCGTATTAATACTTTCGGGTATTATTACAAAGAATTTGAAAACTAGAAGTTTATTATTGACCGGATATTTCGAGTTGTGAGGAGTTAAATTATTAACAACACACGATGAAGAGTTTGATCCTGGCTCAGGATGAACGCTAGCGGCAGGCTTAACACATGCAAGTCGAGGGGTAACAGGAGTAGCTTGCTATTTGCTGACGACCGGCGCACGGGTGCGTAACGCGTATAGAATCTACCTTATACTGGGGGATAGCCTTTGGAAACGAAGATTAATACCCCATAGTATTATTTTTTGGCATCATTAAATAATTAAAGTTTCGGCGGTATAAGATGACTATGCGTTCTATTAGTTAGTTGGTAAGGTAACGGCTTACCAAGACTTCGATAGATAGGGGTCCTGAGAGGGAGATCCCCCACACTGGTACTGAGACACGGACCAGACTCCTACGGGAGGCAGCAGTGAGGAATATTGGACAATGGAGGCAACTCTGATCCAGCCATGCCGCGTGTAGGAAGACTGCCCTATGGGTTGTAAACTACTTTTATATGGGAAGAATAAGGTCTACGTGTAGATCGATGACGGTACCATAAGAATAAGCACCGGCTAACTCCGTGCCAGCAGCCGCGGTAATACGGAGGGTGCAAGCGTTATCCGGAATCATTGGGTTTAAAGGGTCCGTAGGCGGGCATATAAGTCAGTGGTGAAAGTCTGTGGCTCAACCATAGAATTGCCATTGATACTGTATGTCTTGAATTATTGTGAAGTGGTTAGAATATGTAGTGTAGCGGTGAAATGCTTAGAGATTACATAGAATACCGATTGCGAAGGCAGATCACTAACAATATATTGACGCTGATGGACGAAAGCGTAGGTAGCGAACAGGATTAGATACCCTGGTAGTCTACGCCGTAAACGATGGATACTAGTTGTTTGGCCTTCGGGCTGAGTGACTAAGCGAAAGTGATAAGTATCCCACCTGGGGAGTACGTTCGCAAGAATGAAACTCAAAGGAATTGACGGGGGCCCGCA
>ENA-ORXC01000121-ORXC01000121.1-marine-metagenome-genome-assembly--contig:-NODE-121-length-81735-cov-7.418257_pt1 | contig 81735 bp, 68 predicted proteins | sample MGYA00237865_ERZ511478 | MGnify/ENA metagenome assembly ERZ511478
TGGTCTTGCCCGGTGAAAGTGGAGGGAGTTCATCTAGCTTGAAGAGCTATGGAGAGCCTTATGACGAAACGAGCGAGACGCGATTTCACGGATGAATTCCGGCGCGAGGCGGTGCGCCTTGTGGCGACGAGTGGGCGGACAGTTGGTCAAGTTGCGGATGATCTGGGAATTGGCAAATCGACGTTGACGCGCTGGCAGCGTGTTTACCGAGACGCCGATCTTCTGTCTGGCCCGCATGACGATGTGGACAAGGAGCTTCGTCGGCTGCGCAAGGAGAACGAACTTCTTCGCCAGGAACGTGATCTGTTAAAAAAAGCGACGGCCTTCTTCGTCAAGGAAACAAGTCGATGAGGTTCCGGCTCATCGATACGATGAAGGCCGAGATACCTGTGGAGCGGATGTGTGCGCTGCTGGGTGTGAGCGTCAGTGGGTACCACGCATGGCGGCATCGGGGACCGAGCCGACGGCAACTGGATGACATGGTAATCCTCGCGCATATCCGGGCGCAGTTCGCGACGTCGAACGAAAGCTACGGTTCGCCGCGCATGCATGTCGAGTTGCGCGAAGATGGTGTTCAGGCGGGACGCCACCGGATCGCCGCTGCACGGGGCCACGACTGATGCGTGATAATAATCTCAAAGCCCGGCAACGGCGGCGTTTCCGCAAGACAACCGATAGCGATCATGGTGGCCCGGTGGCACCCAACATCCTCGATCAGGATTTCAGCTGCGACGGTCCAGATGAGAAATGGGGCGTGGATATCAGCTACATCTGGACGAATGAGGGATGGCTGTATCTGGCCATTGTTGTCGATCTGTATTCCCGGCGCATCGTCGGATGGGCAGCCAGCAATCGCATGAAGAAAGACCTCGCGCTCAAGGCACTACGCCGCGCAATCGTCCTGCGCAACCCGCCCGCAGGATTGATCCACCATTCAGATCGCGGCAGCCAGTATTGTTCCGACGATTATCGCCGTGAACTCAGAAAATACGGCTTCATTGCTTCAATGAGCGGCAAGGGAAATTGCTACGATAACGCGATGGTCGAGACGGTCTTCAAAACCATAAAAGCGGAACTCGTCTGGACAACCATTTTCCAGACACGACACGACGCAGAAAAAGCCATTGGCACTTACATCGACGGATTCTACAATCCTCGAAGACGACATTCAGCACTCGGCTACAAAGCACCGATCACATTCGAGGCTGCCGGGAACTGACAGAGAAACTGTCCCTCCACTTTCAACGGGCAAGACCAATATGGCGGGAGGGGCGATCGGTGCCGTGTCGGCTGCTCTTCGAAAGCTCCCGTGTCTGAAATTCGAGGCACATCGACCTACAAGCAGAAACACCGCGCGTGGATTCCGGGCCTGAGCAGTTTTCACTCTGGTCCATCCCACGGGTGTGATCATCCCGTTCGCGCGCCTGCACCATCTTCGCGTCCCTCGCCTTGATCTTCTCCATGAATTGGTACCCGGAAGGAGCCTGTTGACGACCGCGCTTGCCTGACGGGGTCATTTCCCACGCCGTCTGCGGGTCAAACCAGATCGTCAGCGAGTCACACCGTTTCGGTGCCGCATTGTACTCAGCCCAGTTCGTCGTCTTGCAAGTCGGCGGGATCGGGTTGCTCATTCAGCATAGCTATCGCGCTGTACTATAAGGGTAATCTCGCCCGTTTGCGCAACAAAGCTGTGCCGGGCGATCCTTTTGTCGCTCAGGATTTGTTGGTGTCCAGGCTCCGATAGAACGTATCGAGCTTCTCGATCTGGCTCTCCCAGTTGAACTTTTCGGCCAGTGCCGCGCGACCGTTTCTGCCGTATTCCTTCGCTTCGTCGCGATTGGCCGCGAGATGCTTGATGGCGTCGGCGATCTCCTGAGGCTTCTCCGAGTCCAGAATGACGCCGCATTGCACTTCGGTCACGATTTCCGCGACATAGGTCGCATGGGTCGAGACGAGGACGGGCAATCCCGCCGCCATGTAGTCGAACAGCTTGTGGGGCAGGCCATAGGCATTCGTTTCAGAACCGGACTGGAAGAAGACGATCCCGACATCCGCATCGACGAGTTCGCGCAGCAATTCGTCATAGGGCAGCCAATCCGTGACCCCGATCCGGTCATCGAGGCCCCTGGCCGCAATATCCTGCCGGTACGTCTCGTTGTCGATATCCGTCATGCGGCCTATCATGCTCAGGGACGCCGTGCCGGGGTCGATCAGCTCCATCGCCTCGGGCAAGACAGCGCTACCGCGTTCCCGGGCCATGAGGCCGACATGGATCAGCTTGAGCCGGTCGGACGGCGTGCGGTCCAGTTCCAGCGTCTCGATCTTCTTGACGGTCTCCAGCGTAGCGAAATTCTCAACCATCACGATCTCGGACCCTTTCTCCGGAAAATCGCGACGGATATAGCGGTTTGCCAGAACGATCAGGTCGGTCCGCGGGCCGAGTAGGCGGTAGATCAGCCTGAACGCCGACTCCGTAGGGCGGACAAGAAAGGATGGCATGCGCGTTTCGGCGAACATCGACGGGTAGAATTCGTGAACGTCGAAGACCACCCTGGTCCGTGAGACGAACTTGACCAACAGGGCGACGATCCACGAGTCGAACTCGTTGGCATGCAGCGCATCGGCCTTCTCGCGCCGTGCCAGCGAAAAGAGCTTCGGCATGGCGACCAAGCGTCCCCACAAGCCACCCCGTCTACAATACGTCTTGACGGTGACGCCGTCCTTTTCAAAGGTTTCCGCCGTCTCATCGGGGCAGACATGCGAGACGTCGTGGCCGGAGCGCGCCAGAAAGACTGCTTCCTTCTGAAAGACCCGCTTGTCGAATTTCGGATGGGCCGAGGAAAGAAAGCAGATCTTAGTCATTTTGAACCCGCGGGTGAGAGAGTTTGCCTGGTGTGCTCTTCGTTTTCACCGGGTCAGGCTTCGGCCCGGAACGAATGCGGTGTCTTTGAGAGTAAGGAGGTCCACAGAGGAGTGTATCGTAATGCACGCCGCTTCAGCTCGTCGGCCCCGTTTCGATCATGCTGGCACCGGGGGGGGGAGCGGCCGGGAGGTCGCGCTCCCGACGGCAGATCTCGATCAGGTCGGGATCGGCCCCTCTCTTTTCTAGCAGGGCGATTACGCCGTTGAGAGCCTGTTGCTTGTTGACGATCGCAACCGCCGTGAGCCAGCAGATTCGGATATCCAGCGACAGGGACATTTTCTCGATATACCAGAGCGCAAGCCGGCTTTTCCAGGGTCGGATGATCTGGTTGTAGAGCAGATCGGGGTTTTCGGCACCGTTCAGGATATCGCCCTCGTCCGAAAAGACGATGGAGGAAAGATCGGTGATCCCCGGGCGCACGGACAGGATTTTCTGTTCCGCCTCCGTATAGAGTTCGACACCCCAGGACCAGGTATTCGGGCGGGGTCCGACGACCGACATGTCGCCGACCAGTACGTTGATGAATTGCGACAGTTCGTCGATCTTGAACTTGCGGATGAAGTGCCCGACGCGCGTGATGCGCTGGTCATGCGCGCCGGTTGAGTTCACGCCGGTAGTATCCGCCCGCACCACCATCGAGCGGATCTTGATCATCGTGAAATATCCGCCGCCCAGGGCCACGCGACGCGCCAGATAGAACGGCGAAGCGCGATCCTGAAGCCAGACCAGGAACATCGATGCCAGAAGGAATGGCGAGGTCAGCACCAGGGCGATAATGGATACCACGATATCGAAAATCCGCTTGAGCGGATAACTCGAGCGTCCGGTAACCTGAATGCTGTCAATGGTATCACCCATTGTTGAGCGCCTTTCTCACGACATCGACAATGGCGGTGCTGTCCATCTTGTATTCGGTCCGCAGAAACTGCTGATCCCCGACGACGCTGGGGTAGATATCCTGCAGGCCGATCCGCCGGAAGATTGCCGTGGCGACGCCTGCTTCCATGCATGTCTCGGCAATGGCACCGCCCAGTCCGCCGAGAACCGAATGCTCCTCGATGGAGATCAAGCCCTTGGTGTCGCGGGCGGCGGCAATGATTTCATCCCGGTCGAACGGCTTGAGCGTATGCACGGCCAGCACACGGCACTCGACCCCGTCCTTGGCGAGGATGTCGGCGGCTGCAAGGGCCTCGGCAAGAATGGACCCGACCCCGACGAGGGTGATATCCGACCCCTCCCGCACCCGGCGAATCTTGCCCAGCGATACGGAGGACGGATCGGCAGGCAGGCCCGCAGCACCCTTGTCGATCCGCAGGTATTTCGGGTGTCTGTGTTCGGGGAACTGCCGGGTCAGTTCTTCCGCTTCCCAGGGGTCGGTCGGTGCGATTACCATCATGTTGGGCAGGGCGCGCAGGATTGCCAGATCTTCGGTGGCGAAATGGGAAACCCCGAGCTGTCCGTAGGAGAATCCCCCGCCGATAGACACGACCGTGACATCGGCATCGTGATAGCAGACATCGTTGCGGATCTGTTCGAGACACCGCAATGTCGTGAAATTGGCGATGGAATAGGTGAAGACCCGATAGCCCTCCATCGCCATGCCGCATGCCATGGCGGTCATGTTCTGCTCTGCGACACCGGCATTGATATATTGATCGGGGAACCGTTCGGAGAACTCTGTCAGCACGCCGAAACCCAGATCGCCCGTGATCAGCATCACGCTCGGATCTTCGCTGGCCTGCCGGGTCAGTTCCTTGAGAAAAGCATCACGCATCGGAGTGTCCTTTCTCGTCCTGTGCCGCGAACCGTTCCAGTTCCGCCACTGCGTTGTCGTATTCCTCGCCCTGGGCATTGCGGTAGTGCCAGAGGACCGAATTTTCCATGAAGTCGATCCCTTTGCCCTTGGTCGTATGGCAGATCACGACTGCAGGTCCGTCGGCGGCATTGGCGGCATGGAAGGCGGCGAAGAGCGCTTCATGGTCATGCCCGTCCGCTTCCTCCACTTGCCAGCCGAACGCGCACCATTTGTCGGCGAAAGGTTCGAGCGCTAGCGTTTCGGAAACCGGGGCGAGGGACTGGATCTTGTTGTAGTCGATCGCTACGGTCAGGTTCGATAGCTTGTGATGGGCAGCGAAGAGAATTGCTTCCCAGTTCGATCCCTCGTCACATTCGCCGTCAGAGAGCAGGGCGTAGACGCGGTGAGTCTTTCCCTGCCTTTTCGCGGCGATGGCCATGCCCGCCGCCACGCCGAGGCCATGCCCCAGAGAGCCGGTGGAAAGCTCTACGCCCGGCACGCCCTTGTGACTGACATGACCCGAGAAGATCGTGCCGTTCTGGTAGTGCTTTTTCAGTTCCTCGGTATCGAAGAACCCGCACTCGGCCAGGGTGGCATAGACGGCGGCCCCCGCATGGCCCTTTGACAGGATGAAGCGGTCGCGATCCGCTGCACGGGGGTTCTTGGCATCGTAATGCATCATGTGCCCGTAGATGACACTGATCATATCGACCATCGACAGGGCTGACCCGACATGGGAACTGCGCCCACGGCTGGTCATTTCGAGGACGTGACGGCGCACGCGATGCGCCATGCCCTGCACAATGCGAAAGTCGGGGACGTTCTTCATCGGTCCATTCCTTAGCCAGCCGGTCAGTCGAGGACGGCGAAGCCGATATAGGGGTCGAAGGGAATCCGCTCGATTCTGAGGGGGCGTTCGGCGTGTTTCTCCAGCATTGCCAGCGTCTCGCCCGGCCAGAGCGGATTGTCCAGCTCGTCGAAGGCAAGAACTGCCCCTTTCGGCATCCGGGGCAGAAAGTGTTCGAGCGCCACCTTGGTCGGTTCGTAGAGGTCGAAATCCAGATAGAGGAGAGAGACCAGAACGTGGGGGTTGTCCTCGACGAATTGCGGGATGGTCTTCGTTGCGTCGCCACGGACGAGCTTGACCTTCTCGACATGGCCCAGGAAGCGCGTGCTGTCGTAGACATCGACCAGGTTGGACAGCTCGTCGTGCACATCGGCGGCGAGGTCGCCTTCCTTGACATGCATCGATGCGGCAGAGCGGTCTTTTTCACTGACGCCGGGGAAGCCTTCGAACGTGTCGAAACCGTAGATGCGGCGCATCAGGTTGACCGGTTCGACGATGGCCGAGAACTTCGCCCAACTCATCAGGCCGAAGCCGTGGTTCACGCCACATTCGACGATAGACCCCTTGACCGTCTCGATGCGCTTGAAGATTTCGTAGAGCGCCAGAAACCGGGTCATGTTCTGACGGCGGACATATTTGGGAAAATTCTCCATCTTTGTTTCCCAAGGGGAGGGGTTCGCTTCGAAGAGCGCCCTGTTACGGCCACCTTCCAGCGCCTCGGAATCCGTCCGCAGGCCACCTGATACCTTCACCGGCTCAGTCATCTTTTATTACCCCGACCTTCAACAAATTCGATAATCGTATCACATACATAGTCTACATCCTCATCCGGCAGGATATGATGCAACGGCAGCATCATGAAATGCCTGGCAAAGTCCTCGGCAAAGGGCGCGTCGCTCCTCATGCCCAGGTCATCGAACTGGTGCAGCATCCATCCGCCCCATTGAAGAATCGTGCCTACCCCCTTTTCGCCGAGATACGCCCGCATCGCATCACGATCATCGGCCCAGATCTCGTAATTCTGGTAGATGTCGAAGCGGTGCGGATCGCTGTCCGGCGGCGGGGGCAGGCGCAGGCTGTTGAGATGCCCCAGCCGTTCCTGATAGCGCGCGGCGATGGCGCGGCGTCGGGCGATGGCCTTGTCATAGGTCGCCAGCTTCACGTTCAGTATCGCGGCCTGCACATTGTCGAGACGGCCGTTATGGCCCCAGATCGTCACCTTGCCTTCCGCATTGCGGCCATGGTCCCGCATCTGGCGGATAAGCGCTGCCGCCTCGTCGTTGTCGGTGACGATCGCGCCGCCATCCCCGAAGCAGCCGAGCGTTTTCGCAGGATAGAAACTGTAGGAACCGGCAATCCCGAACAGGCCCGCCGGGCGACCGTCATACTTGGCCCCCATGGCCTGGCAACTGTCCTCGACGATCTTGAGGCCATGGCGTTCGGCGATATCCATCAGCCTGTTCATGTCACAGGTACGACCGTTCAACTGGGTCGGCATGATCGCGGTGGTCTTGGGGCTGATCATCGCCTCGGCGCTGTCGGGGTCCATCATGCTGTCCGGCAGGCAGTCGCAGACCACGGGCACCGCGCCGACATGGTGGACGGCGGCGGCGGTGGCGACGAAGGTGTGGGACGAGACGATCACCTCGTCGCCGGGTTTCACACCCGAGACAAGCAGCGCGAAAATCAGGGCCGCGGTGCCGTCCGCCACGCCGATGGCATGCTTGCAGCCCAGATAGGCCGCCAGGTTTTCCTCGAAATCGGTAAGGTCTTTTTGCATGATGTAGGCACCACGCTTCAGCACCTCGTCAAAGGTTCCCGTATAGACATCGGCCTGCTCGGCGTAGAGTGCAGGGTAGTTGAAGAATGGAACTTGTCGCATACAGGTCGTCCCTTTGCTGAATGTTAACGCGCGTTACAGGTCACTTTTATCTGCACAATGATTTTTCTGGTGAATTTTCTGACATCAGAATTCGATAAGCGCTCAGAAGCCCGACTCCCATCCTTGGAACACGTCTTCCCCGCCCGGCCAGACGGAATCCGACCGCTTCGGCAGCGCGTACCGATGGCAGGTTGTCATCCTCCGTCAGATACCAGAAGGCACGACCGGGCCTTGCCAACCTCGACACAGTCTCGACAAGAGCAAGCTGTGCAAGCTTGCGACCGCGTGCTTCCGGTAGCGTATAGGTGGCACCGATTTGCAGATCAAATTGTTTCATAAAGGGAAAGCGAAAAAAGGGAGGGAAAATGCTGCTCGCATGCAGCAACGTTCCATCTTTCGCCTCAACACACAGGGCGCTGTAGTCGCGGTTCTTGAAGATCCGCAATCTGTGCATCGCTTCATAGACCCGGGCCGATGTCCCGAGCGAAAACCCCGCCGGTCCGCGCCCGTCGCCCGGACGCCAGAGACGGATGGTCACGTCACCCGCAGCTTCGCGCAGCGGCCCGTCATCCGCCAGAGCGGACGAGTCGTCGTAGCGAAAGAAGCTGACGGGACCGGTGGCACTCATAGCCTGTCCTCGCAGCGAATACGAATACTCACTATCGGTCGGCTATTACCCTCGGATATCCTGACTCTCACACACATATACACACAACTCCTATACCGAACGAATACCGTCCCAGTCATTCGAAAGATGGGCCGTTCCGACGATCAGCGCCGCAACCCGCCTGGACGTGTCGGTAATACAGTAGTCTTCGGGCACCGGCCCGGGCGCACCGCCCTGTCCCTCGAACAGATCGACGGCGAGGCCGACGCCGCTGACGATGGCGGCCTCGTTCACACCTGTCATCACGATGCAGCCCACATCCAGCCCCTCCGGGCGCTCGATCGCGTCGCGGGGGGTGATGGCGGGAAATCCCAGGATCGACGCTTCCTCGGCGATGGTGCCACTGTCGGAAATCGCGCAGAAGGACTGCATCTGCAGGTGATTATAGGCATAGAATCCGAAGGGTTTCAGGAACCGGATGCCGTCTGCCGCGCTCGCCCCCGTTTCCTGCATCCGCTTTGCCGTGCGCGGGTGGGTGGAGACGATGACGGGCTTGTCGTGGATGTCGGCCAGGGTGCCGAGCGCATTCATCAACGTCTGCAACCGCCCGGGATGGTCGACGTTTTCTTCCCGGTGCAACGACACGATGAAATAGCCGCGAGGGGTCAACTCCAGATCGTCGAGGACTTTCGAAGCCTCGATCTGCGGGCGATAATGCTCCAGCACCTCGCGCATCGGGCTGCCGGTCAGATAGATGCGCCGGTGTTCCAGCCCCTCCGACAACAGGTGCCGCCGGGCGTGCTCCGTGTAGACGAGGTTGAAATCGGCGATGTGATCGACGAGACGACGGTTGGTTTCCTCGGGGACGTTGCGATCATACGAGCGGTTCCCGGCCTCCATGTGATAGACGGGAATCTTCATCCGCCGGGCCATGATGACGGAAATCGCTGAATTGGTGTCGCCGAGCACGAGCACCGCGTCGGGCCGCTCCTGGGCGAGGACCTTTTCGGTTTCGGTGAGAATGGCCCCGAGTGTCTCGCCGAGCGAGCCGCCGCCGACCCCCAGAAAATGGTCCGGCTTGCGAACGTTCAGTTCCTCGAAGAAAATCTCGTTGAGTTCGTAGTCCCAGTTCTGCCCCGTATGCACCATGACATGATCGCAACAGGTATCGAGCCGGGCCATCACTCGGCTCAGGCGGATAATTTCCGGGCGGGTACCCAGGATCGTCATGACCTTGATCTTCTTCATGCAAGCACCTTGTCGGCAAAGGTATCAGGGTTTTCCGGGTCGAAGAGATCGTGAGTCCAGAACAGCGTCGTCACAGGGGTTTCTCCGACATTCTCGATGGAATGCGTATAGAGCGTGGGCATGTCGACGGGCGCGGGCTGTGCCCCCGAAACCCGGAATTCATGCACCTCGTCGGACAGAACCCTGCGTATGCGAATCACCGCGTCGCCTTCGATAACCAGAAAGCGCTCGACCTTCTTCAGGTGAAAGTGGTCGCCGCGCGTGATGCCGGGGTGTGTGGTGGACAGGAATGTCTGCCCCCCGCCGCCGCCCTTCACCGCCTCGAACAAAGTGCCGCGCGGATCGGTGTTGAGCTTGAGCGGTCGCGGCCACCCGTGCGGATAGGTCGCCCCGCGATAGCTGTTGAAGAGCGCAACCTCGAAGTCGTCGGCGAAACCGGGGTAGATATTGGCCTCGTAGGAGGCGTGGAAGCCGCGCAATATCTCGTAGAGATCCGGCACCCCTATGCGGCGGGAATCGGGTTCGAGGGTGCCGTTCTGGCGCGCAATCGCGGCATCGATCATGATCTGGGCCGCCTCGCCCGCATGCAGCAGGCTCACGACCCCATCCGGATTGATGCTCGGCTCGTCCCCCTTGAGGATATTGTCGATCAGTGTCGCGGTGACGTTGTTGTAATGGGGGCGTGCTTCCTCGCCGAAAATATGAGGCAGCACCACATCGGTATATCCACCGCCCAGAGACGCGAGGATATTGCCTGCATTGGCCTTGCTCTTGCCATAGGGCGTATCCCCCTTGGCATGGAGCGAGTTGGCATAGACGATATGGGGTGCGGCGCCCGCCGCGCGGCATGTCTCGACGAGCCGGGTGGCGATGGCCGGGTTTGCGGTTTCCGCGTCGTCGCCCCGGTTCACCCCGGCGAAATGCAGCACCGCATCGGCCCCGTCCACTGCCTCTGCAAGGGTCGCATCGGTGCCGAATGCCTGCCTGTCGAGCAGAACGATATCGCAGGGTTCGGATTCCTTGCGGAATCGCGCGGCGCAGTTGGCCGCATGCAGGCGCGCGGCGGCATGCCAGCCCAAGAGGCCCTTCGCACCGGTTACGACAACCCGCATCACCGCCCTTCCTTCCACAGCGCCAGTTCGTTTTGCACTTCCGGCAGGCTCTGGAGCAGGGCCATCACCTGCTCGCAGTCGAGTTGCTCGGTATTGTGCGAGTGATAATCCTCGAACACCGCCGTCGTGTCGTCGCCTTCGGTCGTGTATGCCTTGTAGTTGAGGTCCCTGTTATCCATCCGGATCTTCAGGAAATCCCCGATATCCTCGGATTGCGACAGTTCCTGCGCGCTCGCGAGCGTTTCGTAGAGTTTCTCCGCATGACGCCAGCCGATGGCCTCGACAGGATGGTCGGGGACATCGAAGAGGCGCTTGATCGCTTCCACCAGCGTCTCGATGGTGGAAGCGGCGGCCTTCTTGATGAAGAGGTCCCCCTGGCTCGCATTCTCGAAGGCGAAGAAGACCAGCTTGACGCTGTCCCGCAACGGCATCAGGAAACGGGTCATCGAGGGTTCGGTGACGGTGATCGGCTGGCCCGCCCTGATCTGGTTCACGAAGAGCGGAATGACCGAGCCGCGCGAATACATGACATTGCCGTATCGCACGCAACTGATCGTCGTCGGCGCATCGGGGCCGATCTCGCGCGCGGCGGCCTGGGCCGTCTTTTCCATGATCGCCTTCGACAGGCCCATCGTGTTGATCGGAAAGACCGCCTTGTCCGTCGACAGGCAGACCAGACTGTCCACTTTCGCATTGATCGAGGCACGGATGACGTTTTCCGACCCGAGTACGTTTGTCTTGATGGCTTCCAGCGGGAAGAATTCGCAGGATGGAACCTGCTTGAGCGCCGCCGCGTGGAACACCGACTTGACGCCGCTTATGGCGCGGTCGACGCTTTCGCGGTCGCGGATGTCGCCGATGAAGAACCGCACACGTGAATCGCGCAGCCGAACGCGCAGGGCATCCTGTTTTTCCTCGTCGCGGCTGAGAACACGGACCTCGGTGGCGCCCTTTTCGAGCAGGGCATCAAGCATCGTCTTGCCGAACGACCCCGTTCCCCCGGTAATCAGTATCGGTTTGTCGAGAACGGTCATGGCGTCTTTCCCTGTCCAGTGATGGTTGCGGTGACGAGCGCGCTGTCCGCTTCTGTCATGTACGGGTGCATGGGCAGGCTCAGCACCCTTGCGGCAGCTGCCTCGCTTTCGGGCAGGCCTTGCGGATCCGAGGGAAAGTGGCTGTAGGCGCCCTGGGTATGCAGGGGCCGGGGATAATAGACGACGGAAGGAACCCCGGCCTCTTTCAGTCTGGCCATGACAGCGGCCCGCTCGGTTTCGTCTTCCAGCCGGATCGTGTATTGCGCCCAGACCGAGCGGTAGCCCGGCGGAACACGCGGGATCGTCACCCGCCCCGCCAAGGCAGCGGTGTAGCGGTCCGCCACCGACTGGCGTGCATCGATTTCATCGGGGTAGATCGCGAATTTCTCGAGCAGAATCGCAGCCTGCAGGGTGTCGAGCCGCGAGTTCATGCCGATGCGCACGTTGTCGTATTTCTCGCTGCCCTTGCCATGCACCCGCAGGCTGTCGAGGATCGCGGCGAGGTCGTCGTCGTCGGTGAACAGCGCGCCGCCATCGCCATAGCAACCCAGCGGCTTGGCCGGAAAGAAAGAGGTCGTCGTTATCGCGCCGAAGGTGCCGGTCATGCGATTGCCGATCCGTGCGCCAAAGCCCTGCGCGCTGTCACCGATCACCACCAGCCCCTCGCTCTCGGCAATGTCGAGAATGGCGGGGTAGTTTGCGGGCAGGCCGAACAGGTCGACAGGGATCACCGCCGCCGGATTCAGCCCGATCTCTCGGGCATGGGCGATGGCGCGCGACAGGCTCTGCGGTGCCATGGTGTAGGTTGCCGGGTCGATATCGACGAAGACGGGGGTTGCGCCCAGACCGGGGACCACTTCCGCCGTCGCGGCGAAGGTAAAGGACGGCACCAGAACCGCGTCTCCCTCGCCCACGCCGAGGGCCAACAGGGCCAGTTGCAGGGCATCGGTGCCGTTCGCGCAGGTAAGGCAGTGTTTGGCCCCGCAGAAAGCCGCGAGCTGGCTCTCCAGCTCCCGGACCTGCGGTCCCATGATGTACTGGCCTTGTTCGAGGACATCGGCAATGGCCGTGTCGAGCTTTTCGCGGATACGGGCCTGCTGTGCCTTGAGATCGATGAACGGGATCATCCTTCGCCCTCCAGCGGGATCAACTGCCCGTCGCGTTCCTCGTAGCGTTCGCCGGTGCGCGGGCAGATCATGTCGTCGCCCAGAACCTCGCCGACCCGGCTGACCCACCCGGCGTGCCGTGCCGGAGTCCCTAGCATGAGGGCATAGGGCGGTACGTCGCGTGTGACCACGGCCCCGGCGGCGATCATGCAATACTCGCCGAGCGTGTTGCCGCAGATGATCGTCGCATTCGCCCCGATGGTGGCACCGCGCCCGACAATTGTTTCATCGAACGCATCCTTTCGCTCGACGAAGGCCCGGGGCGTGAGCACATTCGTGAAAACGCAGGAGGGACCGCAGAATACCTCTTCCTTCAGCGTCACCCCGCGATAGAGCGCGACGTTGTTCTGTATCTTGCATCCGTCCCCGATCGTGACATGCGGTCCGGCCATGACGTTCTGGCCCAGAATGCAGCGTTCGCCGATGACCGTATGGGGAAGAACATGCGCGAAGTGCCAGATCTTCGATCCGTCACCGATCCGGACATCGTCATCGACGACAGCGCTTTCATGAATGAACGGTTCCATCGGATTCAGCCACTGATGATTTTCTGGATATCGGGATGTTGTTCTCCCCGTCCCGGCTCGATTGGAGCCGTACGGATATGGCTGACCAGTTCGATGGACGTACGAGCCGCGTCGAGACCGTATCCATTGCCGTCGAGGATGTTCTGGTACGAGGCCGTATGCAGATCGGTAAAGCCGCCGGAGAACTCGATCTCCTCGCCGTTCACCGTGATGGACCGGTGCGTCGTCTGGCCTTCCGGCGTATGGGCGGGCAGGTGCGTGCGGTTGATCGACAGCACCCAGCGGACGCGCGCGCGCTCGAATTCCATGTATCCGGCTGCGGCATCATCACCCCGGTGATGCACGACGTTCATGGTGTTCGCGCCGAAGATGAAAGACAGCATGTCATAGAAATGCACGCCGATATTGGTGGCGATCCCGCCTGATTTTTGGGTAAAGCCTTTCCAGCTCGCATAATACCACGTCCCGCGAGACGTGAAATACCCCAGATCGACATCCCAAATCTTGTCGGGCCCGGCCTCTTCGACCTTCTTCTTCAGCGCCAGGATCGAGGGGTGCAGGCGAAGTTGCAGGATCGAGTAGATCTGCTGCCCCGTTTCCGATTCCAGCTTCTTGAGGGCCTCAAGCTCCTCGACATCGAGCACCAGCGGTTTCTCGCAGATCGCGTCTGCCCCGGCACTGAGGCTGAAGGCCATATGAGACATGTGCAGGTAGTTCGGGCTGCAGATCGAGACATAGTCGATCCTGGAACCACCGGCATTGAGCGTGTTGACCGCCGCACTGAACCGCTCGAACTCGGTATAGAACGCGGCATCGGGAAAGAAGCTGTCCATGATGCCGACGCTGTCATTGATGTCATAGGCGATAGGCAGGCTTCCGCCGGTCTCGCGTATCGCTTTCATGTGCCGCGGGGCGATGTAACCGGCGGCACCGATCAGGGCATACTGTGTCATTTGCGTCCTCAGGCTCGCCACACCGAACCACCGTCCTCGTTACGGAACCGGCCTCGGGTATCGATCAGCAATGGTGCGTGGTTCTTGATCATGTCATAGTCGAAACCCGTATGGTCTGTCAGCAGGATGACCGCATCGTAGGATGCCAGGGTTTCCGGCGTCAGATCGACCGAAGAGAGAGTGAAATCGTGTTCGCGCGTCTCCGGAAAGACCGGCAGGTTCGGGTCGGAGTAATGCACGGTCGCGCCCCAGTCGCGCAGAATTTCCATGACGAAGACCGACGGGCTTTCGCGCATGTCATCGACATCGCGCTTGTACGCGATGCCGAGATTGAGGATCCTGGAGCCCTGAAGGGATTTGCCGACGGAGTTCAGCGCGCGCATCGTCTTGTCGACGACGTATTGCGGCATGCTGGCATTGACTTCGCCGGCCAGTTCGATGAAGCGCGTATGCAGCCCGTATTGCCGCGCCTTCCATGTTAGATAGAACGGGTCGATCGGGATGCAGTGACCCCCCACCCCCGGCCCCGGATAATACGCGGTGAAGCCGAAGGGTTTCGTCTTCGCGGCATCGACGACCTCGAAGATATCGATATCCATCGCGTCGGCGACGATCTTCATTTCATTGATCAGGCCGATATTGATCGAGCGGTGTATATTCTCGAGCAGTTTCACCAGCTCGGCAACTTCCGTCGAACTGACCGGCACGACGAGATCGATGAAACTGCCATAGAAGGACTGCCCGGCTTCGAGACACGCGGCAGTATGCCCTCCGACCACCTTGGGGATCGTCTGGGTCTTGAAATCGGCGTTGCCGGGGTCTTCGCGCTCCGGCGAATAGACGAGAAAGAAATCCTCGCCCACGGTGAACCCGGCTTCCTCGATATAGGGGAGCAGCACTTCCTTCGTCGTGCCCGGCCATGTCGTGCTTTCGAGACTGACGAGCTGGCCTTCCCGGAAATGGGGGGCAAGATCGCGCATCGTCGCCTTGACGAAGGTCAGGTCAGGCTCCCGGTGGACTGTAAGCGGCGTGGGCACGCAGATGATGAGGAGGTCGCACTCGGCCGACCGCGACAGATCGGTTGTCGCCTCGAAGCCCTGATCCCGCGTCGCCGCGATTTCCGCGTCCGTGATGTGCTTGAACGGGCTGCGCCCCGCATTCAACTCGTCCACGCGCCGCTGAACGACGTCGAACCCGAGAACGGGAAAACCCGTTGCCGATACGGACAACACCAGCGGAACACCCACATAGCCCAGACCAAGAACACCGACCTTTGCCTCACGCTTGGCGAGCTTGTGCAACAGGCTCATCTCATGCCACCTTTCGAACTTTGGAATAGCCGCTTCTCGAGCAGCCGCCACTGGTCGAGGGGAGGAAACCGGTACCCGCCCACCCGTTCGACCATCTGACCATACCTTCTTGGAAAACGACCGGCATCGACGCGATGCAAAGTGCCGATGTCATCACCTGTCGTACAGTCGCGGGATTGGATCGAACGGTCAGTTGAATGCACCGCTCATATGCGGCGGCACCCTTGCCGATATGCCAAAGCCCATGCCGATACGCCAAATCATTCTCGAAAACTTTTCACCACACACGACGTCTTCGAGCCTCTCGCATAAAAGCAATCGACTTTCAAGGAGCGCTTTCCGCCCGCTCGCGAACAAGCAAACAGGGGAGGCAGACCAGAGAGCATCTGAAAGCATGTTTTTCGAGATTGTCATACCGCGACTTCCGCTGCACGGCGCGATGCGCGGGGCGACAGAAAGTACTGTTTCATGCGCTCGCCGGTATTATTGCCCGAAAGCCGCATGCCGGTCGCATCTTCCACAAGGATGCCGAGCACGATCATCACGGCGTACAGCGCCGCGAACATCGTGAAGCGGCCCGCCACCAGACGCTCGATGCGATCGCGATAGACCCGGGCATGATAGACCCGGGCGAAATACCCCGGCATGAACATGCAGATCCCGAGGACTGCGTCATGTTGAAACCTGTGACTCTCTACGAACATCGAAACGGTTACAGTGCCGGTTGCAACAGGAGTGACCATCACGTCTGGCAAGGATGCGATCAAGGGAATTCGGAATGCGCGCCCGAAACACGGGAGCGCGGGTCGCCCGGGGCCTATCGCCTGATCTGCTGCAGGATTTCCTCGGTTCGGCTCGCGCCGATCTGGAGGGACAATGTGCTGTTATAGAAATCCGCGGCGTTCGATCCCATGCGCTGGCGGTCTTCCGGCGGTGTTTCGTACAACCGGCGCATCGCCTCGGCCATGGCTGCGGGGTCTTCGGGCGTGCAGGCGAAACCCGCTTCCGCCTGCTCGATGAGGCTGGCGGCATCACCGGCAACCGCCATGATGGTCGGACGCCCCGATGCAAGGGATACCTGGGTCTTGCCGGGGATGGTCGAGGAAAAGAAGGGCAGGTCCTTCAGGTGAACCAGAAGGCCATCGGCGATGGCATTGATCTCGTTCATTTCCCAATACTGACGACGACCGATGAAACGGACATTGTCGGCACCGATCTCCTTCGCGAGCGTCTTGAGTTTTTCCTCTTCGTGCCCGGTTCCGCATATCACGAGCTGGATTTCGGGAAGATGCTCCAGAAGCTTGGCCGCCCTGACCGTTGTTTCGAGGTTCTGCATCGGCCCCAGATTGCCGGCATAGATGATATTGAACCGGTCAAGAAGCCCCAGTTCCTTCGCCAGTTCCATATCGGGGGCCTTGGGAAAGAACGCATCCTCGTCGGTCCAGTTGTAGATGACGTGGATTTTTTCTTCCGGAACACCGCGCTCGACGAGTATTTCCTTGAACCCCGGAGAAAGAACCGTGATAGCCGCCGCCTGCCGATAGACGAAGTTGCACCACACGTTGATGTATTTCTCCATCGTTTCCAGCTTGCGCCCGGGGGCCATCATGCCAGATTCGACGACGGTATCGGGCCACATGTCCGCGATATGGTAGAGGAAGGGGATTCCCCTCGTTTTCTTCAGCGCCACCGCAGGCAGACCCACCGTCGGGGGCGGAGAATAGGCGTAGCAGACATCGGCGGGACCGATGGCCGGACCCCCGATCATCGTCGCGGATGCCGCAAAGCTCGTGTAGTTCAGGATCCGGTTCCGCGCGGATGAATCGTGGCTCGGGACAAGGGGAACGCGCAGCACGGGCACGTCGTCCATGACCTGCCGCTGCCAGGGGCGTATCCGGTACCCCTCGTAGACCTTCCCGCCCGGATAGTTCGGAAACCCGGTCAGGACCTTCACCTCATGCCCCCGGCCTTGCAGCCATTTCGCGAGAGGCAACCCTTTGGTGGCACCCGGCTCGGGGTCGAACCACTGGGACAAAAGTAAAATACGCATCACATCATCTTACATGTTGGGGGGTGCGCAGGACTGTCTCTGACGCGCTTCGAAGATCGAAATTCAGTATATTGCAGTGTTGGGCAGAGCCGACAAGGCGTTCCGGGGTGCCCGAGCGACGGTATCCGTAACGGTTTCCCATGGTCTCAGGAGCGGCCTTCCAGAATAAAGGGCGTCAGCGACCATGTATTGACGGCTGCTGCATGTCCACTGCGCCCCGTGGCCTTTCGCAGCATAGGCGGCCCCTCGGCCGGAAGCAGGCGTGTCAGGGGCCAGCGGGTTTCAAGGCGGGGCAGGTCGAGAGTATCGATCTGCGCGCCCGGTGACCCCGGATCGTCCGTGGTCATGAAGGAAAGGGCATGCGCCCCCTGTGCCGCACACCAATCGCAGACGGAGTTCAGCAATTGCCCCATCGCTTCTGCGGTATTGGGCAGCACGACGATATCGTCCAGTCGAAACCGATACGGGTCCGTGGCGTTGATGACCGCATACCCCTGCACGGAGCCGGGGTCCGATGTGTGGAGTGTCACGGTCGTCGTATTGGGATTGGACCAGAACCGCCACGCAAGATCCGGGCGGGACCGGCGGGGTGTTACGGGGTAGTCGGTCGCCGCCTCGGTCCAGAAGTCATCGAAGAAATCCGACTTCGGCGCATCGATATCCGACAATACCTTGAGGGCAGGGCCGGTGCGAGGCCCGCGAAAGCGCGGAAGCGCCGACAGCACCCCGGCCCCGAGGCGCAGCCCTGCGGTTGCAACGGCCCGCTTGGTGGATTGTTTCCGCGTCGTACCGCCCATCGAGGCCAGCAACGGCACCATCGCAAGCGGTCCCAGCCCGATCTCGATATTTCTCCAGCGGCGTGCGGCATCGTATCCGAGCGCCCGCCGCTGTCTCAACGCGGCGGGGGGGCCGACCGTGGAGAAAAGCAGGTCGAACCTGCTCGAGTAATCCTCCAGGAACCGCCTCTCGAACTTCGGATACAACAGCTTCTTGCGATAGTCGGGATGGACCATGGTGTTTTCGGTCTTGCCCGCGCGCAAGACCGCGTGCCCCTCACTGAAGACGAGGGGCATCAGGCCATGGTGACCGATGACGAGGGGATCACCGTCCGGCCCGTCGGTCTCGATCAGCCACATCTCGCCCGGGCCATCCGGACCGTCGAGCCATTGCCACGTAAACTCTGCTATGGATCGCTGGTGGCCTGTAACGACTTTGTAAAGATCATTCAGGGCCTCGCCATCGCCATCGCGATACTGCCGCGCCCGAAACTTCGCCAAGGGTTCAGCCCTTGTTCACGTAGGCGAGAATCTTGTTCACCGTGTCGAGGTTCTCGACCTCCTCATCGGGAATTTCGGTATCGACCTTCTGCTGAACGCCCAGAAGGATGTTCATCAGGTCCAGCGAATCCGCCCCTGCCTTGTCAAAAGGGGTATCGTCGTCCAGTTGGTCAAAGCTGATCTGGGTTCCGGCTTCTTCGATGATCTCGACAAGCTCGTGTTTACTGAGGCTCATATGGGTCTCCTGAAAATTAGGTCGTACGGCTAAGGATGGTTGTGGCCCAGGACAGGCCGACGCCGAAGCCCGATGCGAGAATCCGATTGATGCCCGGAGTGTCCATGTGCTTCTCCAGGATCAGTGGAATTGACGACGATATCGTATTTCCGGTCATCGCCAGTTCTACGGGGGCCTTTTCGGCAGGCACGCGCAGGCGCTTGGCGATCGTCTCGACGATATACCGGCTTCCCTGATGCAGGGCGAACAGATCGACGTCGCCGATATCGATCTTTTCGCGCTCCAGCAGTGTCGTGATTTGCTTGGGTACGTTCGTCGCGGCAAAATTGAAGACCTGTCGACCGGCCATCTCGAGTTTTCCACCCCGGTTGATGATGGCCTCGCCCCCAGCACCGTTCGTACCGAACGTCACCGGGCCAATGTCGAATTTCGGATCGGCGGTCATCAGCGTTGCCGTGGCACTGTCACCAAACAGCAGGGTGGTATCACGGTCGGACCGGTCGATGATCTTGGAATAGGGATCGGCGGTGACGAGCACTCCGCGCTCCAGTCCGGTCGATTCCATGAAACCCTTGAGGATGTGAAGCCCGTAGACGTATCCCGAGCATCCCAGGGAATAATCGAAACTGGCGATGGTCTGAGGAAGACCGGCCTTGGTCTGCACGATGGCCGAGGTATGGGGCAACCCGTTGCCGTCCGGGTTCTGGGTGCACAGCACGAGCACCTGAACGTCTTCGGCGGCCATGCCCGATTTCAGCAGCAGAGCCTCCACAGCCGATGCCGCCATGTCCGATGTCTCGACGCCTTTCGCCAATTGCGGCAGTCGCTCCGCGCCGATCCGCTCACTGGCAAAGCTCGCCTCGAAACCCAGCGCCTCTGCCTGAGCCAGATTGTCGATGGAATCGGGCGGCGTCCACGACACTATCTCACTTATTCCGATCATCTTGACAGACTCCAAAATGTATGCGGCCCACGATCCCGGTGCCGTAGGCAATTTCCGAAATCGTCGTCTTCAAACCAAGCTTGTTTGCAGCGGTATGGTGAAAGGGTTGTCGTCCGTGGGCAGGGCGCACTTCAAGTCTAGCTGGATGAATGTCTATTTTGCCGCAGTCACGGGCTGTGACTGATAGTGCATCTCCCTGGTAAGCGCAACGATTTCCTCGATTGTGGAAAACCGGGATTTCCACCCTCGGCTTCGGGACAGGGGACGGAGCCATTCACCGGTTGATCCGTTTCGACGATATACCCTTTTTGCATCCCCCGGGCGTGTGGCACCGGACCGTGCCCGTGGCCGACGCGCTTTCGCAGGGTCGCCTTCGATGCGCGGTTCGCAAAGGCTGTGAACCATCTTTCGCATGACCAGCCTGTCGACAAAGGCACCGGCTCCGAACCGCTAGCGGAACGTGGCATCCGTTTCGTCGAACAGATCGTTACCAGATATATACTTCCGGGGGGATTCAACGGAAGATCGGCAATCGCTTCATGACAGCCTTTATATTGTCAGCCCCTGAACAAGGGGGCATCCGAAGGCCCTTCCAACAAGCCCTTCACTGATTGACGACCGACGCATACAGGGCGCGCTCCTCGGGTTTTGCAACTCTCGTGTTATGCCATAGCAGGGAGAAGGTGCCGTTGACCTTGCGGCAGGCATCCTTCAGTTCCGCGAATTTGTCGAAGGCCTCCTGTCCGAGTCCGAGCCCAAGATACCGTTGGTCCGTGATGGTGCATTCCATTGCAATCAGAGGATGCAGCCTAAGATCGAGAATTCGTCCTTCCAGCGGATCGAGACCCTGATACGCGAAACAGGTGCCGCATCGGAATCCGGGGTGATCGGCAAAACTCAGGGTTGCATCCCGCACCAGACCGGCCCGCTCGAGCGCCACGAGCGTGTCGGGATACTTCCAGCGCAGATAGTGCATCCGACTGCCGATCTCTTCTTGCATGATCCCGAGCGACGAGAGACGCGCGCGCAAGGTCCGGGCTTCGGCGGACAGCGCCGCCGGATCGTCGAAGGTGTTGTAACTCGGATGCAGCCCGATCCTGTGGCCCCGCGCGACGATCTTTTTCATGAGGTCGGCAATGGCGGGATGATCCAGACGATAATCCGCATCCCTGTTCGGCGATGTCTGGCCCGAAATGAAGTAGAAGGTACTTGCCTCACCGATACTTTCGGAAGTGTCCATGAACCAGTCGAATGTGTTGTAGCGGTCATGGTCCGGTATGCTCGTATGCCGTCTGAAGCGCGACGAGAGACCGTAGAGGGCGGACGGCAGATCGCGATGGACCGCAAGATCCGAGGCGACGGCCCTCATGGTCATCGGCCAGTTCTGGAAGACGTACCGGCTCGGCGCATCGACATCGTGGGACAGATCGATCCTGAACCGGGATTCCGTCAAGGCAATCGCAGGCCAGACGATTCGGGTTATCTGTCGCAGCACCTCGATCCATTCATCGACCAGCGGGCGCTCCAGAAACGCATGCTTGTACGCGAGCGACTGGCTGGCGGGGAAGCGTTCGTGCTCGTCGCGGGGTCCGTCGCCGAGTTCCTCTATCCTCGCCATCATCCAGAAAGCGAGATGAAGGATGTCGTAGCGCAGAATCGCATCGCCATTCGGCAGTCTCTCGATGATCGGGTGATCGAGTCGCACGACACCCGGAGCCGGAAGTTTCCCGGTTCCCGGCAACGAAATCTCCTCCTGAAGGGGGTTCCATTCGGCGGGCGGGTGCCGCTCCAGCGCGGATGGAGAGAAATCCGAGGTACATTCTATGAAAATCTGCTGACCTGCCCCTGCCATCGACAGGGCGATCCGGTTCTCGTCCGGAATGTAGCGACATCGCAAGCCGTCATGCATTCTCTCGCGGAGGATACCGGACATCCACTCAAGGGCGACATCGCAAGTATGTGTGATCATTGAAACAACTCGGTCATTCGTGGAGGTTTCGCCGTCATGGCGATGCGCGGGGACGATCCGCCCCACCGGTCAGGAGATACTGTAGCGCCAGGTCGACTGCCCCGCCCCGACGGTCGGGGCCCGGAAGTTGAGCATGAACCGTCCGTCGACCGCTTCTACCCAAGGCGTTACGGCGGCGGCTTCGGCATTGGCTGGGGTTAGCCGGACGACACTCTGCTTCAGGACGTTCGCATTCTCGACCGGCCATTGCGTCCGACCGGCGGGCACGCTGACAATGCCCTGCATCGGGGTGGATTTCGAGAGGCGGTTGGCGATCAGCTGCGTGCCTTCCGGGCGGTTGAAGAAGGGCGCGGCCCCCGCCAATGCCGGGGCGGTGAGCGATACGAAATTGCGCTCGTAGAGTGTATCCCTGGCCGTCTCGTTGGTCTGGAAACCGCGCGCCGTGACATTGGAACCACCCGAGACATACCGGATCGTATTCTCACGAAAGACAGCCGCATCGGTTTCGAGAACATTGACGCAGGTGAGCGTGTAGGGGGAGGGCGAATTCGACGAGAACTCGAACGTATTGTCGACGATCTCCGCCTGTTCGTTACGCCGTACCACGAGGGCCGCGATCAGGCCGCGAACGTGTACGGCGTTGCCCTGTACCCGGTTGCCCCGGCCTTGGCCCACACTGCCTCCGCCCAGATCAACCGCCCCCCGGGACGGGTCCGAGCCGAGGCTGACGATCCGGTTGCCCGCGATGGTATTGTCGCGAACCTCGCCGCTGCGCGACTGCAGGCGCACGGCCCAGGGAATCTGCGCACTCGCAACGGTCTGGACGATGATGTTGTCGACGACGCGGTTTCCGTAGACATCCCCGGGCCGTACGTCCGAGATATCGAAACCGGCTCCCGGCCCCACCACGATATTGCCCTGGGCGAGACAGTTCTTCGACGTTCGCATGCCGAGGGTCTGCTGGCGGGTATTGGTGCCGGTATCGAGCACCACGTTATGGGTGAGGATACCGTCATCGCCGGTCATGGCGATGGGACGGTTGCAGTCCAGGGTCGTATTTCCGCTGATGCGTGATCCGCGATCATACTGCAGATAGACGGCGTGGTCATAGCAGTCGCGGAACAGGGTATCGGTGATGCGCACCCCGAGCAGGGCGGCGGCCCCATCGTAGTTTCCGGCCTGTACACCCTGGATACAGCCCTCGACCTCGCACCCGTGGACGCGAAGCCCGCCCCGGTTTCCGGGGCCGGGGTTGTAACTCACGAAGCCATGCCCGGTCGTGACCGCCGGATCATAGGCCCCCGACCCGACACCCCCCCGGGCGCGCACACGCTCGACGCTGACGTCGAACGCATCCTCGAAATGAATCCCTGCACGCGGGATGACATCCAGCGTGATGTCGTCCACGCGAAAACCCCGGCAGTCCTCGACCCAGATCACGGCGTAGGTATTGCGCTCGTTGGCAAGGTTGAACTGCGCGAGGGAGTGGAGCGTGCCGCCGCCGCCGATCGAGCATCGGTCGCCGGTTATGACGATGCCCTTCTCGAATGCCATCCGGGGGGCGAGGACCGCATCCGAGGCGAGTTCCAGGTGTACGTTGTCGTAGGGGCACATGAGCGTGTTGTGTTCGTAGTACCCGCCGGAGACGCGCACCGTACCGCCCCCCGACTGCCCGACGCGGTTGATCGCCTGTTGCAGCGAGATGGTATTCCCATAGGCATCTCCCCCCGACCGGGCCCCTTCGGTGCGGACATCCAGCCCCCCCGAGAGGGTCGTCACGGCATCGCGCAACTGGGTGGTTCTGGTGCCGTCGAGCCGCGACCCGGTCGCCTCGATCGTCTGGGCGATCTCTTCCTGGACCGCATTGAGCCAGGTGTGATCCAGTCGCGTTCCCCGTTGACCGGATAACGGATTGCCGGACTGGAACAGGTTTCCGGTATGGTATGCGGCATCCGTGCGTTTCATGCGGTCTCTCCGAGACAGGGACGGTCATCATCGCCGGTCCAGGACCCATGGATAGGTCACGTCCGGCCCGTCTGTCACCCTTCAACTGCCGATCGATCCGGGCGATCGGGAAACCGTACCGATCCGAATTCTTTCCTCGACGGCTTTGACCCGCTCCGGTATTTTGCGGCACAGCGCTCGATGACGAAGGCAGGCACAGTGATCCTTCCATGTATGCAGCGAAATTCCTCTCAGCCGGGTGACCGGTGATGGTCAACGGATCGAGGCCATCTTATTCGCCAGCACGACTACCCGCGATCATCCTGTTGACCAAGCCCCGACGGGCTCACATACTCGATAAGCATCTTCATGAAGTCACGATTGAATACGTGTAGATTTATTCTAAAAATGTAAGAGCCATCATTGGGCACGCAAGGGTATACGAGTAATGTTTCTAATATCTTTCCTGATTGTTTTTTACATTCTGGTAGTTTATCTGACAAAAAATACGATGCTGAGTATTTCCGTTTCGGAAAAAAGGTTTTCCGGAATTTTCTTTCAAAAAGAAATGATGTTCATCCTGCTCGGATTATGGACCTATCTTTCGGGCCTGTATCGCGACTATCCTGTATTTTATGTGGCAGATGCGGATGTCATATATACATCGATGTGGATCGTATTTTCACTGGTTGCTTTTATAGTCAGCTTGAAAATCCTTCTATCCCTGTCCAATTGGCCGAAGATTCGATCCTTGGGGCAGGCAGAGGACAACATTACCGTCAAGAAACGGCTGATGGCGCAGTCATTCGTATTGCTTTTCCTGCTGTCCGCCACGCTTCTGTTCATGACTACCCTGGGTTATAGACATGCCTTTCTCACCTCTATCCTGAGTGGCCAGTTCGACCTGCTGGCCATCAGGCTGAACAATAACCATGATACAGGTGTTCCTACATTCGTCAGGACATTTTATTATGTAATGATCATCATGTTCGCGCTGTGGTCGGGGATGCTTTTTTCCTATCACAACCCGGTCACCCGCCTCCTGTATATCGTAGCGATTGTTTTCTTTGCCGCAACGTTTGGAAACAAGGGGATTCCCATCCATTCCCTTGTCATATATTTCGCCGGGATGGCGTCCTGTCATACGGGCAGCTTGAATAAGCTTTTCACCCGCGCCGCAATAGCCATTCTCATGATCATCGGACTGATTGTCCTTTCCTTGAGGCTGCAATTCGGTGAGAATGCACCGGAAATAATAAGTTTCCTGTTATACCGGATAGGATACGGCCAGCTTGGCGGTGCATTTGAACAATTCAGCCTGGGCCTCAACGATCCGAGCTATGCCTTGCATGCCATCCCCTTTTCCCGCTTTTTCGTCTCGTATACTCCGTTCAACAAAGACATCATGATGCACATGTACGGTCAATTTGGTGATCCTACGGCAACGGGTGTGGCAAATTCCTATTTTCTCGGGGAGGCTCTTGCGATCGGGGGAAAAATACTGGTTTTCTTTGCACCGTTCATCATGGCCTTGTATTTCGTCACATCCCTCTTTGTATTCCATTTCATCTTCAACCGCCTTCTTCTTATTCCCAATGTCCGGGCGGTCTATATCTGCGAGATTCTGGTTGTTGCCCTCAATCCACTATCTGCGGATTTCGCGCCGTATATTGTGGGAAAATGGCTGATCATGATCATCATTTTCACTCTGCCTTTTATCATAACGTACCGGTGCCTGCGTCTGAGATGACCATGCGACGAGGCACCGTGCCGTCGATGGAAAACATCCCTTGCCCCGGATCGAACAGGATGCAAGATGCGACCACGATATCGGCCTTCATATTTGGCCCACTTCCCTGAGTATTCCCAAGGGGCGCGCTCAGCCTGATTGCAGACCATTGCAGTCCGGATTTGTGGCCCTTACCCCGGAGTCACCGCCTCGACAATGCTTACATCGTTCATCTCACGGGCACGCGGAAGTGAGATGTTCCGACATGTCAGTGCGCTGGCATCGGGCATCTTGGTCGCCCAAGTCATAATGCTGGCGTCCTCGCCTGTGCTGACACGGTTATACGGGCCGGAAAGCTTCGCCGCATTCGCATTGTTCACAGCTTTCATTGGGTCCTTTTCTCCGGGCATCTGCGGGCGCTACGAGATTGCCCAGGCCGTCGTGGAATCGCGCGAGGAACGCAATCTGCTGTTCGTGCTGTCAATCTGGCTCGCGGGTGGATTATCCCTTCTTCTGCTGATCGTCCTGGCGCTTTTCCGCGCTCCTCTGCTCAGCTATTTCAATGCGGAATCGCTGGGGTTCACGGCATTGAGTTTTCCGATAGGGCTTGCCTTGTTCGGCGTCTTGCTGGCGCTGCGCTACTTCCTCAATTCCGAGAAGAAATACGGTGTCATCGGTAAAATGTCGGTGGCCCAGGCCATCGGAACCACCATAGCAGCGATGGCTTTGGCCTTCGTGTTCGACGGTGGTGCGGGGCTGATACTCTCGACGGTTCTCGGATACCTCTTTGCAGTGGCCTTTGTCGTACGGCGCGCGAGCGGTTTGCTACCGACATCTGACCGGATGCTGGGGCGGGCGCACCTGCAGGTCGCCGTGAAGTATCGACAATTTCCAATCTTCAATGCCTCTACGAGCATTCTGAACGGCATCACCCTGTCCTTGCCGATCTTCTTCCTCGCACGGGATTATCCCGAAGCGATTCTCGGATATTATGCCCTGATGATGCGTGTTGCCGTGGCCCCGATCGGCTTTATTTCGACCGCAGTCGCCCAGGTACATCTGCGCCGCATAGCCGAGATGGTCCATCGTGCCGAGCCTGCATTGGGATATCTGTTCAAGAGTACCGGCCTGCTTACCGCCATTATTCTGGTACCTTCCCTGATATTCATTATTGCAGCGCCCCCGATCTTTGAATTCGCTTTCGGGGCCGAGTGGCGGGAAGCCGGTATTCTATTGCAAATACTGATGCCAGCCCTGGCAGTCAGATTCGTCGTCTCGACATTGAGCGGTGTATTTTCGGGGACGTTCAACAACAAACTGGGCGCAATGTGGAAGGTTGGTTCCTTCTTGGCGACATTCACGATCTTCTACATGTACTCTGGCACATTGGAGGTCAGGGATATGTTCATTCTGATGATGCAAACCGATATCGCGCTGTATCTGATTTATTATGCCTTTATCGTCTACGCCGTAAAATACCCCGGCACGAGTAACTTGGATCGGTAATTGGAAAAGAGGATCATCGGATTGTCGAAATTACAGTACGAACCGTACCGTCGGTTCGTCGACTGCAACCTGGGCAATCCCGGCAAGCAAACGGTCCTTGCCATTGATCCGCTCGACATTGCGTGCCAGCGCCTTCGCCGCCTTACGCTCCGCTTTCATGCCGATCTCGTGAACCGCATCGATCAGTAGATCGACAAGGCCATCTACGACCTGCGTTTCGTGCGCTATCAGGAAATCGCATAGAGACGCAACGCGGCGACGCAGACGCTCGATCACTACAGCGTTTTGCTTTTATGTCGAGGCACTCTGATCGCCATTCGCATTCGAGCCGCAGGCAAGAGGCAGCGAATGGCGATTCAACAAACAAGCGAAACCCTTTACCGTGCCCAGACCTGAAAATGAGTCAGGGCATGGAGCCTTTGATATTATCCCCGCCCGCAAGGGAGGAAAATCACCCGCCCCGCACGATGAGGAAAAATATAAGTGGCGCCATCTCGTCGAGGACTTCTTCCAGGAGACAAGAAATTCAAGCGCATCGCCATGCGTGCCTGCAAAACAGACACCAGCTTCACCGCCATGATCCAGATCACCGCATCACTTGTCGCCATGCGGTAAACGTCAATACGCCCTAGGCTGCCAGAAGTGTATCCATGATCGCCGCGGCTGTTGTGCCATCGCCATAGGGCTTGTCGGTCGAGTCCCCTTGCACCCCGTCCATACGCTTGGCGGCGTCGAAGATGTCCTTGCTGTTGATCGGGGGGACCAGGGCGGCCCAGCCGAGTGTCACGAGTTCGGACCATTCGGTTTCATCGCGCAGGATTACCGCAGGGCTGCCATGAAAATACGCTTCTTTCTGCACCCCGCCTGAATCCGTCAGCACAAGGCTCGAGGCCCGCGTCAGGCGCAGCATGTCGAGGAAGCCGACCGGCTCGATAATTGTCAGCCCCCGGGTGAATTCCTCCAGAAGCCCTTGGTCCTGGAGCACCTTGCGCGTGCCGGGGTGAAGCGGCAGGACAAGCGCCGCCTCCTCGGCGAGGCTGCGGAATGCCCCGAAGATCGCGTCCATCCGTTTCGGGAACCCGGTGTTTTCGGGCCTGTGGATCGTGCTGATCCGAAAGGGCTTGTCCTCCAGGTCGAGTTGTTTGAGGATATCGGACTTCTGATCCGCAATGGCACCGTAATGCAGCGCGGCGTCATAGGTGATATCCCCGACGAAGAAGGCTCGATCCGGCCCGAAGCCTTCATTGGCCATATGCGACATCGCGGTTTGCGAGGGTGCGAACAGCCAGGTCGCGGCATGATCGGTCAGAATACGGTTGATCTCTTCGGGCATCCGCCGGTTGAAGGATCGCAGTCCCGCTTCGACATGGGCGACCGGAATGTTCAGTTTCGCGGCGGCAAGGCATCCTGCCATGGTGGAGTTCGTATCGCCGTAGACGACGACGATATCCGGCTTTTCCTCCATCAGGATGCCCTCGATCCCCTGAAGTTGGCGACCGGTCATCTCACCATGGCTGCACGCCCCGACGCCCAGATTGTAGTGCGGTTCCGGAATGCCCAGTTCATCGAAGAACACGCCGGACATGTTGGAATCGTAATGCTGACCGGTATGGACCATGATCTCCTGCACCCCGTTGCGCCGGGAGATTTCATGCGAGAGCATTGCTGCCTTGATGAATTGTGGCCGCGCACCGACCACCGTTAATATCTTCGTCATGATCGCCCTCACCTTGTCATGTCGGAAGTCTTGTACCGACCTCACGATTCGCCGCCCGTCGCCCCGCTTCCGAAGGATGGATGCATCGCCCGATGCTGCGTGATCGGGGGAGTAATTCGCTGATTTGCCGAAGAATCCTATGCCAGCACAAGCTCGATTCTGGATTCCGGTTGCCTCGAACGGATTCTCTTGATCCATTCAAGGTCGTGTTTCGTCGTCTTGCCCGGTTCAGCGAGCAGCAGGATGCAATCCGCCCGTTTCATCGCGACCCGGTTATGCATGAGTCCCCATTTGGGGGCAGCACAGATGATAACCAGAAGGTCGAAGTCTTCCTGAAGCCGGTCGAGGGATTCATCGAACGTCATGGAATCCTTGCTCGATGTCTTGTCCCACCGGAAGAACTGGACGAGCGATAGCTTCTCCGCCCTGGCAAGAACGCCGTTTTTCGGAAGGGCAAGCTCTCTCGCATCCTTGCTGCGCCGTCCAAGGTCGACGATTGCAACGCTGCCGGGTTCGTCCGCCATCCTGTTGCCGAGAACTGTGGCAAGGTTATGCGCGATCGACAGGTTCGATACGCTGAAGACGCAGAGCGTCTTGACGTGATCTTCCTGCAGGGTGGTCGTCAGATCGAGCAATTCGATGTTGTTGAGATGTTTGGACCGTTGCGCGAGCTTGGCGACCGGTTGCAGGCGTGACCCCACGGCGCGCGTGATATTCGAGGCCAGGACAGGCATTTGCATGTTTTCCGCAATGCTTTTGGCTGTATAGAGCTTGCCGCTGCGCCATGATCTCACCAGGCCGAACAGAAGCATTGCCATGGTAGCCAGGGCGAACCCCATCAAGGCGTAGACGGGGACACGCGGCGCGGAAGGTCTGAGCGGAGGGTTGGCGTATTGTATGCGCTGCACGTTCTCGTCCCGCAGTTCTGCGCTCAGCGAGCGGGCTTCAAACCGCGAGACAAGCGCCTCGTAGATGCTTTTCTGAACCTCGATCTCACGCTGAAGTTCTGCATATTTCCCGGCCGACGTGGCAGTCTGCGACGCCTCTTCCTCGATCACGCGGAGCGTACGCTGGAGTTTGCCGCGCTGCTCACTGTAAGGCTGCCGCAGTGCTTCGATCCGAGCAGCCGACGGAAAGGGAAAGGTGTCCTGGTTGCTCGACCAGCCCAAATCCTGTTGCAAGGGCGTGAAAGCGAGTGGATGTTCTGTGAAGAATTCACTCAGGACGAGTCTGTCGGAAGGCGCACTCTGGCGCTGCTGGCGCTCGATATAGTCGATCCCGGCCAGGATCGCGTCAAGGCGATCAAACTGCCTGCGAAACTGGGCCATATTAAGCGAACTCGCGCCCAGTTCTCTCTCTGAGCCCACATTGTTTTCCACCGCATACAGCCGGGCTGCATTGCTGGCGGCGTCGAGATCTCCCTGTGCCCTGAGCAGGCGATCCTTCATCAGGTCGACCTGCCTCCGGTCCGCAGCCAAGCGCCTGTTCTCGATATTCTCGATGTGGGTATCCATGATCGTGTTCGCGAGCAGGGCGGCAGCCTCGGGATCGGTATGCCTGACGGTCAGGTTGATGATGCCGCTGTCCAGCGATGTATTGACACTGACGGAGGCACGGTAAGTCCTCACGATCTTCCCGATCTTCGCTTCCGGCGAGCGCTCTGTGGAGCCGAAAACAAGGGAAAGCGATCCCGGCCCTTCATTCTCACCGTTGAAAAACGGATCCTTGTCGATACCCGTGACAGGAAAGAGGGAAATGATGAAATCCCGGGACATGATCTTGTCCTGCGCGAGACTCATTTCGTCGCTGCCCGCCCTGCCCCCTAAAGAACCGGGCAGCAAGCCACCGATACTGGGAAAGCCACCCCCCCCCCCGCTCTCGATGGTAAACTTGGCGGTAGCGGAATAGCTCTTGTCGAGGCTCTTTGCGTAGCTGAATGCCAAGGCAAAGCCGATAAGCCCGCAAATCAATGCGGGTAAAGCCGAAGACTTTACCCGCGCATACAGTTCCATGAGTTCGACTTCGGTATCGGGTTCATTGCCGGCCTGTTTTTTATCGGTCATAATGACAAGCGGTACCTTAATATTGAAGGGCTTCAAGTATCGGCTGGATCAGCTTTCGCTGCTTCTCGCCTTCGGCTGAACCCGAAAGTCGGTACATTGCTCAACCCGAACTCGAAACGCCATAGTTCACAACAATAACATCTACACCGAAACTTTCGGCACTTACCGCATCCTGCCCATGGTTCAGAGTCCGGAACCGGCGGTGATACCGGACTGCAGCAGACCCGTCGAGGGAAGAATCTGGGTCAGCACCCGGTTCCATTTCGTGATAGGCTGGGGATTGACATAGACCACATCGTTCGGACGCATCTCGAACAGGCTGGCCACAGCCAGAGACGCCGGATTCGATGCATCCAAATGATAGGCGATCACCTTGTCTTGAATCCTGTCCTGTTCGGGGGTGCGAATAACATAGATTTCGCTCGTATCGCCGTACAGGGGATCGATGCCGTTGGTCTTTTCGTACAAAACACGATTAAGCGTAAGTTTTCCGTCGAAGGGAAGAGGCATCGTGAGCTGGTTCCTGGTTTCGCCCGCAACGGTAATGTAATCCTGATCGATCGCTCCGAGATCCAGTTTCTCCCTGAACAGGGTGCGTGCCTGCTGGCGTTGCCCGAGGGACCGGTCCAGACGCGCTTGCTCCTGCTGAAGTTCCCGTTCCAGGATTCCCAGTCGCTCGGCGCGCGCCCGTACGCGCTCGGCCTGGTTCGCAATCAACGTTTCACGGGTTTCTTGGCGGATCTGGCGCAGGGCATCGCGATTCAGAACTTCCAATGCACGCAGACGGTCGAGATACGCCTGCCGGGCCTCGATATTGGCGATGCGGGCTTCCTCGTTGAAACGATCGGTTTCACGCTGGGACTGCAATTGCGCGATTTCCGTTTCACGGCGCAGTCTCGCGGTTTCGAGACGGCTTCGGCGCAGATCGAGATCCAGGCGCGTGCGGTCCAGGAGTGCCGCGTCGGCAGCACGGCTGTCTTGACCCCGGGCACGGTTCTCGGCCGCATCGGCCCGCCGCTCCTGCATCTCGAAGCGTTGGCGCTCGAAGGACAGCTGTTCCTGGGTCCGCTGTTCCTGCGTCTGGAAGCGCTGGCGCTCGAAGGACAGCTGTTCCTCGGCCCGCTGCTCCTGCGTCTGGAAGCGCTGGCGTTCGAGCGATAGCTGTTCCTGGGACCGTCGATCCTGTGCGGCGGCCAGGGTATCCGTGAACTCGTTACGACTGATCTCGCGCAACTGACGCTGCTGGTTGAAGTAGGCAATCGCGCTTCTGGGGTCATAGGCGGTCGTGACGATCACAAGGTCGCCATCGATCAGGATACGCTCGGAAATAGCATCCGAAGCAAGAATGTCGTCGCCGTTCATTTCGTAGATTTCGTCACCGCGCTGAACACGGACAATGGTGTCTTCCGGCGTCGAACCGAGACCGCCAGCCGAAACCAGCGCCTGACTCAGCGTGATCGGACGAACCGATATCGGAATCTGTCTTGAACTGCTCAACCCGCTGACCGAAATGCTCTTCGATCCGAATTCCACGATCTGCACTCCCGGGTCAAAGCCCAGACCACTGGCCACGAGACGGTCGTTGATGATGCGGCGCGCTTCGGACAGGGTCAGACCGTTGACCGAGATTCCCCCGATCTGCGCGATGAAAATCTCACCGGTATCCTGCACCTGAAATTGCTGGAGCACTGGACTCAGCGCGCCTGTGCCGCTTTCACCACCGATCGAGCGGACCTGAACGCCAATCACATCGCCCGGCCCGATCCGGTAGAGGCCGGGTTCGACATAGGGCAGGGGTCTGGTGACGATCTCCCGACGCACTTGCGGGCGTTCGAGCAGGACACTCAAGTCTATATCGGATGACGAGGGTGGCGTTTGCCGGCCCATGCGCCCCCCGACCGGTCCGGAAGCGGAGGAGGCACCCTGCACCTGCAATACAGGCAATGATTGACCGTCAACCGCATAGGGCACCGCATCGCTGCCCGAAACATAGGGCGACGTGGAGGGCATGGTCGAAATCGGCGCAAGGACTCCGCCGGTCTGCGGTGGCTGGATTTCGCTGTAGGGCTGTGCGGGAAGGGGAAGGTAAGTCGGGTCGGGATACGCAAGGGGTTGCAGATCCTCGCTTCGCATCACCGGCGGCAGGATCTGGCCGTTCCCGTCATAGGAAGCCGGCCCGGAGGGCAGTTCGAGAACAAGAGGCGGCTCTACGTCGTAAACTCCCGCAGCACTGAACCGGTCACGAGGCGAGGGTCCGGCACCGGAGTCCGGCTCCGTATCCGCAAAAGCACTCGGCAGGGTTCTGGGGACATAGCCGTCCAGGTTGGCGAGGCGTGCAGTCGTGAAGGTCAGGGGAATGACTTCGATCGCGACATCGAAATCGCCCTTGTAGCCGTAGGTAAAGGCGCTTTTCTCGAATTCTTGAGGCGTATAGACGACACCGCACCCGACGAGGGCACCCCCCAGAATGGACAGGGCCATGCCGACACGCATTCCGCATACCGTTTTGAGCACCATGGTTGTTTCCTACTTACAGACTACATCTTACTATCACGAAGATCGATAATAGCCGAGGAAGGCTTGAAACGTCTACAAGGAAGCACCCACTCTTTCGAGAATGGCAAGCATCTGACCTGCTTGAGGGATAGTGCAGGGTTCAGAGCGGGGTTTTCGGGTCGATTGATCCTCTTACAGCAAATTGCCATTACGCTGAATAAAGCGGCGGATCTTCGCGTGCAGCGCGCAGGGATCAAGCCGTAGGCGCTCCGCAGGAGGCGCTCTGCAGGAGGCGCTCCGCAGGAGGTGGTAGGCAGCGAAACCCCCGCCCCCTGATACAGTCTGCATATCCTTGACCATCAACGGGTAGCGTCCGTGGCGGTGGAAATTTCTCGTGCGGTTGCGGTGTGAGTTTGGTGGCCACCGAGGTGTAAGATCGGGGTGGCGAGGTTGGGGCCGCTGCACGGCGCGCGCTGCACGCGGCATACGGAGCCGACTACCTCATCGCTCTCAAGGCCAATCAGGGGCGCATAGGAACGACAGAAAAAACCCGCTATTTTCTCGCACGGTACGAGGATACTTCCGCGAGGACGACTGCCGCGTCCGGGATCGAACCGCCGCCGCGAACTTCGCCATGCTCCGCGAAATCGCTCTCAACCTCATCAAGCAGGATTCAAACGCCAAGACATCCCTCAAGGCCAGACGCAAGAAAGCCGCGTGGGGCAATAAATATATGGCCCAAATTATCGCTGAAAAATTTCATGCGTGAACCCTGGGGGTCGGTCGAGACGCGGGGCTGGCCCATCAAGGTTCCTGGAACCGCCCTCACCTGCCCGATTTGTCCGCCTTTTCGTCCGCCAAACAGTTTGTCCGACTATCCGTTGTCAAGCCACGTTCACGGACAATCTGTCCGCTGTCCGTAAGACGACCGTTTGATGGACGGCGTAGTGCTGACCTGTATCTTCCATCTCGTGTTCTTCAAGAAATGACCAGATTGCATGAAAGAGACATTTTTCTAAGTATGGAAATATGCTACAATGTGTCCACTAATGATTTCAGGCGCTTTTCCAGGAAGGAGAAAATATCGATGAAGGTAAAGATATTGCCGAATGGCCGTCTTCTGCTTCCTGTCTCGTTGCGCCGATGCCTTGGCGTGGAGAAAGGGGGTCATCTTGTTGCAGAACTCGATGGCGACGTCGTGAAGCTTACGACGCCCGACCGGTCACTCGATGATGCGGGTGTCCTCTTCCGCTCGTTGCTGACCGATGATGCGAATGTGGCCGATGAAGTGATTTCTGACCGCCGGGCCGAGAACGAGGCAGACCGATGACGTCCTGCGTCATCGATACCTCCGCCGTGTTCATCGATCTGCAGAACGAGGACGGTGCGACCGAAGCCCGAAAATGGCTGCGGGACGCCGCGATATCCTCGGTCAACCTGCACGAGATCGTGGCCAAGGCGACCGACAAGGGAGCCTCGCCGGATCAGGCGAGGGAGTTGATCGAGAAGATGCGCCTGACGGTTCACGCGCATGATGCGCAGGATGCGGTCGAAAGCGGCCTCCTGCGCAATGCGACAAGGGGGAAGGGACTCGGCCTCGGGGATCGTGCGTGTCTGGCCCTTGCGAAGAAGCTGGACCTGCCGGCCGTGACGGCGGACAGGGCCTGGGCCGACCTCGCCGATGATCTCGGCGTCAAGGTCGTGCTGGTTCGATAAGCGCGCCTCCATCGCCGGAAGACGACCCGGAAATCGGGCCGAAAACCGGGACGATGCGGCATCCGCCTCAGCGATGCCCGAAATCCGGGGCGCGCTTGTCGAGAAAGGCGCTCATCCCCTCCTTCTGGTCCTGCGTGGCGAAGACGGCATGGAAGACGCGACGCTCGAACCGCAATCCCGCGCTCAGATCCGTCTCCTCGGCCTGGGCCACGCATTCGCGGGCCATCATCGCGGCGGGTTTCGAATACCCGGCGACGGTTGCGGCGGCCCCGGCGGCCTCGGCCTCCAGCGCATCGACGGCCACGACGCGCGAGACGAGGCCGATGCGCAGCGCCTCCTGCGCGTCGATCATCCGCCCCGTCAGGATCAGGTCCATCGCCACCGCGCGGCCCACCAGACGGGTCAGGCGCTGGGTCCCCCCGATGCCGGGCAGCACGCCGAGCCGGATCTCCGGCTGGCCGAAGCGGGCGGTATCGGAAGCGAAGATCATGTCGCACATCATCGCCAGTTCGCACCCGCCGCCGAGCGCATAGCCCGATACGGCGGCGATCTTGGGGATGCGCAGGGCGGCGAAGGCGTCCCACTCGGCGAAATAGTCCTCCGTATACGCCTCGACATAGCCCTTGGGCTGCATCTCCGCGATGTCGGCTCCGGCGGCGAAGGCGCGCTCGGACCCCGTCACCACGAGGCAACCGATACCGGGGTCGCGGTCCATCGCGGTGGCGGCGGCCAGCATCTCGCGCATGACGGTACCGTTCAGGGCGTTGAGCGCGTCGGGCCGGTGGATGGCGATCCGGCCGACGCGGCCCTCGCGGGTGATCTTCAGGGTGGTGGGTGTCATGGGTTTCGGTCCTTTCAGGAATCCCAGATCGCGCCGAAGGCGGGAATGCCCGCGCGTTCGGCCGTCTCGACGACGTTCCAGGTCAGTTTCGGGTTCGAGATGCAGATCACCGCCTCGGCCCCCACCTCGTGCACGGCGCGCAGGGTCAGGTCGGCCAGGTCGGGCTTGCCGTGGGTATCGGTGTCCCAGATGATCGCATCGGGCGAGGCGGCGAGGATCTCGTCGACCAGCGCGTCGCCATAGGTCCTGCGCGGGGCGCGGGTGGCCCAGACCAGATGCGACGGCACGTCCCCCGCCAGCAGATGCGGCAGTACGGGGCCGATGCCCGACCCGGTCGCGACGTAGATGACGCGGCGGAACAGCACCTCGATCCGCGCGACGCCCGATGTCGTGATCCCCTTCACCCAGACATGGCTCGGCGGATTGTCGATGAAGGCCCCCGTCCAGTCCCCCGCGCGCGAGATGGCGAGGCGGTAGCCGCTGCGCCCCGGTGCGGGGATATTGGCGAAGGAATGCCACTCGTTCAGGGGCGACAGGCTCAGCGCGTTGGACGATCCGGCGAAGGGGGTGTCCCCGTAATCCAGATGCGCGATGGCGACGTGGTCCGACGGCTTCTCGATCCGTACCGGCACGCGCTTGAGGTGCAGCCAGGGCAGCATGATCGAGATCGTGATCGCGACCAGCAACCCGAAGCCCAGGGTACCCGACAGCGCATCGAGCAGCGGCACGCCGGGGTTCAGGTCGGCGGTCATCGAGAACGTGTGCGCCCAGAACAGCAGGAGCGCGGCCCAGCCGCCGAACCGGTGCGAACGCTCGAACAGATCGTGGAACCGCGCCCGGATCGGCCCCAGCGCGAGGATGGCGATGCCGATCAGCAGCAGGACCAGCGCCTCGGCCAATGCGATGGTGGTCAGGGACAGTCCCGCCCCGTCCCAGGCCAGCAGCGTCCCCAGATGCACGGCCAGCCACAGCGTCCCGGCGGTCATGCAGCCGCTGTGCAGCCCGCCGAAATGGTAGACCTTGGCCACCGACCAGCGCAGGCGCAGCGGGGCCGTGACCGGCAGGCGGGTCGCCAGCCAGAACAGCGCGTTGACCACGTATTGCTGGCGGATCAGGATGCCGATGGCGAAGTTGACGGTGACGGCATCGGCGATGGCCGCCACGCGCGGCCCCTCCCCCACCCACCAGCCGCCCGGCCCGACGGCCCAGAGCAGCACGCCGAGATTGACCAGCACCGCGCCCCCCGCAAGGCGGCGGTATTCGTAGAAACGGCGGTCGGCGAGCAGGCCGCGAAAGCGGGAGCGGCGGGGGGCCGCCTCCACGCCCGGGACGTGCAGATCGGCGGTGGTCATGCCGTCACCGTCGCCGCGCCATGGCGGACCTTCTCGCAGGGTTTCGTCCGTGTCGGCACCGTGGGCATCGCGGCGGCATGGGCCTCGGCCATCTGCATCAGCGCACGCTTGTCCGTCTTGCCGCGCCCCGTGCGGGGCAGGTCGTCGAGGGCCAGCACGAAGAGCGGTTCGCAGTAATAGGGCAGCGCATCGACCACCGCCTCGCGCGCGGCCTCGGCATCGACCCCGGCGGGCGAGACGAACCCGACGAGGGTGCGGTCGTCCAGCTTCAGCGCCACGGCCTTGCGGCATCCCGGCGCGCGCTCCATCGCGACGGCGACCGAGTCCAGCTCGACCCGGAAACCGCGCACCTTCACCTGGTCGTCGACCCGGCCCAGATGCTCCAGCTCGCCCTCCGGCGTCCAGCGGCCCAGATCCCGGGTGCGGAACATCGTGTGGCCGGGGCGGAAGGGGTCGGGGCGGTAGCGGTCGGCGGTCAGGGCGTCGTTGCCGACATACCCCGCCGTCACGCATGCGCCCCCCGCCCACATCTCGCCCGTGGCCCCGATGGGCAGCGGGCGTAGCGCCTCGTCGAGGATGTAGACGGTGTTGTTCGGCGTCGGCGCGCCGATGGTCAGCAGATCGCCCGCCGGGTCGTGGCGGTGCATGGTGTTGACGATGGTCGTCTCGGTCGGGCCGCAGGAATTGTAGAAGGTGCAGAACGCCCCCCATTCGTCGGCCAGCGGGCGCGGGCACGGCTCGCCCGCGACGGCGACGGTGCGGACGCGGTGACAGCGGGCGCTGTCGATCCCGCCCAGCACGCTCGGCGTCGCGACGATCACGTCGGCCCGGGATGCGGCGGCGGTGAAGTCGCGGCCCCGGATCAGCAGGCGCGCGCCGTGGCCGAGCGCGCCGAGGATCTCCCACGCCGCCATGTCGAAGCCGATGTTCAGAAGCTGCGCGACCGTGTCGCCGGGGCGGATGCCCAGGTTGCCGGGGGCCGTCAGCACGATATTGCACAGGTTCTGATGCGTCACCTGCACCCCGTTGGGCCGCCCGGTGGTGCCGGAGGTGAAGAGGACGAAGCAGCGGTCGTCGGGCCGGGCCGGGCGGTCGGGGACGAAGGGGATCGCGGCGACATCCTCGCCTATGGTCAGGATCGCGGTGCCGTCGCGGGCGGGAATATCCGCGCGAAAGCGGGGCAGGGTCAGCACGACCGACAGGCCCGCGCTCTCCGTCACCGAGGCCAGCATCGGGCCGGGCACGATGCGCGCGTCCTGCGGCACGTAGGCGGCCCCGGTCTTGAGGATGGCGAGGATGCCCACGACCATCTCGATCGAGCGGCACAGGAACAGGCCGACCGCATCGCCGGGCGTCACCCCCGCATCCCGCAGCCGGGCCGCGAGGGCATTCGCGCGGGCGTCGAGGGCGGCATAGGTCAGGGTGCGTCCGTCGTGTTCGACCGCGACACCTTCGGGCCGGGCGGCGACCTGCGCGGCGAAGGCATGATGAATGCAGGGGAAGGCGGGAGCGACGCGCGGGCCGGTGCCGAAGGCTTCGAACAGGGCCGCATCGGCGGCGCTCAGGCCCTGAAGGAGAGAGGGGACGGGCAAGCGCATGGCGGGCGGGGTATCGGAACCGGAACCGAATTCGAAGGCCGTATCGATATGAAGCATATGATCTCTCCAATATGTATTATTATTGGTCATATACTGCTGGGAAATTTTCCCACTGTCTAATAACAGAACTGTTACACGACCGTTGAAAATGTTTCTGTCCGATATAGATACAATCGATACGGTCGTGACTACGGAGGGGTGACACGTGCAGACAGGCGACGATCAGGGCGGGGATCTCTTCGGGAAGGCGCTGCGGCGCATCCTGCGGCCGATCGCGCGCGCCATGATCGACCGGGGCCTGCCGCTGCCGGCGGGGGTCGAGCTGGTCAAGCAGGCGCTGATCGACGCGGCGGTCGGGGATATCCGCCACGAGACCGATCCCAGCGACAGCCGCATCAGCCTGCTGACCGGCGTGCACCGCAAGGACGTGCGCCGCCTGCGCCGCGACGAGGCCCCCGCCGCCCCGCCCCGCCGGATGAACGCCTGCGCGCTGGCCATCGCGCGCTGGACCGCCGATCCGAGCTTTACCGATGCGCGGGGCGAGGCCCTGCCCCTCGCCCTCGGGCGCGGCGACGAACCGCCCCGCTTCGACGATCTGGTCCGCGCCGCCCGGCTCGACCTGCCCGCCGCCACGGTGCTGGAGGAACTGGTCCGCACCGGCATGGCGGAGGAGGAGGACGGCCGCCTGCGCCTGCTGCGCGCCGCCTTCGTCGCCGACGGCCCCGCGCCCGAAAAGATTACGGCCTTCGAGAAGAACCTGCACGCCCATCTTGCCGGGGCGGTCGACAACCTGTCCGGGGACCCCGACCGCCGCCGTCACTTCGAATTGGGCGGGCATTTCAATCGTCTGTCGGCGGAGTCGGTTGACACATTGGGTCAGTTCGCCCAGGAAACTCTCTTCGAGGCGTTGCGGAAGATCAATGCCGAGGCCCTGCGCCATCAGGACCGCGATGCGGAAGACCCCGGCAATACCGCCCGCTTCTCCTTCGGCGCGTATGCCGTGAAGCCGGGCGATGCCCCGAAGGACGAGGACGAGGCATGAGAGTTCCGTTCCGCATCGGCCTCTGCGCCCTGTTCGCGCTGGCGCTGGCGCTCGCCGTGCTCCCGCGCGCCTTCGGGGCGGAGGAGCGCGAGGGCGGCCTGATCGGCACCGGCGTTATCGGCGTGCTGGGGGTGGTGACGGGACTGGGCAGCATCCACGTCAACGGCCTGCGCATCACCTACGATCCGGCCCTGCGGGTCGAGACGGCCTTCGGCGCGATGCCCCCCTCCTCCCTCGTGCCGGGCCATACCGTGCAGATCGAGGCGCTCGACCGGGACGGTACCTGGGTCGCGCGGTCGATCGAACGGCACCAGCCCCTCGTCGCCCCGGTCGAGGCGGTGCTGGGGTACGGGCGCATCCGCGTGCTGGGCGCGACGGTGGAGGTGCCCGAGGGTATCGCCATACCCGGCATCCTGCGCCGGGGAACCTGGGTCGATATCAGCGGATTGTGGCGCGACGACACCCTCGTCGCCAGCCGGATCGACGCCGTTCCGCCGCTGGAATCCGTGATGGTGCGCGGCACGCTGTCCGGCTCCGCCCTCTCGGGCTGGCGTGTCGGCGGGGTGCGGGTGACGGGCATCGGTCCGCGCCACACCCGCCCGGGCCGGACGCTGGCGGTGCGCGGGTGGCCCGTCGCGGCACCCGGTGGGCCAATCCTGCGCGCGCGCTCCTACTCGGCCCGCGATTTCTCGGGCGATACGCGCAGGATGGTGGTCGAAGGGTACCTGTCCACCCCGACGGCGGGCGGGGTCTACACCGTCTTCGGCTCGGGCGCGACCGCGCGGACCGACGATCCGTCGATGACGATGCCGTCATGGCGCGGGCTTCACTGCATCGATATCGACCCCGCAGCATCCGCGACGATCCGGACCGAGGCGCGCGTGCCCGACGGCGCTTCGCCCGCCATCCTCGCACGGCGCGACTGGCGACCGGGGCATCCCGATCCGTGCGGCTGATCCATCTGGTTTTTCGGTGTTCGATGATGAGATTGGCGGTCCCTTGGGAGGATCGCTTGATGCGAGGTTTACAGCGTTTTGCTTTTATGTCGAGGCACTCTGATCGCCATTCGCGTTCGAGCCGTTGGCGCTCCGCAGGAGGCGAGAGGCAGCGAATGGCGATTCGACAATAAGCAAAACGCTTTAGCAATGGCCAGTGCAACGATAGGACAATTACCGCATCGTTTCGAGGTCATCACGGGTGACGCGCGGCGTCGCGTTCACGGGAACGTACCGAAGGGTCGCCTGTTGCGCTGAGATTGGCTCCGGGTTCGTGCATTGCGAATATTGCCCGGGCGCGCGGTCTTCATCCGCAGTTGCTCTATACAGGGTGCCATGCGGCAAAGGCGGGGAAAGCTGGTCCTGCCCGCTTCCGATCCGGATTCTGTTTCGGTGGTGATCGACGAAGACGCGAGCGGCGATGAACCGCCCGGCAGGGACGAGAACCAGACCGGGTGACCCTGTCTGTACTTCCCTGATCGGACGGATATCGCATCGTTTTCGGCAAGGCCCGATGACATGAGCCGCCTTCACCGCGCAGAAAAACGGCAAGAACGACAATACCGGAAGAACAAGGGGATCTGCTTTGACCTGTCGGAGAGTCCGGCCTCGCCTTTCCAGCCGATTCCTGCCCGCTATCGGAAACCGGGACGGCATTTCGGCCCCGTCCTTGTGGGATGATTGATCGTTTGTACGGTCTGATCATAACTTACCATCAAACTCTTCCACCACCTTGACGGATACTGCATCGGCGGTCTATGTTTCGGTATGAAGTGGTCTTGTAAATGCTTGTCGTCAGTGTGTTTTCTCGTTGTGGCTCAGCTCCCGCTGTCTGCCGCAAGTGCTCAGGATTACAGGCCAGCCCTTTTGCACAGCCATCATGGCGGTGTGGGGTTGCTCAAAACGCGCAGCGCGCGGATGTTACCGGACTCGACACTGGCAACGACATTTGCCTTGAACCAGGCCCAGCAAAGATATGCCCTGACATTTCAAGCTGCTCCATGGCTGGAAACGACGTTCAGCTATTCGGGTTTCGACACGGCGACGGTGGACAACACCTTCGACCGCCAGTTCGATATCAAGATCCGTCTTTGGGAAGAGTCTCTCTATATTCCAGAACTTGCCATCGGGTTGCAGGATTTTCTCGGCACCGGGGTCTTCTCGGGCGAGTACATCGTCGCTAACAAACGGATCGGACCTTTGGACCTGTCCTTCGGTGTCGGCTGGGGGCGCCTTGCATCGCGCTCGGTCGCGACAAACCCGGTGGGCGCGCTGAACGACGGTTTTCGCACGCGGGATGTCAACGATGTCGGTTCGGGCGGTAAAATCAACTTCGGGCAGTTCTTTCAGGGCGAAAACATCGGCGTTTTCGGGGGTGTCGTGTATGAAACGCCTGTCGAGGGGCTGAAGCTCATTGCAGAATACGACAGTGACCGCAACAACAGGGTCGAGGGCCTCGATGACAATCCGTTCAACTTCGGTCTGGCCTACAATGTCACGCCCGGCATCCAGTTGGGCGCGTCCTACATCGCCATGGACGAGGTTTCGCTGTCAGCCACATTTTCGGCGGTAACCGGAGAATGGTTGCGGGACACGCCCCCCGGCTCGGCGGCACCGGCCTTTTATGCACGCGAGGCGCAGGCGGATACCGGTGGCGGCGACGACAGACTCGTCGCGCCGATCCAGCCGCTGATCTTCACGCCGGTGTCCCGAGCCGACCTGCCGACGGTTCTGGAGAATGCCGTGAGGGAGCAGGATATCAAACTCGCCCGCATGCGACTGGGGCCGGATACCCTGCGGGTCGTCATCGAAAACGGTCACTATCGTTCCTACAGCAAGGCAGTCGGACGAGCGGTACGCATCCTGTCGCGCTACGCGCCGATGGATATCGACAACTTCCAGATCGCCGTCGAACAACGCGGCATTGAAACGGCCGAGTTTTTCTTTGACCGTGCCCTGCTGGAAAAGTCCGCCTCGGAAGTTGGGTATTCGGTTGCCCCCCCGTTTCTCGATGCGACCTATATCACGCCCGGCAGCCGTCCGGTTCGCGGCGAGGAAACCGTCTTCTCCCGCTATCCCGATTTCAATTACGATATCGGTCCTGAATTGCGCCTGAGTACCTTTGATCCTTCCAACCCCCTGCGTGCCCAGTTGGATCTGGAGTTCAACGGCAGTGTCGAATTGGCGCGTGGCCTGCATCTGTCAACGAAGATTGCCACCCCTCTCATCGGTAACTTCGATGATCTGTTGCTGGAGACCAGTTCGGCTCTCCAGCCGGTTCGCACGAATTTCGCACGATATTACAATGAGACCGATATCGGTATCTATCGTCTCAATGCCGAATACTTGTTCAGCCCCCGCCCCGATGTCTATGCCAAGGTGACGGCGGGGCTGATCGAGCAGATGTTCGCGGGGGCCGGGGGTGAACTGTTGTGGCGCCCGCAGAATTCGCGGCTTTCCTGGGGTGTTGAGGCCTATTACGTGAGGCAACGTGATTTCGATACGCTGTTCACGTTTCAGGACTACGACGTCCTGACCGGGCATGCCAGCGTCTACTGGGATACGCCCTACAACAACTGGAATGTGGCCCTGCATGCCGGACGCTATCTGGCGGGCGACTGGGGTGGAACGCTCGAGGTCAAGCGACGGTTTCCGAACGGCTGGGAGGTCGGGGCCTTTGCAACACTGACCGACGTGCCTTTCGACGAGTTCGGCGAGGGCAGTTTCGACAAGGGCATTACCGTCAGCATTCCTCTGGACTGGGGTGCCCCCTTCGATACGCAATATACCGGCAATGTCCTGTTGCGCCCCATTCAGCGCGACGGCGGTGCGCGCCTCAACGTGCCCTCGCGCCTGTACGATTTGACACTGCCCGTAAGCCGAGGCGAGGTAGCCTCCCAATGGGCAACCTTCGCTCACTGAGCCGCATTGACCGGAGAAGTACCATGTCACACCCCAGACAATGCGCTTGCTACGCAGCCCGTGCGGTTTTTGGAACCGCCCTGCTTCTTACCGGTTTGACAGCTTGTACGAATGGCGAGCTCAACATTGGCCCGGTGGGCGATGTCGTGCTGGATGTGGTGGGGCTGGGAGGAGAACAGCAGGCCGCTGTCGAGCAAGAAGCGGCAGCATCGGTCGGCCCTCCCCTCATCATCGGTTATCAGAAGACTCGCGTGGCCATTCCCGGCACCGGTCCACGGGGGCGCAGCCAGTACTACGTCGCGCCCGACGGTGTGGAAATCGCCATGAACAACGGGTTCGTTACCCGTGTCATCGGCCTCGGTGTCAACCTGGAGGGCATGTTCCTGCCCGCAGACAGCCCCTACATGGCCAATTTCGTCCAGAGTGCGCGCGAGGAAGCGGTGTCTGACCGGGTCGCCGATTACTACCGCAAGGGCCGCATTCTCAACGATACCTTCCGCTGTGCGCTGACCTATGTTCCCCGCGAGAGCGACAAGGGCATCGTCAACGAACAATGCCGCCGTTTCTTCGGTGGTCCCGGCTTTCGCAATACATACTGGACCGAGGGGGATCGCGTTGTCTGCAGCCTCCAGTGGTTCCATCCCGATGCCGACCATCTGCAATTCTTCGAGACGGCAGAGCAGGCCACGTCCCTCGACCTGAACCAGCAGGGATGCTGAGCGGACGAAGGAAGCCGCCCTCCGATCCCGGATACAGCAACGCAGGGTTGATTTTGTTCTGCCCTGACCGGCCCGGTGGCGGGGTCTGCCCGTCGTCGTGAACAGACCCGGAAACCCCTGAAAAGAGGCGGTCTGGATTTCGCTCCCGGTACAAGGACTGAGGGGAAGAAGGCCGCCCGATCTGCGTCGGGGTCGATACGCGCATTCGATTGAAAGAATTGCAGCGCGAGGCAGGAAACGTCGCAAAGTTGACGGTATCTTGACCTTGTGGCCGACATTCAGGGGCCTCAATGCCCGGAGCGCCCAAGCGGTATCGCCCGGCCCGCAATCCGCTCCGTTCATGCTGCTGAACGGCAAGAGAACAGGAATATCGCTGTCATGCCCAAGGTCTTGGTAACGGGAAGCGCAGGCTTCATTGGGTTCCACTTGTCGAAGACACTTCTGGACCATGGTTTCGAGGTCATCGGCTTCGATGCCATCACCGATTATTACGACGTTCGGCTCAAGGAGCGGCGCCACCAGATCCTGCTCCAGAACGAGGGCTTTTCCTGTGTCATCGATCGCCTCGAAAACCACGAGGCCCTCCATGCTCTGTTCACCGAGCACCGCCCCGATATCGTCGTTCATCTCGCCGGTCAGGCCGGTGTGCGCTACAGCCTGGAAAATCCGCGCTCCTATATCGACAGCAACATCACCGGCACTTTCAACGTGATGGAATGCGCCCGCGAATTCGAGGTCGGGCACCTGCTGATGGCGTCCACCTCCTCCGTCTATGGCGCAAACAAGGAAATGCCCTTCACCGAGCGTGACAAGGCCGATACCCCCATGACCATCTACGCCGCCACCAAGAAGGCGACCGAGGCAATGGGGCACTCCTATGCCCATCTCTGGGGGCTGCCGGTCACCATGTTCCGCTTCTTCACGGTTTACGGGCCGTGGGGGCGCCCCGACATGGCACCGTTCAAGTTCACCAGAGGCATTATCGAAGGCACGCCGATCGACATTTACAATCATGGCGACATGTACCGCGATTTCACCTTCGTCGCCGATCTGGTGAAGGGTATCCGCCTGCTGATCAATACCGTCCCGGAGCAGGCCGGGGACCGGGGCGAGCCGGTCGAGAACGACAGTCTCAGCCCGGTTGCTCCGTTCCGCATCGTCAATATCGGCAATTCCACCAAGGTCCGTCTTCTCGATTATATCGAGGCGATCGAAGATGAACTGGGCAAGAAAGCCGTCCGTAACTACATGGACATGCAGCCCGGCGACGTCTCCGCGACCTGGGCCGATGCATCCCTTCTTCAGAACCTGACAGGCTATCGCCCCGAGACGAATGTTCGCGAGGGCATGAAGCAGTTCGTTGCCTGGTATCGCCACTATTTCGACGTCTGAGCTCGATCTTGTACAGAATCTGATCTGCCCGTCAGGTTCTCCGGCGGGCTTGCTTCTCGTGGTGCCGGGATGAAGTCCTCTGCCACAGGATACCCGGTTCCCTTGCAGAGGGGTCGCGGAGCCGACCGTTTGATGGAGCAAATGAACCGCGCCGGGTGTGCCGGGGGCCGATTTTTTCGAGGGCCTGACTCAAAACCACAACCGCGAACGCTACCTCCCCATTCGACAGAATGATCGCCCTAAATGCGATTGCCGAAGATCGTACGGTCATCACGAAAGATAGGTATTTCAGTCTTTTAAGACCGAAAACATTCTCTGGTAATCTTAGCTGGCATTGTCGGATCAAAGTTCGGAACGGTGCGCTGTCAGCGATATTGATTTTTTTGCTTGCCTTCTCCCTGAAATGGAGAGAATGTCCCCGTTATGGAGAAAACGCTCGATCTTGAAACAAAAGCGAATCTCTATGCGGGCAGTCAACTAAGGGCATTGCGCGGACATGAGTCGCGTGTATCCTTTGGTGAACGCATAGGGATGAAAGAGAACCAGCTCTTCAAATTTGAGCGCGGTCTCACAAAGCTGTCCATCGGTAAGATGGCTCGGCTTGCAGGCTTACTCGATGTGCCATTCTCTTATTTTTTGCTACCCGATGATGATCCTGCTTTTTGCGGGTCCGCTTCGGGTGACGTAACGAAAGAAGAGGAAAAGGTAGCCTAAAAAAAGAACCCCCCGGAAAGCGGATGCTCACCGAGGGGGGAACTGAACTATATTCAGATGTTTTGCTGACAACGAATTTAGTGATGCTCCCTCCGACAATCAAGCGTTTTTTGCGTTTTTACGCCACAGGATATCTGTGCGTGATCGAGAGCTACCGCTCTACGGGTCTTTTACCCGCAGAGAGAGTTATGAAAAAACCAAACAACCATAAGCGCAAGCCCAAGGCTGCGCTTCACCAGACCGTGCGCAATATCGCGCAATGCCGCGAAATCCTGGGCCTCCCGCTCCTGGCGGTCGAATACCTGCGACTTGCCGCCGAGAGCGTCTCGCCCGACGACGTGCAGAATGCGCGCATCCCGTGGTTCTACGAGCGCGTCGATGACATCGCCTATGCCCTCGCCTGCGGCCCGCGCGAGGTTCACAAGATCGAGAGCCGCCTCGTCGCTCTCGGCCTGATCGTGAAGAACACGCTGGCCAACGGCCATCGCCATGCGCGCCGATGCCGGAAGACCGGCGAACTTCTATGGGCGCACGGCATCTCCCTCGAACCGCTGATCGAGCGCCAGGGCGAGCTGGAAGCCCTCGCCACCAACCGGGCCGACATCAACCGCGAATACCGGGCGACCCGTCAGCAGGTGAACAACCTGCGCGCTCGCCTCAGGGACGCGCTTGCGGCCGCCGCCGAGTACCCGGCCCTTGCCGATCTGCGCAGCCAGATGTGGGCCATCTACGATGCCGCCCCCGGTCGCGTGACCTACCGCGTCTACGACCTCCCTACCCTCTCGCGTCTCAAGGCCGAATTGACGATGGCGGTCGATACGCTGGTCGAGGCGCTGAATGCGCTCGATACACCTGTCTCCGAGGCAGGGGATAACTGCCTTTCCGGTGTTAGTAGGTCCGACGCATCGGACCTACAGGACCGACATAAATACCTTACAACATTCTTAACCCTGTACTCTTGTAAGGATGCGGAGCCGCCGATTGGCGGCAAATTTTCTCAATCAAGTGACCCGGCTCATGCCGTATCGGGCTTGGGAATGAAGGATGCGGGCTACCAGAGCGGTGACAACCCCGAAAATCACCCTGCCGTCAGAAACCAGGCCCCGACGATAACCGCCAAACACCTGATCCAGCTTGCGCCAGACCGTTGGAGTGAAAACCTTGGCGATCCAGATCACATCACCTGGCAGGTTGTCGGCTTTGTCGCGAATGCCCGCCGCGCAGAACTTGGCGTCTCCGAAAGTGCATGGCGATCCGGCATCGAACGCATGGGCGAGCGGAGCGCTGCCATCTGCCTCGCAGTCCTCGACATAAACCGCGATCATCCGACAAAGCCAGTGCACTCCGTTGGCGGTGCTTTCGTTGCGATGACCCGCCGCGCCGAGGCGGGCACGCTCAACCTCGAACCCTCGATCAACTGGATCGCCGCGCGCCGTGCCGGGACCGCAATACACACGACAGGCGGTGCCGATGCGTAACCGCACCATGTTCGGATATCGGCGAGAAGGTTCTGCAGGTTTTCGATCCCGTGCTCGGTGAGAGCCTTGGTGCCGTATTCGGAACTGTCTTCGAGCGAGTCGACGATCTCGACGGCCATCCGTTCGCGGACATCGTGGTGACGCCAGATGCCGAAACGTGGAGCGACTGAAGCACCTGGATATTGCGCGCCGTGCACGGCCTGACCGGTTCCCAGGTCGGTGAGGGGAAACCGGTCCTCGCAACACGCCTCATCGGGGCGGTGCACCGATCAGGGAATACGACTCCTTGGCCGTCACACCGCGTAAACAAGGTGGCTGCCGCAGCGACCTACCAGGGCTGAAACCCGGCCTGCGTGCCTTTGGGCAGGGTTCGGGCTTCGGCCGGGATGAGGATATAGCCGTCGGCGGCGGGCAGACCCGAGACCCGCCCTGAATGGGTGGCAGCGGCGCAGGTGACGGTTTGCCGTCCCTGACGGTCATGGCCCGCCAGCGTCGCGAGGCGGAGTTCGCACCGACCCGGGCGATGCCGCAGGTCTTGCGACAGGATGACAGGGCGAAGGCCGGTATCGGGCCGTCCCTCCCTCCCGGTCATGGCATGCAGGACGGCTGTTCCCAGCAGATGCCATGTCAGGAGGGCCGATAGCGGGTTGCCGGGCAGCCCGAACCAGAGCGCTTGCCCCACATGGCCGAAGGAAACCGGCTTTCCGGGCTTGAGCGCCACACCGCTGAAGACGATCTGCGCATCGAGATCGCCCAGGGCCGGCTTGACGTGGTCTTCCTCGCCGACGGATAGCCCGCCCGTGGTGACGACCAGATCGGCTTCGCCTGCGAGGCGTGCCAGTTGCTTGCCCAGCGAGCGTCGGTCATCCGCGCCGGTTTCGACCGCGCACAGATCGAGCATCGCTCCGGACATCGCCGCTTTCAGGGCCGGAGTATTCACATCCCTGATCTCGGACGGGCCGAGCGGTCGCGCCCGCCCCTGCACCTCGTCGCCGGTGACCAGCAGCGCCACGCGCAGGCGGCGGCGCACATGCAGGCTCGTGTGCCCGGCCGCAGCGGCAGCGGCGATATCGCGGGCCGTCAGCAGACGACCGGCGGGCAAGATGCAATCCCCGACCGTCATGTCCTCGCCCGCCCTGCGGATATGGGCGCCGGGCGCGGCCCTTCGTGACAGGATGACCGTGTCGCCTGCCCGCTGTACATCCTCCTGCATCACGACGGCATCTGCGCCTCGGGGCAAGGGCGCGCCGGTGAAGATCTGCATCGTGTGATCGTACGGCAGCGGGGCGAGGGAAACCTGTCCTGCGGCGATCCGATCCGCGATCTTCAACCGCCAGGGGCCGTTTCCGCGCAGGGTCGCGGTGTCGACAGCATAGCCGTCCATCGCCGCATTGTCGAAGGGCGGGACGGCGGCGCATGCATGGACCGGTCCGGCGAGAACACGCCCCCGCGCCTGCGCGAGCGGCACATCGTCGATCCCCTCGACGGGGTTCGCATGGGCCGCGATCAGGCCGAGGGCATCGTCGACCGTGACGAGGTTCCCTGCGATGGCGGGGTCGTCGCAGGCGCATGATGCGGACTCGATCTTTTGCATGATGGTCATGATGCGGGTGTTCCTTTCCGAAATTCCGGGCCTGTCGTGCAGTTCAGATCGCGCAGCAGTCCGTCCTTCAGCCCGTAGATCAGGCCATGGACATGGACCCCCTGCCCCCTGCGCCACGCCCGCCGGATGATGGGCGTTTCGGAGACGCGCTGCACGCCCTCGACGACATTCAGTTCCGCCAGCCGGTCGCGCCGCCTCTCCTCGTCCGGTGCGCCCGACAGGTCGTCGGCACAGGTTCGGGCGAGGCGGCGGATCGGTTCCAGCCAGTGATCGGCCAGACCGTGGGGCAGGTCTTCGGTCGCCGCCTTCACGCCCCCGCATCCGTAATGTCCGCAGACGATCACCTCGCGGATACCCAGGGCATCGATCGCGAATTCCAGCGCCGACAGCATGTTCATGTCCGCCGAGTGGATCACGTTGGCGACGTTGCGGTGCACGAACACCTCGCCGGGGTCCAGCCCCGCCACCACATTGGCCGGAACGCGGCTGTCCGAACAGCCGATCCAGAAGAATTCCGGCGATTGGCGGGTTGCCAGCCGGGTGAAGTATCCCGGTTCCTCGGCATTGCGGCGGGCCGACCATTGCGCGTTGCGCTCGAACAGGTCGCTCAGCATGGGGTGCCTGTGGCGATCATGCGGCTTTGAGGTCCGCACCCCGGATATCGGCGGTGGCTACCAGACCATCGACGAAGGCCCGAGCCCGGCTCGCCCAATCCGCCTTTTCCATCGCGTCGGCAATCCTGCCCCGCACCGCGTCGAAGGGCAGGACCTGCCCCTCGGCCAGCGCATCCATGCGGATGAGGTGATAGCCGTGACGGGTGCGCACCGGATCGGACGAGATCGCGCCTTCGGTCAGCATCCGCAGCGCCGCCTCGAATTCGGGCACGGTATCGCCGGGGCCGAGTTGCCCGAGCGCGCCGCCCGACGACCTGGACCCGCAATCGCTTTCCCGCGCGGCGAGGGACACGAAGGAGGCGGGGTCGCCCTGCACCAGCGCGAGGATGCCCTTTGCCCGGTCATGCGCCTTCGCCCGGGCCACGATGTCGTCGGGGTCGCAGGCGCACAGGATATGCGAGACCTCCCACAAGGGCCGGGTGCGGAACCGCGCGGGGTTCCTGGCCCATTCGTCGCGGATGGCGTCGTCGGTCGGCGGGGTCACGTCGACCGCCTGTTCGAGCAGGGCACGGATCAGCGCCTCCTCGTCGGTTTCGAACCGCCCGGGGGCCACCTCCTCGGATGCGGGAGAGAGGCCGCGACGCCGCCCCTCCTGCAACAACAGGGTCCGGATCGCCACGGCATTCACCGCCTTGCGCCATGCGATGCCGGGCTTGTCCCTGGGGGCCTCGTGGTTCTGGGTCTCGGCGGCGACGACCGCATGGGGCACCTGTTCGCCGTTGACGATCAGGTCGGGAAAGAGGGGCTTGCTCATCATGCGCCCCCCGCCGGGTTGTCGGTGCGGGCCGGGGCGCCCCTGCGCGAGCGCACGAGCTGATAGCCGGGCCGCAGCAGATAGCGGAACGGTGCCGCGAACCCCGAGATCATGTGAACCAGCCGCGTGAACGGAAACAGGATCGTGATGAGCAACCCCAGGAAGATATGCGTCTTGTACAGCCAGTGCACATCCACGACATTCGCCCAGGCATTCAGGTTCAGCCGCACGACACTCTGCGACCACGTCATGAAGCGCACCATCTCGGCCCCGTCCATATGCTGCAACGTCAGGAAGATCGTGCCCAGCCCGATGAACAGTTGCAGCCAGATCAGCACGAGAATCCCGATATCGGCAAAGCCGGTCGTCTGCCAGATGCGCGGATCGACGACCCGGCGGTGGATCAGCAACGACGCCCCGATCAGCGCGGCGATGCCCGCCACGCCGCCGAGCAGAACGGCCATCCATTGCTTGAGCGCATACGGAATGCCGAGCGCGTCGAGAACCCAGATCGGCGTGAACAGGCCGACCAGATGGCCGAAGAACACGGTGATGATGCCCACATGGAACAGAACGGACCCCCACATCAGCTGCTTGCGGCGCAAGAGCTGGCTGGACGAGGATTTCCAGGTGAACGGATCGCGTTCGTAGCGGGCGATCGACCCGACGATCAGCACGGTCAGCGCGATGTAGGGCATGATGCCGAAGATGAAATAGTCGATATCGTCGAACATGTCTGTCTCTCCCTAGTGTGTCACGGATGCGGCGCGGGGTTCACGGGGATGTCCATGCGCCCGAGCATGTCGCGTACCTGCGGGCATCCGGCATTCGGGTCGGGGCCGAAAAGCACCTCGCTCTCCTCCCAGACCGCATCCAGCGCCTCCAGATCGGCGGGGTCGTCGTCGGGCTGCGCCAGCATCTCGGCCACCGCGTCGCGGTCGGGGGTGACGCCTGCGAGCTGTTGAAGGCTGGCGAAGACGGCGGCATAGGCGCTTTCGCGCCGGACCAGCCGCGCGGCGAGCGCGTCGAAGATATGGGCGGCATCCTCCAGCGTCTCCCGCGCCTCTCCTGCCGGGCGGGTGGCGAGGAATTCCAGCAGCACCGGCAGGTGGTCGGGCAATTCCGGCGTCACGGGGTCGAACCCCCCTGCCCTGTACGTCTCGACCAGCGACACCATCGCCCCGCCCCGGTCCCGGCTTTCGCCATGGACATGCTCGAACAGGTTCAGCGACAGGGTGCGCGAGCGGTCGAACAGCAGCACGAACTGTTCTTCGAGGTCGTAGATATCGCGCGTGGACAGCTCCTCGACCAATGGGCGCAGGGCGCGGCGGGCGGCGGCGGTCAGGCGGGTATCGGCGGCCAGAATGCCGCCGATTTCGGGCATGGCCCGCTGCAAGTCGCGGGTCGGATAGCTGAGGAGCAGCGAAAGGGCCTTCAGCGTTCTGTCATGAATGGTCGGGGTCATGTCACACCTTCTCCGCAGGGATTTTCAGGGGGCGCTTCGATCCGCCGAACAGCGAACTCTTCGAGAGGCCGGTCGAGCAGCCGTTGCTGTCGGTGAACCCGCATCCGCCCTTCAGGTCGTAGGCTTCCTCGACCTGTTCGCGATGCGTGGTCGGGATGACGAAGCGGTCCTCGTAATCGGCGAGGGCCATGATCTTGTACATGTCCTCGATGATGCGCCCGCTCAGGCCCACCCGTTCGGCGATGCCCTCGTCCAGCACCCCCTCCACCGTCTTGGATCGCATGTAGGACCGCATGGCCAGCATCCGCTCCAGCGCGGTGACCACCGGCTCCTCGTCGCCCGCCGTCAGCATGTTGGCCAGATACCGGACGGGGATGCGCAGGTTGCGCACATCGGGCATCGCGCCATCCATCCCGATGGCACCCGCCTCGGCGGCGTTCTGGATCGGCGACAGGGGCGGGATGTACCAGACCATCGGCAGGGTCCGGTATTCGGGGTGCAGCGGGAAGGCGACCTTCCAGTCCATCGCCATCTTCCAGATCGGGCTTTCGCGCGCCGCCTCGATCCAGTCCTCGGGGACGCCGTCGGCGCGGGCGGCGGCGATCACCTCCGGATCGTTGGGGTCCAGAAACACGCCGAGCTGCGCATCATAGAGCTGCTGTTCGTCCTCGACGCTCGCCGCCTGTTCGATCCTGTCGGCGTCGTAGAGCATGACGCCCAGATACCGGATGCGGCCCACGCATGTTTCGGAGCACACCGTCGGATTGCCGCTCTCGATACGCGGATAGCAGAGCGTGCATTTCTCGGATTTGCCCGTGGACCAGTTGTAGTAGATCTTCTTGTACGGGCAGCCCGAGACGCACATCCGCCAGCCCCGGCATTTTTCCTGATCGATCAGGACGATGCCGTCCTCCTCGCGCTTGTAGATCGCGCCGGAGGGGCAGGACGCCACGCAGGTCGGGTTCAGGCAATGCTCGCACAGGCGCGGCAGGTACATCATGAAGGTGTTTTCGTACTCGCCGTAGATCTCCTTCTGGATGCCCTCGAAATTGTAGTCCTCGGACCGCTTCGAGAACTCGCCGCCGAGGATTTCGTCCCAGTTCGGCCCCTTCTCGATCTTCTGCATCCGCTCGCCGGTGATCTTCGAGCGGGGGCGGGCGGTCGGGAACGCCTCCGTCTCCGGCGCGCTTTTCAGGTGGTCGTAGTCGAAATCGAACGGTTCGTAGTAATCGTCGATCTCCGGCAGGTCGGGATTGGCGAAGATGTTCGCCAGAATCCGCCATTTCGAACCCTGCCGGGGTTGCAGCTTGCCCGCCCTGGTCCGTTGCCAGCCGCCCTTCCACCGGGCCTGGTTCTCCCAGTCGGTCGGATAGCCGGTGCCCGGTTTCGTCTCGACATTGTTGAACCAGGCGTATTCGACGCCGTCGCGGCTGGTCCAGACGTTCTTGCAGGTGACGGAGCAGGTGTGGCACCCGATGCATTTATCGAGGTTGAGCACCATGCCGATCTGTGCGCGGACTTTCATTCTGCGGCCTCCTGTGCGGGTGCTTGCCATGTCTTCTCGCCATCCAGCCAGTCGACATGTTTCATCTTGCGGACGACGACGAACTCGTCGCGGTTCGATCCCACGGTGCCGTAGTAGTTGAAGCCGTAGGATTGCTGGGCGTAGCCGCCGATCATGTGCGTGGGCTTCAGCACCGTGCGGGTGACGGAGTTGTGGATACCGCCGCGATGGCCCGTCTTCTCCGAGCCGGGCGTGTTCACGATCTTCTCCTGCGCGTGATACATGAAGGTCGTGCCCTCCTTGATCCGCTGCGACACCACCGCCCGCGCCGTCAGCGCGCCGTTGGCGTTGTAGAGTTCCACCCAGTCGTTATCGACGATGCCCGCCGAGCGCGCATCGACCTCGGATATCCAGATGACCGGTCCGCCCCGGTTGAGCGTCAGCATCAGCAGGTTGTCGGAATAGGTCGAGTGGATGCCCCATTTCTGGTGCGGGGTGATGAAGTTCAGGACGAGGTTGTCGCCGTCATCGCGCACATCGGCGGTGATGGTCTTGAGATCCACCGGGGGCCGATAGGACATGAACCCCTCGCCGAACGCCCGCATCCACAGGTGATCCTGATAGAGCTGCTGACGCCCCGTCAGGGTGCGCCACGGGATCAGCTCGTGGACGTTGGTATAGCCCGCGTTATAGCTGACCTTCTCGCTCTCGATCCCCGACCATGTGGGCGACGAGATGATCTTGCGCGGTTGCGCGGCGATGTCGGCGAAGCGGATCTTCTGCCCGTGCTCGCCCTCGGCCAGATGGGCGTGTTCGCGGCCCGTGGCCTTTTCCAGCGCCTGCCACGCCTTGACGGCGACATTGCCGTTGGTTTCGGGGGCCAGCATCAGGATGACCTCGCAGGCGTCGATGGCCGTCTCGATCTTCGGCCGACCGCGTGCGGTGCCGTCGAGCTGCCTGCCGTTCAGGTCGGCGAGGTTCTCGATCTCGTCGTCGGTGTTCCACGTGATGCCCTTGCCGCCATTGCCCAGCTTGTCGAGCATCGGGCCGAGCGCGGTGAAACGGTCGTGGATCGCGGTGTAGTCCCGCTCGACCACCACATAGGCCGGGGCCGTCCTGCCGGGGATCAGGTCGCATTCGCCCTTCTTCCAGTCCTTCACCTGGTCCTGCGCGATTTCGCCGGGGGTATCGTGCAGGATCGGCAAGGCGACGATATCGGTTTCCTGCCCCAGATAGCCGGGCACGATCTCCTGGAATTTCTTGGCCAGCGCCTTGAAGATTTCCCAGTCCGACTTGCTCTCGTATGCCGGGTCCACCGCCGCCTGGAGCGGGTGGATGAACGGGTGCATGTCCGACGTGTTCATGTCGTCCTTTTCGTACCAGCTGGCGGTCGGCAGGACGATGTCGGAGTAGACGCAGGTGGTGCTCATGCGGAAATCGATGGTCACGAGCAGGTCGAGTTTTCCGCGCGGGCCTTCCTCGTGCCATACCGCCTCCTTCGGCAACTGGCCGCCCTCCTCGCCCAGATCCTTGCCCATCACGCCGTGATCGGTGCCGAGCAGGTGCTTGAGGAAGTATTCGTGGCCCTTGCCGGACGAGCCGAGCAGGTTGGAGCGCCAGACGAACAGGTTGCGCGGCCAGTTCGCCGGGTCGTCCGGGTCTTCGCAGGACATCTGGAGAGCGCCGGATTTCAGGTTCTCGGCGACATAGGCCGGGATTTCCCGGCCCGCCTCCTTCGCCGCCTTGGCCACGTCCAGCGGGTTGGTCCTGAGCTGGGGGGCCGACGGCAACCACCCCATCCGCTCGGCGCGGATATTGTAGTCGATCAGGCTGATATCCCAATCGCCCGCAGGGGCGGTCGGCGACAGGATTTCATCGGCCTTTAGCGTCTCGTAACGCCATTGATCCGTATGGGCGTACCACGCGCTGGTCGAGTTCATGTGCCGGGGCGGGCGGTTCCAGTCGAGGGCGAAGGCGAGCGGTTGCCATCCCGTCTGCGGGCGCAGCTTCTCCTGCCCGACATAATGCGCCCAGCCGCCGCCCGATTGCCCCACGCAGCCGCACATCACCAGCATGTTGATGACGCCGCGATAGTTCATGTCCATGTGGAACCAGTGGTTCATCGCCGCGCCGATGATGATCATCGAGCGGCCCTTGGTCTTTTCGGCATTATCCGCGAATTCGCGGGCGACGTGGACGATCTTGTCCGCCGGGACGCCGGTGATCTTTTCGGCCCAGGCGGGAGTGCCGGGCATGTCGTCGGCGTAATCGTCGGTGACCCAGTCGCCGCCCAGACCCCGGTCGAGGCCGTAATTGGCACAGAAGAGATCGAACACGGTCGCGACCGCGATTTCGCCCTCCGCAGTCCGGACCTTCTTGACCGGGATCATTCGGGTCAGAATGTCGGGATGATCCGCATCGGTGGCAAACTGGCCGACCGCCTCGCCGCCGAAATACGGGAAATCGACCGCAAGCGCATCGTCATGGTCATCGTCGAGGATCAGCGTCGTCTTCAGCCGGGTATCGGCCCGGCTCGCCCGCTCCTCGAGGTTCCATTCCCCGTCCTCGCCCCAGCGATAGCCGATCGACCCGTTCGGCGCGACCAGCCCGCCGGATATTTCGTCCCAGGCGACGGTCTTCCATTGGGAGTTGTTGTCCTCGCCCAGCGTGCCGTTCAGGTCGTCGGCGCGCAGGAAGCGCCCGGGCACGAGACGACCGTCCTTTTCGTCCAGCTTCACCAGCATGGGAAAGTCGGAATACCTGCGGGTATAGTCCTCGAAATACTCGGTCTGCCGGTCGAGGTGGAATTCGCGCAGGATCACGTGACCGAAGGCCATCGCGAGCGCCGCGTCGGTGCCCTGCTTGGCGTTCAGCCACACATCGCCGAACTTCGCGGCCTCCGAATAATCGGGGCAGATGACGGCGGATTTGGTGCCCTTGTAGCGAACCTCGGTATAGAAATGAGCGTCCGGCGTGCGCGTCTGCGGCACGTTCGATCCCCATAGCAGCAGGTAACCGGAATTGTACCAGTCGGCGCTTTCCGGCACGTCGGTCTGCTCGCCCCAGGTCATCGGGCTGGCGGGCGGCAGGTCGCAATACCAGTCGTAGAACGACATGCACACGCCGCCCATCAGCGACAGATAGCGCGACCCCGCCGCATAGCTGACCATCGACATCGCGGGAATGGGCGAAAAGCCGAAGACCCGGTCGGGGCCATAGGTCCTAGTGGTATAGGCATTGGCGGCGGCGGTGATCTCGGTCGCCTCGTCCCAGGTGGCGCGCACGAATCCGCCCTTGCCCCGCGTTTCGACGTAGGATGCCCGCAGGATCGGATCGTTCTGGATCGCCGTCCACGCCTCGATCGGCCCCAGCGTCTCGCGCATCCGCCGCCATGTCTTCATGAGGCGCCCGCGCACCAGCGGGTTCTTCACGCGATTGGCGCTGTAGAGATACCAGCTGTAGGACGCGCCCCGCGCACAGCCGCGCGGTTCGTGATTGGGCAGGTCGGGGCGGGTGCGGGGGTAGTCGGTCTGCTGCGTCTCCCACGTCACGATGCCGGACTTGACGTAGATCTTCCAGCTGCACGACCCGGTGCAGTTGACCCCGTGGGTCGAGCGGACGACCTTGTCGTGGCGCCAGCGATTGCGGTACGTCTCCTCCCAGTCGCGGCTTTCGCGTGTCACCTGCCCATGGCCATCGGAGAATTGCTCCAGCTCCTTGGTTTGCAGGAAGTTCAGTCTGTCGAGCAGATGGCTCATGTCTCTGTCTCCTTTGGGGACGAAGGCGGCGGCAAAGGCGGCGGCGAAGGCCGCGCCACCGGGGCGGCGCGGGGCGCATCGGGGCCGATCAGGGGTTTTTCACGTAGGCGTTCGGCCGCAGGTAGAACCACCAGTTGATCGCGATGCAGACGAGGTAGAAGACCGCGAACCCGTAGAGGGCGTATTCCGGCGATCCTGCCGCGAGCTGTTCGCCGAACACCTTGGGGATGATGAAGGCACCATAGGCCGCCACCGCCGCCGTCCACCCCAGCGCGGGACCGGCCTGTTCCTTGTCGAATACCATCGCGATGGTGCGGAAGGTGGAACCGTTACCGATGCCGGTGGCCGCGAAAAGGATCAGGAACAGCCCGAGGAACGGGATGAAATATTGCTCCGGCGTCGCCGATGCGTAGGCGGCCTGGATGAAGTAGGCGACCCCCAGTGCCGAGGCGACCATGACGATCGAAATCCACTGGGTAACCCGTGCCCCGCCCAGCCTGTCCGCCGCCATCCCGCCCAGGGGCCGGATCAGCGCGCCGATGAACGGCCCCATCCAGGCGAACATCAGGGCCGAGGGGCCGTTGGGGTTGACGGTGTCGTGGGTCAGTACGCCGCCGACATCCAGATGCTGGAAGCCGAACACGACCTTGATCGTCAGGGCCAGCGCCGCCGAATACCCGATGAACGAGCCGAAGGTCATCGTGTAGATCACCGTCATCGCCCAGGTGTGCTTGTTGCCGAAGATCTTGTACTGGCGGCTGAGGTTCTGGCCCACGGCGCCGGGGATCATCTTGAGGCCCAGCACCGTCAGCGCGATCACGACGGGCAGCACGATCCACTTGCTGACCATGAAGCCCGATCCGCCGACCGTGTCGGGCAACAACAGCCACAGGCCGAACGCCGCCGTCACGAACCCGATCAGCAGCATGCCGCCGATGGTCGCGAACGCGCCCACGGGGCCGGGGATGTCGGGCGAGACATGCTCGTCGCGGATGTTGTTCATCCCGAACCAGCCGAGGATCGCAAGCGGCACCAGCGCCAGCAGCCAGACGAACCCGGCATTCTGGATATACGTCTCGGTCCCCGCCGGAATCTTGCCGATCAACGTGCCGGAGGTGTTGACCAGCGTGCGGCTCTCTCCCCCGAACAGGCCGAAGGTCATGACCAGCGGAATGACGATCTGCATGGTCGTCACGCCGAAATTGCCCAGACCGGCGTTCATCCCCAGCGCATAGCCCTGCACCTTCTTGGGATAGAAGAAGCTGATATTCGACATCGAGGAGCTGAAGTTGCCCCCGCCGATCCCGCTGAGGAAGGCCAGCACCTGAAACTGCCAGAGCGGGGTGTCGGGATTGCTGAGCGCGAACCCGGCCCCGATGGCGGGTATCATCAGCAGCGCGGTGGTGAAGAAGATCGTATTGCGACCGCCCGCGATGCGGATGAAGAAGGTCGACGGTATGCGCAGGGTCGCCCCGGTCAGGCCCGCGATGGCGGCCAGCGTGAACAACTGCGACTTCTCGAACCCGAATCCGAGATTGATCATCTGAACGGTGATGATCCCCCAGTAGAGCCAGACGGCAAAGCCGCACAGAAGGCTCGGGATCGAAATCCACAGGTTGCGTGTGGCGATCGGCTTGCCGGTGGAATGCCAGAAGGCATCGTCCTCGACAGTCCAGTTTCTGAGATCTTGTCCCACGATAATCTCCTCGTGTCATGGGGATGGCGGGCCGCGTACCGGCCCGCCGGGGGAGCGTTTACTGCGCTGGCTGCCGGCCGTTCTTGGCGGCGACGGCGACCAGACCCTCTTCGAGGGCGGCATTGGCCCTTGCCGCGCGGACCTTGAGCGTCTCGATATTCGCGGCGGCGAAATTGGCGCGCTCCTCGTCTTCCTGCCGGGTCGAGAACCGCACGAAGAACGCGAGGAACGAGGCGCAGGTGACGACGATGCCGAGGATGAAGAACGCTTCCGACCAGTCGATGACGTTCTTGAACAGGAAGCCCGCGAGCACCGCGCCCGCATTGCCCCCCGCGCCCACGACGCCCGCCACGGCCCCCAGCGCCTTCTTGTTGATGAACGGCACCACCGAATAGGTCGCGCCCTCGGCCATCTGGGTGAAGAACGAGAAGACGATCAGCGCGGGCAGCGCCAGAAACAGGACGTGCATCTGGCTGAAGACCATCAGCGCGCAGCCCTCGAAGAACAGGCAGATGAACAGCCAGAACGACCGGCCCTTCAGCCCCCAGAGCGCCCCGAAGTTATCGCCGAACAGACCGCCGAGCGTGCGCGCGAACAGGTTCATCAGACCGAAGGAGGCGGCCACGAACCCCGCCGCCACCAGCGTCAGGTCGAAGTAATCCATGAAGTAGAGCGCGGCGACGTTGTTCACCGTCAGCTCGATGCCGAAGCAGCTGCCGTAGATGACGAACAGCACCCAGACGCGCGGGTCCTTCAGCGCCTGCATGTAGTTGCCGGTGACCTTCTTCTTTTCCTCCATCTTTCCCTGGGCGCGCAGGTCGTCGAAATTGCCGTCCGGCGCATCCTGGGTCAGGAAGTAATAGGCGATGCCGATCAGGAAGATGATCATGCCGACCACCACCATCGACAGCCGCCAGCCGACCGCCTCCGAAAACCCGAAACCCACGACCATCACCGAGAACAGCAGCGGCATGACGAATTGCGTGACGCCCCCGCCCAGATTGCCCCAGCCCGCACTCGTCGCGTTCGCCTGCCCCACCACGTTCGGCGCGAACATCACCGACGTGTGGTATTGCGTGATGACGAAGGATGCACCGATGCACCCGATCAGCACCCGAAACAGCAGGAACGTCTCGAATGTCTGCGCGAGGCCGATGCCCATGACCGGCAGCGAGCCGAGCAGCAACAGCCCCGTATAGGATTTGCGCGGCCCGATCCGGTCGCATAGCCAGCCGATGAACAACCTCGCGAAGATCGTCATCGATACCGAGCCGATGATGGCCCAGCCGATCTGGTCGGGTGTCAGGCTCAGTTCGTCGCGCACGACGCTCATCAATGGTGCGATGCCGAACCAGGCGAAGAAGCAGGCGAAGAACGCGAACCACGTCATGTGGAACGTCCTGATCTGTACCATCTTCACGTTGAAAAAATTCGACCACAGGGCAGTGGCCTTGTTATGCAGTTCCATCACGGTCCCTCCGTCTTGGGTCGTGACAGGTGTGCGGTTCGGGAGGGGTTCTGCGCTTGATTTGAGTCAATAAACTCGAAAAATACAGTAAAATAAATGACTTAGAAAAATATATCAGTTAAAAACCTACGGCAGATCAAGCCTTGGTTCTTCTGGCATCAATCGAATTCTTGACATTTATCAAGTGTCCCCCGACCCTGAAGCGACCTCATGAAAGAGAGTGCCGGCCGGATGCCCGAGACCTATCACGACGATATTCACCGTCTCGGATTATTCGCGGAAATCGAGGAAGACAGCTTCGAGGTGCTGATGCGCGGAGCCTATGTCCAGAACTTCCCTCCGCGCATCGATCTGATCACCGAAGGCGAAACGCCCGACTTTCTGCACGTCGTATTGTCCGGTTCGGTGGATCTCTTTTCCGTCTGGAACGGGCGCGAGACGAGCATGGCTACGGTGCGCCCGGTCTCGACGTTCATCCTGGCAGCGACGATCAGGGATGCGCCCTATCTGATGTCAGCACGGACATTGGAAAAAAGCCGCATCGCGCTGCTCCCGTCACAGGACGTGCGCGCGCTGTTCGCGACGGATGCCGCCTTTGCCCGCGCGATCGTGAATGAACTGGCGCAGTGCTATCGCGTGATCGTCAAGAATACGAAGGATCTGAAGCTGCGCTCCTCGCTGGAACGGTTGGCCAATTATCTGCTGCGACAGCAAATCCGCGCCGGGGGCGGCGCCTTCGATCTGGTCATGGAAAAGCGGCGTCTGGCCTCCTTTCTGGGCATGACGCCCGAAAACCTGAGCCGGGCCTTCAAGGGGCTGGAACCCTACGGCGTCACCGTATCGGGCAACCGGATCACCATCGACGATCCGGCCGATCTCGCCCGGTTCGCCAAGCCCAATCCCTTGATCGATGACTATTCGACATGACTGCTTGGGCAGTGAAACGCGCGAAGGTCTGCGGTTCGCGGCGAAAGCGGCAGCATCTGCCATCATTCTGCTGAAACAACTGATTAAACGATCTTCGCCCAGTTTCACCGCTGTGGTCTTGCGATCCCAACCCGCAAAAGCGCGGCTTCGAGATACCCGTCAATGCGGTATGAATTTTCTCTTCTCTAGTATCTAGATCATCCTGAACGATATAAGAATCGTTCAGGCAAAATGCTCTATCTTTTTGTTTTGGCGCGTTTTCCGAGTCGGGCAATGAACCCATTGCCCTTGAAAACGCTCTAAGTGTGAGTTACGCTTAAAGGCGTAAATCATCGAGATGAGCGTAACTCATCCGACGCATGAGGCAGAACGATGCAGCAGATCAGGATCGACGAACTCGTCGCAACCCATGCCCGTGTATTGTCTGCACGCTTGCAGGCTCATCGGGAACAGCTCTACCCCCCCGACGCTCGCAAGCAGATACGGCGATTTACGTCGGGCGAGGTCGCCAGGCTCATCGGGGTCAATGACGGGTACCTTCGGAAGCTCCATCTCGACGGGCGCGGTCCGGAACCCGAAATCGGGTCGAACGGACGGCGCTTCTACTCGACCGAGGATATCCGGGCACTGCGCGAGATGCTCGAAGAAGGTGCCAAGTCTCCGGGGCAATACCTGCCGGGGCGGCGAGAAGGCGATCACCTTCAGGTCATCACCGTCATCAACTTCAAGGGTGGTAGCGCAAAGACCACGACTGCTGCCCACATGGCGCAGAAATGCGCCCTCGACGGCTATCGAGTGCTTGCGATCGATCTCGATCCCCAAGCGTCGCTATCGGCTCTGCACGGTGTTCAGCCCGAACTCGACCTCGAGGACGGGGGAACGCTCTACGATGCGATCCGCTATGAAGACCCCCTGCCCTTCCGGGATCTCATCCGTCCGACCTATGTTGCCGGGCTCGATCTCGTGCCGGGCAATCTCGATCTCATGGAGTTCGAGCACGATACGCCGCGCGTTCTGGCCAATCGCAGTGCTCTTTCTGCGCCCTTCTTCACCCGGATCGGAGAAGTACTGGCAACGGTCGAAGCCGATTACGATCTGGTCATCATCGATTGTCCGCCCCAACTGGGCTTCCTGACCATGGCCGCGCTTTCTGCCGCGACAGCGGTGCTGGTGACGATCCATCCGCAGATGCTCGACATGATGTCGATGTGCCAGTTTCTCCTGATGACATCCGATCTCCTTGGCGTCGTGGCCGATGCCGGTGGCGACATGACCTATGACTGGTTTCGCTATCTCGTGACCCGTTACGAGCCGGGAGACGGTCCGCAGAACCAGATGGTCGGGTTCATGCGGTCGCTCTTCGGCGATTATGTGCTGACGAACGAGGTTCTGAAATCTACCGCGATCTCCGACGCCGGCATGACGAAGCAGACCCTCTACGAGGTCGAGAAGGGGAATTTCACCCGGTCCACCTACGAACGGGCCATCGAAAGTCTCGATGCGGTAAATGCCGAAGTCGGGACGTTGATCCAGGAAGCATGGGGACGTTGAGATGGCGAAGAAAGATCGCAAGACGATGCTTGCCGGCCTGATGGATGCCGGTCCCGAAACCGGAGTTGCACCCCGGGTGCCCTCCCCTCCTGCCGCACGACGCGGTGCCGTCGGGGCGATCTCTTCTGTAGTCGCGGATATGCGCGCCAATGCCGTTCTCGAACTCGATCCGGAAACCGTGCGCTCCGGGGGCCTCGCAGATCGCGTGGAGACGATAGAAAAGGACGATGTGGAACTGAAGCGCTCGATGCAGGCCCATGGCCAGCAGGTTCCGATCCTCGTGCGACCGGATCCCGAAAACGCCAGAGCGTGGCAGATCGTCTACGGTCGCCGCCGCCTTCAGGCTGCCCGCGAACTCGGGGTCAAGGTCAAGGCACTCGTGCGCGAACTCGATGACGAAGCGCTCGTCATCGCCCAGGGTCAGGAGAATGCGGCGCGGCGCGATCTGAGCTTTATCGAGAAAGCCAATTTCGCACGGCAGATGGTCGAAGCCGGATATGCCCGAACGGCGATCTGCGATGCGCTGGCGATCGACAAGACCCTCGTTTCCCGAATGTTGTCTGTCGCCGAACGATTGCCTGAAGACCTTATTCGGATGATCGGCGCAGCACATGGTATCGGTCGGCCACGCTGGCTCGAACTGGCGGAACTTCTGAACGACCGCATGACATCGCTCGACGATCTGCAGGTTGCCATCGAAAGCAACGAAGGGGTCGACTCGGTTGCACGGTTTGAGCTGGTATTGATGCATCTCAAGGGGCGGGTGCCGAAGCCGAAGCGCAAGTTGACAGCTGTCAACTCGGTCGAGTTGAAGGCGAAAGACGGAACGCGCATCGCATCCGCAAGACGGATCGGACGGGCAGGGCGTCTTGCTATCGCTCTCGACAAGACGGACGGGTTCGATGATTGGCTTCTCGAGCAGATTCCGGACCTTCACGCTCAGTGGCAATCTCGTGAAAAGTGATCGCCAGGAAGCTCTCCCCGATCCTGCGTCCTGCGAGTTGACAGCTGTCAACTTGTGCCATGAAGGGGTGCGTACAGGTCGCCCTTGTTCTTCAGACCCGTTCTTTCTCGTATGAAGAGATCTTGCATTTTCCGTTGTCCGGCTCGATCCCTTGGCGACGAGTACGGGACTTCGATCAATGGAAGGGTTTTCAGCTTCTGTGCCGAAGATGCCCTGTCACCTGACAAGTTGACAGCTGTCAACTTCATAGCGGGTTCGAGGCCCAGACCATCTATCGACCTCTGAATCCGGGCGCGTCCCGCAAGTTTCGCCACGCATCCCGGCTCCAGCGAGTCGCCCCTCGGGGGTGACGGTCCCTCGCACGAACGGCGACCATCGGTCCCAAATGACAATAGGGAACTACTACGGCGGTGCGGTGCGATACTCCTCAAGGGTTCGGAGAGAAGCGCCCCTGTCCCGGCAGGCTGCAAGGACGCCGCGACGCCATCGTCACGGCGGTTGCCCGGGGAATGTCTGCCGTGTCGAAGGAACCGTCTCGCCGGTATCACGCTGCATCTCGGGACCGTGCGCTGTGGTTGATCTGATCGCTGGCAACGCGAGGGAGGGTCCGGTCGCTTGGGCAGGGGAGGGCGGAGACCTTCGGCGTATCGCTTATGCGTCTCGTTCCATGCCGCGTCGTACCAGTGTCTGCAGGCGGTTCTGCAAGGTGCGCCGGGGAACGGCCTGCCGAAGACGGGCTTCGATCTGTCCGATGCCTCGCCAGGGATCGGGACGCGCTCTGGCATTCCATGATTTCCCGGCAGAGCACCGGAAGCATCTGCGCACGGTAAACCCCATCGAATCCAGCTTCGCCACCGTCCGCCATCGGATGGCGTCTCCAGGTCCAAGCGTTCGAAGAACAGCCTTTGGCGTAATTTTCAACGATGGCATCGAACGCCGGATTTCGTCCGTCGCCTGATCACCACCAAGATTCGCGCCTAGGGCGTTTTCAAGGGCAACGGGTTCATTGCCCGACTCGGAAAACGCGCCAAAACAAAAGGATAGAGCATCCTGTGCGGCATCGACGGGGCAGAGGCGACAGGCTGCTGAGGTGCCGTTTGGCCCCGAGCCGGAACAGACCCCTCACTGGTCAGGTGTCATACGGGCGATGATTTCCCGGATGTTGGAGACGATGACCTCGGGGTTCCTTGCGCGGTCGGATGCCTCCATCTGCTCCACGCTGATCTGCTGGATGCCGCCCTTCCAGAGCCGTGTCGACAGATCCTCGACGCCGGCCAGGAAAGCGGCGCGGTCCTGCTCGTAGCCGAGGGCCTTGGCGACGATGCCGGCGTCGTCGCGCCATTCGAAGACCCCCGGCAAGCCGCGATACCATGTCAGACCGAAGCAGATCACGGGCTTGCCGACCTGAACGGCTTCCCAGCCGACCGTCCCCGTGATCGTCGAGACCACCCGGGCGTGGCGCAGCAGGTCGAAGGTGCTGCTGTCCATCGGCATCAGCCGGACCTGCGGAATGGCCAGAAGGCGCGTGTAGAAACTGGCATCGCGCATGTATCCCCCCTGTATGGGGTTCTCCTTCACGTAGATCAGCGTATCGTCGTCGATGGACCGTGCCAGCTTCTCGATGGCGAGAACCTGATCGACGTAATCGCCGCCCTGGATGTCCGTGTTCATTTCCGGTTGGTAATGCAGGGCGAAGTAGATGTATTTCGCGTCCGGGTCGGGGGATATCGAGGCCGCGTCGAACCTGCGCTGGTGGTGGTATCTCTGCCGCGTTTCGTTCAGCCGGATATGGGATTTCTCGTACCCGCGCCTGTGCCACAGGAATTCGAGGATCAGCGTGGAGGCGACGAGGCCCGCGCCGTGGCGGAGCATCCTGCCCAGATAGTCGCCCCGGGTCATCGCCTGCTTGCCCTTCATGTAGAAGGGGGATTTGAGCGTTTCCTCCACCGGGATCGTACTTCCCTGATGGGCGGCGAACCCCGCGACGGCAAGATCCTCGATCCTTTCCGCCGCCCAGGTGTTGCCGGGGAAGAAGGCCTGACGCAGGATGAGAACCTTCAGCCCCATGGCATGGGCGAGATGATAGACGACGGTGGCGTTACCCATGTGCGGAACATCGTTGAAGACGACCAGATCGATCCGCTCGCGCCGGAGCAGGGTCCAGAAATACTGCACGACGTTGTCGAACCGGTAGTTCACGTCGATCCAGCTTGCCGTGTGCCGGAACTGGCGATTGAAATCCCTGTAATAGGCCCGCCGGTAATGCGTCAGCCCCGTCCTGCGCGTCTCTTCCAGTACGGCTTCCGGCAGGTCCGGCGCGAAACTGTCGGGAAAGTCGACCTGCATGGTTTCGCTGCATGCCCAGGCCTGCGTTCCGTCGATCGGGCTGTGCCAATCCCCGGTGTAGAAGGCGACCGGAATGCTCAACCCCTGCCGCCGGGCCTCGGCGATGATATCGTGGCGCAGGCGGATGCTGAGGATATTCATCGAAGGACTTCCAGTTCGTTGCAGTCGTCCGCGTCGGCATTGCGACGGGGAGGGCGGGGCAGGGCGGCGGCGCTCTCAGTCGCGATCCGGTGCGGGTGGGCGATCCTGCCGGGCGCGCACCAGCATGTCGCAGACCTCGCGGACGGCACCGCTCCCGCCGCCCCGGGAAAGCACCGAAAAGCCCTGCGAGAGGACCGAAGGATGGGCATCGCGGGGGACGAATGCCAGTCGGGCCGCGCGCAGGCATTCGAGGTCGTTGACGTCGTTCCCGACGAACGCGATATCGCCGAACGAAAGACCGCGCGTCTTCAGCCATTCGCCCAGGATCGCGAGCTTGTCGTCGACCCCCTGGATCACATCGATCCTCAACTTGCGCGCCCGACCGGCGACGACCGGGTTGACTTCCTTCGAGAGGATCATCGTCGGCACCCCCGCCTTCGCCAGAAGCGACACGCCCATGCCGTCCCGACGCGAGCATCGTACCGCTTCGCCGCCGGTTTCGTCGACATAGACGCAGTCATTCGTATGGACCCCGTCGAAATCGGTCACGAGCAACCGTATCGTCCGCAGGGTATCGGCCGGGGCGGGGAGCGCATCGTGGCGCGAACCGGCGATCGCCCGCACCAGGTCCAGATCCCCGGGGGTATCGATCTCGACGATCGGCAGGTCGGTTTCCACCAGGGCGACGGGTGCGACGAACCGGTGCTTCTCGCGCAGGAACGCAGCGACCCGAACGGCATAGCCGGCCCCGTTTTCGCGGAACTGCGGGGCCATATCCTGGCGCCGCTGCCGGGGGGCGGTCTCGTCGTGGTTGACACCTTCGCCCTGTCCCGCCGCCGTCCTGCGCCACAGGAAACCGTGGTCGGCACTGACCAGCAGGGCCGATTCCGTCCCGGGGACATCGAAGGCGCGAACGAGGGCGGAGACGTGGCCGGGGCGGGTGAAGGGCGAGGTGCATTGCAGGAAGACCACGATCCCGAACTCCTCGCCGCGCTCCTGCAGGACCGAAAGCGCATGGACCAGAGCCTCTTCGGAAGAGGCGCGGTCCCCGGAGATATCGGCGGGCCGGTGGATGGTCTGCGCTCCGAAGGCCTCCGCTTCGGCCCGTATGGCGGGGTCGTCGCTGGTGACGACGACGAGGTCGATCCCGGGGGCGCGCCTCGCCGCCTCGACCGTGCGTCCGATCAGGGACGTGCCGCCCACGGTCCGCAGGTTCTTTCCCGGAATGCCCCGCGACCCCCCCCGCGCCGGGATGATTGCGACGGTTCTGGCGGTTTCCCTCACGAACCGGCATCTCCGGCCAGGGCGGACGCGGTTTCGTGACCCGTCCATTTCAGCTTGGCGCGCTGGACATGCTCGATATCGAGAACTTCCTGCTCCTTGTACGACAGGGCTTTCTCGACATTGTGCAGGTCGCGGGCCAGACGTCGCATGCCGTCGGGTTCGAGGCTGGCGGCATGGTCGGTGCCCTTCCACGTCCTGTCCATCGTGAAGTGGCGTTCGATCCATTGCGCCCCGAGGGCCAGCGCCGCGATATCGACGGCGATCCCCAGGTGATGGCCCGAAAAGCCGATCGCCTTGACGCGGTGCTCGAATTTCTCGCGCAGGCGCGTTATCTCGAACAGGCAGATATCCTCGAAGGGTACCGGATAGCCGGACGTGCAACTGTAGACGACGAGATCCCTTGCCCGCCCCCGTTCTTCGTAGAAAGCCACCACCTGGTCGATCTCGCCGCGCGTGGTCATGCCGGTCGAGACATGTATCTCGCCGCCGAAATTCTCGCACAGATACCCTTGGAGATCCCAGTGCAGGTTGGTGGCGGACGGGATCTTGATCAGGTTCGGTTCGAGGGCGGCGATTTCCCGGGCCGAGGTCATGTCCCAGACCGAGGTGGCGACATCTATGCCCTCGCTGCGACCGTGCTCGATCAGTTCGCCGTGCTGTTCGACGGTCAGTTCCAGTGCCTCGCGGTGCGCGCCATAGGTCGCGCCGTACGAATTCTCGGGAACGGGATGCGGCGTGCTGTACTGTTCGGGGGGAAGCAGCTCGACGTTGTTGCGTTTCTGCAGCTTGACGACATCCACCTTGCAGATGCGGGCCGCAACCGAAATCATGTCCCGGGCGATCGACATATCGCCCTTGTGATTGCATCCGATTTCAGCGATCAGTCTAACCATATTATCAAGTACCGTTTACAGATGTTGACATTGATTTGCGTACGTCCGTCGAGGCGAACAACTCGCAGGAGTGCACCATGATCGATATGCCCGGAAGGCCGGGGATCGCAATCGTTTTTCCCAATCTCAAGGGCAATGTCGGCGATTTTGCGATCCTCGACGCGATCCTGCGGGATGTCGCCCGGCACAGGCCCGATCATGCGCGGGACGTCTACCTGCCCGCCAGGCGCGTGATCGACGAGGCGCGCCTCGCTGCTTTCCGCGCCGCCGACACGCCCGCCTTCGATATCGTCGGGGGTACCTATCAGGCACCGAAAGGTCGCGGTCTGCTCGACCTGCTGGGCCTGCGCCGATATGCGCAGGCGCGGGCGATCCGGCGGCTGGCTGCGGATTCTCTCGCGGATGCGGAGCGGTTTCGCGCCTATGACGCGATCTTCGTGGCCGGGGGCGCTCAATGGGGCGGAAGATTGCTGGGCCGCTCGATGTTCGGGTCGCTCGAAGCGATCGCGTCGGTCAATCCGGCGATCCGGGCCTATCCCTTCTCGCTCAATCCGCGTGTGCTGAAGAACAATACGCCCCGCGCGCTGAAGCGGATGCTGGGATCGATCGCCTCGCCCCTGCCGGTGCGGGATTCGATCTCCCACGCCCTGGTGACCGGGATCGGGCTGGAGGCGGTGTACGTCCATGACTGCGTCTTCTCGCTCGCGCCGCAGGCAAGGGCCGTCATGCCCATGGAAGACCGGAACCCCGACAGGATCATCTTCGCCGCCACGGGCGATGCCGTCCTGTTGCGCACGGCCGTGGCGGCGCTGGTCCCCGATGTCGAGGTGGAGTTGCTGACGACGTGTCCGCCCGAGGACGAGGATGCCTATCGCGCCATCGCGGCGGAATTTTCCGTTCCCTATCGCGCCCCGCTGACCTGGCAGGAGACGGTGGCGGAGTTCGGGACGGCGAGAGCCGTCGTCACCAACCGTCTGCACGGGCTGATCCTGGGATCGCTCGCCGATGCCGTCGTGGTGCCGATCATGGACCGCAAGAAATCGGAAGCGTTCGCGCTCGATACCGGAACGCCTGTCGTGATCGATTCCCTGGATCGGGTCTCGCCGGCGGATGTCCGCGCCGGTCTCGACCAGTCGGATGCCATACGCGCCGCCATGTCCGGTTACCGCGACACTGCAATCGAGACGGTATCGCGCATGCGCTTCTGAGCGGTCGCGCCGAGGTCGTCTCCGTCCCGGCACCGGCGATCCATCGTACATCCGACCGCCTTGCCCCGGCCCATGGCGCTTTGCTTTGCGTTCCCCTCGGGGTCAGGTCCGGCCCTCTGCCGGAGCAGCCCTCTCCATCAGATGAAACCGTACCTTCGCCCCCAGTGTGACGGGAGGGCAGTCCGGTTGTTCCAGACGTCTGCGCAACAGGGCCTTTTCGCTCTTCGGCTCGTGCGCTCCGGCTGCATCGACCCAGTTTCGCGCGTCCAGGGCGGTCCTTACCGCGTCGTTGTAGCTCTCCGCGTATCGGGTTTCGAAGAACGTGAAGCCGTGGATGGCCAGCTCGGCGACGGCGCAATCCAGAAAGAACGAGGCGATGCTGATTCCGACGGTCGGCGCGCGGCCCTCCAGATCGGACCGGAGGCGCATCATGAAGTCCGGCGGCAGCACCAGCAGGGGCGGTCCGTCGATGGCGGCCAGCGCGGCCCGCTTCGCCCGATAGCGCCGCCGCAGGTCCGACGATCCCCAGTTGGGGCAGATCACCGTCTTCACACCCTTTGCCTTCAGGTCCGGTGCGGGGATCGCACCGGCGTTTCGCGGCCCGACCTCGCGCAGGTTGTGGACCAGGATATCCGTCCGATGGCCCAGCACGTCCGGTCTCCCCTCGGCCAAGGACATCCCGTTGTTGAGCCGGACCACGACGTCGTAATCGTCGACGCTGGTGCCTTCGAGATCCTCGAAGACGGTTTCCGCCGGGCCGACGACAATCACCCGCCGGCCGCCGAAGGATGCCGGGTCCACGATATCCGGACGCCCCGGCAGATGGAGCGAGAGGGCCGCGCGCAGGGCGCGTTGCCGCTTGTCCAGAATGCGCAGCAGTTCCATCATGCCCTCTCCCCGCCCATGGCGGCGCATCCATGATCCCCGCCGGTCGACGTATCGCCGAAGTGCCCGGCATCCGCCATGGAGCACGGCCTTACCACACCTGCTCGATCAGACAAGACGCCAGGGACCGCATCTGGATCGCCCCGGACCCCCCTCACCCATAATGACGATCGAGGGATGCGAGGATCGTGGCCCGGTCTTCGGGTTCGGCCTTTTCGAGGCTCTGGACGCAGAACGACGCGAAGGCTCCGGCTTCCAGCGAGGCCATGGTCTGCCGAAGCGCGGCCCCGGTGGGGCGGCCCGGCCTGACATAGCCGACGTCGCGGGCAGGAACGACCCGTGCGCCCTGCGCCAGTTCCAGATGGTGCGTCAGGCCGATGGGCGATACCTGGTCCGGGCTGCGAAACCGATGACCGGCCTGTGCGCGCAGTCCCGCGACGTCCTGCGCGTAGAACGCGGTCAGGGTGGAGCGCCGCATCGGGTGCGTCTGATGCTCGGCCAGCAAATAGGTGTCCGTCCGCCCGACCAACCTCGCCGCGCCCTGCAGCGCCGCGCCGTATCCGGGCCGCCCTCGCCGGAGCATCCCGCCGATGCGGCGCATGACCGGACCGGGCAGCGGCTTCATCTCTCCCTGCAGCACGGGCCGGTCGCCCTCGAAATAATCCGCCGGTTCCATCGGGCGGCCTATGAAGACGTCGTCGTTGAGGTAGAGGAACCGCTCCGCCAGATCGGGTATCCGGTGCATCATGGTCTCGATCGAACGCGACGAGAAGACGGGCAGCAGGTCGGCATGCTCCCCGAACGCGACCGTATGGTCCACGATCCGTATCCGTCCTTCGGGATCGGGCAGCGTGTCGAGGGCCGCCGGCACCTGGCGGTCGGTCAGGACGTGGATTCGCCGCACGAACGGACAGAATTTCAGGAGAGACGCCAGAGCATACCGTATCTCGCCGGACTGATCGAAGCGTATGTCTCCTGCGGCGACGGCATGGACCGCAGGTTTCCGGTAATGCGCGCGCCGGTCCCTGTGGGCCGGGTCCGCACCGTCGACCCAGGTGACGACCGCATCGATCGGGGTTTCGATCCGCCCGGTCATGCCCTGCGCCCCTTCACGGGCAAGGGGGGGCCGAAACGATCGGACACCGAGCGGAAAACTGCGGGGTCATCGTCAGGAACAGGATTGCGCACGAACGGACCTTGCGACCGGGGGTGAAGACGGAGTGCCGGGATCGTATCGGATTATCCAGGGTCCAGCTGCATAAAAAAAACACGAGAGACCATCCTTTTCCGACAATCGTCGCCTTTGCCTTTCCTTCGTCCCGGGGTTCTCTTCGTCCGTCGCTAAAGTCCAGCAACTGGTCCGGATCTCCGCGCCACCCCTCATCCCGACCCGAGTGTCCGGCGGCCATGTCGGTTGTTGATATTCAGCTATGATCAAACGGACATTGCGTGCTATTGGTCCATTGTAAAATGAGATAGCGGGTGATTTTAGGGTCTTAACCGCTGTCTTTGTGTTTTGTATGAGGTATGTAGTTTTATGAGTTTTGCAGTAAAAAATGGTGCCAACAGCTCACTCAAACGCGGTATCGTTGACTTCGCAACAATTTTTTCGAGCGTAGTTTTCGTAATATTTCTAATCTACTCCATAGGTACATCGAATGGCAGCCTGGGCGAAGCCCTTTCCATAGCATTCGTGATAAGTGTAGTTCAGACTACATTTCTCTATTTCCTGAAAGGTTATCAGTCAGCCTGGCGGTTTTTCTCGGCCTATGATGCGGTGCGCTGTCTGGGTGCAGGCGTCGTGTCGACCGGCATCGCCATGACGATCTGGTTTGCGGCCCTGCCCCTTGCGGGATGGTTGATCACGGGCTGTGCAACTATCCTTTCGGGTGTCCTTGTCCGCTCTGCCGCGAGGTTGGTCTCTACGCATGGTCTGTTCGGAACGACCCTGACACTCCGTAATCCACTCGGCAGGATCTGCCCCTCGGAGCATCCCAAGCAAGCCCTGATGATCGGATACGGAGAAAACCTGGAAGCGTTTCTGCGAGCGCAGCGCAAGCGGGATGCCGATTTCGAGATCATCGGGATCGTCAGCATCGCGCGCCAAAACCAGCTGGCCAGCCTGCGCGGCATTCCTGTACTCGGATCGATCGCCGATATCGAGACGATCGCCCACGACCTGGCGGCCCGCAACCGCGCACCCAATATGCTGATCCTTACGCGCGACGAGATAGACAGCAATCCTGTTGCCGAAATCCTGTCGCAGATCGACATGGTGGATGCGGAAATCGCCTGGCTCCCGCGTCTGGACCAGCTCGACAAGAGCGGCGACACGCGGCTGCTTCCGATCAAGCTGGAGGATCTTCTCCCCCGCCCCGCGAAATCCTTCGATTCCCTCGCCTGCGAGGCTCTGCTGTCGGGGGCGCAGGTGTTCATCACCGGCGCGGGCGGCTCTATCGGCTCCGAACTCGTGCGCCAGATTGCGGCACTGTCACCCGGCGCAATCACCCTCGCCGACAATTCCGAGCACGCACTCTACGAAATCGATCGCGAGATGAGCGTCGCCTTTCCGAATGTTCCGCGTACCTCGATGATCCTGGATGTGCGCGACCGTGACGCCGTTTTCCGGGCGATCAAGCAGAATAGCCCGGAATTCATCTTCCATGCTGCGGCCCTCAAGCATGTTCCTATCGTCGAAGGTCAGCCCTGCGAAGGGCTGCTGACGAACGTGGTCGGCTCCTGCAATGTCGCCGACGCCGCAGTCGCCTCCAATGTGCGGACCATGGTCATGGTCTCCACCGACAAGGCCGTGAATCCAGCCAACGTCATGGGTGCGACGAAACGGATGGCCGAGGCCTATTGTCAGGCGATGGACGCGGATATGCGCGATCGTGGTGGAAATACGCGCTTTGTGACGGTTCGGTTCGGCAATGTTCTGGGGTCTAACGGCTCCGTCGTCCCCTTGTTCCAGCGCCAAATCATCCATGGCGGAGTGCTGACGGTCACGCATCCGGACGTAGAACGGTTCTTCATGACAATCCCCGAGGCGTCACGTCTCATCCTGGAGGCGATGCTTGTCGGTATGGATGACGGCAAGACCGGGCAGGGGATCTTCGTTCTCGACATGGGCAGGCCCGTGAAGATCATCGATCTGGCACGCCAGGTGATCCGCCTGTCGGGATTGCGCCCTGACGTCGATGTGCGGATCGTCTATACCGGTTTGCGTCCGGGAGAGAAGCTGTACGAGGAGCTGATGCACGAGACCGAGAACCTGCTATCGACGGATCATGCGAGCCTCATGGTGGCCCAGCCCAGGTTCGTTCAGCTGAAAGCCGTCCAGAACCAGATTTCGGTGATCGCCGAGGCGGCCCGTAAAGGCGACGAGCACGAAGTCGTACGGCTTCTGAAAGTGTATATTCCCGAATTCGGGACGACGGCGAACGAGGCCCGGAAAATCCGCGAAGAAACGCCAAACATCGTTAATTTCCGGGATCTCGCCTGAAATAGCACGGCTTTGCTAACGATATAGCTTTCACGATTTGACGCTGCTATCTGCTTTGAAAAGCGAGGCAGGAATGAACCGTCATTGCCCGAAATGCGGTTCTCAAATGGATCAGGGCTTTTGGCGAGGAGATAGAGCAGGCCCGCAAGCCCGGCCCGCATGGTCACGATCGACGAGATGTGGCAGTTCATCCATGGCCAAAAAAATGCCGGCTCTGGATATCGCTGTCTTATCTCACCGGGCGCATCCTCCGCGTTCATAATATGTCGTGTCGGACCTAGGGCGTGTTGATGTTCGATTTCAGGGATTCGGTTTCTAGGGATAAAATGACCCAAGTCGCCATGCGTGCCTGCAAAACAGACACCAGTTTCACCGCCATGATCCAGATCACCGCCTCCGTCATCGCCATGCGGTGAACGTCGACAGATCCCAGGAAGATGTGGAGCTGAACGGCATTCCGATACAGTATCAATCACGCGGAACGATGCCGGTGCTCGGGTTGTATCGCACGGAAAGCATTCCTGAATTTTCCTGTTCTCCTGATCCCGGGATCGCCTCGGATGCATATTTGCAGGAACTAATCACACCGTATCGAGTTGGAAAATTTCAAGAATGCGACTTTCCGAATTTCTGGCCAGATTACTGGGTGTGACGTGAAAATTCTTCCTCTCGCTCTCCTGCTCGCCCTTCCCGTCACTCAGGCCAAGGCTCTGGATTACTCGATCGTCCTGCGCGGGTGGCTGGAACATGCATATTTTCCCGAATTCGATCTGGAAATGGATGCCAAGCTCGATACCGGGGCGAAGACCTCGGCCATCGGGGCGGAGATCCTGTCCGATCCCGAGGCGACCGAGGGGATGGTCACGTTCCGCCTCACCAACGAGGAGGGCGAGGAGCGCACGGTGGAGCGCGAGATCGTGCGGACGGTCAGGATCAAGAAGCGCGGCGGCGGGACGGAGACCCGGATCGTCGTGGAGCTGGAACTGTGCCTCGGTATCCAGAGGCTGAAATCCCAGTTCAGCCTCGCGGACAGATCGAACTTCAACTACCCGGTCCTGATCGGTCGGCGGGCCTTGTCGGAAGCGCATATCGCCGTGCGGGCCGACGAGGAATACGTCGACGACCCCGATTGTGACTGATTTCCCTACACCGGGCTGAAGGCGCGAGGCGGCTTCCCGAGACGAAAGACCATGCGCATGAGTTCCCGTTCCCTCCAGGCCTTCGTGATCGTCGCCCTTCTCTGCGCGATCGGCCTCGCGATCATGATCTACAAGGTCACGGTACTCGGCTTTCCGTTGCTCAAGGAGCAGCGGGCCGAGATATGGACCGTCGAGGTGCAGGCCACCGTCGAGGGACAGGGCGGATCCGCGACCGTCACCGTTGCGCTTCCCTCCCCGCCGGACGGATTCTCGCTGGTCGATCGCGACGTGGTCGCGCCCGATTTCGGCGAGCGGATCGAGGGCGGGCCGCAGGGCGAGGTCGCGATCTTCGAGCGGCGCAGGTTCGACGGCAGCGCAACGCTCTTCGTCCTCTCCCGGTTCTTCCGCGTCGATTCCGATGCCCCCCGGCCCGGCGTCGAGGGCGGCGCGGAGCGCATCGACACGGCCCGCGCACAGCTCGCCGCCGCCCCCGCCTTCGACCGGGACATGGTGGAGGAGCTGATCGCGCGGGCGCGGTCCCTCTCCGTCGATCAGGTCGGCCTCGCGCGGGAGGCGGCGACCATCCTCGCCACCGACAATGCGATGATCGCCGCCCTGGACGAGGCGCAGGTCGACGGTCCCGACCTGTCCGACCCGGTGCGCAGGCTGGTCTTCGTGCTCAACGTCGCGGGGATCGATGCCCGGCGCGTGGCGGGGCTGGATCTCGTCGCCGACCGCCGCCGCGCGCCCGTCAGGGCATGGGTGGAGGTCGTCGCGGATGGCGAGCGGACGGTTATCGACCCCTTCGCCGGGACCGTGACGCAGGGGCGCACCCTGTCGGCCATGGAGGGCGCGGGGGATGCGCCCCTGATCGCGACCGAGGGCGCCGAACTGACGAACCGGGCCTATTCGATCCGGCAGAGCTTCGCTTCGGGCATGGACCGGGCCTTGTGGCTCGGCGAGCGCAACGCGCCGCCCTTCGCGAAACTGTCGCCGATGATCCTGTCGATCGAGGCGCAGCTTGTGTTTCAGGTGCTGCTGCTGCTGCCCATCGGGGCGCTGGCCATCGCCTGCATCCGCCAGTTGATCGGCATCCGCACCTTCGGCACCTTCATGCCCGTCCTGATCGCGCTGGCCTTCCGCGATACGCAGCTGGCGCTGGGGATCGCGCTGTTCGTGGCCGTCGTGGTGCTCGGACTGGTGCTGCGCTCCTTCTTCAACATATTGCACCTGACGCTGGTGCCGCGCCTGACCGCCGTCCTCTCCATCGTCACGCTCATCATGCTGGTGATCGCGGTCGCGGGGGCGGCGGGAGACGTGCGGCTGGGGCTGTCGCTGTCGCTCTTCCCCATCGTCATCCTGACCATGACCATCGAATCCATGTCGCTGATCTGGGACGAGTACGGCCCGCGCGAGGCGCTGACGCGGGCGGGGGGCAGCCTGATCTCGGCCATCGCGGGTTATCTCGTCATCTCGATCCCGGCGGTGCAGCATCTGGTGTTCGTGTTCCCCGAGATCCTGCTGCTGGTCATCGGCGCGGCCATCGCGCTGGGGCGCTATAACGGCTTCACGCTGCTGGAATTCGTGCGGTTCCGCATGATCGAGGGGCCGCGGGCCGAAGCGAAGGGACAGTCGTGATGCTTCGCTTCGCCCCGCCCGCCCCCACGCTCAACCGTCTGGCCCGCGCCGGAGTTCTCGGCCTCAATTCGCGCAATCTCGACTTCATCGCCGCGCATAACCCGCGCAAGGCCCTGCCGCTGGTCGACGACAAGATCACGACGAAGGAAATGGCGGTCGAGGCGGGGATTGCCGTTCCCGAACAGCTCGCCATCATCCGCCACCACGGCGATTTCGCCCCTTTCCGCAAGGTGGCCGAGGAGAACGGCGATCTGGTCATCAAGCCCGCGCGCGGGTCGCAGGGGGGCGGGATCTTCGTCTCCGTCGGCTCCGGCGCGTCGGGCCTACGCAAACCCTCGGGCAAGCTGGTCGGGTGGGACGGCGTGCGCTTCCACGTCGCCAATATCCTCGCGGGCATGTACTCGCTGGGCGGCGGCCGCGACCGCGCGCTGATCGAGGAACGGCTGGAACCCCATTCCGCCTTCGAGAAGGTCGCGCTCGGCGGCGTGCCGGATGTGCGGCTGATCGTGTTTCGCGGGGTGCCGGCCATGGCGATGCTGCGCCTGCCGACCGCCTCCTCGGACGGGGCGGCCAACCTGCACAAGGGCGGCGTGGGCGCCGGGGTCGACCTGCGCACGGGCCTGACCAACCATGCCGTGATGTGGGACCGCCCCATCGACCGCCACCCCGACCTCCAGACCCCCCTGCGCGGGTTCCAGGTGCCGCTCTGGGAAGAGACGATGCTGCTGGCCGCCCGGCTGGGGGATGCGACGCCGCTCGGCTATCTCGGCGTCGATATCGTGGTGGACGAGGAGCGCGGGCCGGTGCTGCTGGAGATCAACGCCCGGCCCGGCATGGCCATCCAGATCGCCAATGCCGCCGGGTTGCGCCCGTCGCTGGAGACGATCGGCGCGCTGGACGACGTGCCCGCCGACCCCGCCGCCCGCATCGCGCTGGCACGGGAAATCGAGGAACAGGTCGAGAAGTGGCGCACCGGAGAAGGAGAACCGACATGAAGAATCCCGGACACCTGTTCGCCGGTCTTCTGGCCGCCACCACGCTGGCCGGATGCGGGGGAGCCGCTTTCGACCAGCGCGCGCTCGATTACGGACGGACCCTGTCGAACTCGACCAACCAGCAGATCGTGCTCAATATCCTGCGCGCCGCCGCCCGCGAACCGCTGTTCTTCACGCTGGTTTCCAATGTCGACAGCCGGTCGCGGGGCGATATCGACATCAACGCGGAGTCCCCGTTCCGGATCGCCTCCTCCGCCATCGACCTTGCCGCCGGGATCGGGCTGGAAGACCCGGTGCCGCGCTTCTCGGTCTCGTCGCTGATGAATGCCAGCTTCACGCGCGCGCTCTCGCGCCCCGTCGATCTGGGTATCCTGGAGCGGCTGCTGGCCCGGGACTTCAACGACGAACTGGTCATGCGCCTGCTCATCGGCCATATCGGGTGGGAGAGCGAACCGCTCCTCAATGCCGCCGATACCTTCGAGACCGGCCCCTTCCAGCGCCGCCTGCGCCTGCTGATGGCCATGGGCCTCTCCGCCGAGCCGCTGCTGGGCGACAATACCCTGATCGAGGATCTGGAGCAGGACGACGTGCTCGACCTGATCGAGGGGCTGGAGGCCGTCGCGACCCCGCGCCTGTCCATCGTGCCCGATCGCAAGACCGGCGATTTCGACATCATCGGCGAGCCGGGGGGCTTTCGCCTGTGCTTCCGGCGTCCGCCCGTCCTGTCGCTCGACGACCTGTCCGAGCGCGAGATATCCCGGGCGGTCGATCTGACCTGCCGCATCTGGGTCGTCTCGCAACTGACCGGCGCGGATCTGGGCGGGCGCGACCTGAAACGCCTGGATAACGAGCAGAAGGGCGATCTGCTCGGTGCCGCCGGAGGGCAACTGGAACGCAACGCCGCGTTCCTCCGCGCCCTCGACGAATCCGAGAGGAGCGAGGGCGACGGGGCCGATCTGGACGACCTGGTCGAGAGCCTGCTCTCGCAATCCGAGAGCGGCGAAGAAGACGGGGTCGGCGAGCAGGAACTGGGACGGCTGGAGCATTTCGGCGGGCTGGCCCTGACGATCCGCTCGCCGATGGAGATCTTCGATTATCTCGGCGCACTGACTCGCGACGACCTGGCCCGGGGCGAGGGCGCCCCGATCCGCGCGGTCTTCCCCGATGCCCGCTATCGTCCGCAATCGTCGTGCAGCGAGGGTACCTGCGATCCACTCATCTTCTTCCGCCTGCGCCGCAGCGTCGGCCCGGCTCTCGGCACCAACGCGGTCCGCTTCGAGGGGTTCACCTACGACGTTCCCAATGCGCTGGCCGCCCCCGACGACCGCAGTATCGAGACGCTGGGCGTCCTGTCCGACCTGATCGCCCTGTTCATCGAGGGCGACGACGTGAGCGATACGGCACGGGTCACGATCCTGCCGTAGGATCAGGATTTATAATCAGAACATGGGGGTTGCTGCGATCACTACTATGTCAGCTACTCTTCGGAAGCTCCCGGTTTGGAAATTCGAAGGCACATCGAACTATGAACAGAAGCACCGCGCGTGAAGATCGTTTCCGCACAATAGGCATCTTGTGGATTGCCTTGGTGGAAAAAGCATGGACTTGGAAAAAATTTTGACGCTGCAAGCTGATTCAGTGATTGCTCGCAGCACAACATCCATAGCGCCATATCGACCATCATCACGTTCTCGGTCAGCGAGACGAAGCCGAGGGGCACGTTGCTACCACCCTCGACGCAGGCGCATTTCAGTTCACGCTTGTCGACGTACACCGCCTTGAACTGTGGATCGGCGTGGAATATTGACCCCGCGAGCATCACGGCCCGTGTTGACCACCGTCCACGCTCTAGGGACTGCGGGTAGAACGCCTCGTCCCCGCCCCGGCTCTTGGGAACCTTCACCGTCAGCGTGCCTGCTGCGGTGTCAGGCCGCTTGGACTTGTACCCGTTCGCATAGCCGCCTCGCTCGGCCGTGCGTTCGTAAGTGGGGCATCGAGGTGCTGCTAACGCTCCACACGCATGGCGAAGTTCAGCAACGTCGTGAACGCCGCTTCCATCTCTTCCGGGCTGCTTTCCAACTGCGTTGCGCGATACAACTGTTCCACCAGGTCGGTGATGATCCTATCGTTCCTGCCCTGCATGTCGGTCCTCTTGGCCAAGGAAAAAACCGAAATGGGGCTTCGTGTCGTGCGGGGCCACGGCCCCTCCCGACACGACTGAACCGCTCAGTAGAGTTTACAGACCTCCGGATGCACGCATCTATCTGTGATTGCATTTCTTACAGTTTTACATTGACACATTTGCAGTGAAGTTGTTCCATTATAGAACGTAATCTGTCCCACTTATCTTGATGGATACCGATATGACACCTACAGTTCAGCCAAGCAGTGCCTTCAATAGTGCCAACCCCAGCAAGATGGGTGGTTCTCAGGAAGCCTACGATAAGGCGATAAACAGCCAGCAGCAGGCTGCACCTAACAATCAAACGTCCTCGCCTCCCGCGCAGAAGCCGGTGCAACAGAACCCTATTCCCAGGCCAGCCCCGGGCACCGTGGATGCACCTGTTTCGCCGCAACTCAAGGGTGCGGCAAGTGCAGGAAATCCTGCAACCACCGGCGGCGGCGCGCAGACGACCATGAATGCCAGGGCGTCCGAGGGAGCCTCTGGCCCCGCAGGGATGCAGCCTCGCAACAATAATCCAGCGGGTGAAAAGCCTACCGTCGGCCCTGCGCCGATGGCCGATGTTCCCAGTGCATTCAACCGCGAGAAGCTGGTCAATCAGGCAGCCAACACCCCCGCCACGGCGAAGGGTCCTGCCGGGGCCGACATGGCGAAGAACCCAGTCGGCTCACCTGAAGCCGCCGCATCGACAAAAGAGCCTGCCGTGAATTTCAAGCAGGCCGCCGACACCCCCGTCACGGCGAAGGGTCCGGCTGGTTCATCCGAAGCCACCGCATCGGGCGCTGCCGCATCGATGAAAGAGCCTGCCGCAGATTCCAAGCAGGCCGCCGACACCCCCGTCACGGCGAAGGGGCCGGCTGGTTCATCCGAAGCCGCCGCATCGGGCGCTGCCGCATCGATGAAAGAGCCTGCCGCGGATTCCAAGCAGGCCGCCGACACTCCCGCCACGGCGAAGGGGCCGGCTGGTTCATCCGAAGCTGCCGCATCGGGCGCTGCCGCATCGATGAAAGAGCCTGCCGCGGATTCCAAGCAGGCCGCCGACACTCCCGCCACGGC